>Ga0114971_10000019_pt1 | contig 85849 bp, 92 predicted proteins | sample M_140625_MF_Meta_FD_87320 | JGI IMG/M metagenome (GOLD analysis project Ga0114971, IMG submission 87320) | Freshwater microbial communities from Lake Montjoie, Canada to study carbon cycling - M_140625_MF_MetaG | ecosystem: Environmental > Aquatic > Freshwater > Lake | place: Lake Montjoie... | reverse complement strand
TCGAACTTAAAAAAAAAAAAACCTCTATTCGACCTGATTTTAAAACTATACTTAATCAACAACAACAACAACAACAACAACAACAACAACAACGGTGGTCGAAACCATTGGTGTTTGGTTCAGAAGTCCATCAGCCCATAAAAAAGATAAAGTTCAATATTGATATGAAAACGTTTATGTCCATCCTTCTATTCTTTTTTTTATCATTAGGTTTTTCTATTGGTATTATGAATTTATTACGATTACGGTTAAATTTTATGATAAGTATATTGATCATCATTATTCTTATTTTTCTTATTGTTTTGAGTTATTTTTATGGGTCGAACATCACAGCGTTCTTTAAGAAAAGGTCTATGCTGAATTTTGAGTATAAATGGAACGATGGAATCCAACGCACGCTTCTTCAAAGAAAATAATAAAAAAAGATTGATTTATTTCAACACATTAACACCGTCAGAGTCCAATGAAGCTAGATGAGATGCTGAATTGTTGATTATTGATTTTTATTTGTTTGATTCCTCTATCAAAAAAGAGGTATGCATGAGTCGATATCTCTTATAATAATGAATCATGGATAAGACTTTAGGTCGTCTTGTTCTTCTTATATTTATCCTTGTCGGCGTGCTTGAAGTAATCGCTGCCATAATCGATGATGAGCTCGGTGTCCTTGGGAATGTCTCGGGTGGTCATGTAATAGACGTGTAGCTTGTCAGGCGATGCGCCCATGAATTTGACGGCAACATTGATCTTGGGTTTCTGGGAGGCAGTCTTGGCGCCGTTCATATAACGTAGAGGATTTCGATCAGGAAAATCGGCGGCGTCCACGTAGCGATTGTCATTGATCTTCCAAATATAGGCACCATCCATGACCTTCTTGCGACTCTCTGCCGTAAGATACTTGCCACGGAAAGGACCGAGCATCGTGCCGGCGGGAATCACCGTGGCAGCAAAGCATCCGTTGCCCGCATTGCGCAATGTCGATGGCCGGACCTCGAGAAGATCCAGATTGATTTCCATTTTATTTATCTACAATGGAAAAATTAATTATCCAAAAATCAAGACATACGAATTCATCTTGAAATACGACGAGGTGGGAAGGCTGGTGTATTCCAACTGCAGCCAGAGATCATCATGTGTGAAATGATAGCTGACATATCCCAAGGTATTCACGTCCTGTATGAATTCCTTCTTGAATCGAGAGAGGATGCATGGTGTTAATATCATCCGTTCCTTTAAACATCGCATCAATTTGAGCAGCGTCCATTGGCGCTTGAGGATCTTGGGGGAGAGATGGAAGCAGGGAATAAAGGGCATGATCTTATTACGAAGGAAAAGCATCTTTTTTACTATAGTTGGAAAAAAAGATATTAGAGCTTGCACAAAACATCTCTTTTTAGACCATTGCGGAGGATGTGGGTAAGATGTTCAGAAAAAATAGTGACATGTTGCATCCATTGTTCGATCTTCTGGATGATATTGTAGTCGCCGTCCATGTAGAAATAGGTATAAAAGATGGCACCGACAATGACCTCGAAAAGATCAGCACAGCGTTTGATTTTCTTACCGAGAGTAGTGCATATATTGTTTATTTTCTCCAGATAGCAGGCAAAGACACGATTGGATTCGAGTATGTTGATGAGACGTGTTGCATCACCACTTGTTTCCATATATTCAAAGGCGATGCGGCCGTGAATCATCTTGAGCACACGATCACCGAGGAATTCCAGCTTGTCCTTGGTGATGTCATCATGATGAATTAGTTTCATCTTTTCGTTTGTATTGGTCATAAGCTGCTTGAAAAGGGAATAAGAAAATTTAGGAAAGAATGTGGAAATCTGTAGTTTCTCCCAGATTTCTTGGAGGATGGAATCCTTCGATCGTTTCGAGGTAATCTTTTTCTGATTCGCCATCGGAACAGAAAGGACGGATGGATGTTTTTGACGCTTCCGACAAATTGGTTGTTGTTGTTTTTCTCTAGTCGAATACCAACCTTGTTGATCAGAAGATTGCTCCGATGAATTAATATTTCGTGGCGAGTTCTTCTTATTTTTGATTTGTTGTTGATTTGCCGATTCGTAATCCTTCTGTGAATCTGACATTTTATTTATTTATCAATATAAGAAATTAAAATATTCATTCATTCTGCTAGAATGGATCGTGTATCGATACCCCACTGGAGGAGGGCCTGGCGCTCTTTGTCCGTCTTGTAGCCCTTGGCGATGTGGGCGCGGAGCTGGCCGAGGTGGCGAGCGCGAAAGGATTTCCAGCGCGCAATCTGTAGGCGATCGAGGTCCGGAATGCGGCGGCCGAGGTAGTAACGGCAATACCATTGGAACCATCCGCGGTTATCGGGGGGTAGAATCCAGTGATTGCGCTGCCACGTCTGAAGGCTCTGTCGGGCCTTGATCTTATAATAATTGAGGGAGGGATCTGCGGGCTGGCCGGTGGCGACCATGCGCGCGCGAGTGAACCACGAGGCAGGGAATTCACCACGACAGTCGGTCATATACTTGCCCTCAAAGACGCCCATCTGGAGAATGCGGGCGGGCGAGAGGGGGTGGAAATCCTTGGGAAGACGACCGGTGGGGGCGTCCAGCGAATAGGTGTAGCCATGATCCATCTTATTGTCAGCGGTGATACGGACCATGGTGTTTATTTCAAGAAAATGAAATTTAGAAAAATGTTGGGAATAGAAAAAAGAGTTTTGTTCATGGTGATTGCAACCCGATCTAGAATTATTCAAACAGAGACATTGACCGAAGAAAGTGATGCTGTTGTCGAGTCGACCGTAGAGACGGACGCGATGCCAGTGGTGGTGGAGGAAGAGAAGAAGAAGAAGCTAATAAAAAAGCCGAGGCGCCGTGGTAAGTGCATGATCCTCAAGATCGAGACGAAGACTCCCAAGAAGAAGAAGTCCAAGGCGGAAGAGGAAGAAGAGAAGAGTGAGAAGAGCGAAAAAAGTGATGCGAGCGAGGAGAATGAAGAGGAGGTGGACGAGGACGAGGAAGACGAGGAGGATGAGGAAGACGAGGAGGAGGACGAGGAAGACGAGGAGGAATTCGAGCTGCCGCGTTCCATCATGGACGATCCGGAATTGAAGGACAAGGCACAGAAGGTGATCAATTATATTGAGAAAAAGACGGTCAAGCTTGCCGACATCCTTGCAAGCCCTATCCGCATGAAGCACAAGGCGGATCTTTTTGAGCTTTTTTTTATCTATGAGGGCGCCATGCCGGGATCCGAGGAGCGGATGGAATTAAGAAAGGTGTTGTTCAAGATGCTGGAGGATTACCGCCACGAGCACAAGCAATACCTGGAAAATAAGACGGAGATCCGGCGATTCGAGAAGCAGGAGAAGAAGACCTCGTCGATCCTGGATCTTCAATACGATATACTGAGACTCGAGACGAACGAGGCGAATAAAAAGGTCATCTTTTACAAATACATGGAATTGCGAGAAAAGACGGACCACGACGACGAGTATTACAAGCTGAAGAAGTGGATCAAGCACGCATTGGACCTGCCATTTGATCGGATCAAGGCCTATCCGCACCTGGCGGATGGTGGCGAGGCACTGACAACGCTGCTTCAGAAGATGAGGACGACGCTGGATGCGGAGCTGTTTGGCATGACCCGTGTCAAGGAGCAGATCTTGTTGTTCCTGCACAATAAGCTGATGTTTCCGGAAATGAAGGGATGCTGTATGGGACTGATTGGTCCGCCGGGTGTGGGCAAGACAACGATCGCACGGTGCCTGGCCAAGATCCTGGATTTCCCTTTCCAACAGATCTCGTTTGGTGGTGTGCACAATTCGGATTTCCTCAAGGGCTTTGATTACACTTATGTAGGATCGCAGCCCGGAGAGATTGTGCGATGCCTCATGAGGATGAAATACAAGAATGGTGTTTTGTTTTTTGACGAGTATGAAAAAATCAGCCAGAATAATGACATCGTTTCTTTCCTGCTCCACCTGACCGACTTTTCACAGAACAATGAGTATCGGGACAATTATCTGAACGATCTCTTGTTGGATCTGTCCTCGATGTGGTTTCTGTATAGCATGAACGAGCTGCCTCAGGACAAGGCGCTGCAGGATCGAATCTTCATGGTTGAGGTGGAGGGCTATTCACAGAAGGAGAAGCTCCGCATCCTCATCGATTTCTTGTTTCCACGACACCTCAAGACACAGAAGCTCCAGGACACAGACATCGTTGTGCCGGAAGACGTGGCACAGCATATCCTGAACCGCATCTCGGCAGAGAAGGAAAAAGGGATCCGGACGATCGAGCGAGCGGTCAAGGATATGATCCATAAGATCAGTTTCTTGGTCCTCCATGAGGATCGGATCGCGACAAGCTTTGCATGGAAGCAGAAACTGTCTTATCCAGTGACTCTGACGAATGCTCTTGTTGATGTCCTACTCAAGGATTTTTCAAAACATGAAAAGAACAATGCGGCTCATATGTATATCTGAATAGAAGGAGGATTGATTTTTTTTCCAAGAAAAAAAATTATAAAACTATAGGTAATAAAAAAGATGGTATTCATTCCACAATCACGATATATTCCAATTGATCAACGCCAAGCTACGACCCTAGATGTGCCAGATGATGTTGTGCCAATTGCTTTGACCATTCCAGAGGATGCCCCACCAGAAGCATTTCTAGCGATTCCAATCTTTCGTCCAAGTGCACCATTAATCTTTTATGAAGGCACAAATACAGTAGCTCAATTTACTGAATTACCGGTTCCAACAAAGGAGGAAACACCATTTCCAAATCCAAAATCAACACAAAGCATAACTAAAACTTTACAAATGGAACTATCGACAAAAATATGCCGGGCGCGCCTGACCTTGTGCCTCATGTATTTCTACAAGGTCTTTTTATGGTGTCGGATCTATTACCATTCGGATGGAACTCCAAGACAATATGGCAAGGATTGGAGCATGCATCTTAGTCGGCGATTCATGATACGACCCGTTCGTGTCTTGTCTGGATTAGTGGAAATCTATCGCATGGTGAATAATAATACGACACCCATCACACGAGAGACTCAATATACCACTGGAACTGATGTGGTGGATCCGAATGATAACAGTATCGAGACATTGTGTCAACTCGTGATGAAACGGACGTCCATGGATCCGGGTAGAAATAATGCGTGCCTCGGAAACATCACCGCGAAACGAATGGCAAAAATTATCATAAAAATACTTGATATGAAACATCAATTTGGAGATAATGAAGAGGAGGATATGCTGGAAATCAAGAAGATCCTGGAGGTCACAGTGAAAAATCTGGTGCAAAGAAAAAAATCGGCTACATCACCTTCAATCTCGAATCTATTAAAACAAAGACTGGCAGGTCAATCTCCCTCTCCAGATCAGAATCGCTTCATGGAGGGATATTATTCCGAGCCTTCCTTTCCTCTCCGTAAAATCATCCAAGAATTTACCATCAGTTGGAACATCGGCGCCAAATACCAGGATGCTAATCCTGACATTAAAAAATATCTTATGGGGAAAGCCAAATATTCGGACACGGTGAAAACACAATTGCAACAAAGAATGCCATATGATTTCTATTCTGAACCGGGTGTAGAGGGGGATGACGCGATCCTGCAAAAATCCATTGTGCAAGGGAAAGACATCGATCCACCATTAGACCCAAACGCCATCTTAACGATCGACCAACCAACCACCGAGGCGGAAAATACCCCGGAATTCAAGCAGAAATTGACCAATATCCTCATGAACCTCTTTCAACTTTACGGCCAATACTGTTTTATTAATTTTCACATAACAAAAAACCGTGAGGGAAACTTTCATTTTGACAATCTCAAAGAATCAATACCGTATGAATTCTACGAATCGGAATTGACAAGAAATGTAGGAGATGCATTACGCAATCACATGGATAATCTCGATCTACTTAAACCTACCGAGGATGTTGATAAAGACACGAGACGGACAAATGCCCTGCGTGTTCGTAGTGAAAACGCGGAATTAATGATGGCGACAGTAAATGATTTATTTGATGCACTACCAGTAGATTTGGTGTATCAGACCAAGGCTGATGGTGAAAATAAAATGGGACAATACGATATGAATGACCCAGCAGACTTTTATTGTTTCTTTTGTGAAATCATCATCCCTTTTCTCTATCTGAAGATATGGGAAATCACGAGACAGATTCTTGAGACAATAGATGCTATGACTCAACAAAAAATTCAAGAATTTCAACAAATTCAACGAAAACTCGAGCGAGCAATTCAAACAGAAAGGAGAGAAGAAATGAGACCAAGGTGGGGAGATATTGATAAATTAACTACAAATCGATCCATAGACCAATCAGAGAATGAAAGGAGAAAGCGCATCCTTATAAATAAGATTACTGCAATGAATATATCATTAGAAGCCGCCAAATTTGAGGCTGCCGGTAAAGACAACAAAAAGATCCGAATCAAACAAATGGCACTCACTTGGTATTTCCTCTTGAGTCAATTTCAATTGGAATATTTGAACTCGGTTCATACAAGTCCACTCTATAAAAGTGGTGGATTGTATCCTGATCGTGATATTTCATTCAAGAATCCTCTATTTAAGGAATGTGTTTTAGATAATGTTTTGGGTATGTTATCATTATCAACAGAACAGATGCAAAATTTTGTAGAACATTTACCTAAATTCGATTTATCATTTTTTGAAGGAAAAAACATCTATCATGGATTTACTTATCTAAAGAATCCATCGGGTTTACCACCACCCCCTCCTAAATACCTTCTATCGAACACAGATCAAACATCTTATTTCGATGATATGGTCAGGTATATGATTCGTCGTGCACGCCATTTATCACCTAAAAATCAGCGTTTCATGCTGAAATATTGCTGTCAATATGATTCGGAATTATTAAATCATTTATTACCTAAACAACTTGAATTTGATTATTTCAATGCATTCTATAAATCAGATGATGAGACGTTGAGAATAAACTTGATTCTGGGTATCATTGGGGTTGAAGCTAATGTGCGCGAAATGAATTTTATCCGTGAAAAATGGTCTAGAAAATAGATACTACTAATTTTACACCATCGGACATTTTATAATTTTTTAGTTTATAAAATGGCTCATAAATCATCTGATCTCAAATTTGCAGAGGCTAGATTGTAACCGGATGTAGGCTGTGGAATCGAGATACGAATGATGCGATCAATATCTGGAAGATTGCGGTGGAAGCAATCAATCAGAGGAAAAGAAAGAAAGATCTGCGTTTTTCGGTCTAAATTCTTTCTTGGATGGATTACAGTAGCAATTGGTAAAAGGTGTCTAATTTTCTAAAAAAGCCTTCCTGGGTGGGGCGGTAGGCGACATCTTCTCGCACATCCTCCAGGACCTCCTCAAAGAGGATCTTGTTCTCGGCGATATCCTCACGGAGCGAGAGGCGCTGCCAATATGCATGATCGAGATCATGATCCATCTCTGTCTCGAAAAAAGAGAATGTGCTGGGCATGCGTGTATACATGAAAATCATCATGTCCATGGGCTCATAGAACGGGGTCGACGAAGAGGCCCAGTCGTCCGGAAAAACATCGTCCTCCATGGAAAAGACAAAGAGGCCGACATTCTTATTGGAATGCTCCATCATCGGGGAGAGGAGGCACGAATGGGAATCAGGAAAGAAATTCGGACGAAAGAGCAGGTCATTCGTGCTGCGGATCTGAGGGATGGTGTGTTGATGGAGGAAGCGGGTCTGGATGATGTCCATGGATTCGCGAGAAAGACGACAGATCGGGACATTCTTCTTAAGAAAAGAGTGCTTCTTGGTCCACTTGACCTCATTCCGGAGCGCCGCCTTCCAGTCCATCTTGGGGAGGCGTTTGTGGCGACACACGAAATCCATGGTGCGATGGATGTGTGCCGAGATCTGGCGGATCGATCTAAAATTCATCGAGAACTGATTCGAGGCCTCGAGTGGATTCTCCGAGAGGATGCAGGTCAGGTAGATGTTGAGATGAAGCTCCAATTCGTCTTGCCGCTCCACAAAAATTCGGGTCAGGAACTGGAGGAACCTCGTCTTGCTCAGATTCAGGTTGGGAGGAAAGTAGTAGATGCGTGGCATGTTGGCTTCATAAAGATCAATCATCGAGAGGGCCATCGTGTAGAGGATGATGGTGCGGATACCGTGCTTGCCCGACAAAAACTGGTAGAGCCGGCAACTGTTCTTGAAAAGCAGTGGCGATTGAACGATGAAATGGCTCATCTCCTCGTGCAAACGGTCCGTGCCCGAGAGGAGACCGTAGTATCGGAAACGATCAAGGATCCGATTGAGATTCACATCCGGGGGAAGGAAGTGTCGCGGATTCAGACGATGACGGAGCATCCGGACAATCAGCAGATCCCAGTTGTATTCCGGCGATTCCTGGAAAGGTCTTTCCTCGTAATTCTCCTTGGTCATCATGCGATAGACCACACCGGAACACGTCCGTCCCGTTCGTCCGGCTCGCTGGATGAGGTTTGATCGTGGGCAGTGGTCGTAGATGATGCGATTGTTCCTCTGGACACATCGGATACCGAAATCGATCACGAGCGAGACGCCCGGGATGGTGATGGAGGTCTCGGCCACATTGGTGGCAAAGACCAGGAATCGGTCGTTCTTCCGAAGAAAGAGCTGCCATTCGGCGAATTCTTCGCTGGTGGATCCGCCGTAGAGACCACGAGTTTCTCCGAATCCCTTTTCTCGGGCAAATGGCTTCATCTCCCTGGCCATCTTGTCACACTGCTCCCGGGTATAGACAAAGACCAGCACCTTTTGATGCCCGGGATTCTCCTGAAGGATGCGCTGGACGTCGGGAATCATATTGCGCTGGGTGGGAAAAAAGGTCGGATGGCCTGACGGCATGTAGCGTATGTCTACAGGAAAGGGGGTAGGCACGGGAAGCTCGATGGTTTCCATGTCGGGAAAATATTGAGAAAGATAGGCGACATCCGCAGTGGCCGTCAGAAGAAGGATCCGCATCGTTTCCACCTGTCGAGAGAGGATGCGAAGGATGGTTTCGTATTCCTCAGTGCGAGTGTGGACCTCGTCGACAATGAGTGTGTGACAGCCAAAGTCTTTTGTCCTGAAATAAAATTCGAGCATCTGGATCGGTGTGACCATGCGGATCTTCTCTGCACCCAACGACTCCGAGGCCATGCGAGTGGGCTGGATCATCGAGGTCGTCCCAAAAATTTCGGGGTGCTCCCGAACAAATTCACGGAACGCCGTCGTCTTGCCAGATCCCGTCGGCGCGGCAACAAGCAACACCCCCTTGGGGACGTCTCGGCATCGCTGCAAGATGGTATTCTTGAGCGCATAGATGGACGTCTTGAAAGAGTGCATATCTGTTCGATTTTTTCAATAGCAGAAACAAAAAAAAAATTTAAGAAAGAATGAATCAATATTCTTTACTTTGTAAAATGGAGAAGATTGGATTTCATTTCTTACGGCGTTTCAGAGAGAGAACGATGAAACACAACAGGAAGAGGATAAGAATAAAAAAAGGCAAAACAAGTAAACAGGCATAAAAAGCAAGCGGGTGAACATATTGCATTCGTTTCAGTATCTTATGATGTTCTTCCTTCAAATCAATATGAACGGCATGTTCTGGATAAATGTATAAATTGGTAGACTGGGTTTCCTTCTCCCAGTCATAATCCCATCGGGTCTGTTCCGCGTCCGAAGAAATAAAGAATGAATTTGGGTAATGCTTGGCTAACCATTTCTTCACTTTTTTAGCATTATATCCTGAAGACGCATTCATGTAGGCAATCTGATTTAGGAGGGGATAGAGGATGGAGGAGGAGGAAGTCAAGAATTGATATTTTTCCCCGTGAGAGGAGCGAGCGGGAACAAAGAGAATTTTGGGAAAATAATGACGATAATCGGCTTCATTGTGGAAACAATCGAATAGCTGGATGAGCCGTCTATGCTTCTGTTTTTGTTGGCCAGAGGGAAAGAGGCCTCGGTGCAGTGTATTGGATTTGAATATTAAGACATCCCCCGCGGACATATGCATCTGTTGTTTCTCCAAGAATCGATGATGATTTTCATTATCAAGATGAGAATCGCTTATGATTTCCATGGCACCTTCATCCAGATAGCACAAACAGGTGTAGATCGGAAAATCCTTTTCCTCAGGATCATAACAAATCAGGTCTCGATGAAAGACCGCGGCGTCTGTATTATTATTATTATCGCTTATGCGGAGCTTGCTCCATCTGCATGTGGACCAATTCATGTTGGTCTGAATCGACGGAATCAAGATATTGTTGATAAACTCGAATAATCGCTTGTAATGGATCTCCGACCCATCGTTTGAAAAACATGCCTGCGCCTCCTGAATACTCTTCTTGTCCTTCAAGGAAAATGTTTTCATTTTATTTCGGTCGCGAAAAAAAAATTACCATCAAGAAGAAGTTGGAATCTGAAAAGGATAAGAAATTAGCACCAGGATCATCAATCCACAGATGGACATAAACCACGAATGACAGCGTGTAAAATAAGCCGTTGCCACAGCGATCGAGGCGGCCAGAAAGAAGAAATAGGGCACCGTGTTAAACACTTTGGGTTGTCGCCATGGATCCTCGTGGACCTGTCGATTCATAAAGAACCACAGGGCGTCTTCCAGGAGGAGAAGAGCAAAAAGAAAGGAGAGGACAAAACACTCTAAACGACCACTCCATGGAACCATGAGAAACGGCAGATGCACCATGAGAATCAAGGTGGACCAGAAGGCAACATGGTATCCCGTCAGAACGAAAGATCCAACCTTTTGCCTCCAGGTGGGTAATGCGGCCGCCCATCCATGTGTGCCCTCAATCTGGACCTCCAGGTAGGCGACAAAGAAAGAGAGAAGGATCAGGAAGGCAACATTCAAGAGAGGATGATGGCAAAAAAGTGCGGTTTTTTTATCAACAAGCATAGTTTATAAAAAAACTTTTTTTTATTATTCAATCATTTTTATTTCTTTACATTGTGACTGGAAAATGGGGGTATTTAAGAAGGATGTAATCCTTGGTGGCACGACCGAATCGTTCGGTCCAATCAAACAAACGTCGGTCTTCCTTGTCTTTTTCGGGCAGTGGTTGCCAGGTATCGTGGAAATACAGGTTCATGAGGGCCATCTCATTCGTGCGAGAGATGGGGAAACGCCGGAGGAGAGCCAGAAGGAGGTCTTGGGTGTCGGGGAGGATGAGAGAGGTGTCCATGAGCCACATGCAGTTCAGAAAATAACCTCCATGATCGAGCCAGTCACAATACGATTCCAGGTCGCGGTAGACCTCCGGCATACTGTTGGCATCCCATTGGATGCGAAAGGTCTTGTGAGGGTCATTAAAAGGGAAGCGATCGTCCGGGGCGACGAAGCAATCGGTGTGAGGAACGGCAAAAAGAGGTGCGATGGGATTGGCGACGTGCATACCGGCATCCAGATAGAGCATGGATCGCCACTTGCGAAACTCACAATCAAAGACGCGCCACTTGGAGAATTGGATCAGCTTGGATTTCTCGCGATCATCCGTATCGGTAAAGGGATGTTTCTGCCGAAGATCCCAGAGCCAGTGCACCTCCAGCATCGGTCGCTTGAGGACGATGATGGACCATTTCTCCACAAAGGAGGGATCGGGTGAAAAGGCGATGGCCATCCAGACCAGATCGCCGGTCCACTGCCCGATCTCTCTGACTTTTTGGAGGGTATCGGCCGCCCGATGCTTGTCTTTTTCATTGGATAAGACAACCACGACGTTCATGTTGTTTTTATGGTTATCTTGCATTTCTAAAATGATTTTGTAGAAAGAGAGAGAGAAAAAGAAAGGACAACATGGAAAAATTGGGAGTCATTCTATTCAAGAAAAAAGACAATATCCGCCGATGGGTTGGATTTCTAAAAAAAGTGGTGGCCGAGGAAGGATTCGATGATGTGGAATACCTGGCGTTCGAGACCGCGACCGAATTCATGTATTGCAATAACATCCACCAGGTGGTGGAGCAATTGCAGAAAAAGGAGGTGGGATGGAATCACCCCAACTTTACCGCGATCCGGGAAGAATTTGCGGAGCAGGATGATTTCCTGGAGAATCCCCCGGAGGTGGAGGAGGGTGTGATGGAATGCAAGCGATGTCATAGCAAGCGCACCTTTTCCTTCAGCAAGCAAACGCGTCGTTCCGACGAGTCGGCGACGGTATTCATCCGATGCTCGAATTGCAGCTACATGTATAGGATGTAATGGATCACATATATATTTTTTTACATTTTTGCTCTGTAAAAAAAAGTATACAAACTTGATTTAATCGAGGTAGACTTGTTCTTCTTGATTGTTGTGGATGGGCGAAGGCATAAAGACCTCTTTGGGGAAGACCATGCGGGGGATGTTATTGAAGCGCTTGCCCTCGGGACTGTTCTTGCGACCGTAGGTGATCTGCTGGTTGGGCCTCTTAATGTGGAGGAATTCATTATTGGGATCGGCAGAAAAGTCATAGCTACCGGAGGTCTGGACGGCACCGGAAGTCTTCTTCTTCTTTTGTTGCTGCATGTGCTGGACGGCCTGTTGCTTGATTGTCCGGATCTCCTCAAGGATGTCCTCGATCTGCTGGGATTTCTTCATGGCCTGTTGAAGGGCACGCTTGGCCTTTTCGGTCTGTTTCTGGGCAAGGTGGGTGTCATAGGCCTGCTGGAGGATGCTCTCATCAAGATCACCATCCGACTTCTTGATCTGCGTGCCAAGGCTCTTCTCCGCCTTGGTCTGTTGCTTCTGGGCCTGCTGGTATTGATCGTGCGCCTGTTGGACATTTTGCTTCGCCAAATCTGCCGCATCGGTTGCCTGCTGCTCCAGGGCGTCGTGGAATTCCGTAGGACTCGAAAGAGATGTGGAGACCTGCTTCTTCTGCTGTTGAGCCTTTTGCTGCTGCTGCTCTTGTTGTCCTTGCTGCTGTTGAGGTTTTTGCTTTTGCTTTTGCTTTTGCTTTTGCTGCTGCTGCTGTTGTCCTTGTTGTCCTTGTTGTTCTTTCTGTCCTTGTTGTCCTTCCTGTCCTTGTTGTTCTTGCTGTTCTTGCTGCTGTCCTTGTGGTTTTTGTTGCTTTTGTTGCTTTTGCTGCTTAGGTTTTTGCTGGACCTTTTGCTGCTGTGTAACTTTGATTTCTTGTTCAGGTTTTGACTCACCGCCACCAAAAAGTTTTTCCCACAGAGATACTTTGGGTGGCTCAACAGGCTTCACCACTTGTTGTGATTTTTGCGATTGCTGTTTCTGGATTGTCGCCATTTCTTTATCTTTAAAACATTTTATTTTTATTAAAAAAAAAATTGTTTGTGGAATCGAATTTTGAAAAATTTAATTCTTTTGTAAGAGTAAGCATAGACTATTGAAACCAAAATGTGGAACCAATGGAAATCATTTGTTTATGTTCTCCTTATGATAGGGTTGGCTATCGGCTATCCGTATTCCGTTTTCACTCGGAAGTATTCTTTTGTAGGTTTTGTGATCATGTTGTATTTTGTGCTGCAGATTATGTTTGCCACCATGAATTTTAGAGAGATGAAGAAATTAGAAAATGTGGAAGAAGATCTGCCGACTGTTTCTTTCCTTGTGATTGGATACCGAGAAAATCCAGAGTATTGGGAGAAATGCATCCAGTCCCTGCTCGATGTCAATTATACGAGAATCTCCTCGATCTGCGCATTCATCGATGGCAATGAGCCGGAGGACATGTATATGAAGGGTATTTTTGAAGAGACGGTGATGGGCATGCCGATGCGTTGCAGGATCAGAATGTGTGATCATAAAGGGAAGCGGCATGCGATGGATGCTGGATTCCGGTATATCCGCGAGATGCTGCCAGACAATCAGTATATCATTGTCATTGATAGCGACACGATTGTAGAAAAAGATTCGGTGACGCGTCTGGTCTCGTGCATTCATCGAGACGAACGCAACGGCTGTGCGACCGGTAATATCCGCATCTTTAATACGGATTCCTACCTGGCACGGATCATCAATGCTCGGTATGCGTATGCGTTTACGATAGAGCGCGGTGCCATGTCGACGATGGGTGTCATGAACTGCTGCAGTGGGCCCTTTTCCATCTACCGGCAGTCGCTCCTCGACGAGGAGTTCCTGGAAGAATTTCTGGGCCAGACGTGCTGCGGACAAAGCGTCGGTCCCGGGGACGACCGTCATGCCACGCTGCTGATCCTTAAAAAGGGCTACAAGTCTCGCCAGTCCCCTTTTGCCATCGCCTACACCGAGACCCCCGAAACGCTTCATCGCTACCTCCAGCAACAGCTCCGTTGGATGCGTTCCTTTTATCGCGAGCAGTGGTGGCAGATACAGGCCATCCCTCAGCAAAATCTCTATCTCGCCCTCATCACCGCCTACGAGCTCCTGTTCCCCTTTCTCCTCCTTGTATCCTTTCTTCCTACCTTTCATTATCTTCCCGCCAGAATTGTCAATCAGACCACACCTCTGGATCTTTATCGTCGTGGCGGTGTGGCGGTTGGTGTCCTGGCCATCCGCACCACCTTTCTCCTCTTTTTTAATGAATTCCGTCTTGAGAACCTCTGGAATCTATGCATCCTGCCTCTCTATTTCTCCTGCCTCTTTCCTCTCAAATATTATGCGCTCGCCACATGCGGCATCCAGAGCTGGATCACCTCTTCTCGCAAGACCATCTTTTCGAACATCAATCCCGATGTGGCGATGATCTATATCATCCTCCTCGCCTGGAATTCCTTCCTTGTCTATGGCTTCTTCCGTGTATTCATGTCTGTGTAAATAAGAATTGATTCCATATTTTATTTCTTACCTACTAAAAATAAAATGGAGGAATGGGAGATACCCTATCATGAATTGTCCATGGGAAAAGAAGTAGCCAAGGGGACATTTGCGGTGGTGCATCGAGGAGTATGGCGGGGAATCGATGTCGCCATCAAGACACTTGAAAATGGATCGTCCAAGACGGCCATTGAGGATCAGAAGAATGAATTGCGCATCATGATGCTTGTGCATCACCCCAATATTGTCCTTTTCCTGGGCTATTCTCGGCACGAAGATCGCCTCTTCTTGGTCTTTGAATGGATGCATGGCGGCAATCTTCTTGATGCGATTCGATCCGGGTGGGTGACGAGGGCGCAAAAGATGCAGTGGTCTCGCGATATTTGCACCGCGGTCCTCTATCTGCATCAGCGGATCCCCACCCGGATCATCCATCGAGATCTTAAACCGGCGAATTGTCTCTTGGACAGGCACGGTATGTGCAAGGTTGCTGATTTTGGCATCAGCAAGACCGTTTTGATTCGGAAGAAACGGAGTCTGCAGAATATGAATGCGCAATGCTTTCTGGGCGACCAGTCTTCTCATTCTAATCTGGCGGACATGTGTCCTGATGACGAGAGCAGCAGCATCCAAAGTCGAGGACCGGTCGGCACTTTCCGCTATATGGCACCGGAGCTTATGCAGGATATGTCGGAGGAGAGCGTCCGATCGTCCAAGAATATCGACATCTACAGCTTGGGTATGATCCTCTACATGATCTGGGAGACCAAGGAGCCTTTTTGGGATCGCACTCTGTCCATCGAGGAATTCTGCAGGGATGTTTGCTATTATGAATTAAGGCCCACTCTCACCCGGAAAACACCACCTAACATCCAAGAAAAAATCAAGGCCTGTTGGGATAAGGAACCCACCCATCGACCGTCCGCCCACGATCTGCTGGCGCTGTTTTCGACTCCATCTCCCAAACCATGGTGGTGGTATCGATTCTTGTGATTTCTTATTCACCAGAGTAAGAAATTATAGTCGCCTCCGTGTTTGGAGAGCCTCTTGCAAATCGCACGTATCTTTCTGATCGGAATCTCGTTCCGATAAATAGGCCACAATCTCTTCCATTCGGGAAGAAGGAAACCATTCGCTCTTCCCATAGACTCGATCCTCTTTCCATTTCGATTTCACCTCTCGCTCCTCCTTTTTGGTAAGCGCCGGAAACCACGCCATCAATTCCACATCCTCCACATTCACTCTCCCCCCCAATTCGTCCGGACATACACACGAATGAAATCCCCGGTGAGCGATCCGCGAATAGACATTCTTTCCACTATAATGCCCCACCTTGATAAAAGACGCCCATCTCGACTGGAACACATAGACTCCCATTTCTTTTTCTTTCTTCTTAAGGTGTTTATTTCTTTAGACCGTGCACTCATCTACTTCGCCATCCCATATGACATAGCCGAGAATGAATGCATTGACGGCAAGCACTACAAATACTGAAAAGATCATTTTTTTTGATGGAGTAAATGCTCCTCCTGCTGCTGCTCCTCCTGCTGCTGCTGTTCCAGATGATCCTAGTGGTGATGCTGTTCCAGATGATGCTGGTGGCGATGCTAGTGACGATGCTGCTCCAGATGATCCTAGTGGTGATGCTGCTCCAGATGATCCTGGTGATCCTGGTGCTGCTCCTGCTGCTCCTGGTGATCCTGGTGCTGCTCCTGCTGCTCCTGGTCCTGCTGCTTTTGTTAGAGATATCCATACTGTCAAAATGATAAAATCGATGCAGAATAAAAATGTTAACCATTTCCGCCATTTCTTATCGGGTTTCATCACACCCTGGGTGATTAATATAGCAATGGTGATATCCATTACGATAAAATATAAAAAGACGAACATATGACTAAAGCATGTTAGAAATTGTGGCCGGCTACGCAATTGTATTAGAAAGAGCACCGTTAAAAATAAGTAGATACAGTTTATCGTGGAGATGATCTTTGTGGCAAGTGTCAATTTGGACATTTTATACATTACAAAATAATAAAAATTTTCAAAATTTATATTTATGGAGTTAAGAATTAATCTAAAAATAAAAGAGTATAGATCCCATGAAATGCATTGGATTCGTCGCCGGGCTGCTTCCTTTTTGGCATCCCATCATGACGGTCCATGAGATGAGGGCAAGTAAAATCCATTCGCTTTCTGTGATGGGGGTGCCGCTGGTAGGTTATGTTAAGAATGATTCGTATCTTGTAGTTCATTCGGATGTTTGTCCGCACATGGGGGGTAGTTTTTGTAAAGGAGGGTGGGTGAATCCGGATGGTAATTTGCAATGCCCTTACCACGGCTTTGAATTTGACGAAGGATCCTTTGTCTCCATCCCCTCCTCGGGAAAGCGCCTGCCTATGAAACGACCCACCCTCTCTCTCTATCCCATCCTGGAAAAAAATGGGTTCGTGTATCTCTTTCCCGACCCCAACCAAGAGATGATGCACGACATCCCCGAGCCCTATTTCCCCCCGGAGCACACCGATCCGGAATTTGTGGCCGTGAGCGGCACGAGGGTGCTCTCTACACCCACGGACAGCCTCGTGGAGAATCTATTGGACATGCTTCACATAAGCTATGTCCATAGCTTTGGCAATGCGGACCTGCCTTTGCCCACCAACATCCGTTATGAAGAGATGGGAGACCTTGGAGGCCGCACCCGCTTCGAGTATTATCCGAATTCGTTCACCATCTCGACACGGGTCGGAAAAACAAATGTCGTTCGTGTTGAGAATGAATTCCATATGGGAACAACAACACTCACTCGAGTGATTGCCGGGGATACCATCAAGACGGTGTTCACTCAGAGTATCCCTATCTCCAAGACGGAGACGCGGCTCTTCTGGACCGTCTATCGCAATTTCTGGCGCGATCCCAACACCGCCTCGTTTAATGGCTTGGGGGACACGCTTCTCCGTCTGCTCATGGAAAAGACTATCGATGAGGATGCGTCCATCCTGTCTCGTTCTTACCCAGAAGGCAGAGAAGGATTTCTGACGAAATATGATGTTACGATTAAAAAATATCGAGAGAAGCGTGAACAATTTGCTCTTAAGAATCGTAGGTTCCCTTTTCTTCCCTCGTCGTTTGATATTTGAAAAAAAAAAGAAAATAAATAAAGAATGACCTCCGCTTGCTATTGGACCCAATTCGCCAACATCCTCCTGACCACCGTTTTTGTCTTGATGTGTATGTTCATAAAATTAAAACCGGCTGACTTTCAAACAGTGATATGGAATAATAAATTGGCCCTCACGGCCAATATCATTCATCCGATGAGGGGGTGGTATAAATTCTATCACCCCTTTTATATTTTCCTCACGCTCCAGATGTTATTCCTCGTCTTTTTCTATCGAGAATTCTCCAAGTCCAATCGTCCAGAGTTGTATTGGACCATTGTCGGACTTTCCTTTCTGAATATTACGATGTATCTCGTTTTTATCCTTGTCTGGAATTTTAAGACAACTTATCCGACCACATTTAATCTGTGGTTCATTGGAAGAAATCTTCGTTTTAATCCATGGCCACATCCATTGGGTATCATCACCCTCTCGATCGTGATGGGTATCATCTCATTGGCCATCCTGATTGCCAATGAATCCATGGTGGTGGCTATGTTGAGCTAGAATAACGATGATAATTGCGATTGCGCTCGCGATCTTCTTCTCGGAGCTGGAGTTTTCGCATCCGCCTCATCCGACGCCGGAGGATGCGCGAATCCAGGATTCGAGGATCCAATAATTCGTCTTCTACATCAAGACCATGATGGGCGAGAAAATGAGACTGCATGAGCAGCATCGGTCGATCCACATTCACATAACTCCTCGACATGCGATACTTGGGATCATCTTTAATCTCTGGAATGATGCTGCGACAATAAGGACAGAGTGGGACAACGAGACACCTCAGGCAAGCGATACAAATACGTTTTCCTGTGCAACATTCTAACGAAAAGAAATCACTCTCATGAAATTTTTCATAGCATATTGTGCAATCGATGACCGACTCCATTTATTTTCATGGCACGAACAATTTTACCGTGCGAGGAGAAAATAAAATCTTGGTCCATTTATGTGCAACGTCCGATATAAAAAAAACATGACCTTTTTGGAGCCCGCCCGTCTTTTTTGTCTCCATACACCGATCGCCACCAAGAAGCGCCTCCTCGGCGACTGGATCGCCTGTCTCCCGCATCCTGTCATCATGGTGCGAGAAAGCATTGGCTATTTCACCGTTTGGAGTCTTGGGACTACGTTTCTGGCTCTCGTTTATGCTCCCTCGCTCCTCCCTATCGCCAAGATTATGGCGCTCCAGTCCTCCCTGGGAGGTGGCTATATTACGATCGTGCATCCTCGCATGCTCCGCATCTCTTATTGTCGTGTTCAACTTCGTGGGATCCTGCTCTGTCTGTTGGATATTTACTCTCATCATATCCCTTTTTTCTATCTTGTGCGCCTCTCGCCTTCCTGTCCACCTTTCTCCCTTTTTCATCAGCTACCCTTTCTCCTCTATCTGCTCTGTTTTTCTGTCACGGATCGTTATGGTCTTCGATGGATCGATATAGCATATCTCTTCCTTCTTTATATCGTGGCGCTCTATCTCTGGCATTCGAAATTTTCTTGAAAAAATAATAATGTCTTGAGAAATAAACACCATGGAATGGGATGCGCCTGCCGATTTTAATCTGGCGTCGACCGTGGACAGCTCCATCGTCCTTGACGAATACACCTCGCCTTATAAACTAACCTTTACCATGCCCTCGGCACCACTGGTCTTTGATCGTGTTGTCCTGGATCTGAATGGCAGTCGTCTGAATCCTTCTTGTGTCGACGGGGTGAATCCATCGTATCTCTATCCTCTTTTTGCTAGGATAAGGGTGATGCTCGATTTTAATAACGACGTCTTTTATGACGAGATCTGTCCTTTTGTCTCCAAGGAGGATGATGCGATTGGCGACAAGACGCTGGTCCTCTCTCGCCCTCTCTCCTATCGCTCCACCTCCAATACCATCATCCTCCTCCTCTTTCCCAGCCTCGCCTGCACACAGACGCCACACAAGATAGTCCTGAATAAAATCTCCTTTGAATCCCCCTCCACACCACCTTCTACTACTATAGCACCACCTCCCACCACGGCATCTCCTTCTTCTTCCACCAACACGAATCTTGTCCCGATCCTTGTGATGAGTCTGTCGATCCTGATTTTTTTCCTGATCTATTATTTTATCACTCATCCCACCAACACATAAAAATTTAAAATTTTTTTTTTTATTGTCAAAAGAAAAACAGAATATGTCTGCCCAGATTAATTACGGCACCTACCAGAACAGTGATGTATGCACCGAGTCCAGTTGCAACGGCGACTACGCCACCCTCTCTGGATACAACAGCACCCCTGGTGCATTTGTCGCCGGGCCTCCTGTGCCCTCCCAGAGCATCATTCCTGCCACCATTATCGTTCCCAGTTATGGTGGTGCAGGATACAACGTCCTCCAGAATGGACTGAGTTTTAATCAGATGAATACCAGCGGCTACTTCAATGTCACCAACGCCTATCCCGCCTACGGCAACAATTGCCAGGCCTACACCACCGCTCTTTCTGGATAAAAAATTTCCATCTTATTATTTTTCTTTTCTAAAGGCAAAGAAAAAACAAAGAATGAAGTGTTTATGGTTGACTCTTATTGTGTGCTTTTGTTCTCGTGGATCTAGTTTTAGCCCTTTGACTGACGCTCAACTCTTTCAGGCACGATCTACTCGTGTATTGCCCCTCTCGGAATTCTACAAGGATTTGGACGCGCACCGTCTCAAGAAGATCATCGTGAATCCCGCATTGGACGAGGCGGTCGTGGTGGAATCCGACGAGACCTTGCCTCGCCTCTCCTTAAATCCGATTCTTGCCCCCAAGATTATCGAATCGGCCATCAAGGAGCGTGTCGAAGTGATCCTTCTCCCGTCCAATGGCATCCTCTCGACCGTTGGATCCATCTTGCAGATCGCTCTTTATATACCTCTTGCATTTTTTGCACTGAGTCTAGGTCGATCCGTCATGATGTTAAGAAGACCGTCTTCTGGTAATGGTGGTGGTGGTATTGGTGGTATGGGGATGATGCTTCCCGGTATGGGACCGGCCACTATTGAAGAATCCGAGGTCCAGAATATCACCTTTGCCGACTGGGCCGGATCCCCCGAGGTGCTCAATGAATGCAGAGAAGTGGTCACGTTTCTCAACAATGCCGACAATTACACCGCCATGGGCGCCTCGCTGCCCCGAGGCATCCTGCTCGAGGGACCGCCCGGCACCGGAAAGACCCTCCTCGCCAAGGCCATTGCAGGCGAAGGGAATACCAGCTTTATCAGCATGGCCGGATCCGAATTTGTCCAGATGTTTGCTGGGCTTGGTGCATTCCGTGTCCGCCAGTTGTTTGAAGAGGCCAGGCGACGTAAGCCCTGTATCCTTTTTGTAGACGAGATTGATGCGGTGGGTCGCAAGAGGAGCACCTCGATGAGTCTCGGTGGAGGCAATGACGAGCGCGAGCAGACGCTCAATCAGATCCTCTCTGAGATGGATGGCTTTGCCGACAATGACGGCATGGTGGTCATCGCTGCCACCAATCGCCGCGATGTCCTTGACGATGCGCTCCTCCGTCCCGGTCGTTTCGATCGCCTCATCTATGTCCCACTCCCTGATGCCCCGAGCCGTCTCAAGATCCTCGAGACACACGCCAAGAATAAGCCGATCCAGCTGTCTCCCGTCGAATGGAGGGCACTCTCGGAACAGACCGAGGGATTCTCCGGTGCCGATCTGAAGAACCTTCTGAACGAGGCCGCCATCCTGAGTGTTCGCAAGAATCGTTCGTTCATCTCGTTTGCGACCATCGGTGAGGCCGTCGAGAAACTTCTCGTAGGCATCCGCAAGGAGGTGGACTCGAGGTCGGAATCCACCCGGAGGCGCGTCGCGCTCCACGAGGCCGGGCACGCCCTTCTCTGTCAATCGTTTCCCGAATACTTTATCCTCCAAAAAGTCTCCATCCAAGAAACCTATAGCGGGGCCGGCGGCTACACCGTCTATACGCCTCTCCCCGAGATCACCGATCTCCCCACCCGTGATATACTCAAAAAGCGCCTCCGTATCCTCCTGGGCGGCCGCGCCGCCGAGAGCCTCGTCTATGGCGATGACCATGTCTCCACCGGCGCCTCCGAAGACCTCCGCCAGGCCAACGACCTCTGCCGCCAATTGATCGGCACCTACGGCCTCGGGAAGGACCTCGAGAACATCGTCCATCGCCCCGAAGACCATCGCGCCTCCGAGAGCCTCGTCGCCTCGATCGATGCCGAGGTCCAGATCCTCGTCCAGGAGGCCTACCAAGAAACCCTCCGCATCCTCCAACTCAACAGCCACCTCCTTCACCGCATGGCCAACCAGCTTCTCTCTAAACGCATTCTCACCGGCGAGGATCTAAAGAAATACATTCTCGAAAAATAAAATCGGGAATAAAAATAAAAAACATGACACAACAGCAATTGAAATCAAGATGTGACTATGAAAGGGAAAGGAGAAATGATCTAGTTCAATACGTTATTTATAATAATAAAATATATGATATAACAAAATCTTGTCTTGAATCAATATCATCATCTGACGAAAGAATAGATCGAACGAAATAAAATAAAAAATGACGACATTAAATTCCTGGTGAATGATTTTTCTATATATAAAAAATACACTAAATATTATAATGATGATGATGATCCTCTATCGTATTACGGCAGATTACAGGGATCAAAAAAATATGTATTTACAAATTCAAGGGGTGATATAATCATTCTCAATACGAGTGAGGCATCGTTACAACCAACGTCACGATGTGTAAATGATAGACAACAAATACAAGGACAAGCTGTCAATTCACCTTTGATATATTATCTTCGTAGTCTGCCTGGATTTGGGGCTCTGAAAATATATAGAGTTACTGCCAAATGTCTTATCTCTCTCAATCCTTCTCCAAAAGAGATGTTAAAAAAAAATGCTTTTTTTGATTATGATAGGAATAGAGAAATAATTAGGGACTCTTCTCAACCTCAATACACATTGGATCAAGAATATGTCAGAGATAATGTAATTAAAAAATATTATGGGTATTTGTATACGTCACCAAATTCTTCTAACTTTACAAATCAGGGTTCTATTATTGCGAATATCTTTGCTGATGAGAATGGTCAAAATGTAGATGTTGTGAAACCTACAGATGTTCAATATGCACCACCTAAAACCAAATCCTTTTGTGTCCTTCTCTAACTACGATCTAAAAAATACATTCTAAAAAAATAAAATTTGGAATAGAAATAAAAAACATGTCGACGCAAAAACAACAACAGGGTATTGTGCAAGTGACACAACAAACGCAAAAAAATCGATGTCTGCAACAACAAAAAAATGAGAATGACTTTTATGAATCAAATCCAGCCGCTGTAAATAAACCTTCATTATATGTTTATAGTGAATATATTGGAGATCAAACTATTAACCGAATATACAGAATGACTCCTAAATGTCTCATCTCTCTTGGTGAACCAAAGAAGATATTAAGACGTGATGATCAATTCCTAGATGTTTTTAGTATAATAAAAAATCCTAGTGATTCAGAAAAATTTAAATTGGATAAACAATATATTTATAATGGCATTATATACAAATATTATGGCTCTACTACTAGTAAACCAGTGTTTGGAAGTCCAGATGGTAGTGGTCTAGATGCATTCATTTTACCATTCAATCAAATAGATAACATGAAAGAATATAAACATTCTTTCTGTGTTGTCCTCTAATCCATCAACATCATTAGAATTCTTATTACTGGTAGGCGTCGGGGTGAGGTTCGAGGCCTAGTTTCTTGAGCTCTTCAAAGAGGTAGGGGCCGATCTCGTCTTCCGAGACCGTGTAGGGGACGGTGATCAGGAGGACATTGTGCTTTTCACACATGTCCTTTTTCAGGATGTCGCGATACTGTTGGTTGCGGAATTTGTCCTTGGAATTGCCGTGCATGAACGGATTGTAGTGGTAGTGCTGGGATCCATTGTATTCGACGGCGAGACGGATGTCTTCATTATACATGTCGAGCTCGAGATTTTCGCCGGTGACGGGATTCTTGAGGAAATCGGGCCTGGTCTTGGTAAAAGGCTTCTGAAAGTAGAATTCGATAAATTCCTTGCAGGACGTCTCCCCACGACTGGTTCCACCTCTGGCCTGCGTGCGCCTCTGCCTCTGTCTCTCGGTCGGCTGGCCATGCGGACGGAAGATCATGCCCAGAAAGTGCTCGTAGATATCGCTGAAACTGATCGCGCTTGTGGTAGCATTCCTACCCCATTGATTGATGATAAAGAGGACGATAAACGTGAAGAAGAGACCTACCAACAAAAGATGCCACCCGTAATTCTTCCAAAACTGACGCGCCTCTTGTAAAAATCCCATGGTTTTTTATTTTACTGCAAAAGAAAAATAAAACATGTCCCGTCCACGTCTTGTTCTTATGGTCCCTCTCCGACGTTGCGGGAGCAATGCCATCCGTCTCCGTCTCCAACTCAATCCCCACATCTGCTGTCCCTATCCTCTTCATATCGGAGATCTAAAGAAAAAAATCTCGGAGGAGGACCTGGGCGATGATGCTCATTATTTCCAATTGATCGTGGATGTGATTGGACTGCAGGCGCTGAGCCTGATACGGTGGCCCGATATGGTCTTTGATCCCGTCGAGATTTTCGAGGCGCTCCGGCATGAAGAGGTGTCGAGGCGCTCGGTATGGCAGATCTATGGCGAATTGCTTCGACGGACCGCAGAGAGGCAAGGTGTGTCCGTGGTCATGGACAAGAGCCAGGATTCCGTGACGGATTTCGAGGAGCTGATCCGGCTCTTTCCTGAGATTATGTTCCTGGACATTGTTCGCGATCCGCGGGCGCAGGTGGCCAGCATGAATCGTTCCATCCTGTATGACTTTGATTCGACGCTGAATGCGATCCGATGGGCCGAATCCAGAGAATGGGTGGATAAGATCGATGCTGCCTATCCATCACGGTTACGGACCTTTCGATACGAGGATCTCGTCACCGAGCCGGAACACACACTTCGGGCTATCTGTGAATTCCTGTCCATACCTTTTCACGAGGACATGCTTGATATCTCGCTCTCCAATGAGGCCGCACATATGTCCGCCCTCTCGCCTCTTTGGGAAACCAATTCTTCCCCCCCCGATCCATCACGGATCCATCGGTATCAACACCAAGATCAATTATCCCAAGAAGAAATCATGGTCATTGAGAACATCACGTTGCCCTGGATGGATCGATACGGTTACGAATGCCATTTTTTGACACATTCCTTCCCTGAGACACACAATCTCCTCGAATGCGCCCGGAAGAGTCGACAGCGAGAAGAACAAGCATGGAAATGTCTCCAGAAGGATTATCCACTGGATGCCATTCTGCGACAGACCCGTGCACGTTATCTAAACTCTTTGCATTGATGCATTAAATTCAAAATTTTTTTCATGAAAATTTTGAATGGACGATGACTTACTTCTGGGCAGAAGGCAGCTGGTCGGTGATATATCTGTTCTCTACGGTGCCATCGCACTTGCGAAGGACAAAGCGTGTGCATGTTCCCTCTGGAAACGAGGGGTAGGCTGCATCAATCCCAAAGTAAGAAGAGCTTGTGGGGGGCACATCGTGTGTGAGTGCCTCGTAACCCATGGTAGCATCGATTGGAATCACCTGGGTGCCCATCGAAGGCACATTGCCCATCATCTTGTCTGCACTCTCGGGGATGCTGCCAAGAGATGAATACATCGAGGCATGATAGGTCGTCGGACCATTGGTATTGGATTGTGTTTCGTTGTATTGAGGAAGATAGGACATTTTTTATTCTCTCTTAGATTTTTTATTTTTATTTTTTATTGCGATTGTTTCTTGACAAAAGAAATCATCAGATTCTTGGCATACGAGGATTGATGGATCTGGATGCATCCCATCAACACAAACATCACCATGAAAACAATCGCCGTAATCTGCCAATTGCGTGCATTGGGACAATTATTCTGCACCTCCATGAGCAGGCTATGATAGCGATCAAACGACGTGATCATGACATTCTTATCCGGATAGGGTCCAACAAGAAAGGCCTCCTCATGATCACCGATCATCATTACATCTCGTCTTGAGACCGGCCTATTGATCCGTGTGATCCGTATCTTGCCATTCTTCATCCAGATCCCTACCGCATTATAGACCACATTACTCATCTCTTTATCATGCCCATTTTTTCTTTCTTAGATTTACTTTTGTATCTGGAAGATGCGGGCCTGGAAGGCATTCTTATCATGGAGATAACGGAACATGGACACGATGGTGAGCAGAGGGACACGGACGTAACGGCTTGTAGAATCCCGTGTGCTATACAAAAACAGGATGCGCCCATTGTCCACATCCAGACCCACAGTATACTCAATCTCGAGTGATTCGAATCCAAAGGGAGTCGTGACGGCCACCACTTTTTTCTGATCCATGTCCATCACCACCACATAGTGGACGTATTTGCGCATGCCATTCAGATAAGAAACAGAATGTGTTGTAAACCAATAATATCCACGCCAGCGGATGCCTGGCGAGGAACCACGGAATTCCTCAAAATAAGGCGGGCTGTCGATGTGCTCATCGATGACCAGGCGATTCGTCTCCGTGTCCATGTGGCCAATCTCAATCGGATGCCAGCGGTAGATAAATTGACGGTCTCCAAACGCCGACCAGTTCTTTTCACACGAATTTTCTTCGTAAGGAGGACGGATCACCGTGGTATCCGAAAGGACACATCGTTTCACGTCATACTTGCCCTGGATGATCCGTATCGCATCCATATAGGCGTATTCCTTAGTCACCCCATAAAAAAAGACATCACCGTCTCTGGTCACAAGTCGAACATCTTCCACTCCCACAATGGCCGTTTCTTCTACCCTGCGATTCGGGATCTCCTCCTTCATGGCAAAACTGCCCGAAACCGGCTGAAGTGTCTCTCGATCCATAAAATAATACTCGTTTTTGGTGATCCCATTATAGTGGATCGTGGGGCTTCCACCGACGATGGAGATATAGGAACCGTTCGGCAGGATCCTGTAATTGACCCGCCTCACATTGACCAGATACCACTTTGGATTGTCCGGATAAACCACCAGTCCCGAGGAGGATGCGACGAAATCCGCATTTTCTCGGCAATATTGCAGATCTCCCTTCTCACACCCCTCCAGTGTCGTCAGAAATGGCATCGTAAAAATCATCCTCTCATTGATCACTCGGTGGCGGATGCTCTTATTCTTGCACTGCAGGAGTGCACTAAACAACCAGGGAGCCACGGGGGCAAATTCAGAAAGGATCTTGGCATAGCGGTCAAGAAGATTGTCATTCGTCCACATCCCCGCCCCTGAAAAGAGAGCCGGGGATCGCCAGGTCTCGGTCATGAGTTCTCGCACAATCTCCAGACGGAGGCGATGACGATCCCACTCCGGATTCGATTCATAAAGCTCCATCAGCATCCACCACGCATCGCTGATGGACGTGCAATTCCATAATTCATCACGCAGTATCTCTTGTCGCTCCTTTTTTGACACCCGGCATCGAAGATGGTCCGATATCACGATCTTATGAAACGTCTTTTCTTTTTCGGAAAAGACCTTTTCCACGAGGGTGGACGCCGTCCGCCATTCACCCATAATCTGCGAATACATAAAGAATGTCCTGGATTCCTCCCCCTTCTTCCACATCTCCCTCCAGCACGGTTCTACAACCACCTCTATCCATTCCTTTCGTGGACGACGATTCTCCAGATACATCTCCTCTTCGTGCAGGTGATAACAATTGTCTTGGTCGTCTCCTTGACGGTGAAAGAATTCATGGTCCTTGATACCGATACTAAAATGCGAAGCCGTCTTTGGAATCTTGTGGAATCGACTTCCCTTGAAAGGGACATGATAGAGACTCGGTAATTCGAATCGATATTCGTTCTCCTTCTTTGGTGGCAAGTCCTTTTTCCATTCGATCCGCGGATTGGAAGGATCCATCTTGATCTCGGGTTGTTTCCTGTCGCCAATAAGGATCCATAAAGGAAAGGGTTGTCCTCCCCATAACGTCTTCCATCCTCCCCAACCAACCTCTTCGTCCGATCTCAGTGGATAATAAAAGACCCATTCCATTGTTTTTTTGATGCATGATCGTATTGTCTTTAGATGATTACATACAATAGAAACAGAGACAGAGTAGAAGGATCACAATGAAAATTGCCAGAAAGGACCAAAGCAGCATGGATCGGAGGCACATTTTTTGGGGAGTTGGATTCACGACAATGGTGATTATTGGAGGAGTGGTGGTAGAGGGTGTAGGAGCAGGACTATGGATTTCTTGAGGGCTCATCGAGCACATGTTTTTGAGCACAGTCTTATTCTTGAGATCAATGCCAGCAAATTTAAAGTAGTCGTCCAAAGAGCGGTCTTTTCCAAGACCGTAAACCTCGAGGAGATGGAGCTGTCTCGGTGTTAATTTATTCTTGTCCTTGTGAAGACCCAACAGATACCTTACTTTTTCGGATGCCTGCTTGGAATCGGTGTGTTGATTATCCCAGAACTTTGGATCGCCACCACGTGTATACAAGTGATAAATAGTATTGCGATTCGGTGTGAAAATGTCCCAGCCATTCGTGTAGAATCGGGCGCTCAGCAACAATTCCTCTCCGATGAAGAGAAAATCAAGCTCGGGATCAAAGGGGATTTCCTTTAGAAAATATCCCTCACAAAAAAACATACCCGCCGCGATATAGGCATTCGGTTTAGGTAGAGATTCGGGGGTATTCCAGCCCGCGCCTTCCAATGAAATAAGGTTGTCTTCTGTAAACCACGCCTTGCAGATGGTCGTCACCGGGCTGTTGGGATCGGGACGGTCTTTGTGATCCTCGTAATTCGGTGTATAGTGCGAAAGCACCGGTTTAGGGACGCCACTCGCTTTCAAATCCGTAATCATGGCAATAAGAAGCACATCCCAGTCCTGGATGAATTTGCAGTGAGAATCAATCTGGAGATAATACTCTTCGCCATTATATAGTGTTGAACAAAGAAAACGAGCATAGGTTGGCCCCTTGGCTTCCTGATGCTTTAAACGGACGATGCGCACCTGTGATTGATGTTGAGGGATCTTCTTCATACCCTCCGTGATGCAATCCACATCGTCCTCCGGATCATTCTGCTGGCAAATGCCCACATATACCTTTTCTGGATAAGCGGCATTCCGATAGATGGATTGGAGCGTCGTCGGACAGATCTTGTCACGATAAGAAGCTACCGAAATAAATATGGTGCCTTCCATTTATTTCTCCTTTAAAAAGTTTTTAAAAAATTTTATAGAAAATTTTTGTGCTTATACCAACAACACGTGAGAATAAATTGGAAATCAAGTGGAAATTTATTCTAACGATGATAATACCAACAATACCAATACCAACACCCAACACCAATACCAACAATACCAACACAAACACAAACACCAACAACAATACCAAAAGATCTGGAATCTTTCGGTTGTTTTTGGCAAACTATCCTTGCAACCTCGAGTGTCAATCTTCCAAAATCAGCACATGACACCAAGGTGCTTATCATCGGAGAACTCCATTGTTCTCTGAATTATATCAATCCTACCGATGTTATGCCCGAACATGCGACTCTTCATGCATCCGAGGTCGCCATCATCAATAATGCCGTTACCGCCATTGACAATCGGAATGTCCTTTGTGAAGAGGGACTCACCATGATATCCAGTATATTAATCAAGCCAATACAGAACGGATTACCAAAACATCTCAATTCCAAGATGCTACAAGTATTCCTCATTAAGAAATCAAGATGCATAAAAATGATTTTTTGTCCTGAAAAACAATGCTAATAAAGGTAGTATGATAGAAAAACAAAAGAAGTATCCGTGTTCTCATCCTGGCTGTAGCTTCCATCATAATAGTAAAGTGGCGGTGGCGGAGCACTATAATCGACATACCGGAACACGTCCTTATCGATGCGATCAAGAGGAATGTGACAAGGCGTTTTTTACCAAGCGTGATCTCCACCATCATATCTCTCGACATAAAGGTGAATATCAATATAAATGCGAGGTCAAGGGATGTGGTCAATCATTTGTGAGGCTAGATGGTCTTCATCAGCACGAGACGACGCATTCCGAGGATCGACCATATTCATGTTCGGTGGAAGGATGTGGAGCAACATTCAAGAGACAATCCTATGTAGAAATTCATGAGCGGAGTCATTCTGGAGATAAGCCTTATGGGTGTGATTTTCCGGAATGCGAGATGGCATTTGTGACGAGCAGTCAAAGAATTGTGCATAAGCGCACTCATACATGTGAGACGCCATATGTTTGTGAAATGGAAGGATGTGGACGAAAATTTAAACAGTCGGGAGATTTCAAGACGCATATGCTTCGTCATGAGGAAAAGAAGCCATGCAAGTGTGATTTTGAAGGATGCGATTATTCAACAGTGCGAAGTGATTCTTTGACGGCACATAAACGACTCCACTCTGAAGAACGACCATTCATATGTGAGATTAAGGAATGTGGAGGAACATTCAAGAGGAAGGAACAATTGGAATTGCATATGCGAGCTCATAATAATGATAAAAGATACTCATGTGAAGTAGAAAATTGTCATAAAAAATTTATTGATGTTAGAGCTCTTAAGGTGCATATGCGTATACATACAGGCGAACGCCCTCATAAATGTAAATATGAAAATTGTGATGCGAGTTTTGCTCAATACTCAGGATTGATATATCATCATATTTCTCATAGTGGTATCAAAGCGTTTAAATGTCATATTCCCGATTGTAATCGAACTTTTACACAGTCATCATCACGAAATCATCACGAGAAATTTTTTCATGATAAGCAGCGTAGGGACACTTATATCAAGAAGAAGGAGGAATGGATCGTCAGTCTCTTGAAAAAGAATGATCTTGCTTTCGATCGAGAACTCGTAATTTCTTTCAAGAATTGCGGTGAAGCCGATACCTGGGCTCGCTTGGATTTTGTCTTGTATAAGGAGGATCATATTATTATTTTGAGTGTTGATGAATTTCAGCATTGGGATTATGAGATTATCTGTGATGTCGCGAGGATGAGCAAGATTGTTTGTGCAATTCGAGCTTCTGGAGATGAGAGACCAATTCTATGGCTTCGCTTCAATCCCGATTTTTTTTCTTGTGATGGTGAGAAGATGAGAGTAGGAAAGAAGGAGAGAGAAGATCGTATTCTAGAATGCATCGCCAATTCAGGAAAAATGATTGTGGAGGAAAATAGTATCTCTATTTATTATCTTTATTATGATTGTTATCTAGATGAGGATAATCAAAAATTGAAACCCGTGATTGCATTATCCCCTGAATATAACCCGCAATGGTCAGCCTTGATTTGTGGAACAATTATTGCTTAATGTCTTAAACCTGGAGGACTGAAAAAAAAAAAGATTTTTTTTTTTCTTGACGCCAATAAAAAAGAAGAACGCAAACAATATGTCTAACTCGATCTGTACCTCAAATTTAACGAGCGGATTTATTGATCTCGCCACGTATGATGAGCTCGAGAAGTATATGTATGGTGGTCCCGATGCGACCGCCTACTTCGTCCGCCAGACTAGGAAAGCCACATGGTTCACCCAGGTGCCCGTGGTTCTTTCCCGTGCCTCGGGAACACCCGGGTTTGGGCAAGAGTGGTCGGTGTCAATCTCTCGTGCGGGTGATTACCTGCTCTACACCTGGCTCAGGTTCACTCTCCCTGCTGTGACTGCTGCCACTCCCACCGGCTTTTACAAGGGACTCACCGCGGGTTCGTATGAGACCTACCTTTCCTGGACTCCCAATATTGCTCACAACCTTATCCGCGAGGCCTGCATCACCTTCAACGACCTGGTGGCCGCTCGTTTCTGCAACTTCCAGCTCGATTTCTGGTCCGCCTTCACCACACCCGGTGCTAAGCAGATTGGTTATGCCAACATGATCGGAACCACAAGCGACCTCATCGACCCTGCTAAGGTCCTTCCCTCCAAGGTGCTCAACCTTCCCCTTCCCTTCTTCTATGCTCGCGACTCGGGTGTGTCTCTCCCCACCGCCGCGCTTCCCTACAATGACATGCGCCTCAACTTCTCCTTCCGCGATCGTTTTGAGCTCCTCACCGCCTGGGATGTCGTGACACCCGGTGCCGGTCTTTCCAGTATCTACCAGCCCGGCCGCCCCGCCACCGCCGCCGATCTCGTCTCCCCCAACGTGGATCTCTCGAATGTGCAGATCTGGGCGAACTATGCCATTGTGTCCAACGATGAGCGTAAGCGCATGGCCTGTGCCCCTCGTGATATTTTAATCGAGCAGGTCCAGACAGCCCCTCCCCAGACCTACAACCCTACCAACACCGCCAGCTACGACATTCGTTTCTCCCACGCCATCAAGGTGCTCTTCTTTGCGGTGCAGAACACCACCATCGCTTCTTACTGGTCCAACTACACCACAAGCTCCCCCTGTGTGTGCTCGACCTCCACCGATACCAACTACCTCCTGCTCACCGGCTACTTCCCTGGTTCCGACCCCGTTGCCGAGACCTCCCTCGTCTACGAGAACACCCAGCGTCTCGCCAACATGGGATCCGACTACTTCTCCCTGGTCGAGCCCTGGTATTCCGCCCCCGCTATCCCCGTCTACGCTGGCTACCATCTTTACTCCTACTCTCTTGACTTCATCTGCTTAGATCCTCTTGGCAGCACCAACTACGGAAAGCTGACCAACGTCTCGATCAACCCCCAGGCGAGCACAGATGCCGTGACGGCTGCGACTGCTCGCACCCCTCTCAACTGCACAAACGGCGCCCAGACCTTCAGGTTTGTGGTGACTGCCATCAACAACAATATTATTCGCATCTCAGGTGGTAAACTACCCAACGTGCCGCCAACAGTCGACTGCTATCATGGTTGTGGAATGACCATGATGGGAAAACAGTGCAATATTCCACTCGCTCCGATATGTTTCTGAGCGGTATATAATCGGCTAGTTTGATCCATCCAAGTTTTTGGTGATGAATCAAGCAAGACCCCTTATAATGATTCGGGAAACTCCTTAGAGCCTCTGCTACCACTCCACTTCCGAAAGGATTTGCGAGGAACACGGTTAATAGCCGTCCCCAATGGTAATAACGCAGAGGATTGGACAATCCGCGGGTAAAGTCTCTAAACTTTCAATATGAAAGCATGAGACTCCCTCAACGACCGCACGGGGGTCGGCTCTCTTGAAGAGGGCTTAAGATACAGTCTGGCTTCTCCTGAAAGGGATGAAGGTGCGCAAAGTCCAGTATGAATTTCATACTGACATCGGCGTTGGGTTTCCCCGTCCTCTAAATCATATTTCCGAAATGGCTCTGGTTTCAAAATCAAGAAATTTTATTTTACAAATAAAATAAAACATCATTATAATCTATTTATCCTGATCAAATGCCAAGAGAGTCGTCATGCTACAAGTCTTTTCATCAAAGTCATTATAGAATAACTTAACATCACTACAGAATCCAATGCAGAATAAGAACATCCAAAAAAAAACTGAATCAACGAATATAAAGAAATATGGCTGCAAACATCCCGCTCAAAATAAAGAGGTTATGAATAAGTTCAAGAAGACCTGTCAAGAAAGATATCAATGCGATAATCCAATGCAAAATCAAACTATTCGTGAGAAACAAATGGATAGTGTGGAAAAACATTATGGAGTCAGGATACCCCAACAATCAGAAGAGATTAAGAAAAAAACACAAGAAACCATCCGAGCCAAGTATCAATAGAAAACTTAAAATGATCAATCAATTCAATTATTAATCTTATTCATTATTATTATTGATAATTATAACTATAAAATCATTACATTTATTTTTCTCTCAAAAATAAAATTCAATCCAGCATCTCTTAACAGCTACATCTCATCACTCTTTTCTCCAATTCCAGATTCCTCGTCTTTAGATCAATATTTTCTTGACGGAGCTTTTGGACCTGAAAGCGCAAATCATGTTCTTCGAGCAGCTTCCCGACCATGTCGATGAAATCCTGGAGAGTGTGTTCTGGCTTGTAGATTTCTTTTTGCTTGTGGTAAGAGTGTCGATACTTGTCCAAGAGACTGTGGATGGTCGTCTCGATACAGCCGCCGCTGATGGGGAAGCAGGCGATAAATCGAAACTGGGGGTAGAGAGATTCACAGGACACATGCTTGGATTCCCTCTCACACAGCCGACAATCACTCGATCCAATTTTGACCAGACCACCATCCCCGATATAGGCCATATAGAGCACAAATTGATTCGAATAGAGCAGTGGATTGCACTTCTTTTCGAGCTCTTCCGCCTCCAGATCCATCGCCGTCCGATCCAAAATGGGGAGTAGAGGTTTCTCAATCTTAACCGACCCTGTGGTGATAAGCTCATCGGTCCATTTCATAATCTGGAGCGCGAATCGAGGATTTATCCATCTTGCCAGATCAATAGCGATCAGCCTATGAACCCACGTTCCTTGAACAAATTTACTGGAATTCCCTTTATTGACAATCATCAATTGTGATCTGCATAATCGCAGATCACTTTCTACAGCTTCAATGAAGACCTGAGCTTGTTGATTTCGCTCATAATGAACAAATTCTTTATTTCCAGCCCTGCATAAAAGAGTTGCATTCACCATTCCATCCTCTCGTATCAAAATTGGATGATGCTCACCTGTAGCCAATTCCAATGAAAATTCACGAATGATCTTATTATCATCATTGTTTCCATCCTCCTTCCCTTCACTCTCAATCTTCTTCAATCGTTGCTCCTCCCGTTGTTTCTTGATGCTCTCATCATATTCACGGTGATGTCCTCTCAATGTCGTGTTATTCATATTATTATACATGGTAAATCCCCGGTTCTTTGCCAATTCCTTTAATTCTTTCGAGATCATCTTATCATAATCATACGTCTTTTCCTCCTTCTTCTCCACCGGAGGCTCATTCTGCTTCTTGTCAAACTCCTCGAGCAGCTTCACAATCTCTTCCTTGGTCTTATTCTGATACGAGATCCCTCGCTCCTTGGCCAATTTTCCAAGCGTGATAAAATTCTTCATTCTGTAATCCGTATCCTTCTCCTCCCTTGCCACCACCTCTGCCACATCCCCACTATACACCTTGTTCCAGATATTCGCCTTGCGTCGCTCATACATCTCCTGCATCCTCTCCGGAAGAGTCTTCAGGGCCTTGGCATTCTTCACACCCAGCGTAATCCCCACTCGAATCGCCTCGGTGCTCAATTTACCCAAACTCATCTCCTTCCAGGACTCCCTTACCGCTTCATCGATCGGCGTCTTGATCAGCGCCACAAACTCATCAAACATCGTCCCTTTCTTCTCCACGATCCGGGATTGATAGGGATCCTTGTCCACCACATCCGGATTCTCCCGAGAGAATTTGAAGGTCGCCAGCCAGTTCTGCAATGTCCCCGCCGACACATTGTTCTCGCCTCCCCGGCACGATCGTCCGCTGAACATCTCGCATACCTTTTGCTGCCCGAGGCATGCCGTCGCCTCTACCAGGAACTCGTAGTAAATCCCCTTTGCCTCGCAATCCCGAACGAAATGATGCGGGTTCGAGAGGGAATGAATAGTCATTTGCTTTTTTCTTATACCCTACCATTTCTTTAGATGTGGAAATCCATTGGACCATTATGTAAATATTCTCAACTTGTTGGAAAATAACTCATGACAAATTGCGAAACGCGCACTGGTCAGCCTCGTTCTTGACCGGGTGGAATAGGGCATAGGGATTTGCTTGGATCTGCTCACGTGTGAATCCCCATCGGTAATGGATGGTATGCATCTCGGGGGGTTGTTGACAGATTAGTCGATGCTGCATCGCAAGGGTAGGGAATAACGCCTCGAGAAAGAAGAGGGTCTTGTATTGGGATGCGTATTCGCGGATGCAGGACAACAGCGTCATGGAAACACGCACCGCACACATCATTCCGAAGTAGTAGGGTGGGGGAACCTGGATGTGGATATGGCTCCAATGCCAGTAATCTTTCTTCCCCATTCGATTTTCCTCGATAGGTGCCGAAAGAAGGTGGGCATCGGGGTAGGACACATCCAACTTGCGCAGGGTATCCTCCTCGCAGAAAAAGACATCGTCTTCCAGGAACCAGACGTGGTGGTGGGGATTCTCGACTGAGAAATAGTACATGGCTTTTTCCCAGCTGGTGACTGTTTTGGACAAAAGGAAATTCATGTTGATAAAAAAATGTTGTTGGCATGTGGCGGCCGGGACGGAGATAAAGGTGATACCATGATATTTTTCTCGAAAGGGATCGAGAAGAATCGTTTCCTCGTCGATCACGACATAGAGTTTATAGGTAGTAAAGGAATGGATAAAATCACACCATGGGAACGTGGGTGATCGACATAGGATACACAAGGCCGGTAAAGACGATTGCATCTCTCTATCGAATACACAATATTTAAAACGTCCACTTTTTTTTTTTGAAACAATAGGATCTAAAGATAAAAATGTGAAATTGAAATAGAGTGTAATCATTTCGATTCTTTAATTAATTATTAAGTATGAGTCAATTAAGTATCCTTCAGTCGAATTATGGCAAGTGTATGGTAGGTGATGTAATGGTGGATGGAGAGGTCATCTTTCAACATAAATTATTTCATGGTGACTGGGTGCAAGATGATTATTTATTGCAATCTTCACAACGATCGAATTTCCTTATCGGTGGTGTCCTTAAACTCAAGAATACGTATACCTTTGAAAAAGGCGATCTCTTTGAATTTGTGCCGATCAATTGGCGGTTTCCCAAGTTTCTGGTCCGTTCCAATATCAAGAATAATCTTCTGAAAAAGAAAAAAAAGGTCACCAACTACTTTGTGGTGATCAAGTTCAAGGAATGGACAGATAAAATACCCCGTGGTATGATTGTTCATTCCCTCGGCCCGGTCGAGGAGATTCACAATCAATATGAGGTATTATTCTATTATTATCCCACCATGACCATCTCGCCATGCAAGCCGATTAACATCAATCCCACCATAATCCTTTCCTGTGATACGAACATCCACACCTTTACGATTGATCCGAGAGGCTGTGAGGACATGGACGATGCACTCTCCTATGATCCTCTTCATCATCGAGTGGGCATTCATATCACCGATCTCACGGTGTGGGTGGATACTTTTGTTCCGGATCAATATTTCACGGTGTATGCTCCGCACAAGAATGTTCATATGTTTCCTCTGGAGATTTCCACCCAATTGGCATCGTTAAAGGAGGGCCAACAAAAACATGTCATCACCTGCTGGGTCGATATCAAGAATGGTCAGCATACGTTTGAGGTTCATCCGATTTATGTGACTAAAAATCTGACATATGAAGACGCAGAGACGCTGGTCCGATCCGGACATCCTACCATGAGTGTATTATGGGAGCAGAGTCAAAAAATAGGGGATCGACTGGGAATTCAGGTGACGGATACACACAAGATGATCGAGGTATATATGATCTATTATAATCAGGCGATGGCCAATCACTTGAGAGATCGTGAAGAGGGTAAGAAGAAGACGATCTATAGGAGCCATCAATTATACAAACGGGCCTTTTATACCCTGGAACCTCATCCCCATGAGCAGTTGAAGCTGCCTTATTATACACATGCGACATCACCGATCCGAAGATACGCTGATTTCTTGATACAGCAATTGTTCAAGCGGGGGGATGTCTCGAACTTGGATAATATTGAGATCGAGAAGATGAATGCCTATGAAACCAGTCTGAAACGGTTGTATAGGATGTGGGATTATAGCAAGGCCTCACATCATGTGGAGAAGGGGAAAATCTACAAGGTGACTCTTCAAGAAGTAGAAGAAGAGCGTTTATTGTTCTCGTGTGACGAATTAGAAATCCGGATTTCCATGAAGATTCCTTTTACACGGATAGAGGATTGCATCATGATCTATGAAAAAAAGTATAGGATGCAGGAGGATTATTGGCTACCAATCTATGTAATAGAGGATACGAAACACACCATGTTTCACAAGATCCTTATTGAATTTCCTAAAAATTGATATTCATTCTCTTTATGATTCGAATAACATAAAAAGAATGAATATTATCAACACCCCCTTTGAAGGAGAGATCGAGAATCCCTTCTCATTTCCCCTGGACGATTTTCAGAAACATGCGGTTCATATCATGGATACACAATCGTGCAGCAACATCCTGGTCACGGCACAGACGGGATCCGGGAAATCCCTGGTGGGTGAGTATGCGATCATGACGGCACTGAAAAAAGGAAAGAAGGTGATTTATTGCAGTCCCATCAAGACGCTTTCCAATCAGAAATACTATGAATACTCACGGAAGTATCCCTCCGTCGGTATCATCACGGGGGACAATAAACACAACCCCATGGCGGATTGTCTTATCATGACCACCGAGATCTTGATGCTGATGTTGTCAAAGAACAAGTTGACCATCAATCATGTCGATTACCAGGTGAACATTCGGGACGAGGTCTATGCCATCATCTTTGATGAGGTCCATTACATCAATGATGCAGACCGGGGCAATGTGTGGGAGAAATCCATCATGATGATACCCGATAATGTCGGTATCGTGATGCTATCGGCGACCATTCATAACGCGGATGGGTTCTTGGAATGGGTGCATTCCTGTAATAAAAATCCCAGCTATTTGCTGAGCAATGAAAAGAGGGTGGTTCCCCTGAAGTTCAATTATATCGCGCACATGACCAAGATCCCCAAGCCGATGCAAAAATATGATCATGTGCTGAACAAGTTTGTCCCCATCATGAACACGGAGAGTAAGAAAATCAGCGATGTGACGGATTTCATGGCGCTTCACAAGTATTTTAGAGAAAATAGGACAAATTCAAAATGGTTGATGAATACGATATGCAAGCAGCTGTATGAACAAGACATGTGCCCGGCTCTCTTTTTTGTCTTTTCGAAAAAGACCTGTTTTTACCTGGCAGAGGCCATCACGATGCGTTTTAATACGGACGATGAAGGAAGAGATATTGAGCGTGACATCCATTTCTATCTGTCGAAATTGGATCATGCGGAGGATTATAAAAAGACGGTGCAATACTACCAGATCCTGGATCTGGCGAAGAAGGGGATCGCGGTTCATCATTCGGGGCTCATACCGGTATTCAAAGAAATCATCGAGATGCTGTTTTCAAAGAATCTGATCAAGATCCTGTTTGCCACCGAGACGTTTGCGGTCGGTCTCAACATGCCCACCAAGACGGTGATTTTTTCGGATGTATTCAAGTTTGATAAGGAAGGCAAGAGGATGCTACATTCGCACGAATTTATTCAGATGAGCGGTCGTGCGGGCAGGCGTGGCTTGGATACTGTTGGTTATGTGATTCTATTGCCACAGTTGTTGAGCGATACGATGGACAGAGAGGATTTTGTGGGATTGCTAAAGGGCAAGCCGCAGACACTGAGGTCTAAATTCAATATCGATGAAAAGATGGTTCTGGAACATACTCAGGATGCATCGTCCTTTGTGGAAAAGACCATGTTCAATAAAGAGCTTGCCGCCGAACGTCGATGCATCCGTAAAAAGCTGGACGCTTTACCTGTCTATGACCTTCATCAGATGGAATTATATGAGGAGTTTGAAGCTATCCATAAACAGCTGACCGATTGGATCCAACCATCCCCGGCAAAGAAGAAACTATTGCTGGCACGTAAAAAAGAATTGGAGAGCATGGAGGAATATGCATCGATAAGATTGTATAAAAACGCTATGGAAGAAATCATCCGATGCACCAAGGAGAAGGAGCATATGGATACCTTTGTGGATCGGGAGATTCAACGCCGTTCTGTGTTTCTGGAAGAAAATGGATATCTGTCCGACAATCAACTCACACCAAAAGGGCAGACAAGCTTGTGTTTCAAGGAATTGAATAGTATCGTGGGGACCGAGATTGTGTATAGCGATATCTGCGACTCCATGGACGAGCGTCGATGGATCACGCTTTTGACGCTTATCACAGAAACAGGTGGAAATGAGTTTTTTGAGACTCCTTATTCGGACGTGACCCAGTATCTGGAGACAACCTTCGATCTCTTTCTGAACCGCAAGGATGTTCATCCGGTGCTCGACTGGTATGGGCATAAACATATCACTGAGATTATCAAAGAATATCATATTTTTGAAGGAGATCTCATCAAGACCATCCAGAGGATTATCAATTATAGCGATGAATTCAAAGAAGCATGTGTCTATATGAATAAATTAAACATCGCGACGATGCTAGAGACGATCCAAAAAAAATTAGAGAGAGAAATTGTGTCTACTGAATCTCTCTATCTAAAATTGTAGATTATTTGTATTTCGTAATGCGCCATGGACGATGTCCGTATAGATCGATGGTCATCTTGAGACCAACTATGTCTCGTGCATCGATGTCTGTCTCAGTATGAAAGACATCCATCTTTCCTCCCTCGTGGTCAAGATTGATCTCGCCACAGGCCGCCAACGTCCTCCTGAATTCCGAAAGTCGGCGGGACGTAAAATAGATCGATTTTCCCCGCCTTTTGGCATAATCGATAATAAAGGATCGACCGTGAAATGTCCGGAATACCTCGTCCGCCCTGCGAGCATCGATCCAGGCTCTCGAATGCATAATGGTGATGTGCGATCCTCTCGCTGGTCCCTTGATCATGAGTGCACACATATCTATATCTGTAAGTAAATCATAAACGAATGAATGAGAATCGTATCATATTTTCAATACTCTGTGTATTGAAAAAATCAGTTTTATAATGAATGATTAGAATTTGGGAAGCACCTTGAGAGGATCATTTCGTTTCTTGCGACAGATTTCTATAATCTTCTTGGGATCGATCTCTCCATAGGTGGTGGGTGTCTTGGGCGAAATCCGATGATAAGGGCGACAGACCGGATATTTTTCATTCTCACTTGTATCTGCACGACCGCATGGAACGAGCTTGTGGGGAGGCTTGGATTCACAGATATTGATCCATTTCTCCCGAAACCATCGATCTAATCCACTATCTTTTATATACTCCGAATATCGTCCTCCTCGATCCTTGTATTCTCGAACAAGACGCGAAGAAGCATAGATCCCCCACCGCGTCCCCTTTGTCTTGAGGTCGGCATGGATCTCGTCCTTGATGTCCTTGTAGAGCTTTTTATCCAGGACATTCTCCGGTATATTATCTTTTTCTTTCACCACCATGGTATTTTTATTCTAAATAAGAAAATAATCGAAACATTGGATCGGATATGGATTTATATATTAAATTTCTAGAATAATTATAAAAGATAGATAGGATGGAGGAACTTCTTTTTCCATGCGATCAGTGTCTTGGATCGTTTACCATGGTGCGTAAAGTAATGAGATATAAGAATTGTGGATTCATGTGTGATGGATGTTGGAAATTATTTCATAAACGGATCCAAGAAATAATGCACCCATTCATTAATATTGATGAAATTTGATTTTATTATGAAAATACTAATCATGATCAAAAACTTAACCAGTTGGATATTGTGTTTCAAAGATGGCGCGAGCAATGAGTAGATGGAGGATTTTATCATCCCAACGATCTTCGAACCATTGTTCTCGGTAATCTGTATCATCGCGATAGCGTCGGAACAATCTTTCGACCACAAGAGAGGTGATATGAGGAAGAATGCGGTCAGAAAAATACTCGTGATAAGTCCCATCCATTAAAAAAATGATGGTCGTGATATCATCCATATTGTAATCTCTTATATTTTTTTTTTTCTTAATGCATTTCATTTATCGTTTTTTTTCTTTTCATAAAAAAAAAAATGGATTTTACCTTTCCATATTCGACCTGTGAAAAAATAACAAAGAATGGCACCCAACCAGTCTCTGCCTCCATCAATATTGTGTCGATCATTGTCCTGTTGTATTTTTTCTTTTCTTCGCGTTCCAGTGCCAATCGATGGGTGTTCTTTTTTTTCATTCTCTTTGAGGCTATTCATACCTATTCGCATCTTCGCCATGTTCCAGGCAATGTGCAACTCTACATGATCCATCTGACGGGATACTGCATCCTGTTTGCGACATGGAGATCATTGTGGAAGCATACAGATCGATGCATGTCCACATGGCAGATGGTGCTGTGGTCGTTGCTTCTGATGGTGGATGCTGGTCTGTTCTTATCGGGCGCGCCTTTCCTCTGGTTCCTGACGACGACAGTGATTCTTTTCAGTCTGCTCATCCTTTTTTATTTTCCCTTCTTCTCTCGCTTGACGCGTGCTGTGATCCCGTGGATTCTGGTGGTGGCCGTGATGGTGGTGTTGATGGATTTCGTGGAAAGCCGATGCTGTGAGAAATGGATGCAGAAAAAGATCCTACCCTATCACGCCGTGGTGGAATTCTTGGGTTTAGTGGTCTTTGTGCTTTTGGGTATTTTTTTCAAGAGACTGGAATAAGAACTGGTAAAATATTTTTCATCCACCATTGTGCCATCCATACCAAGTTTTTTCAAGAGAGTCTCGAGGCTGATCTGGCGGGTCTTGAGATGGATTCGTTTTGTGATGGGCTCTTCCTGTTCGATAAGAACAAAATGGTAGTGATGGGTAGAATCGGGAGGAGGATTGGGTCCAACGTAGGGAAAGACTGTCGTGGTGCTGTTGATAACGAGCCAGTGGATTCGATTTCCACCGACCGCCTCTGGATCAAACATGAGAAGTGTATAGACTTTGCCTTCAGACGGTGTATAGGTCACATTGGGTGCCTTGCTTGCCTCATGGGGAGAAAGGTGCATACCATCCACACGCCGTCCTTGATAGTCTATGTTCATGTTTATTCTTTGTTAAAGGATATTTATTTTTTCTCATGTCTCTGTGGTGGTGGTGGTGGTGGTGGTGGTGATAGTAGGAAGCGCGCAATAGAGTTGCCATAGACGGATGGTGCGTCCCTGTGGACACGGACCGAGGCGGGCCATGTCGCCGATCTGTTCCTCGAGGAGCATGCGCCACGTTTCTTTGTCCTCATCGGGGAGTCGATGAATCTTTCCGAGCAGTGCGATGAGGAGATCTCGGGCATTGTAGCCATTGATGGGATCATGATTCTTGTGATTCGGATCATGGATGATGTCTCGAAGCATCGCGCCGACATGACCGGCCATGTTCGGTCGCGCCTTAAATTCTTCCAGCATCGTTGCTTCCTCGGATGGATCACTTCTCTCAATCCCCTCTATACGGACTCGGCCGTCAAATTCATGGACATTTCTCATCGGAGTCATTTCTGAAAAATGATTTTTGTTTAAGAAAAGGCCATCTATTAAAATAAAAAGAGAAACGTCTCCGAGAGATAATATGAACAGCACACAGCTTACCAACTACAACAACTTTGACGCTCAGCGTCTGATCTTTTCCAAGCCCGAGGTGGGAAACATCCCCGGGGCGATTAGCAAGCTCACCTTTAAGCGGATCCGTGTGGCCATCAAGAATCAGGACGGCAGTATCGGCGATCTTATCATGGCGACGCCTCCCAATCTTCTTTGTTACGGTCTTCAGGAGCAGACGGATCCTTCCAATGGCGTGGTGAATGGGTATCAATTCCCCATGGTCCTCTGGAACCGCAATGATCCATCCCCCGACGAAAAGGCATTCACGGATGCTATCCATCAGATCTCGGACATGTGCAAGGATCATCTGATCAAGCACAAGGAGGAGATTGAGAAATATGATCTGGAGATGAATGATCTGAAGAAGTTCAATCCTCTCTATTACAAAATGGAGAAGGGCAAGATTGTCGAGGGGAAGGGACCGATGCTCTACATCAAGACCATGGCCGCCAAGAAAGCCGAGGGAATCAAGATCAACACCGTCTTTACGGATGCCGAGACCAACGAGTATCTGGATCCCATGGAACTCATGAACAAGCGGTGTTATGTGCAGGGAGCCATCAAGGTCGAGAGCATCTTTGTGGGCAATAAGATCAGTCTCCAGGTCAAGCTCTTCGAGGCACGAGTCCGTGTGGTGGATACGGCCTTTCGCAGCCTGCTCAATCCCTCGGTGGTGATCACCACCATGGAGTCCAAGAAAACGGATGATGCTGCGGTTCCGATCCTTCCCGTGATTCATCCACAGGCTGGTTTTACAGAAACGGGCAGTCTGGTCGATGAGGACGAAGAGGAAGAGGAAGACGAAGAGGAAGAGGAAGACGAGGAGGAAGACGAAGAGACACCAGCACCCACACCAGCACCATCTACAGCGGCACCGGCCATCGAGACGATCAAGACACCACCACCCGCCAACGAGCCCAAGAAGCGAGGACCTGCGGCCAAGAAGAAGTAGAGTAGTAGAATAGTAGACTAAAAAAAGTATATAATAAAATGAATCAAGTATTGCATTCATCTTGCACCAATTCCCAATGCTGGTAATTGACGGATTCCGGATTAGTCCGCCATAGTATTGCACCATGCCGCAGATGAAAGTCTCTTGCCATTGTGGTGGGAGGACTCAATGTCACAATCTGACGACAGATACGATCGGTTCGTTGAGGCAACGTTTCTTTGAGACGAGCAATAAGTTCTCCGGCACCCCCTTTTTGAAGGGCCCATATGGTGTAGAGGACCGCAATATCGCCTGTCGATTGAAACAATTCCTTCTCGTCTACGGGCACACGAGAAGTCCAACGCATACATGTAATGGCGGCGGGCTCTCCATCACGATCATAGATCCATACTTCGCCATCATCTTCCAGACGCTTGTCCATGGGGATGTGAGGACGGACAGGATCGAAGAGGAGAAGATTGCTCTTTTCCTCAAGGCGTCGTAGAACCATTTTATATATATATATAAATATTTAAGAACAAAGAATAAAAAGATAAAAAATGGAAGAGATTACCATGGTTCCCGAGGAGGATCAATTAAGACCCGAGGATATGATCCCTTATGTCCGTGAATATCTTGGTCTGATGGATGACAAGAAACGGATGGATATCGAGATCAAGCGTTGTTTTACCGAATTTAAGTTGAGGCGGGACAAGCTCCTGGAGAAGCGCAAGCCCGTGGACGACCGCCTGGCCAAAGTGGAAGAGGTGATCAAGAAGACGATCCTTCATCAGAAACTACCGGGTGTCAAATACAAGCAGTATATCTTTACCCTCGACAAGAAGCCGGTCTTTAAACATCCTGCCGAGAAGATTATGGAGGCATTGGAGAACAATCCTCTGGAACAATTTGGTAATGACAAAAAAGCCCTCGCCCGGATCATCGCCGATGCCGTCAAAAAGAAGTCTCGCAAGAATGATAATGCTGATGAACCCTCCGTCATGGAATTGCGGATGAGGATCCTGAATTCTTAAACCATGATATAAATTTTTTATTTTTTATATGTGTAAAATAAAAAAAGAGATGGAGTCGCCACCACTGCCCGAGAATTTTTGGACGGAGGAATTTGCCATGGTGGATTTCTTCCGCATGCAGCATCAATATCTAAACAAGGCCTACAAGCAATTGAAGAAGCGATTGCCCTCGAAAGATCCGATCGTAGTGGATCTTGTGCAGAAGTATGTGGACCTACAGTTCCGTCTGGGACGATTAGAGCAGTTGGAGATTGAGAAGCAGATCTTGGAAGAATCGAGAGAAATCCTGGACAAGGTTGGATTGTCGTCGGTGGATCCGGTCCCGGTCGAACGCGCATTGTTTGAGCAAGTGACCTCATTCCTCTTTCATCGGATGATCTTGATGGATGCTCTCGAGGCGAAAGGACTTAAAAATAAGAAGAAACAACCCAAAAAACTCTATTCACCAACCAAGCCTCATCAGAATTAAGGACCGGCTTTCTTGGTGGCTGGTTTTTTCTTTGTGTCTTTGAGTAGCGTGCCCGAGGCGGTAAAGATGATGAATTTATGGAATTCCTTGACATCCACCTCGACTCCCACGATCAAATCCGCACCCTCCTTCTTTCCGATCTCTTGTAGTGCGAGGAGGGAGTCCTGGCGAGCATCCATAAACACCTTTTCTAACAACTCCGAACGTCCACCAAACAATCCACCAAAATTGGCGCCAATGCCACGAAATGCCGAAATTGCGTGAACCGCGATGCTTGTCTCCATGCCAAGCACATCATACCTGGAGGTGTCGTAAAAAGGCGATGTGCTCAGAGGCACCTCTTTTCGTTTCTGGACCATTTTTTTATTAATATAAAAAAATAAATTTATTCATTCTGATCATTCTGCTGTCAGATAGAAACAGTTATCTTCTATATTATCAGATCCCATCTTCCAATAGCAATACCCGCTATCTGCCCAACAAGAACCCCATGAATTTCGGATGATCCATGCATCCTTGTGCCATCCAATGATACAAAATGCGTGACCGCCGACAATTCGATCTCCCTTGGTCTGAGGATCATAGACGGTGGCAAAGGGGGTAAACATGTCATCTTTCGCCATACTTCCTCGTATCATCATTGAAACACCGATGGGACCGATCGTCTGGAGCATGTGTTTTAATCGATTCTTCTTGGTTTCCAGGGGGGTATCGACCGGAAAATCGAGTTGATAAAATTCCTTGACATAATAACGTTCTGTGATTTGCGAGCCGTCAGTGCATTTATTTCCACATTCGTTTTTATCAAATGTCATCTGCATGTCTTGCAGTTCGATCATCGCGATAGATTTAAGAAAAATATAGTCGAGCCATATCGTGGCTACTAGCGTGATGGGAAGCATCATGAAAATGAGTATAAAAAGAATGTTGCGAAGATAGATGTGTTTTGTTGAATTGTGATAGAACATGGCATGGAAAAAAGCAATCAGGGTTAATAGAATGGTGATGGGGGCCATGATAAAGATCCGTTTTGCGTTTAATTTCTGAGATGCATCCAATGAGGACACTATGGTCAGATCCTTTGTCTTTCCGTATTTTGTGACCGCCAATATCACCGAAAGGAGAATGAAGAATACCATGAGAAAGAGGAAGAAAAATAGACCCATGTCAAGTCGTCGATTGAATACGAGCGAGCTCTTTCCCAGAAATAAGATACGGAGCAGCACAATCAATAAAACCAGTCCTCCAGAGATACCTAAACCATAGATCTGTGAATTGTGCAACCGGGATTGTTGACAAAATTGCATGTTGGGCACGGTATAGGGGACACACTTCTCTGCAACCGTGCCCGAATAGTGTTTTTTGGATGTATTGGATTTCAAGGATTTTAAGAATGAAGCGAGATTCTTCGGATGATATCCATACATACACACATTGCTTCCATCCCCGGGTTCGGCGGTGCCCTTATTATACCCTTCCACACAATTCAGTGGATACTGCACACTCAGTGGGATCACCGCCTGTTTCCTCTGGATGGCCACCATGTCCGAAAGTAATCCGATGACGGCAAAGAAGACGCAGCTGCCGCATCCTCCCTGATCCATCACCGGACATAATCGTTTTCTGGGATCATAGGTGGTAGGAAAGGATGGCGGTAGAGAGCCTGTGGTTATGGATGCTTTAGGAATCGTTCCTAGAAACGATTGGAATGCCGACATTTGTTCGGAAGAAAGAATAGTATCAAATCGATCTTGAATTTCCATGGAATTTTTTTTTTTTATTCCTATAAAAAGAAAAAAAATGCATTTATTTTATATTATGCTTCTTTTTTCCAAGGTAGATTTTGATAGCGGGAACTGTCAAGTATTGGTATTTTTCGTAGAGAAATAGAGATCCGATGAACAACGCACCGCCCAAGAAGAATATTAAGCAAAAGGCTATAGTCTGAAGGATGTGTTTTCCGCGTTTAGAAAATTTGTCCTCCATCCAAAAAAATCCCAGAAATACTGCCACCATCAATCCAGTTGTGAACATGGTGATGATCTTGATTCTCATCCAGGTGGAATCCGACAGTCGCATCTTTTTTTTATTCTTTCTTTCTTAAATAAAAAAATTATTCATGCCGAAGAAAATCCATGTGGAGGATCCGATTTCCATCTCTGTCCACCATATGACCTCACCAAAGAGAACATTTGTGGTGATTGGAGAGGTTCATGATCGATGGGCGAAAAAGGGATGTTCCTCATCGATCAAGGCCCTGACGCTGATGGAGTTCTTCCAGAGATTGGCAAAGAAGCTACCGACGGTGGACTTTTTCATTGAGCGTCCTTTGCCTCTGACCAAGAACGAGCCGCTTCACAAGAATCCATGGCTCCACTGGTTTTATAAACTAAGGTTCTGGCGGTCTTTTCACCACGGCCTCCCGGCATTGAACGAGGAATTGGGGACGTGTCTGCCCAAATTCGAGGATGAATCCAAATGTCCATTGCCAACGACCGCAAGAGTCCATTTCATTGATTTCCGTGAGCTGGAGAAATGGTCGGGATGGAAATACGACGATGCAGTGCAGGCTTCTGACAATAACCTGGAGGATATCCGCATGTTCCTGGGCAACATAGAGGCGGCCCTGGTCTTTACACAGGATTCCAGAATTGTCTACCACAAGGTGGACGAGTTTATGACTCTCTGTGAATTATTGCACGAACGCCAGGGTGCCTTGTGGGATGTGCTACTCAAGTCATTCAAGATCGAAAAACAATTGGAAGGGATCCGATCATCAATCGTCCGAAAAAAACTCAAGCATCATATGAAAATCAAGTGGAATCAGACCTGGAAAAACATCGGCCAACATATTCATATATTTCGCCATCCCTATGAGGAAGAGTATACAATTCCTCGCCAGTATTTACCGGGCGATATTATCGATTCTCCACTCTGTTCCTCTATCGCCAATGAATTTTTGGCAGTCAGTTGCATCCCCATTGATCTTTACATGATGGCCAGGGCGCTGCGCAATTTTGTGGATGGCACCCATGCCACGAATGTGGTGACCTATGTGGGCGATGCTCATGCCAAAAATTATCGCGAGATGCTTCATATACTGGGCGCCAAAGAGATCCTTCTAGAATACTCCAAGGAAGGCGCGGCCTGTCTTCCTGTGGAAAAGGCGCTCGAATTATTATAGATCATCATTCTATCGATTGGGGTCGGAGGAATCGTGTAGTGGTGTGACGATTTTGAATCCGAATAAACCTCCTATCAGCAGTGCCAACGATACCGCCCATAGAAACGGCAACAAAAATCCACCTATTGCAAATGCTACCATTCCTACGATCCATAGTGTCATAAGGATGACACGTGTGCTAAGGACGCTCAATCCTAACAATAAACTCCCTACTATAACCATGATACTAAACCAGATCATCATACCATATACCACTATTCGATCGTCTGTAATCATTGTATTGATAGATTTAAACTTGTCATTTGTTCTTAACTCCTTAATTGTATTATGAAATGGTAGCCATTGTTGTAATTGTTGTAATTGTTTTTCTAATGATAATGATTCTGTGCTATTAGAAGAAGATTTTTTTAATAATTGTAGTTCTTTGTTTATTCTATCCTTCAGACGCATGGGTGAGAAACTCCAAATTTTCATGATGAAAATAGAAAGAGGGATCAGTGAGATCCCGTAACATATCATGGCGATGATAAATAATACCAAGGATGTTTTCGTCTTATTTATATCCATGGATCGTTTATTGAATCATAAAAAAAAAATACTTGAAAATCATCACATTCGCATTCGGATCACTTCTTGTTGGCGTTCGAGCATGGTTCTTTCGAATGGAGTCCATGGTTGCCGCTGCCAGGACCAAAAGGTGAGGGAATTATCAAAGATCATCTCTTCCTCCAATTCTTCGTAGCGGTCCAGCATTCGCCATACTATATGTGCGATCAATCGTCGGCTTTTGTAGGGACAAAACAGTCTCTTGGAAAGTAGGCGGAGCGATCCATGGCATTCCTGCACCGTGTCCGACGTCTTTTCCAGTTCGGCGAATCGATAATTACTTCTGAAATTATTCACTGACGACGATGCGACATACATATTGATCGGATCATTTTTCTGTTTCCATGAAGATAAGGCGCTAACGGGGACAACATGCTCGATTGTCTTCTCGGATCCGATTAATTTCGTGCCACTGTAGAGACAGATTGGTTGATGAAAACGGATCAATTTTTTGATATTCATGTTGATTTTGTTTCTAGAGTATCAGAGATGGAATTCATTTCTTTCTATAATTTTTTATTTCATCCTCGGTATAATAAAAAATTCTATCTATCAAATGTCTTTATCTTCTTTATCGGACAAGACTATTGTTCTTGCTCTGGCGAATTCAACGTGTGATGCGCTCCGCAAGAATTTGATGGAGAATGGTATAGTCGATCCGATGTTTTATCGTGTGCGAGGAAATGCAAAGAAGCGAAACAACGGAGGTGTGACCAAAGATACGACACTGATGGAGATACTGGCACACAATAAGGCGGACGAGACGTCGCTGGATATTTATCATAATCACATCGGGATGATCCGGCATGCCTACCAGGCCGGATACGAGCGTGCGCTCTTCATGGAAGAAGATGCTCGATTTGAGAATGACATGGACGCGTCTCAGGTGGCGCGGGTCATTGCCTGGATCCGAGAGAACCAGGAATGGGATATTTTTTATCTCGGATACTGCCCGTGGCCCGTAGTGGTGTCCTTCCCGATCTCGACCAACATCGTCGACATCCCGTCTCCCTATCTTGGGCACTGTTATCTCCTGAGCCGTCGTGGAATGAAAAAGATCTTGGATTACCATCCAATTCGTCAGAAAAAAATATGTCATATCGACAAGGTCCTTGCCAATATCCCAGGCCTTGTGAAACGAGGAACCTACCCCGCCTTGTGTTTCCAGGAGAAGGAGCCCGCCCTCTATCGCGAGGCGCAAAAGAAACTCTATCTTCCTCTGAGCTTTCGCCGTCTCTGTAAGATCATGGAGACGGTGGCGCTTCTCTGGCCTATTTTATTCGTTCTGCTCCTGGTCTATTATGTGACCAAGCGACTTCTTATTCATCACCGTAGGTGGTGAACAGATTACTCACCTTCTTCTTGCAGTCCTTACTGCAGACCATGAGTTTATTGCCATTGGGGAGCTCGACCTCAATCGGCTCACCTCCTGGGTGATTCACCGCCTCGCCTGAAATGGGGCAGATCTTGTTGGATGCCACGGTGTGTTTCTTATGCCTGTATTCTGGCTTCATCACCTTGACCAGGATGATGATCACAATCACCAGAGTCAAGAATTGGAGGATAATCTCGGGAGTCAACATTTTTTTTTATTATCCAAATGAAAAAAAATATTACATTTAATTTATTATTTCGGACAATCCACCGATCCGGACAATGCCCTTGGGTCGTGGGAGCAGGTTGTCCAATGTCTTGATGGTTCGAGACAAGCCGCGAGGCACCGCCAATGCGATCGGGTAAGTGGGATGGCGATACCGGCTCTTGAGGATTTCGTATCGAGGATCGTCTCGGGTGATCCAGAAGGTTTTATGGTGGATGCGTCGGGCCAGCTCGAGACTGTAGGGGCATCCCTCCAGACCGACGCTGATTAGAGTAAACCCCGAGGTCTTGGGCGATTGGCGCCATTCTTTGAGAATGGTCTGCTTCATTCGTCTTACTTTATTACTCTCTGAATAATATTTATTAATACGAATTTGATGAGCCACGAGGGCCCGCATAAGAAGAGGCAAATGACTGACCGCATCCTGCGCGACCAAAGCCCTGAGTCTGGATAGGAGCGGAGCGACGCTGCCACTCGCGGTGCGAGTTCTTGGCCATGAGGCGATATTGGAGCTCGGTGCGAGACTTCATCTGGTCGTTGTGAAAGGTCTGATTTGCCATCTGTCTGAAATTATCGGGGGGCAAGCCGGGATAAGGACCGGTATTGGGTGCGAAATTGGTAAAATCGATCTTATTTTTTGAGATGAAATTATACTGCGTATGGGCATCCACATCGTCATAATAGAACTTGGGACGCCCGGTCATGGGATCCAGATAGGAACGGTAAGAGGTGCCGTAACCCGTCAGCCTTGGATCATAGATCTCATTCCGGGGAATATTGTCCCTGGCATTCTGGTCGCGGCCACGGAGCATGTATTCAGAAGGATACTGATTGGGATCGTATTCATCAATCAACATATTGCCGCGGTCGTCCATCCGGCATTCGTAAGGGAGATGGGGCTGGGTGAAGGAGATGCCCAGATTGGACATGGAGGCATCCGGCTGATTCACCTGCGATCGTGTATAGACACCGGGTTGCAAAGGAATGCTGAACAGATTCTTGTTGTAATCGACCATCTCGGGAGAGGCCATGCAACGATCGGGCGGCATATTAACGGGATAATCATACTGGCTGTTTCCAGGAAAATATCCAAAAGAGGTGTCCATCATCTCCCCGGTCGCCACGGACGGCGAATAGGGCTGGCCATAATTAGCCTTGTCATAAAGCGACGGCATATAATCCTCTCGCATCATCTGTTGCTGTGATTGTGATTGTGGTTGTTGCTGGATCTCGGGCCTCCAGTAAGGATCCCGTGTTGGCAATGGTGGCGATGGCGGCGACGGACGAGAGGGCACGCAGCTATACGTATCCAGGATTCCTTTCTGGACCTCGGAAGAGCAGGTGGGAATCTCCCGATCCCAGGTCAAATAGCCGTTCTGGCTGAGTTCCTGGCGGCGCTGGTCGTTGATCTTAAAGGGGACGATAAAATCGTTCGGTGTCCAGGATTCGTCCCAAATGGGTGTCGGGATGACCGGCGCAATCTTTGTTTTTGGATTAGCACCGCCCACTAGCGACTGATTCAGCGAAGCCGTCGCCTCACCGAGTTCTATATTGGGCTTGCACCAGGTCCCCGATTGCTGGACATCGATCAACGATGGATTCCAGTTCGAGGGCGAGATGAGGATGTCCTGGTCGGGTTTCTTGGAATCATACAGGATGATGGGCTCCTGTCGGAAACAGGGAGATCGTGGACAAGAGGATATGGGCGTTCGCCGCTCGAGGGGTGGTTGCAATTGCTCGTAGGATTCTTTCATGGGTGTAAAGCAGAGATTCTTTTTATAAAGCGCCAGATACAAAATTATCAGTGCAATAAATAATCCCATCAAGATAAGAACATAGATATTCATACCATAAAATAGATACATAAAAAGGATCAGAAAAATCATGATCCGGGTGACACAATTGAATTGTTCTGGAATGCCATGATGAAAATCAGGAAATAAATCGTGGACACGGAAGATCTCTCTCCAGTCCTCCAGCCACGTGATCTCGCATTGGTCAAAAGACCGTCTCACTGTCGAAAGAGAAGGAATATCATTCATCCATGAATGTGTTTTATTTATTCGCCGAAAGCTTTTTTTTTATTTTTTTATTTTTAGTCTTTCATCTAAAAAAAAGAAAGCCATGAGACTTTTGAGTTTCTTATCGATCTTGTGTGTGGCGATGGCCACACGATCGGTCATTATCGGGGACTCTTTATTTTGGAGCGGTGCGGATCCGAGTCCTCTCGTCGAGTGGCTCTCGGAATGGGCGGGCCATGAGATCGAGAATCATGCGATGGATGGCGCCTCTTTGGAGAGCATACAAATCCAATATCAACATCTTGAAAAACAACCTGTGATTACCACGCTCATCATGGATGGTGGTGATAGTGATATGATCCATCATCGCAGTGACTGTGAGGCGATGAATGAGATCTGTCGCTCTGTCGTCGAACAATGTGTGGACATTGCTCAGGAAATCGTGGATGAGGCCATTCGTGACGGTGTGGAGAATATCCTGTTCCTGGGACCTTATTCCATCCCGGGTCTCGAGGCCGCCTCCGTATATGCCTCGGCTAGGCTCATGTCCATGTGCGAATCGACCAGTTGTTATTTTGTCGATCCTTTATTGAATGTCACCACGAATAAACCATTGCATCTAAATCTTGGCGCCGATGGCGTCCAGCCCACCACAGACGCTTGCAAGACTCTCGCCAAGATGATCTGGACACAAAAGATGCGTTTCAACATTCCTATCTAAAAGAGGAATACTGAAAAAAGAAATATGATTTCGTTTCTAGTCGTGGGAGATTTTGGTGATCACGGCACGTGGATTGCGAAACATACGAATCAGGCCCTTGACGCCTACCGTTCAAGGCATAATGTGGACGGAGTGCTCGCGCTGGGAGATAATTTTTATGAGCGAGGTGTGATGTCCGAGGACGATCCGAAATGGAAGGAATTTGAGGCGACCTTCAAACCCTACTGTCCATGGTATGCGGTCCTAGGAAATCACGATTATCTGGGAAATCCCGAGGCGCAGGTTCGTTATTCACGCCACAAAAACACCTTCTGGACGATGCCTCATCGATTCTATGATAAAAAGTTTTATTTTACCGGTGATGATGGTGGTGGTGTGCACCTGATTTGCCTGGACACCTTTGAATTATCCTTGGAAGAATCCAAGTTGAATTCCTTGGCGATGGGCATGTCCATGGCACGCTTCTATCAGATCTATAATCAACTGGTAGGTCAATGGCAGTGGTTAGAAAAGGTGTTGGAGGAGAGCAGGGAGATGTGGAAGGTGGTCATCGCCCATTACCCTATCTACTCGTCGGGTCCTCATGGGGACAATCCGGAATTGATCCAAAAGCTGGAGCCGATCCTCAGGAAGCACCGGGTGGATTTATATCTATCGGGACATGACCACCACGTGGAGCACCAGACCATCGGCGAAACACAATATATTCTTTCTGGAGCGGGTTCTCGCTATCATCCTCCGATTCATTCCAATTCAAAGTCCGTGATCAGTTTTCCAGGATGCGGCGCGGCCTTTTTGGAATTCCATCCATCGCATGCCGTGATTGGATTTCTCGCTACCGACGGCAAGTCTCATCATTCAAGAACGATCCTTCCTAATCACAGCCACCCACCGTTGTCTTTCGTTGAGAAATGAAAGTAAAAAAGACTTTTTTCTTATCAAAATAAATACAATGCAAGAGAGCCAAGATGACGAAGAAGAGGTCCAAATTCCTGCCATGTCTTCTTTGTTTTTCAGAGTATTGCGCAATCTACAAAGATATGATTTAGAACATGAGATCGAGCAGCAGATGGTGGATCAGGCCATGACAGACAGTATGGACAGTTACCACGGCTCTCTGTTTCGCACTAATTCCAAGCTGAGACTGAATATCCCTTCTCATCCTCTCACCGAACAGGATCTGGCTCGGATGGACGAGGATCAGAAACGATGTTCGTTGTGTCTCGAGACCTATGTTCCCGACGATGCCGTCCGCAGCCTCCCATGTCAGCATATGTTTCATTCGGATTGCATCCAGGACGCCGTCCGCCACCAGCACGCCTCTTGTCCTATCTGTCGCGCCCCTATTCCCACCCAAGAACTCTCTCGCACACCCTCTCCTAAACCATCCTCGGTGTAGATTCTCCGTCTAGATTTCAAAAAAATTGGCAATTTTTTTATTATAATTTTTCAAAACTGTTTTACCTCTACCATTAATCCTCATCGACATACATATTCTCATCACACTCATCGATATCACCGAGATCATCGATATCGTCACTGCCATCGCTGGCATCCTCGGATTCCGAGTTTTCTTCCTGGAAGAAAAAGTCTTCTTCGACGTCCTCCTCCTTTTCTTCTTCGACGGTCAATTCCAGTTTGCTGCGGGCCGATTTCTTGGCGGCCTGGACGATATGGACACTGCTGCTGTCGCCCGCATCGACCACCGTTGTCTTTTGAGGTTTTTTCGCGGCAGTCGCTGGTTTTTTCGCCGTGGTGATGGTAACGGTAGCGGTAGTGGTGGTCGACACAGGAGAGGATTCTTCACAGGCATACTTGGCCTTTTCTTCAGCCGTCATGTTTTTCCACATGGTGCTCACTTGTTTGGAGATGTCACCAAAGGTTATGTCAGCCTGCTTCTTGATGATGAGATCCCTCTGCATCGAGAAAAAGACCTGATAATTTGATTTTTTCGCACCCTTGGCCTTGTCGGGCACCACCGTCTTTTGATTCTCTTCCCATTTCTGCCATAATGTCCCAGGAGCAAGATTCAATTGCGGCTCCACCGTGCTAAAGAAAGATCGCATCTGTTCATCGATCATGTGGATCAGATTGGTTCTTGTCATCTTTTTGTTTTTACATGATACAAATCATAAAATCTGTTTTCAATTTTTGGAAAAAAAAAAAGTTTTTTTTTTTATTATAAAGAAAAAGAACAGACATGTCGTATATTACCACCGAATCCGCCAATGTCATTACTAACCCTAATAATGCGTATGCGAGCCTCGATACCTACAATATGGACAATATCATCGGTCCTCCCATCTCGCCCATCGTTCCTTCCATGCACTACATCCAGCTTCCCCAGGAGCATATGAATTATGGATATGATGCGCTCTCGCACGATTACAACGGAATCGGTTATTACAATGTGACTACCGGTTATGGCAACAAGTGCACCACCTTTGAGCTCGCTCGCTGCCCCTCGAACAGGGCGATGTCCTGTGGAGGCGCACCCGGCACTCCCGGTGGTGCTCCAAGTGGTGCTCCTGCCGGTGCTCCCAGCGCTGCCGGTTGTCCCGTGACCGTGCCTTCGACCCGGGAGGGTTACAGCCAGCCTCTGGTCTATCACCAGACGACCGCGGCGCCCATGCAGTCGGTCCAGAAGACTATCAAGGATCTGGACATCGAGGTGTTCCTGGATACCAAGAACTGCCCTCACAGTCAGACCATGATGAAGATGCTCGAGCAGCACGGCCTTGTGCACCTGGTGACCATCTATCACGTCAACAACCCTGAGATCCGCAACATGCTGATCCAGAAGGGTGGCAACGGCGTGCCCTTCCTCTATTCCAAGACCAGTGGCGCTCACCTGACAGGCATGCCCCCTCACCTCAATGCCCTTGTGAACACCCTGAATACCAAGAAACAGCCCGTCACCCCCTCCCTCAATCCCGAGGTTGTGGAGAAACTCAAGCAACTCGATATTGTGGTCTACACCACGGATTCTTGCCACTACTGCAAGCTCTACAAGCAATTCATTTACAGCCAGGGTCTTCGTCCCCACATCAAGATGATCGATGTGAATAACAAGGCCGACACTATGAACGACGACTTCCTCAAGACCAACCAGCTCACCGCCTACCCCTTTACCGTGTCCAAGAGCCTTCGCACCAGCTTCCCCGGCCTCCCCAAGAGCGTGGATGAGATCTTTGTCCTCCTGACCAACCAATCCACCTAAATGTTACTATTTTCCATGTAGAATTCTTTTTCATTAGAAAAAAAATAAAAATGCATTCAAGCTTCGAAATATCGGACCATCAAAAAACACTCTGTCTCGTTCGCCTCGGCCTGAAACGAGAGAGGAGGCGTCTCGTCGTCCAGAGAAAACGGAAACTCCCAGCATGTTTGTGTATCGTCCCTTGGTCTTGAACGACGCTGACGAAAATGATCCCAGCTCTGGGAGCGATAATGTGCAATAAAGACGCTGCCCGATGAGGGCCGACACCTCAATCGCGTCTGGATTGGACCGTAAGAAACGATCTGTCGTCCATCGGCATAGATGGTATTCTCGACACAAGTCTCTTTTTGGAAGCGGAAATGGTGAGGGCCTTCTACTGTTTTTATCTCCGACACACGGGCGAGTGTCTTGATGTAGGGATGTGTCAGCGCCGAGCACCGGGTAAAAGGATACAAACACGAACCTTTGGGTGGCTCGCGGGCATGGCCGTTGGAACCAAACATGAGCCATGGGATGTAGACGGCCTGGATCGTATCGGCGAAATCCTCTAGATAGGTGTGGATCGTCCGCGGCGCGTTGTTATGCCATCCGAGATACAGGTATTCATCCCCGTCCAGATGGAGCATAAATTCGAACCCGTTCGCTCGGGCAAATTCTACTGCTCGTGTCATCAATTCGTTCTTGGGCTCTCCCGATACCCGGACGATGGTGCATAGATTTGCATACTGTGGAAATTGGATGGGTGGCTCGGAACGATCGTCATAGATCAGGAGATGATCGAATCCCACTCTGCGATGGAATTCGATCCATTCTTCCATGTTATGCTCGTCCCGCACGTTGGTGGATAATAAAACTTTTTTCATAAGCTTCCTACTCTTAGAAAACAAAAAAGAGCATATTTTATTTATTTATTTTACAAGTAGAAATAAATAATAACAAATCATGACCTCATTGCACGGAACATTTGAATATTTTGATTATGAATCCTGGCAACGAGTGCGTTGTGTTCAGAAGCATGCCGACAAATTTTCGTATCCACCCAACACTCTCATGGCCTATCTGGATCAACACTATCCCCGTTTCGCACAAATTGTGGTGCAGGCGAAATACGATGCCCGATTCGCCGACATACAGGGGCGATTCACCATTTTCGTCTCGCCGGAATGGGAATCCAAGAGTGCCGCCGAGGTGGCTCAGATCCCGGTGCATCAATGCAAATTGATCGTGATGACCAACACGATGGAGGGCAGGCTGCGGAGAGAGGACCTGATGACCTCACAGAGCTCGCAGCTCTTTCCTCTGGATGTATCGGCCATCATCCGTGTTTGGATCGAGGACGGCCAATTGTGGAAGGATGGCGACGTGATAGTCTCCCAGCAAGTGCTGTCCAATGGCATCCTGCAGTTCCTGAGAGCCACCCCCAACAATCGCTGCAAGGCGACAAATTATCTACCCTGAGGCGAGGCGGAGGATCATTAGGAAGGCATCAAGAGGAATCAGCAGATTAAGAAGGATCCGCACCCCAAGATGATCCGACCATAATAGCAAGAAGGGAGACAACAGGATGATCCAATGAAAGAGGGAAAGACCGGCCTGTTCCCAATACCGGCGATGCCGACGGTCAAAGAAAAATACAGAAAAATACGGAAAGGACAGAAATAATAGTCTTGGCAAGAGGATGGCAAAAATATATATACACCACCACCACCACCGTGTATACCACGAACGATCCGCGATACTGACCATGACCATCAACATCACGGGAACCACAATCAATTGCACCCATAAATAGATCTTCCATATATATTTATACCGCTTAAAATTATCGTCGGATTCTCGACGAATACGTTTCCAATAAGCATCCCATTTCTTTTTTTCAGAGGGTTTCAATCGTTTCTCTAGAATGTGAGACTCTGGTAATCCACGATGATGGCGTTTCATAAGGGTAGAGATCTTACGACACTTTTTCTTGTAGAAAATCTCATCCTCGGTGCAATCCTCTGATTTCATTCTTTATTTTACATCTATAATTTAATTTGTAATTCATCCATATTACAAATCAGTTAACGGATCCGAAACAGGATATAATGAGAGGCGGCGGGGATGTATTTGGAGGGTGCCATGGGATAACATGTGGTCAGGATCTCCATCAACGTTTCTTTCTCCTTGGTGGAAGCGGTGCCATAACCACCCTGGCTGTTCACAAAGACATAAAGTGGAGAGGATGCCCATCGTTCCACGATATTATGAAGAAGAATATGCTGACGATGACCATATTCTCCTCGGTAATTATGAGTGGCAATTTTCTTATAGGGACGTTCCTTCAAGATGTCTTGAAGATCCGATTCCAGCTGTGAATTCATAGTGGTCCCAAAATACTGGTCCTTGTGATTCAGTAGGGTATAGGCATAGACATTCGGAATCTTCTCCATGGCCCTGATAAAAGCCTCTCTGCGTTTCTTATTGTTTCCATTAGTCACACAGACAACCTTCCAACCCGGCTCTCGAAGAAGACCCAGACCGCCAAATAAGATTTCATCATCGGGGTGTGCCACGATCATTATCTTATCGTAATCTTCATGCTGGTCCTTGATGATGTGGAGACCGTCTGATAGACTTGTATAAGAAGGATGAAAAAGACGCGACCAATAGAGGAATACGGTGCCGAGGATGCATACTAATACAAGGAAACACATTAAAACCACGGCTGTCTTGTAGCATCGACATCCGACCAAGATTAAAATCAATAAGAGGATAAGCACAAGACACATTTTTTTATAGGCCATGGTAGAGATGAATTTGTGTCCCCTATTGTAAGTGAATGTATTCTCATGCAGAGTTATCGCATGATGACAATCCTTGCATTTCGAAGGATGAAACATGTCAATCGGGTGGAAATAGATGCGCGGTAGGAAAAAGATTTCTTGGCGCGGAGATGGAAGCGATGCAAGATGTTCTCGGACGGTCAGTGTAAACAGGTTCGTGCCGGTGCGATAGGTGATATTGCGATGGTGGCGTCGTGTGCGGCATTTTTCAAGCAGATTCAAGAATAAAGGATGCTTGGGAGAGGCACCAAAAACACCATTCAGGATGTTGTTATGAAGAATGTATTTCTTGAGCGGTGCCGACCATGTATCGTCTGTATTGAGAATCAACAGGGAAACATGAGGACAGATCTCTTGAAATATATGCTGTATATGCCCGAGACACTGCATATCGATATCCAGGTAGACCCCTCCTTTTTGATAGACAATCGCATACCTCGCAATGTCCGCCTTGGCCGCCATGACGTTTTCCTCGTCATAAAGCTGCAGGAAATCGGTGGTATTCTTCAATAATTTTCTAATCTTTTCATCGTCCCAGAATTCAATCACCACCCCTGATTTTTTAGAGCATACTTCCACATTTTCCTTAAAATGATCAGGACATGTCTCCCATCCCTGGATCCAGATAAAATGGAGAAGAGAGGGTATCATTTTACTCTGATCAAGATATTATTTTGTAGAAAGCATTGATGTGAAAAGCCATTCCATTTGATTCTATTTTTTGCATTGTTGGGTATGATTGTAATTGAGGCGTGTGGCGATGCGGGGAATGTTGCAGATGTTGGGCTTGTCCTGGAGCACCACGGATTGGATCGGGTCCATCCCGTTCTCTCCATACACAAATTGGATAATGGAGTTCGTGGAATTCCGCACCGTATTGTCGTAACGGACCTGGATGTCCTCGGCGATCTTGATCATCCTCCTCTGAATGTAGCCGCTGGAGGCGGTCTTGAGGGCCGTGTCCGTGATCCCTTCTCTTCCTGTCATCGAATGGAACCAATACTCACGGGGATTCAGGCCATGGATGAAGGAATTGCGGATAAATCCCTGTGATTCGTATCGCATGTCCTCTGAGATTGGCTTCAATGGGTAATGATAGAGGGATCGTTTGTTCCGGCTCAGGAGCGGCTTGATTCGTTCACCATTGAGGTTCTGCTGCCCGAGAAGGGCCGTGATCTGACTGAGATTGAAGTAATCGCCCTTCGACCCACTCAACACCGTCTTCATAAAGTTATTGTCTTTGGAGATCGCATTCTTTGCGATCAACATCCCTGTATCACGGGCGTTCGCCAACGATCGCAGGACATAGGCCTCTCGCAAATATTCATTCTTAATGCTCAATTCCATGTTCTCGGCTTGGAGGAACGAGCGAGCGACCGTGTCCTGGATTTCGGTATATCGGGTCACCATGCAATCCCGGATACCCACGCTGAATCCGTAGCGATGGACATAGGCGTTGGTGAGGAATTGGACATTGTCCACAAATTCCAGGCACCGTGGATGGCCATATTCCTTGTAGAGCAAGGTGATGATGGAAAAATGGCCCGCTCCCAAATTCGCCTTGCTGATCGTCCCACTCAATAGCATGCCCGCCTCTACCACGACATTGTCCTTGGCCTTGTAGAAAAAATCCAGCGGTAGGAGCATCGAAAACAGCATCCTTCCCGTATACTCGTCCTCCTTCAATCCGGTTTTTCGCTGATACTCGGCGATCCGCGCCAGGATATTCGGCGGATCGCGGAGTGCCATACACAATTGGAAAAAGTCCTCACGCTCGATCAAGGCCTCGCGAGACGTCATCAGATAGGCGGACAAGAGAGAATCCTGGACGATCACGATGTTGGCCTTGCCGCTCTGTGTCGAGATGATGTTGTTCTGCACTGACGACAGCAACCTCAATTCTGCCTCGGCCTCCGGTGTGGCGGGGCTGTGTAGATTCATCTCGTCGCCGTCGAAATCCGCATTGAATGTCTTGGTGGTCGCCAAGTTCAGACGGATGGTGTTGCCCGGTAGGATGCGTATCTTCTGAGCAATCATCGATCCTTTGTGGAGCGTCGGCTGGCGATTCAGAAGCAGGATATCGCCATCCATCAGCTTCCTCTCTACCACGTCCCCAATATTCAATTCGATCGACTTTCTAGTATTGTAGACCACGTCCTTGACATATTCGCCGTTCCGAATGATCCTATCGCCCGGCTCCAGGGAAAAGAGCTGTCTCTCGTGCTTGATCATGACCATCGTCTGATCTGGCTTTTCAATAAAATCTCCGAATTGCAGTCGCGTCCCCTGGCGATACATTGCATACTTCATGTTGATCCGGGTCTGCCCGTTCTCCTTGAGCAAGAAATTCACCATCCCCTTTTCGATCCACTTTGCGATCTCCTCCTTGTTATATCGATTGATACGGACAGGATAAGAAAGGATGTCCGCTATGTGGGGCGGCACGCCGATCTCGTTCGTTCGCAGCGTCGGGTCGGGACCAATTACCGTTCTTGCCGATTTGTCCACACGCTTTCCAAGAAGATTTCCACGCAGCAGGCCCTCCTTCCCTGTGAGCCGCTTTTTAATCCCCTTCAGCGGCCGGCCATTACTGTGCTTAGAACTCCCCTGGTCATTGTTAAAGAGACACTTGATACGGAACTTGATGATCTGGGTGTATTTCTGGCGGCGAAGCTCGTTCAGCGTCGGATCAGAAAGGTGCTTGTTGGCCTTGATGATCTCCACATATTGGATCGTCAGGTCGTCGTCACAGGTCGTATTGTCCGCCACAAGATAGGGACGACAGACCGGTGGCATAACCGGGAGGACCGTCAGAATAAGATTCTTGGGATGCGAGTGTTCCGGATCAAAACCAAGCAATTGGATGTCCTCTCGGACAATATTCTCCAGGATCTTTCTTGTCTCGGTCTCCGTCAGCACCACACGCACCAGTTCTCCCTCGTTCTTAAAGATCATGTAGACCATCTTTTCGGTCGAGGAAAAGACAAAACGAGGCTGGACTGTCTGGCAGTGCATGCAGTTATAGATGCGATCCATCTTTTCCAGGATCTTGACAAAACGGACCTGGTGCTGATAGCGAAGCAGATTCTCCAGCTTGAGTTGCGGTGCCGTCATCAGCAGCCGGGAGCACTTGTAACAGACACACTTGAGAAAATTCAACACCTGCTTGTAAAACAGTGGATGGATAATGTCAATATTCAGGCGGATGTGACCCATATGCCCCACACACTCCTTGGAGGACATCTGGCACTGGACACATCGCTTTCCACTGTCCAATGTCCCCATCCTCTCATCGTAGATGGAATTCGGACCGGTCATCTTGGTCGAATGAATCTCACACACCGACTGCTTCAGGATAAATTCCGCCGACATGATCTCAAACGTAATCATGTCCAATTCCTTCAACATGGTTGCTTCTTTTTTTTTTATTTATTTGTCTATTTTGGAGAAGGACATCTCATTTTTTATATATGCATATATAAAGAATGATTGTTCTCACAGCTTTAGAATAAGGATTGAAAAATGATTTGTGTAATTTTTTAATTCCAAGAAAAGAAATATGATAATAACAACGAAAAAAATGATTCTATGGATTGTGGTCCTAATGTTCACTGGTGGATGCTATGCTCATGATGGAGATGCGACGTTTTACGGTGCGGGAGGGCACGGCGAGCTAGGGGCCTGTATGTTGCCTGTGGGATTCAATGGTGTGGGAAATACGGTGGCCATCAATGCGGCACAATGGGAGGGCGGTGCCAGTTGCGGTAAGTGTGTCCTCATCCAACCCTCGAGCGATGGCCTCGGGATGACACCGATCGCCGAGCCGATCCATGCCACGATTGACAATTTATGCCCGGAGTGCCAGCATGGAGATATCGATCTGGGATTGAATGGCGATGGACGGTGGCGCATTAAATGGGAATTTGTGTCCTGCCACTAACTCACCCCCGGAATATCAATACCACTGCTTGCATCTTGTTGACACAGGCCGCTATTTTCCACCCTGCAATCGACACCTGGTTTCGATATTGGTTGGCAAATCCCTGTTTTCCCATCCCAGCATTGTTCTGATTTGTAAGGAAAAGGCCCTGCATCATCATACCCATATACAGTGCCAGACAGTCCCATAAATGGATCGTAATTCTCGCGAACAGCAGAGGCCGGCACCTGGATGTGATCTTTGGTGCTGATGTATTGTGGTCTCTTCATACTATTTTATTCTATCCAGAATAAAAATTTCATAAAATATATCCTCCTATGGAGAGGAATGAGATCGTAATTATGACACCTTTGACGATCTTAATTTACTCGATCTAAACCATTTCGAGTCTTATAAGGATGAATTGTCCATGACAAGCTTTATTTCATAAAGAGATCGAAGTATTATAAATATTTAAACCTGCGATGTATAAAAAAATAAATAATATTTTTTTCTTTAGTATATTTATATATATAAATGATTCGCCTTTTCGTTTTGTATCACGATAATGAATCGAAGAAAAAAGCAGAAGAATTTACAAAATCCAGAGAAGAATGGGCATTACCTGTTTTATTAACACCCCCGACCTTTCTCTTGGAATATTATTTTTTCACGAATAAGATGGTTTACGAAGAGGTTAAAGATTTCAAATGGGTAGGGACAGTTTCTTACAAGGTGGTAACAAAACTTGGTATGGATAAAATTCGACGGATGAAAAAATTGATGAAAGACACCATAGATAATACGGCTACACATGTTCTGGCATTCTATGGCAATACTGAATTCGAAAAAATGGGTTCTCGAGACGATATTTGTCATCCTGGTTTGACGACATTGATGAAAAAAGTTTTGGAATTAGCAGGGGAAGAACCTCATCATATTGCTTCCATCTATTCTCCTTCCATGAAACAATTTTATTCTGCTTATTTTGTGGCAAGGCCTGTATGGATGTTTAAATTTATCGAATGGTTTAGAAAAATAATAATATTGCTTTGCGTAAATATTGAATGTCATCAACTCTGTTTACAAAATTCAACCTATAGTCCTTCTTCAAGTTATAATGAAATTGCTCATCGAATATATAATCTTCCTTATATACCCATGTATCCATTTTTTTGTGAACGCATGATTCCCTACTTTTTTCATACAAGAGAAGCCAATATTATCGTTCTTCCCGATTAATAATAAGCATATTGTGGGCATATACCACTGTAATTAAGGTTACAATCTGTGCAATAAGCACATGTTCCACACCGTTCTCCAGGATAACAATAGACCGGATTTCCAATTTGTCGGGCCTCCTCCACCACTTGGGCATCCTGACAAAAACAAGGATTTTGTGGATAATCATAATCATAATTATAATAATCGCTATCATCATAGCCATAGCCACCATAATAATTGTATAATGGAGTATAAGGATAAGGATATACATAACCAGAAAATCTCCTTCCACCATGATGGAAACGACCATCATCATGTCCAAAGTGACCACCACCATGCCTAAAATGATCACCATGACCATCACCTCTAACTACATCTCCACCAGCACCAGTTCCACCAATACCACCACCACCCATACCACCTCCAAAGTGACCACCACCAATACCATCACCACCTCCAAAGTGACCACCACCCATACCACCACCACCCATACCACCTCCAAAGTGACCACCACCAGCTCCACCACCACCTCGATATTCTTCTTTCATTTTGTTATTTATTCTTATATTATTTATTTTTTAAAGATAAAGAAATAAATAATGAAGATAGGTTCGGGTGGGTATGGGGATGTTTATCACCCTCCTCGATATCCGCCAAAATATGCAGGTAATAAGGCTTATATTCAGAGGTATACGGATGAGACCAAGACACAGATTCATAATGGGGAAAAGGCAAGAAAGATTTTCGATCCCAAGAATCTCTTGTCCGTGCCGATCCGGGCGATTTATCCCAGAAAAGGCGACTTTTTTAGCGAAATCATGCCCTATAAAAAGGGGGATCTGATGAGCCTGTTGAAAAAGTATTACTACAGGAATCCAAAGCTCTTTGACCAATCCTTGATTCTTATGTCGCGTATCATGATCGGGATGGAGCGTCTTCATAAGAAGAAATGGGTGCATCGGGATATCAAATTAACCAATTTTCTCTATGACATGAAGCCGCTTCGTTTCTTTCTGATTGACTGGGCGACGACGCTACCTTCTTGCAGAGTCTATGAGGAGGACGCGAGCAATTGGCACACCGCAAATAATGAGAACCTTCCCCCGGAATACAAGAGCTATGCCTATTTCCAGCACGGATTTCGATTTGATGATTTCGCACGCGAATATGCCAAGAATCCATCCATTCATATCCTCACGGCCATCCAGCCTGCTTACATGTCGATGCTGAACAAGGCCCATAAGAAGATCCAGACGCGTCTCCATTCGGCCAAGAATCCACACGCCCTCATGGATTCATTGGCCACCAAGGTCGATGTCTATGCGATGGGACTCGTTCTTTCTCAGATGCTGGAGATCTGGGGTGATCGCGAATCGCCTCTCACACCCAAGATCCTCCGTCTGCTCCGTGGAATGATCGATCCGGATCCCTTTCGACGCCTGGATATGGAGCACGCCAATCGCCAGATGCAATCCATTCTTAAGAAGAAAAAGACTCTATCATAAACTCATACGGTATAGGGTGTCTGAGACGTGGAGAGCATCGGATTGGTATACCAATACATGTATCGCTTGGCAAGATTACCCTCCAAGCAATCCTCCGTATCCGAGTAATCCATTGGGGGTGGAAACATATAATTGCGGTAGGCACACGCCGGTGGTCGGACGGCATTCAGATCATAAAAAGGCGGGTCGCGATTCAGATATGTCGTGTCGGGAACTTTTTGGATGTCACTATACGTCATCCCTGTCGTGCCACAGAACCCTTCTTGTTGCGATTTGGGAATAAAAAGAGCGGCTATCAATAAGAGAAGGACAATAACGTATATCCAATAAATTATCATCTCTTTTTTATTTTTACTATAAAGAAATAAAAAAAAATGCTCGTCTTCTTCACATCCATATTCATTCTCGTGTGGATCCTCCTCATCGTCTGGTTATTCCTAGTCAGGAAGGAGGGATATGAGAACTGGGATTTCATGGACCTTGCGGACTATTGTGGCGGGCGCAAGCGCAAGCCCTCCTCACCGATGAACAATGTGGAATTTGCCCCCAAATTTGGCGGTGTGCCGAACCAGTCGCAGATATGGGGGATAGGAGACGCCGGAGGATGCGGCTGTGCCAAGGTGTTTCATTAAAAAAAATATATATATATAAACAACACATGGCCTTATCCATAAGAGCTAAATTTGGCATCGGTTTTATTGTTCTTCTCGGAGTGATCCTAGCTATCGTTCTTCCACTGATATTAAGAAAAACTAAAACAACAACATCTTCTCCTGTAAATAATATCATCATCTTATCTGACCCCTCCTCGTCTTCCGCGCCTATCAATACAGACATTATTAATACCACGGCATTACCATCCACAGCATTGCCATCCACAGCATTGCCATCCACGGCATTACCATCCACGGCATTACCATCCACAGCATTGCCATCCACGGCATTACCATCCACAGCATTGCCATCCACGACATTTTTGATTCAATCTACCTCGGATTGGTATACTGCGATTACGGATTCACAGAGCACCAGTCCTCAATATACTACCTATCAACTCGGTGCGAATCTTACATTTACGTCTACCGTTAATCCTTTCCTTAATTCAGGAACCTCTGATATAGACTATCTGTATATACGAGCTTACAACGGTATCAATCAAACATTTGATGGTGGAAGTTTTACCATCACACTAGAGGAGGGCGTGGGTAGTAGTATCACCAGTGGTTTCTGGGGACTTTTTCGAATTGTGGGTAGTTCATCACAGAATGCCATCATTCAGAATGTGCAAATTACGAGTCAAATTACGGCCTCGAACGCACAGATTCTTTTTGGGTCCTATTCCACCACGACGACATTGTCGAGCACGGGTAAATTTGCATGCTTCTATGCCCTTTTTCAAAATATCATCACCATTACTTCAAATGCACCACAGGAATATTATAATGTGATTGGATTTGGTAATTATCTTTCTTTTGTGAATTGGTGTGCAGAATCCACGGTGGCCTTGACAGAAAATTATACTTACTTTATTGGCACGAATGGTGGTTATCTAAATCTTACGGATTGTTATTTTATCATGCCTGCCTTTGAGGCGTCAACGTCGGGTAATAATATCTCCGTATTTTCTCTTTTTTATGGCACACAGACCAATGTCTTTCAGAACATCTATGTTTACTTTACAACGACCTTTTCCAATACGAATAATACCGCAGTGAACATTATCAATAATATTATGTATTGCACATCATCGACATTTACCAATATGTTTATTTGGATCGGAAATTACAATACAATTCAGACCAATTCTTTGAATTTTGCTGGATCATTGAATTCTGGCAACGTGAATTTTACCTATGTCTATACAAATAATAGCAACATGCAAATCACCAGTAATTCAGGAACAATCACCGGGACGATTACCACTAGCTTTATCTGGAACAGTGCTCCAATAGTAAGTGGTAATAGCTTCAATACATCCAATACACCGTATCAATTGCAATCTTTTCTGACTAGCCCGTTCAATCCTTCCGCTTATACCTCCTTTTCAACGATCGCAGCCTTTGCCTAATTAGCTTCTCGATAGTCTTCTTATACACGGATGGATACTAGAATAAATGGGGAATTTCAAAAAAATTTTCTCAGATAAGAATCAATATTCATTCTTATAATCCTCATGTAAATAATCTCATTGCAATTTAATACCAAAAAACAGCAGGCTGGATCTTCTTCTCACAGGCTGAATACCCATACTGCTTGAGGGTCTGATTGACCAGGTCCTGGCAGAACTTGCCGCACTGCGACGAATACATGTCCTGGGTCTCGGAACGAAATGAGGGTTGTGCATGGCAGAAACGCATGCAATTCTCTCTCACCTGATTGATGGTGGTGATCTGGGTCTTGTATCCGCATCGGGGGATATCCTTGACACAATACGTTGTGGTGGTCATGAGTATTCTTTATTTATGATAATTTTTATTCTATGATAAATTTTCAATCAATTCCTTGAATAATTGGAGGACATGATTATTTTCCTGAATGTGCACGCTCGTATCGCTATATTCGAATTTAAGTGTGCCATCAGCACGGGTATAAAATTCATAGGGATCAAAAAAAACGAAATGATTCTCTTGACAATATTCACGTAATAGAGTATTCATACGCTCTCTAAATCGAACCCTGTCTGTATCGCTTAATTGAAAGGGATTTTCATGTGTTATTTTTCCATGGACTGATTCAAATTCTGCTTGTTGACACGGTGGCAAAATGGAGGTAACAATGATATGTCGATAGGAAGATGCAGCAACCGTTTTTATAGTGTTGAAATATGCCATCACAAGTTGCTGAATAATTTCTTCTTCCTTTCTACCTCGCAAGATTTGATTACCAATATGAAATCTTACATCGATTTCGCCATAGACAAATACCAATATATTATCAGGTCCCAAATGACTTGGATGAAAATTAATGATAGCTTGATCTCGTCCTATTCTGAACATGGTGATAGAATTACATGAATGATTTTGATGAGAAAGATCAAGAATGACTATCTCCATATATATGAATCATGATGACTATCACTTATTATATATATTCCAAGATAATATTTATAAAAATTCAAACATGATTCACCGTTAGATTGTTTCCAGAGCAATCTTCATATCGAGCTCCTCCTTGAGTTCCTTCTTTGTCTTCTTCTTCGTGGTTTTGACCTTTGCGAGCTTTTGTTGCTTCTTGATCTTTCTCTGGAATCGGACAAAATCTGGATGATGTGTGAGGAGGCCGTCCTTGCCCGAGAAATGATATGGATGAAAGTGCCACAGGAGCTCGTCCATCAGCACGCGGAAATGAGCATGGGCGGTGGTGAACTGCTGGACTACATCCTTCTTCTTGAAACACACCTCGAGGATCTGATCCATGGGGTTCACGAGATTCTGGGCGTAATAGAGCGGATCGATACGGACCAGATCGGGATGCTGCAAGAGGTAGTTGGGATCCTCGATCCGTTCAAAGAGTTTGGGATCACGATCGGGATGTCGAGTGATGACAAATTCGATTCTCGAACCAGGCTCCACCACACATCCTCTCGCTTTCATTTTTTCGGCCAATTGGACATGGGCCGGCTTGGACCTGGACTCATACCGATCCTTCCATCCGGCATCCTGGACAATCCCCAGATCCATCAATCGCTTCGCGAGCTTCTTCTCGTCCGTAGGAGGCGCGCGTGTGGCATAGTCTTTGCCCAGCGTCTTGCTCACAATAAATTGCTTGAGTGGCGCCATCCCACGAAAGAGGACCAGCATCTCTTCCGTGATTTTTTCCTCAATATCCCGGAGCGTCTGATTCGCCATGATGCCACGCACCGTGTGTTCGTAGAGGCTCCTCACCCACTTGGCATTGTCTCGCCGAGCCAGCAGCACACCACGGATCGTCAGCTTGTCCTCCTCCACACCCGTGTGGTCGCAGGTGAGGGCCATGTATCGCTTCTTGGTCAGGATCAGGAACTTCTTGTAAATCTTTTCCTCAAAGACCAGCTTCATCGGGTCCGGGAAGATCTTCAGAAGATCCTTCTCGATATATCGCGCGTGGTCCCACAATTTCTGGGCAAATTGGGGCTGATCGGGAAGTGGGAAATGGCAGTAGATGGAATCCGTATCCCCATAGACAATCTTGCCGTCAAAGTTCGTGCGCACATAGTCCGCTGCTTTCTGCAGGGAACAACGACCCATCGCTGTCGTGCACATGGCCCCCGGCAGGAATGGCAGGTAGCCCTTCTTAACACCCATCGCGCCATACATGCTATTCGCCGATACCTTGTAGGCTAGCTGGCGCTTGTCGTAGACCTGGTAGAGCGTCTCCAGCGTCGCACGCTCCGCCTCTGTCAGCTTCCCACCCTCCAACTGCTTGTTCACATCCTTCATCTGACCCTTGGTCACCTTGCGTTGCTTCAACAGATGCCGCAGCAGCCTCGGGATCACCCCCATCGGCTCCTTCAAGAAGCGGAAACGGAACGGCTGGCACACGATCGATTTCGGCTTGGTCGCATGAACCGTCTTGTCGTGCTCGCACCCGATGTGATCCCACCATTCCACCACATGGCACTTCTCGTCCGGCACCGCCGCGTCCACCACCAGTGTTGAGAAATCAATGTTGTAGGCAATAATTGTCGTTGGATACAGCGACGAGAAATCGAATGGGATCACCCAGTCATAGATGCCCGGATCGGGTGTGAACACCATCGCACCCGAATAATGATCCGCACCCTCGATGTGCTTCTTGCCATCGCCCAGGGAATGAGGCGATTGGACTACCGTGTTGTCATGCGTGCACTGGAAATACAGCTGAGAGAACACCTTGATTTGCTGGCCTTGTGTGTAGAGCGTCAGGATCGGGACGCGACAGGCCTTGGCCATCTCGCACAATCCAATCCACATCTGCAGCTTGTCAAAGAGCTTGAGGACCAGCGCGGAATCCTGGACGCAATACTTGCCCACACGGCTTAGCAGGTGGTAACGGTCCTTGGTGTTCAGCCTCGATCTGCGATAGGACTCAAAGATATCCCTCGGCGTGATGGGATCCTTGGTATCCCCCACAAAGTGCTCGGAAACAGTCTTGAGGCGGTAATTCTCAAACTTGTAGTCCCGGCGGATCACGGGCAAGAGGTCCACAAACAGGCGGCCCTCGGCATCCAGAAAAAAAAAGCTCTGACACGAATAGGCCGAGGAGGACCATGAGATCTGCTTCTCGGGCGCGTGCACTGGCATTCCCCTTCGATCGCACGCTCTTGCGCCCATCTGATCAAACACACCCATCACACCTAGCATCTTGGCCCTCGCAATCATATAGGTCAGATCGAATCCAAAGATGTTGTAGCCGATGATCACATTGGGATTCTCCTCTCTCAACACTGCGGTAAATCCTACCAACAGCTCCGCCTCGGTCGCATACGCTTTTACGAGCACATCCTTGCCGACCATGCTCTGAATCGGCTTGCCCAGGCTCAACAGGTAACTCTTGATCGTCTTCTGGTCTCGCGTAAAGACCATGGAGATCTGGAAGATGGCGTCCTCGTCCACCTCGGCATCCGGCATCCTGCTGGGAACACTGGAATACACCTCGATATCAAAGGACAGCACATGGGGAAGAGGCGGCGACTTCTCCTCCTCCTCATTCAATGCCGAGATCTCTTCCGGGGTGCGGGTCAGCTCTCGCGGGCAACAGGTCTGCTTCACCAACGAGGCCTGTGCCCTGTCCAGCTCCAGATTCTTCTTCCATCGGATCCATCCACACGAATCGATACGGCGCTGCGTGCAGAATTGAAGGATCGGATTCGCCTCGTTCTCGTGGATGCGGATCTCGGTCTTTTCCGAACGATACCCCACCTGGATCGCCTTTTCCTGCAGGCGGTAATAGGCCTTTTTCCGATGCGTATTGTTCGGGAAAAAGACCTGGATCAGAGAAAAGGAATTGGAGCGATGATGGAAATACAGTTTCTTCATCCCCACCACCTTCTTCATCGATCCCCTCCAGCAATAGGTGCATTCTCCCTTGCGGCAGTCCTTCTGCTCGTGCCTCGACATGAGCGCCAGCAGATTTTTCTTGATTCCCTCGAACGAATGCGCTACCTCGTCCTCCGAGATGCCCGCCAATTCCACATAGAAATATGGCATAAAATCCTTGACATGCAGGCAGACATTCCTTCCCTCCTCGTCCATCCCATACATCCGGAGATGAAACCGGCTGTGTGCATCTGTATCCTCATCTTCTGTGCTCCATGTATAGATAAATGCCTCTCTCTTCATTTTTTTTTCTCTTTGACTATGATAATCTTATTCCTCTAAACAACAACTTCCGAAATCATTTTTATTCTCTAAAGTCGGTGCACAACTATTTTTTTTCCTTAAAAAAAAAATGGATACAATAATAATAAACATCAATTCTTATGACCATTATCATAGAGAAACCACCACAAGCAAGCTCCTCCTCTTCCTCGTCGGACTGGATGATCATGATTGTGATCGTCCTAACCATCCTTGTTTTTATCTACATCCTCATGTCCACCATCAAGTCTCCAACCGCCCCGATCATCGCGAAACAGATCGACGTCGAGGTTCAGGAAGAAGTGGTGATTGAGAAATTTGACGGGAGCCAGTTTGTGCTCACCCGGGACGATGTGCCTGTTCCCGCCCAGGAATACGTCCCACTGGCCAGCCAGTGGATGAGGGCCGCCTTCAGTGCCGGTTACAACCTCCAAAAACCCATCCAACTCGGCGAGCAAGAAGTATCTGCCATCGAGGTGGCCAGGAACTTTTTCGTCTACGACTGCCGCATCGTCTACGATCCCAGCAAGCGATGCTTCGTCGTGACCATCCTCATGGAACTTCCTCCAATCCAGATCTTTATCAATGATACCTACTCCGCGCAATATCCTCTGATCAATCCCTACATCCACGTGGTGGAATTCATCTATCATTGGAAGACCACATCGAAAACAATGAGCGATAAACTGGAGCTCGACACCTTCAAGGTCTTTACGGTGGATTGGGAGATGAATCGCTACCATCGAAACTTCCTGGATGTCACGTCCATCCTCTGCACACCCCTCCCGGAACCCATTGAATTTACCAAGGATCAGCTCCATCAATTCCTCCACGACACGGGCCTCTTCCAGACCATCCCGGTCCTCTCGGACACATTCACTCTTTCTCCCCTCGACGCCAGTCCAGAAAAGACGATGACGACCAAGATCCCCTCTGTGGTCGTGGCATGAGTTTATTTCTTCTTCGTCTTTGTCGCTATCGTTGTGGAGCACACCGCACGATTCAGTTTATAGAGAGCAAACGTCACCAGCGACAGAGGAATAATGGCCGTGGTCAGATAAAAGCTGAATTTTTCACCAAACACCCGGATAAATAGGTCTTGCAGAAAACTGTATTCCGCACCGTTTTCCTGCTTCTCTCTTTTTGTTTCATCCAGAAATGTTTCCACGTAGGACAACACACAATTCTTACATATATACCATTGAATTATAATACAAAACCACAGCAAGATAAAAAAAGAGATCCAGAAGGGACGTTGTGCGAAAAAAATAAATAAATAGATAAACAAACCTATCAATACATGCAAGATTTGAAGAATGACATAAAGCGCTTTGAATAGAATGCGATACTTCTTCTTGAATGAATCATTGGAATCGATGGCGATCGGAAGATTAAGATACTGCATCATCTTATTCATATTAAGATTTCTATGACCATGAAGAATAATCGGTCGCTTTTGATTCGATAACAGTAATAGTCGCTTTTGATCCTCCATGCGGTAATATTGATTTTGCAAGGGCACCTCATAATCTTGGTTCGGTAGATTATAAAAAAAAACATGGTCCACATCCAGCTCCAGGTAGTCCACAAATTGTGGATAATAATGACTCACAAGCTCCTTCGATTCCGGTTTGCAGTCTACGGTAGCGCACAGTTTTTTCAGGAGTTCTTGCACACTTGCAATCTTACCGATATAGCATCCACTATTTGGCCGATTAAATAATGGAGGATCGACCGAAAAAATAACCTTGTCTGTCTTTTTCTTCTTGTAGTGATGCATCATCTCCTCGCTCGTTCCGAGCACCACACAATCATAGCCGTCCACATAGCATACCACTTCTTCTTTATTGGGCAGAGAATGGAGATACTCTCCGACGTCCATGAATTTCTGATTCAATCCGTTCCATTCTTTCCCTTGGCCCAAAATAATAATCTCAAAGCCATTCCTTTTGGCGCTCTTCTCCAGAGCCTCCAGATATCCGACCTTGGAGGTGGTATACGTAATGAGTCTCATGGATATTTTTATTATTTTGTAATAATAAAATTTTAATTCAATACATTTTTGTTTTCTTGACGAGGGTCTTGATCTGACGGATACACTTTGATGGATAAAAGGGCAGCATGATCATGACCAAATACAAAATCCTGGGGATGCGCAGTGTCACGGTATTGTGAAACATGGCCACCACATAGATGAAGAAAAACAGCGGCACGTTCCTTGAATTCAGGGGATCAAAGTATTCCCGCCGATGATTCCACATCGTCATGATCTTGGCGGGATTCCCAAACCCGATGAAATTACCCGAGGTGACCTTGTTGGTAACTAGATGAAAGAGGCGCTTACTCGCTTCCTCGCGCTTCTCTAGATTGGATCCAAACATGGCGCCAATATCTTCGTGATTCTCAATCATGGTATTAGTCCATCCGATGTATTCCTTGGCCGCCTCGGTTGTAATCACACCTCCGTGCTGTGCAAGTTCGATCGCTTTGAACGCACCCTTCATCAATCCCACCGGCAGCATCGATAACACATCCTCGAACGCATTGGGTGCTTTCGTGTCGGCTCGGAGTTGCTTGATCAGCTGCCTGGCCGGCATCTTGGTGTATTTATAGAGCTGTTCTTGTTTATGGGCGCGTTGTTGCTGCTTGATCCGATTCATATAGACCTTGGTCTCTCTCTCGTTCTCCGAAATAAGCTGAGCAAGACGCATACGGGCTTCATCAAAGAGCCTGTTGGCATAGAGAAGGATCTGTTCCTCGGTCTTCAAATCGACCGAGGTCTCGATGGTCATTGTTGTTTCCAGCATGCTTTTTTTACCACCACGACGATTTCTCGCCTGTTTTTCCTGATGAACAACAGTCCTGAACATATCTTCTGATGCAACAACGGTCATGCCACCCCCGGTCCTCAACACCAGCTCTCTCGCGGCACCGGCCTTTTCATTTTCTTTTTCGATAATTTCCTTTGCCGTCTTGTGACGCTGCGCCGCAATCTCCGTCATTTTATGATGCATCACCTCAAGTGTATCCTGAGGTCCCAAGGTCTCCATGTATTTCTGGAGATCCAAAAGATTGGAGGAGAGGCCCTTATGGAGTGTTTTCTGCATGTTTCCAGCACGACCCACCAGGCTCTTGATGGACTGTAGCCTTTCATGGGTATTGTCGCTGCAATAGAAGCCCTCACAGTATTCCTGGAATTTATCGATCGTGGTGGTAAAGGATAGAAGAGTATTGTCAATCGTCTTTTCTTGTATTTCCAGGTCAATGAGAATATCCTTGAGATCACCGACCTGTGCACCGCTTGTGGGATGCATGACTGTAGGATGGGAAGAAAAAATCGGTCTCAAGACGGAAACGATAAAACATATCGAGACGATCAGCCGCATCCAGTTCTTCCCCAGCACACCCTTGAAATTGGTTCTGGAATTCATCATCATGACACATCCTAGCAACAACAATCCAATCATGACCACATAGGCAAGATTGTTCAATCCATTGATATAGCCGAGGTAAGAATCATACAAGAACTCGTGATGATCCGAGACGACGGTAAAAAGCTTCATGGTCATCGATGTTGTGGTTGTCATGATCTTGGTCACAGGAGTCATTCTTTTATATTTATTTTGATTTTATTTCTTGCAAATAATCATGATAAGGAGATTCATGTGATTTATTTCTAGTGAACCTCCGTAGTCGTGGAAGAATTAGTCTGGTGGGATTCGGATTGTATCCCCATCGACTGGGCTCTTTCGATATTGGTGAAACGACCGTTGCCACCGGAACGACCTCTCGACACCGCTCTTCCCATGGATTCAATGGCCTCGAGGAGATTCTCATCGTTGTAATTCAGAGAGGTTTCACGGGTCGCGCCTATTTCTTGACCGACCGCCACAGCGTCCTGATTGCTCCCCAGATAAAGAATCTCGGTGCGCGACGCGACCTTTGATTTGAGTCTCTCCAGATCCTCCACCGAAGTCTTGGTGCTCGCATTCTCGCCGCCATCGGTCAGAATAACAACGATACGACGTGTCGCCACCGCATCCCGACTCTCAAGAATCTTTTGATAGATACTGGCGATAGCATCCCGGAGCGCGGTGGATCCATGAGGACGATATTGCAAGAGAGTGAGAGAGGGGATCTCCGACAGAGGCACATCCTCATGGATCGTCATTAGGGTATCACTGAAAAAGTAGGTGCTCACATCGCACGTTTCCCCCTCGACACAAAGGTCCTTTTGGGATTGGAGAAACTTGTTATAGCCTTGCACAACGGTCAGTGACCGGTTCCTCATGCTACCACTCCGATCCAGCAAAAGATAGATCTTGACATGCCGAGGTCGGCCGCCAAATAACATCTGTCGTAGGAAATCCCACCATGAACGATACACAGAGGGCGATGATGCTGAAATCTCGGCACGGAGAGTCTCGAGCGGAGGTAATAAGGAAGGTTCTTGTTCTGATAATGACATGATATTCTTTTTTGGTAAGAAAAAAAGAATTTGTTCAAATCATTTTTTTTTTACGAGATTTCCACCCAGGTATGACTTTCCTCTTCTAACAGATGGGTGGGATACCGTGCGATCCGTTCTGAATTATAGATGCAGAACGCCTCGGTCTTGATCTGCATGGTGGGATAACGATAGGCGACATGGATCTCGGAATATAACACATCGCGCAGCACCACGACACCCGCTACCCACGTGAATTGATCGGTCTGCACTTCAATCTTCTTACCAAGGACCAGCGTCTCCATATTTCGCCATTCCGGTGTATACGTATGGATCCGAGCGATCCTGGAGCTGAAAAAAGGACGGTTCAGGATCTTCTTGCCGGCGCGCACAAAAAAAGACATAATCTCATAATCAATCAGGAGGATGCGTCCTTCCACCCATCCTTCCGGACGAAGATATACATCCACTGCCTCGCCATGTCGGAAATGAATCATGGCCAACACCTTGTCCTGGATATCTTTCACGACATCCTCCAATCCGCGCATCGGGATGGGGCTCTCCAGCATCCCCCGACATAATCCACACCGGCTCACCTTGGTGGAACATTCCACACAGATACTATGGCCATTCTCACACAGAATCACCCTGTTCGGCTGGACATCCTTGCAAATGGAGCACAGAGAGCCCTGAAGGATGCGCATATACATCCGGAATGCCTCTTTTTCCCCTGCCGTCATGTCCTTCCATTCCTCATTCATCGATTCTTCCTCGAATTCATCGCGCATGAATCGATACGAATGAGAAACCATTGTTAACGATGTCTCCATCTTTACCAAAGGACTTATTTTATTTTTTATGTTCGGTAAAGTATCCCATTGGCGACATTCCCTACAATATGAAACATCGCGTGGTAAACCACAGCGTTCGGTGGTATCGCACACCGCTTGCTCTGTCGGAAACACCAGATCCCGATCCCCGAGAGGATAAGATAAAGATCCGACGTATTGTCACGAGGCCGCACAAAGAACACGAATCGCAAGTGCGAGCCAATAATAGCACACGCATTCACCCTATCCAGAAAACAAAGCACCGGTGTAGGATAGGCCCAGTAGATGGAGGACAAGACCGCCGTTGCTACATTCCAGGTGCCATATCCATGTTTCTTGGCGCGACGAGAGACAAGAAGAGGCAGGAGAGACGTCACGACGATCGGTGCTCGATACCACCATGGCCACCGATTCATTATTTTATTCTTCTTCTACAGATAAAAAACACAAGATAAGATTTTAGGTAGATTCTGATTCAATGTAAATATTCCACATTTATTACCGCAACACTTTATACTGATGATTGTAATATATTTTTTATTTACACAATAAAAAATCAGATAAATTTTGATTCCTCCAAATATGTTTCATGTAATTTGGCAGCTAGCACATGGTAGGGGATAGGATCTTCTGGAATAGTATTGATAAAGGACGACCACGTTGGGAAATCGTGTAAAATCATTTGTTTAGTCCATCGACTATTGGGAAAAGGAAAGAAGCTTGTTGGATATCCCAATAATTTTCGGACGATGGGTGTGCAATTCGTTAGCAAACTACCTTTCTTATAACAATCTTGCAATTTTGCCATCAGATGTATCCTAGATGGATCTTGATTCACATAATCGGTCAATGGTGTTGATTTTTTGGGTATCCTACGTGTTTTTGTAAAATATGTAAGGTAATTCGTGTAATTTACACGATTTCGTTCATTAGGGGATGATATACCTTTAAGAAATATTTTATCGCTTGGAGTCTTTACAATTTGCATATTTGGTTTATAAAAATTATTTAATATCTCGAATATTGTTTCTTTATCCGTTTCTCCAATACTAAAAGGAGGTTCACCATTCACAGAACAATAAATCGTCATACCCAGGGACCATAAATCAAATTGTTTCAATTCTTCCACGGTGAATGTTATGCCCTCTGGTGCTACTAACATTTCCGGTGGAGCATATAGCACAGTCCCTTGTATCATATCTGTTTGGGTTTTACGAGCAAATCCAAAATCTATCAATCGTAAATCCTTTGTTTCTGAATTGATCATGATATTCTCCGGTTTGATATCCCGATGCACAATGCCGTTTTTATGAAGACAATCAATCGCATCCACAAGTTTAGGTAAGACGTCTTGTAATATTGGATACAATTCTTCTTTTGGAATCTTATCTGTAATTAGGGAAAATAATTCTTTCCAAGGAGGCAATAAAGCTTGAAGATACATACTGAATGAAGGTGGAACAGGTTGTTCATGATAGAGTCGAAGAACATAAGGACATGGTATTTTGCCTATTTGTTGTAGCATTCGTTTTTCATGTTGAAATGAAGCAAGAACGTCTGGGTTTTGTGGTTGCCGCAATCTTTTCTGCACAAACTTTCCTCCTTGTTTACTGTAAACTATTGCAGAATTTCCTTGTCCAATTATCGTCTCTGATTGAGGAGATGATGCCATCGATATCTTTTTATGTAAGGAAATAAATAAAATTTAATAATTCATGTTAAAGGCCATGTATTGGGGGTGGCGTTTGCGCAACTTGATGATGGGGTGGGCACGGAGTCCCTGGGGATTGAAGTCGCCGTAAAGGGTGTTCCAGACGGTGAGGGTCTTATTATTGGCGGTCATCTCCAGTTCATTGCGGATGTAAGAGACAATGATGGTGATGGTCTGATTGTTGATATCGCGGATGTCATTGCGATCCTGGATGGGTGGGATGATGTCGCGAGTGTAGATATCTCCGATATTGGGTCTTGTGCCGTAGCGGTAGACAGAGTTCAGGACATTGCAGATCTTATCGTCAGGGATGATGATGCTGCGTCCCTCTGGATCTAGACCCTCCAGCGCTTCAGTGATGGCGCCCGAGAGATATTCCATGTTTTTGCGACCAAATAAAAAAGCAATCTTTTCATTGTCCTGGGCGGTGATGTCCCATCCGACCTGGGGTTGCTGGTCACATTCATTGGCACAAACTTTGTTGATGGGGGGCATGACGGTGCTGTAGGATTCGAGGTCCGAGTAATTGGTAATCATGGTAATTCTTTTCTTTTATGTTTTTTTTTTTAAAGTAAGTAAAAAGTAAAAATGAGTCATCTCCACAAAATCATGATGGATTTCCTCTCCAAGAATCCCTTATGGTCGGGGGTGTCGACCGGACTCATGATTTTGAATTATCCCATCGAATTGATCTTGCTGTCTTTCCTGTCGGGAAAGATTTTTGTCCATATGGCGGACATCAAGAACAAATATGCCAGTGCTGTAAAACTCATTATATATTTTTTTCTGGCCTATTTTGTGATTGATATGTCGCTTGCTATTCGTGAGCACTACGATTCTCTTATGATCCCCGAATTGGAGAAAGAGATTCGGGACAAGATCATTGAGATGATACTGGAGAAGAATGAGATCCGATTTGATCAGATGGAGACGGGCGAGATGGTCACCCGTTTCCTCAACGTGCCGATTTATACCTTTTATGCCTACAATTCGATGATGAAGCATATAGTGCCTTTTTTGGTGTCCATTCTGGTGATCGGGATCTATGTTCTGTTCCTGAATTGGCGGATCGGTCTGTTGTATTTTGCCATTTACGTCTTTTATATCGTCATCCTCTACTGTATGTGCCGGATTATGATACGAAAATCCGAGAAAAAGGTGAAATCCGAGTTGAATATGTTTAATAAAATCGACGATACTCTCTCGAACATGCATACTATTTTCACCTCGGATACCGTTCAGAAAGAAAAAGAGTATATGAAAAAAGTTCAGAACGAATTTAATGTGGAGTATAAGGCCGAATTGCGACTGAATGCCAGGATGAAGACCATTATCTCTGTTTGTTCGCTCGTCTCGATCATCGGCATCTTTTTATTCTCCATCCACCTGTTCCGAAAGTCCATCATTGTCAAAGAGACGCTGATTTCATTGGTGACATTGCTCCTCTTCCTCTGCCGTTACATCGGGTTTTCTTCGAGACGCATCCTCGAGGGGATGATGACGATCGGATCGGTCATGGAGAGCAATGCCTTTATGAATCAATTAAAGAAGGATACGTTTGTGGACGGGGAAAAGACGGGATTCATTCATGATGGACGCATCGAATTCAAGGACGTCACTTTTCATTATCGCAAGGACACACCGGCCATCTTTTCTAATTTTTCTGTGGTCGTTCCGGCTCGTTCAAGGATTCTATTGTCGGGAGGATCCGGATCGGGCAAGACGACCTTTATCCGACTGATCCTGGGTTTTTTTGAATTACAAGGAGGCACGATTCTGATCGATGGGGTGGATATCAAGGAGATCAAGCGGTCCTATCTACGCAATCGGATCGGCTACATCAATCAGAGCACCAGGTTATTTGATCGTCCGATCATCGATAACATCTTGTATGGCACAAAGGACAAGACGAGAAAGGACGTCGAGGCCTTTCTTAAGGAAAACAATCTGGAGGCCATGTTTGAAAAGAATCACCTGGATGCCATGGCAGGCCGATCGGGAGAGAATCTGTCGGGAGGGATGCGACAAATCGTGCTTTTACTCCGCTGCTGCTTCCGGGATTGTCCGGTCATCATCCTGGATGAGGCGACGGCCAGCATCGATGCTAAACATCTCGAGCACGCAGAACTTATTATTGAGAAAATGTCCAAGGATCGAACGGTGATTACCGTCTCCCACGACCCCCATATCAAGAGACAGTTTGATTCAAAGATTGCAATTTAATTTTTTTTATATTCGGACAAGGTAGAGAGGAATGGAACAGAAGAATAAATGGGAGATGGACACTTGTTGTATTTGCTTGGAAACTATTGTCATCCCGGTAGAACCAACTTGTTTCCAATGTCGAGATAATAACAATGAGATCTCTTGTTTTTCCATGAAACGCATCTGTCTCTTGTGCCTTGAAAACTTCCTCGAGCTCCACAAGAATCGATACGAGCGATCCATCAAGAAAAAATGTATGTTCTGCCCCACGACATGCAATCTCCAGCAATGCATAAAACAAAAGACGTTTCGAGCCGATTACCTGATGATGGATAAGGACGAACGCATCATCTCGTGCCCCTTTGAGAATTGCTCCGTTCGCTCCTCCTCCCATCTCAAGGTCGCACGCCACGTCTTCCAGGAATGTCCTTATTACAACATCGAATGCGAGTGCGGTCATGTGTGTCCTCGCGCCGATATGGTGGAACATTATCGCGGATGTGAGAAATACAAGACATGCGAATACTGCACCAAGGCAGTCCTAGAATCCGAGCTCCCCCGGCACATGTATTACGATCACGACAAGACCAAATGCTTTACCTGTCATGAATACATCAATATGAATTCTCTCTCGGACCACATCCTGACAGAATGCCAGGAACGTCTTGTGACCTGCGAGATCTGTTCGACTTTTATCCGCATCAAGAATTTCAAGAATCACCTGCGTCGCCATATCGTTGAAATCACCAAGAATGTCCAATCCATCCGCGCCAAGCTCCGCGAAGAAGAAAATGCCTATCAGCACATCCAAAAGCTGATCAACGATTTATAGACTCTCTGACATATTTTTTTTTACATTTATGGAGGATGTAAAAAAATAAAATCCATGTAAAGAATAGGAATACCTTTCGTCTAAATAAATAAATAAACATGTGTGGTATCGTGGGAATCTTGTTCAGGGATGCCTCGCCTTTGAATCTCGGCTACATGATTTATGCGCTGCGAGAGATGCAGAATCGGGGATACGATTCCATGGGCATCTCCTTATTAGAACAATCAAAATTTCATATTGAAAAAGCGATCGGATCCGATTCGACCGATGCGATACATGAGACGCTCTCCAAGCTCACCTTTTATCCCAAGAATTGCACAGGGCACACGAGATGGGCAACGCATGGCGGTGTGACCGTGGCCAATGCGCATCCGCATCTGGATGTGGTGCTGAACAAGTTTACGTTGGTGCACAATGGTATCATTGAGAATTTCCTGGAGTTGAAGGCGAAGCTGGCAGAGGAAGGTTACCAGAGCCGGAGCGATACGGACACCGAGGTTGCGTTGAACTGGATGGTCCTCCACTACAAGAGGCTCTTGGAGAGCGAGCCACAGTTGGACGACGAGCTGCGTGTCAAGAAGGCGATCCTGAATTCGGTGCAGGACATTGAGGGAACCTATGGCTTTGTTTTTCAGGCAATGGATCATCCCGACAAGCTCTTTTGCATCCGCAAGGGAAGCCCGTTGTTGTTGGGCACGGACAATAAGCAGCAGACGCTGATGATTGTGTCCGAGAAGCAGGCCTTTCCACGGTTCGTTTCCCGCTACATCTGGTTGAATTCCAATGACCTGGTGGTCTGTCGCTTCAATAACGAGGGCCTCATCCGGGAATTCCTCGGCTCTTCCCAAGTCCCTCACCATCATGAGGACACCTCCCTTGGTTCTTTTCGCTATTTCACGGAAAAAGAGATCTTTGACCAGACTGACATTGTCTACCGGACAACCAAACGCGGATCAAGGCTGATCCTGCCGGACCGCGTGCGTCTCGGTGGCCTGGATACGCAGCAGTCACGGCTAGCAGCATGTCGGAGCATATTATTTTTTGGATGCGGCACCTCGAACCACGCCTGCCTGATCCTCCAACACTTTTTTCTGACCCATCTTGATTTTGAGAATGTCCTTGTCTTTGATGCCTCGGACTTTAATCCTTTGTTCCTGCCTCGCTCCTCGGCAATGCAGTGCGGTGTGTTTCTTTCCCAGAGCGGAGAGACCCGAGACCTGATTGTCGCGCACCAGCATTTCATGGAGCACGGTGCCCACCACGTGACGCTCGGTGTGACCAATACGGTCGATTCGGTGCTGTCCACCATCACGGACGCCGGGCTCTATACCAATGCGGGCAGAGAAAAGGGCGTAGCCTCGACCAAGTCCTTTGTCGCACAGGTCCTGTCTGGTCTGCTGATCCTTCTCTGGTTCCATCAGACTCTGAAGAAGGAGGATAGGCAGACCCGATCGATGCTGTGCCGCTCCATCCAGTCCCTGGACCATGTCATTGCAGGATGGCTGCCGGATCTTCACATCGAAATTCCTCGCCATTTCTTGCCGATTTTTCGATCCTATCAGAAGATGTTTGTGATGGGGCGCGGCGTGGACTATTTTGTGGCCATGGAGGGCTCACTCAAGATCAAGGAGATCGCCTACCGCCACGCCGAGGCCTATTCCTCAGGATCACTCAAGCACGGCCCATTTGCGCTGCTGGATGAAGATTACCTGGTAATTTTTATCCTGACCGACGACTCGGAAGAAAATGTCCGAAAGGTGATGAATAACATCCAGGAGATCCTCGCCAGGAAATCCAAGATCCTCCTCCTCACCACCCCCGACATCGTTCCGCCCAACTCCCCCGATATCCATACGCTCCGCATCCCTTCGCATCCCCTAAGTTTCCTCCTCGCCGCCATCGCTCTCCAGGTTCTCTCCTTCCACCTCTCCATCGACGCCAACATCAATCCCGACTTTCCCCGCAACCTCGCCAAGGTGGTCACCGTGGAGTGAGTTAATCCATCCAATTTATATTAAAGAAGTGATACTTTTTTGGATATTGTTGTTCCTCTTGTTTTACATCATCGTATGTCGTTCGATCAAGTATATAAATGGTCACATCTATATCATATGATGGATTTTGCTGTCTAAAATCAATTGATGCACTTTTCATTGCACTGAAAGATGTATATGGTAGTGCACCGAATGCACCCGCAGAAATAAGAGGAAAGGCAATATAATGGATATCGTTAGCCCTGGCGATATTTAGTGCTGATAAATATGCACTACACAATAATGGGTAAGAAGTATCATAATCAGATGTGTTAAAATTTGGACCTACTGTATGAATAATACGCAGAGGACTTAAACGTGCTCCAGCAGTAATAATGGATGTGCCGGTAGGACATCGTGTATCTTTAGATTTATCTCGTATCGCTTTTATTACAAGTTGAGCCAATTTACCAGTTCCTGGTTGTGTATAACTATCACTTGCCTTTTTATGAATCGCCTTATCCACTCCTCCGCCTCCCGCACAAGCCTCATTCGCCGCATTCACAATGGCTCCTTGACTTTTTAATTCAACTGAATCTTTTTTCATAAATGTAATGATATCTCCTATACGCACATTGATTTGTAATTTTGGAGAGGCCATAATAGAAAAAGAAGAAGAAGAAGAAGACGTCGTCAGCGTATAAGGTGTGGTGTAGTCAGTTGTGATGATAGAAGATCGATCAGATTTTTAGGAACACCTCTAAAATAAATGGGCAAACCTCCTGCTCCTGATGCTCCTCCTCTTAATTGTGTTGGTGGTGTTGATGTTGGTATTCCACTTCCACCTCTACCTCTATTTCCTCCTGGTGGTATATTTCCATCTCCTCCTGCTCCATCTCCT
>Ga0114971_10000018_pt1 | contig 87272 bp, 95 predicted proteins | sample M_140625_MF_Meta_FD_87320 | JGI IMG/M metagenome (GOLD analysis project Ga0114971, IMG submission 87320) | Freshwater microbial communities from Lake Montjoie, Canada to study carbon cycling - M_140625_MF_MetaG | ecosystem: Environmental > Aquatic > Freshwater > Lake | place: Lake Montjoie... | reverse complement strand
TTAAACTCCAGGAACTCCATTAAACTCCAGGAACTCCATTAAACTCCAGGAACTCCATTAAACTCCAGGAACTCCATTAAACTCCAGGAACTCCATTAAACTCCAGGAACTCCATTAAACTCCTTGAAGTCTATCAAATCCTTGTAATCTGATATCTACAGATTTCTAATAACTCCATAAAACTCCAGTAACTCCATATAACTCCAGGGAGTCCAGTAACTCCATTAAACTCCTGCAACTCCATTGAGATTATTGAAATATTATAATCTTTATAATCTGATATCTACAGATATCCAGTAACTCCATTAAACTCCAGTAACTCCATTAAACTCCTGCAACTCCATTAACATTATTGATGTCCTTGAATCCTTATAAGCTCATATCTACAGATTTATAATTACTCCATTAAACTACTCGAACTCTATCTATAGATTACTATATCTCTACATTCATAGGACTCTTTATCTTTAATGGAGTTATATTAATTCCGCTAATTATTTTCCTTCAATATCATCTAGACTCTATAATACCTCTTTTTTCTCCTCTTCACTCCATCATATTGCTATATTCAAGATATTTAAAGATATATACACCTTTTTAAGTATATATGTTTCATAGTCAGTGTGGTCAAGATAGATATCTTGAAACTAAAGTTTTTAAGGGGTTCAAAAATGGCATTTTTGTTGATGTTGGTGCACACGATGGTAAAACATTTAATAACACACTGTTTTTCGAAAAAATGCACAATTGGTCTGGTATCAATATAGAACCAATTCCAAGTGTATTTGATAAATTAGTAACTAATAGAGAATCTTCTATAAATATTAATTGTGCGATTGATCTAATAAACAATGAATCTAGGGATTTTATGATAAACAGTGGATATACTGAAATGCTAAGTGGGCTTGTTAATAATTATGATGAGCGTCATATAAAAAGAATACAAAGTGAAAATATCAAGCACAACTCGTCATCAACTATTGTAAAAGTTAATACACGTACTCTTGAAAGTATATTTGATGAATATAATTTTACTAAAGTGAATTACCTTTCTATTGACGTTGAAGGTGCAGAATTTTCAGTTTTAAAGTCTATTAAATTTAATAAAGTGTTTATTGACGTAATTATGTTTGAGAATAACTATGAAGATTCATCAATACGTTCAATTGAATATCTAGAAGGATTAGGTTATACACTTGTAAATAAGGAACAAGATATTACTATGATACATAAAGATTCTAAATTTACTATATAATCTATTATATTATTTAATAATATATAAATACCACGGCATAGTATAAGAAAATAGATGAAGCACATTTTAACAGGCATGGCATACAGATTTTAAGTAATGAAATGTATAATTTTATTATGAAATAAACTGAATATAAGGATAAGTATATATTTAAGGAAAAATTATATATAATTCATATATGATCGCTCATACTTATTTCCTTTGCAATAAAGATAAAGAACCTGATAGATATGAGTCATTATTACAGCAAATTAATGATATAGGCTTAACGAATTACAGTTTCTTTACTTATATCTGGGGTAATGAAATAACACCAGAATTAAGGTCTCAATGGGTAAAAACTGATACAACTATGAGGTATCATCGCAGAAATATGAAAGATGCACCATTATCAAATGGTGAAATAAGTTTATTCTTAAATCATATTGAATGTTTAAGATCTATACGTGCATCTTATACATCTGGTCTATTCTGTATCTTTGAATCGGATGCTTTATTTTATCCATCATTTTCTAAAAACTTAGAAAGAGTTCTTGAATTAGCTAAAGATAAAGATGATATTGATATTATTAATATTGGTTCAGGTAATGGTAGAGATAAACCTAAAAGTGAGCCTATTAAGGATTACTTATTCTTATATAAAGAAAAAATTAATAGGTCAGCTGAATCAATAATATGGACATATAAGGGAGTATGCAATTTTTTAGATTATTTTGATAAAACAAGTGATATAGATGGACCCATTGATACAAAGATGGATGTATATAGTGAATACATAGGTGGATTCAATATATATTGGGCACATCCTTCTCTCGTATATCAAGGTAGTGTTAGTAAGAAATTTATTTCGCATTTAAGGTAAAACTTAGAAATTTAACCTCGTATAATCCAGAATGATAATGATATTATTATATTATATAATGTCATTACCAAAGCGTATTCTTCAAATAGTTATTGGTGAAGAATACATGAAAAGCTTACCCATGGAACTCATTAAGCATAATATAATGATATTCAACTCCGGATATGAATATACTCTTTTTACTGAGGCAGACTGCATAACATTTTTATCATGTAACTTTCCTGAACACCTTGAATTATATAACAAAATTACACGCCCTCAATACAAATCCGACCTAATTCGTTACCTATATATATATATGAATGGTGGCTATTATGTTGATATTGATATATTATTATTTATAGGGTTTGATGAACTTAATAAGTTAATGGATTACCCTTCTGCATTTTTTACTCTTGGTGCAGACAGGTATAATGTTAAGTATTATCAATGTGCAAATGGATTCCTTGGATCTAAGGAAAAGAATCCATTCTTCCTAGAACTTGTAGAGAAAATGTATCTAGACATAAATCCAGGTGATTACTTGAAGAATGTAAGAACTATGTTTTCTAGTCTTAACGATAAGATGATAACTGAGCCATATAAAAAGACAAATGGTGTATTTTTACTTCAAGAATACTCTAAGAATAATGATTTGCATTACTTTATTAAATCAGGATCAGGTAAAGATGTAGCACAATCAAATGGAAATGGATATCCTCATAATCTATTTAAATGGAGATGGATAACAACATAATGCATTAGAGTTAAAGTTAGTGTGGGTCTAAATATCTATGATATATATCATATTAAGATGGATATCCCTGCATTTTTCCTACGTCAGCAATCAGATTTTGAAAATATTTCTAGCTTATCATTTTATGTGAGTAGCTCATATGAAATGCCATTATCCCTAATGACATCTCATATAAGTCAGTTCCAATCTGCACTAACGTTTGCTGCTAAGCTAATTGAAATGGAGAAGTCAATCAAGGATGATTTTACACGAGATGCTCTCTTTGCAGGATATCTCAAAGATATAGAGGCAAAGCATTCTAAGGATCTTACGCAGATTGAAAAGAAAGCTGTATCTGAATCTGCATCTATGCTAACACCACTCATACAAAAGATTACAGATATGGAGAAATCCGCGGCTGAAGTATTAGATGGAACACGCCGCGAGTATGATCTACAGATTAAGAATCTGCAGAAACAAAATAAGTCCCTCGAACTGGAACTTACTTCTTCTAAGGCTGAACTAGAATCTAGTTTCTTGAAAGATATCAAGCAACTCCAGAAGCGTAATGCAGAGCTTGAGATAGACTTGGCAAAATCAAGTAAGTCAGATGCAATTATTCGTGAACAGTTTCAAGCTGAATCTGATAGACGCGTCAAGGATATTAGGGAGTCCACGAAGGAACTCATTAAAGCCAAGGAAGAAGCACTTCAGCAAAGAGAGGATCTCCTTGCCGCAAAAGAGAATGAATTCCAGACGAAACTCCAACGCAGTTCATCGTCCGCCTATCGTGGCCAAGACGGCGAAAACTACTTTTCTAGAATTGCCAAGGAGAAGATGAACTGGGACCTTGAATATACTGGAGATAAACCCCATTCCTGCGACTATTCGTCAACAATTCAAGGAATCTCTACCTTCTTTGAACTCAAGAATTATACCTACACCATTTCTCAAAAGGAGGTTACTAAATTCCTTCGTGATATGAAAGAGCATCCTGAGGTTACAGTCGGTATCTTTATTTCATTGAATACAGGGATCGCTGGAAAGTCTAAGAGCACCCCCATATCTATTGACTGGATTCACGGAAACCAGTGCGTCCTATATATCCAGTCGTGCATTGAACTTGATACGGACCACGTTTTATCATTGATTGACCAGATGATTCGTATCGCTGGAACCTTCAGTAAGACAATCAAGTTACAGGAGGATGGGACTGCAGATAAGAACTATCAGGGACGTATTGATAGAGCAAAACAGTACGTGCATAATTCTTTGATGCGAACGTCTGCCCTGATTCGTAAGATTCAAGCGGATAAGAAACAGTTTGTAGACTTCATTGAAACAAGTTCAACCCACAGCATCCTTGAACTCAAGCAACAATCTGCAGAATTAGATACCGCGATGCAAATCCTACTTGACCAATATTCAGAAACGAATGAGGAAGAAGATGATTCTCACGTGAAGTCATTGAATACAAGAGATAAATCTAAGAAGAAGGAAAAGAAAACAACAGGCAAGTAAATTAACTAGGCAAAAAATTGAAGGGTGATTTGCAGTAGATATTGTACAATGAAATACAACATTAAAAAGCTAACCGTTGAGCATTATGCATCTGTAAGGGATATCTTTAATCAACAGTTCCCTTATAAAGACTTCTCTTTAGCAGATTTACATACATCCTGGAAGGATAGAACTCGTGATTTGAGCATCGGTGTATTTACAAAAGAGGGCGACCTATTAGGGTTTGCTCTTGTAGAAAATAACTATACATCATTTATTGCCATTCATTCATCATATCAAGGAATTAATCTAGGGTCAAATCTTATCACGAATATTCTTAAGAAGTGTATTCGTGATAATCGTTCTATGTATCTATATCCCCTCCACCAAAAGAAAAATCTTATTAAGTGGTATGGCTCACACGGATTTCATAAGACATATGACGGGTATCTTACGTTTCATTGTCATCATACTCGTCGTCAGAGCCCGTTCCTAAGGAAATTATTTCCCTGCTAAAATCATTCCCCGCTTCTTTGTAACCTTACTTTTTATTCCCATCATTTGAGCCGTTGCCGCCACTTGCTCCTGTGGGCATCCAGCCTTTTCCCTTGCAACCCACGCATAGGATTGCCCTTCTTCCTCAACCCATTGTTTTAGATTTTCCCTTGTAAGAATGGCGTGAACTTGAATACCCAGAACATCGTTTTCCTTACGCTTTGTTTCTTCCGCCTTCTTCTGATATTCCTTCCAACCCTTAGGGTCACCCAAATTAGGTGGTACTAAGACAACCTCCTTGATTTCTGGAGATTCTAGAACAACTGGAATCTCTGGAACAAGTGTATTTACCTGATCAGGCACTGTAACCTTTTTGGCTCGTGGCTTTCTTGTCTTTTTCTTTTCTGCAAGAGGTACAACTTCAGCAGCTGAAACTACAGGAACTGGTAGAACTGGTAGGGGCACAGTTACCACTGAAGCCTCCTTGAACTGAGAATGAAGATATTCATATTCATCCTTCATCATTTCAAGGAGACGTGAATGAACTTTCTTGAATCCGTAATAACCAATCAAGGAATGTAAATAGTTATCAATGTTCTCCGCCATTGGATAAATATATAGGTATGCTTTAGATAAACCCTAAAAAATGAATCAATTTTATGGTTTATGTTATACAAGCCAAATGAAACTTTACACTAAGGACTATGTGCAATTCAAACTCTTAGACACAGAAGGCAACTGTGTAAAAGAGTTTGAAGGTGTAGAGCATATTCAGAAAGCGTTACCTGGTGATGAAGTGAATTTTGATGGAACACTTTTAAAGCGTAGTAATCATCCACTCATTATTGGTATTATTCACTTTGCTTCAAAGATTAAATATGGTATCACTTCTAAAGGAGCTCCTATTTACTTATTTGAACCCCTTGATAAAGCCTATCCTATTATGATTACTGGGTCTAGCCATAAGGGTGCAACAAGCAATATGATTGGCCTTGCACGATTTGAGACCTGGGACACTGATGCAAAATATGCTAGAGTCAGCCTTGTTCGTATTCTGGGACCTTGCGGCGAAGAGTCCTATGAAAAGGAGGCACTCATTCATAGATATTCACCTTGGTCATATCCAAAGGAATATAGCCTTTCAGAAAACTATTCCAAGGAACTCGCATCTAGAGAACTCCTTGAAGGATTTACCTTCAATATTGACCCACCTGGTTGTGAAGATGTAGATGATGTTGTAACTCTTAAAAAACTAGGTAATTCTGAATGGCTACTTACAATCAGTATTACAGATGTTGCATCAGGCGTTGATGAAGGCTCCCCCTTAGATATATATTCTAAGATAACGGGACAGTCACTCTATCCTGATGACCAAGCTCCAAAACATATGCTACCACCTAGTATTGGTATCAAGGAATTATCGCTCTTAGCTGGACTCGAGCGCAATTGTATATCCCTTTCCATCAAATGGTCTAGGGATGAGGGTATAATGGATAGTCAATGGTCCTTGTCCAAGGTAAAGGTTGATAAGGCATATACCTATAGCCAGGCTAAGAATGATTATGGGCAATACATTGCTGCCCTCTGGACAATTGTAAATACACTTGCAGGAGAAGCCTTAATGACGAGTGAGGAGTGGGTAGAAACTCTTATGGTATATTACAATAAGGAAGCTGGTAAACTTTTAAAGAAACATAATACTGGAATCCTGAGACACCACAGTGTACCCAATAAGGAGAAACTTGAGAAATGGACTTCTATTAACCCAGGTCTTAGTAAGCTGGCCTATTCATCTGCAGATTATGTTCCAGCGAATGCAGAAGGAAGACATTGGGGCCTTGACCTTGATGACTATGCTCACGCCTCATCGCCACTCCGTCGTTATGCAGACCTCCATAATCAACGTTGCCTTCTAGCGATTCTAAAAGGTCAACCTGTTCCAGAACTTGTACCAGGGCTTTGTAAGCAATTAAATACTCTTCAGAAAAATGCGAAAGCCTTTGACCGAGATATGTTCTTCCTTAAAATCCTTATGTCCAGCGAATATAAGAAAGTCAGAGGGATTCTCTTAGATATTGATATGAAAAAACAGGCCCTACAATTCTGGGTACCTATTTGGAATCGCATCATTCGTGTAAAAGCAACCCTTGTTGAGGATAATACTATACTGAATCTAGTTCAAAAAGATACAGGTGAACACCTTGAATTAAATACAGGAGATGAATATACTCTAAACTACTATGTTGAATACCAGTCAGCCAAATGGAAGGATCGAATTCTGTTCAATGTTTATAAGTGAAGATAGAGACTATCCTGAATAACAGCCTCGCGTATAAGAAGTGAATCGGCTCCCTCCAGTCTTGCAAGAACTTCCGTATGCTCACAATATGTAGCCATTGAACGCCACTCTTCTAACATATTTTGTAACTTCAGAACTGACCGAATCAGATTGCCCTCATAGAGTTCATAATCCGTACAAAGAGTTGCTACTGACTCACCCTCCATCCATCGCCAGAGAGGCTCAATCCAGAATGTACCGAGATTCCATTCGCTGTGATGAGACTTCTTTTCTCGCTCAACCTTGCTTAACGATTCCCAGAGGTCACTCATTGTATGAAGTGCATCTTTTACCTTTTGCGGAATAGAGAGTTCATTCAGAGTTGGCTCCTCATCTTTTTTTTTACCTTCCACAATGCAGGAAGATAGAACCGCAAGAATTTCTTTCGGCTCCATATTCTTATAATCACCTAGTAAGTACAACTGAGATACAAGAAGTGCATCGGATTCATTGAGTTCTGTTGCTAGAATTCCTTTCGTAGTCAAAGATTCCTTAGTATGTGCCTTGGGATCCTCTAGATGCTCTAGGAATCCTGCTGCCTCTAGAACACGGATTCGCGCCTCAACATCACACGATACATTTGTAGCCGTTTCAAGGTCATTGCTTAGAATCTTAAGCTTTTGATTAAGAGTTCGAAGTTCATTTGACTTTGTTTCTGCGATTGACCATTTTGCCCCTGTGTGAGAATCTTTCCAGCGACTCAAGGCTAACTCCGCCTTCTTACGCTTGGCATTCGTAAAGTTTGCAATCTGACCTTCTAATTCAATCTTTTCATTAAAGGCTTCAACTTCCTCTTCTGTGAGAACAAGAGTTGCATTGCGTTGTTCGAGTTGTAGCTGGTCTGCTTTAATCTGCTTTATTATGACCTCACGCTGTCGCCGCCAATAGGACTTCTCAAGAAGATCGAGCCACGAACGATTCCCCGATTGAATTGTCTTGAGAATGAAATCATAGCCGAAATCCATACGCGATGTGACAGGTGCCTTACCACCACACATCATCGTCTTCATCTCAAACGGCTCAACGGGTTCCCTATCAGGAAGATAAATGACTGTACCCATTGTATCTAAACCGCGTCGTCCTGCACGTCCAGCCATCTGTAAATACTCCGCTGTAGTCAACATACGCATTCCACCACGCTCCTCATCGTACTTTTTCAGTCCAATGAATACAGCCGTCTTAGTTGGCATATTAATCCCCACTGCAAAGGTTTCCGTAGCAAACAGAACCTTAATAAGACCCTTTCCAAAGAGTAACTCAATAATCTCCTTCAGCATCGGTACAAGGCCACTGTGGTGAAAGGCAACTCCTCTCTCAACTAAGCCCATAATCGTATGGTACTGAGGAAGAGCCTCCAAACTCTTCTTGTGATTGCGAAGATGGAAACTCCATATGTGCTTGACATCCGCCGTCTCCGATGAAGTAATCAGACTCCCATCAACCTTCTGAGCATACTTCTCACAATCCTTTCTTGAAAGCACAAAGAAGAGCGCTGGAAGAAGTTCCTTGGTCTGAAGCGTAGTAATTAACTCGTTCATCTGATGGAGGAAACTTACAGGCCGCACCTTTCCACTAATGGCTCCTTCTGTACCAACTAGCCTTGCATTAATAACCTTGTCCTTATATTTCAGATAATCCTTCTCCTTATTTGCTCTCCACTCAATCCAATCCTTATACTCCTTATCATTATAGACATTCCTTGCATCCATTAATACGTGAGATTGAGACCCATACCAAATCGTATGTGTAAGAGGAACAATACGATATTCGGTGCTAATAAGATTGATGGGTCGCTGCTTCAACTCTCCTAGCCACTCCGCAAAGTATTCAGGGTGATCCAGAGTTGCAGAAAGCATCACCATTCTCACTTCAGGCGGTAGAAGAATCATAACCTCCTCCCAAATATGCCCACGGTCCTTATCATTGATGTAATGACACTCATCAAAGATGACTGCATCCAGGTCCTCACACGAAATGCCTGCGGTAAGACCAAGAGACTTGGTCGTTGAATCCTTCTTAAAGAGAAGATTCCGCAAGATTTCTGTGGTCATAATGACAACCTTTGCATCTGGGCAGAATTTGATATCACCTGTCATAATTCCAACGGAACCAAACTGCTTCTTAAGATCATTGAACTTCTGGTTTGACAAGGACTTAATTGGTGTCGTATAGAAGACACGCTTACCCTTTCTTAGGGAATAGGCAATCTGAACTTCTCCAACTAAGGTCTTTCCTGAACCCGTCTTGGCTGTGACTAAGACATTCTCCTCATTGCAGATAGCCTTCATAGCGTGTTGCTGAAAGGGGTCTAGAGGGAATTTATAATTAATAGGGGGGTCCTCAGGCATATCTGAAGGACCTGCCTTGACATCCGCTATCTTAAGAAACATTGGTATGCTTTTATATATTGATTTGGAGTTGTCAACTTTATTGGTTGATGCTTTACTTAGATATTCAAATATTTAAGTAAACAATCGACACCTGAAGGATTCGAACCTTCGCTCCAAAAGGAAATGGGTTAGTAATCCATCGCAGTAACCACTTTGCTAAGGTATCACCTTGGTTTTCACCAGATATATAAATCTGATTCTCTTTAGACCTAAACTTCAAGCGATTCTATTCTATAGATGATTGTTATTCCTCCATCTTCTGAGCACGCGGCTTATTTCACGGGACTTGCAGAAAGCACTTGGGATACATCCTACGAAGATAAAAAGGAACTCTGGGATGAACTCGTATCTGAAAATAAGACACTTGTTGTTACATGTAAATTAACCTTTGAAGAAATGGGTGAAGCGACCTTCCATTTCCATTATAGATATTCCAAAAAAGAACTCTATTGCTTCATCGAAGAGGGTCAGAGCAAGTAAAAAAATCGACAAGTATACTTCAAAAATTGAATGCGTTTAGGTTCATAAAGTCAGTGTGCAGCACGGCTTAAATAATACCAGTCAATATTAATTAAGCAGTACACTTCGTGGAAGCTGCCGGTGTCTAATTGGTCTTGTAGCTCAGTTGGTTAGAGCATCGTGCTTATAGAATGTATCTATACATATGTCACGCGGGAGTCGTGAGTTCAATCCTCACCTGGACCAAATCCTTTTTTTATTGTATACCATACACTAAAAAATAGATTACCTTTTACGATTTTTGAATATAATTACGGCAACTATAATAGATGTCAAATAAGATATATAATCAGTTAATAAGCATACTTGTTATTTTTGCATTAAGTATAATCGTTATTTATTCTTCAAAGTTTTTTAATGGGGGAAAGGCTATGGTCATAGTGGAACCAAGAAAGCATAAAATGCTAAAGTATGTCTGTGAAAACTTTGATACAAATATGCCAAAGGATTGGGATTTATACGTATTTCACGGGAAGAGCCACAAAGAGTATGCTCAGCAGGCAGTTTCAAATATAAAAAGTCGCAAAGTGTATTTATTAGCCTTAGATAAGGATAACTTACAAGTCAAAGAGTATAATCACTTGTTTAAACAACTTGACTTCTGGAATCAAGTGAAGGCTGAGAATATCTTAGTATTCCAAACGGATGCAGTTTTATGTTCATCATCTCAATACAAAATAAAAGATTTTATGCATTTTGATTATATTGGATGTGGGGCATATAATCGTGCATATGGAAATGAAAAAGAAGTTTGGGGTAAGAATGAATTAAATAATCAAATAAAATATAATAGTTTTTATGGAGTTGGTGGTCTTAGTTTTAGAAAGAATTCATTCCAGAAACAATGTATTCGTAAGTACTCTGGTATTAATCCAGATTACCCTGAAGATGTGTTTTATTCAAATTGTGTTGAAGAATCCATTCATAAACCTAGATCTGCAAATGATCTAGCTAACTTTTGTACTCAGAATAATTTTGAGGAGAAAAGCTTTGGTGCTCATAAAACATATATTATAAAACAAAGTGATGCTGAACCCTTTTATAAATTTTGCCCTGCTGCAAGGGCAATTAAGAAGGATTAAAACTGATGATGCTTTGCACCCCAAGTAGCCGCTGTGCTCAAGACATCACGGGCATTTGCGTCTACTAATAAAACAGGTAGAGACTTAGCCGGGTGATAAGCTTTATATGCAGCCCATCTATGATGTCCGTCAATGACATAGTTATCTGCAGATATCACTAAAGGGACTTTTGGATCCAGTTTCTTTTCACGGATTTCTTCCTGGACATCTTCTACACGTTCCCTGTTAATCTCCTCCTGAGATGGTCTTAACTGGCCCGCCTTTCTTCTAGCACGGCGTGTCTTAATCCCATATTTCTTTCCAATGAAGTTTGTAAATGTCTTAATATCCTTGGGGGTCGTAAATTGCGGCATAAGTTTCCGCGGAATTCCAAGGTCCCCCTTGCAAATATCTGAATCTACGCACATATTATCCGGATTATCATCTGGATTCCGCTTCATCTTACGCGTATGATTCTTTAGCTTCTTCAGCCATCGTCTATAATTGGGTTCCTTGACCCAAGGTTTTTCCTTTGATTGGACAACAGCAAAGCCATTCACGGGCTTTGCTCTTATTCGCGAAGCTTTAGCCATACTTAATCAAGATTTAGATATTATTTCTTTGCCTTCAAATGAAACGAAATATTCACATCTTTCAGTGCAGGTAAAACTAGCTCACCCATATGAGTGCCAAGATCAATTGTTTCTGATGATGGAATTCCTGTAATAACCCATTTGCTTAGTTGTTCATTGACATGAATGTATACCTCGTGAGATGTGGGAATTCCAGCAGTAGGAAGTTTCTTTAAAAGAGTCACTGCTTCCTTGACTCTATCAGCCTTTGTCTTTTCAAGCATTCTAAGAGTAGTTGCCTGAATCCTTTACATCCTTATTCCATATTACTCGATTCAGGAAAGAGAACTGAATACACTCCAGACAACTGGAACCCAATATGAATGACTGCAATCTTTAAAAATAATAAGATAAAATGTTGTAATGATTCTTTCTTACTACCACCACGCAAATAACTTATATAAAAAACAGGTAACCCTGTTAGAATACCCATTATCAAGGTTTCACTTACAAAAAACTTGGGGTTCTTTGTAATATAATACGTATCGTGAACGAGTACTGAACCAACAAATAACACTAGAAAACTTAAAGCCAATCCAGAAATGAGTCCATACTTGATGACCTTATAAACAGAATCTGAGACTGTGTTTATAAGCGCATAATCCATTCTATAGAGAATCTGTAAAAATATTTTACTGATATGAAATTGTAGAACAATTCACTGTAACACTAGATGCAAGAGCTAAATTGTATCGCCCTTCAAAGTAATCCTGACGAAGTTCATATGTAGGAAAACTATATGCAGTCTTACTTTGTAAGCCGCCTTTGCCGGGATTTGAGCCAATTTGTGTCGTAGATAGATATACTGATATATTCGAGTATACTGTTTTATCCTTATTACGCTTAATTAAGTCACTTGCGTCCATTCTATAAGGTCTAAACAATATCTTTTAATCTTATAAAGATATGTGTGGAATCTTGGCACGTCTGCGAACAAAGGCATACCTTGTGAATACGCCTATCACTTCAGATACGTTCCAATCCCAACTGGACAAATTAGTTGCCCGTGGCCCAGAAGGGTCACAAGTGAAAGAAATCAATGATAACCTTACCTTCGGATTTACGCGCCTTGCCATTAATGGTCTAACCGAGGCTGGTATGCAGCCTTATTCGAAGGGTCCTATTACCTGGATTTGTAATGGTGAAATCTACAACTCCAAGGATCTAGAGACATCCCTTGGCCTCGAATCAACCGGCTCTGACTGTGAATGTATTGGCGATTTATATCTTAGACACCGTGATGACTTGGCCACCTTTGCCCGTGCGCTAGATGGTGTCTTTGCTATTGTGCTTTATGACGCTGAACGGAATCACTTGATTGTGACACGTGACCCTTATGGTGTAAGGCCATTATTCCTAGCGACTCTACCAACCAATGATGCCATTGAATTCGCATCAGAAATCAAGGCCATTGGTACAGGGTATGATAAGGTTGTACCCTTTCAGCCTGGATATGTTCGCCAGTATGATGCAAGTTCAACGCAGATTCTCCAGGACATTGAGTATCATTCGGTCCCTTGGATTCTAAATCCCCAGTTTCATCCTTCAGAAAAGACTGGATATCAGGATGCCTGTATAGCCCTTCGTTTTGCTCTAGAGGAAGCCGTTAGAAAGCGTCTTTTAACAGATCGCCCAGTGGCTGCACTATTAAGTGGTGGCCTCGATAGTAGTTTGATTGCATCTATACTACAGAAAAATCTGAAGCAGGTAGGTAAGTGCTTGAAGACATTTTCGATTGGCTTTGAAGGATCCTCTGATGTTGCTCACGCTAGAATGGTTGCAGATTGGATTGGATCCGACCACACGGAGATTATTATGACACCTGATGAATTCTTTGATGTTATACCAGAAGTCATTAAAGCCATTGAATCCTATGATACCACAACGGTTCGTGCGAGTACAGGTAATTACTTAATTGCCAAGAAAATTCGGGAACTTACTGATTGCAAGGTTGTCTTTAATGGTGATGGCTCTGATGAAGTGTTTGGAGGCTACCTATATTTCAATAATGCGCCAAGTGATGAGGCCTTTCACTCTGAGACTGCACGACTTTTGAAGGACCTTCATTACTTTGATGTTCTTCGTAGTGACCGTTCTATTAGCGCAAATGGTCTTGAGGCTAGAACTCCCTTCCTTGATAAGCAGTTTGTAGCGGTTGTTCGCAGTATTCACCCGAGTTTCTTAAGACCCACAAAAGGCGGGCAGGTTGAAAAGGAAATTCTAAGATGCGCCTTTGACGATAATATAACCCTACCTCTAAAGGTACTATGGAGACGCAAGGAAGCCTTTAGTGATGGTGTATCTACACCAGAGAAGGCGTGGTTTCAGGAAATCCAGGATAGACTTAATACATCTGTAGAATGGAAAAAAAATAACCCCTTGATATACCAGGAACACCTAATACCAATGACTGGCGAGGAATATTACTACTGGTATAACTTTGTTGCTTCTTATGGAATTGTAGCTATTAAGACTACTGTGCCTTACAAGTGGATGCCAAAGTGGTCTCCAGAAACAAATGACCCAAGTGCAAGAACACTATCAGTATATGACGTAAAATCATCGTAAAAATTTGAATGTATGAGGCAGTCACTTTTGCGTACTCAAATGTCGTGTATTTCACGCCGCGCAAATGCAGACCGTACTTCATTCAAGCTCTTCAAGGAAAAAAATGGTTCAATAAAAGAGAGAAACTACATTTGGACAGAATATAGATGTCCAAATGCGGTTCTTGATGGAACCACCTTATGCAATCAATGTTGTCATAAGGATCCAAGTGTTCGTAAATATCAGGCATTGGCAAAGTTTAATCACGGAAATGTAGGTGGACCTTATACTCCACAGAGCAAACTCTATGGTTCTCCATATTATTTAGGATTAATTAAGAATGGATGGAAAATCAAGGAGGAAGATGAACGGAGGGCTAAGGAGGCACAGCAGAAAGCAAATATGCCAAGAAAGCCAAAGGTTGATGAGGCAGGATCAGGACTAGGATTAACCATTAATACAGTGATTCCAACAGATATTCTAGTATCACCTTCAACAGTATCACCTACTGTTTCAAATCCATCTCCAAAGAAGCCAAGAAAAATCAAGGTTTCGAAACCAGTGGCAACTCCTTTACCTATTACAGGCCCTGCTGAATTCCTAGAGTCGATTGAACCACCTATTCAAGTATGTGAGTCACAAGTCATTGTTGTAAGAGTCAAGAAGATTCGTTGCCAGGGGACGGATTATTATTACGATTCGAAATCAGGGAAACTCTATGCAGTTTCTGCAAAAGGTGTGGGCCCCTACAAGGGTCGCTATAATCCCACAGATGAAACGATACACCCTGAATACCCTGATTCAGATGATGAATGACCCTTATAATTAAAATTGACTGTTATTTTTACGATACTCTTAGGTATGGAGTCCATTTCTAAGAGTATAGTATCGGCTTTGATTGCATATACAACGCATTATGGAGCAACAAAACTATATAATAGACTTTGTGTACCCGATGGCTTTGTAGGGTATCTACAAGGACTTATTAGTGCAGGTAGCCCAGTTTGCCAGGCGGGTGTAAATGTGATTAGTAATACTCAGGTCACTTATTCATCAATTATACTTATGGGAATTACACGTGCCATTGTTGATCTAGTTGCACCTGGGTCTACTAAGGTCGACTAAGTAATATATATAATTTTTTATGAACGTGTTTTTGTTGGCGTTAGTGACTTTGTAGGTGTACTTGATGAACTCACTGAAGGGGTCCTAGATTTGGATGGAGTTACTGAAGGAGTGACTGAAGGGGTCCTAGATTTGGATGGAGTGACTGAAGGAGTGACTGAAGGGGTGACTGAAGGAGTCACTGAAGGTGACCTAGATTTTGTCATACTACCAGAAACACTGGGTGTCATTGTATTGGACGGCGTAATAGAAGAAGACACTGAAGATGTTCCTGATTGTGTCATAGTACCAGAAACACTTGGTGTCATTGTATTGGACGGTGTAACTGAAAGAGTCATTGAAGATGTGGATGAAGGAGATCCACCAGTTGTCATAGTACCAGAAACACTTGGTGCCATTGTGTTCGACGTTGTAATAGAAGGAGTGAGTGAAGGAGTTACAGATTGTGTCATAGTACCAGAAACAGTAGGCGATCTTGAATTCGATGGGGTGACTGAAGGTGTTCCTGATTTGGATGCAGTCACTGAAGGAGTCACTGATGGGGTTCTAGATTTGGATGCAGTCACTGAAGGAGTCACTGAAGGGGTGACTGATGGAGTCACTGAAGGGCTTACAGATTTTGTCATAGTACCAGAAACACTGGGTGTTATTGTCCTGGATGGTGTAACTGAAAGAGTCACTGAAGATGTTTCAGAATTTGATGGAGTCACTGAAGGAGTGGCTGAAGGAGATCCACCAGTTGTCATAGTACCAGAAACACTGGGGGGCATTGTGTTGGACGGTGTAAGAGAAGGAGTTACTGAAGGTGTTCCTGATTGTGTCATAGTACCAGAAACACTAGATGATATTGTATTCGATGGGGTGACTGAAGGTGTTCCTGATTTGGATGGAGTCACTGAAGGAGTGACTGAAGGAGTTCCTGATTTTGTCGTAGTAGCAGAAACACTAGGTGTCATTGTATTGGATGGAGTCACTGAAGGACTTACTGAAGGAGTTCCTGATTTTGTCATAGTACCAGAAACACTAGGTGTCATTGTGTTGGATGGCGTAACAGAAGGACTGACTGAGGGTGTTCCTGATTTAGACGGAGTGACTGAAGGAGTGACTGATGGTGTTCCTGATTTTGTCATAGTACCAGAAACAGTAGGTGATCTTGTATTAGAGGGTGTAACAGAAGGAGTCACTGAGGGTGTTCCTGATTTAGATGGAGTCACTGAAGAAGTCACCGTACGTGTAACAGAAGGTGTAACAGAAGGAGTCACTGAAGTTGTTTTAGTAACACTTGGTGTTACAGATGATGTCGCTGACCTTGAAGGTGTAGGAGTACGTGAAGTAGTTGATGTTGGCGAATTTGTTACACTTGTTGAAGGTGTATTTGTTTGAGTAGTCGTTGATGTTTGACTCGGTGTAGATGTAGCAGTGAATGTACTCGTTGCAGAATCTGATACAAGTGATGAAGATGATTGTATAAATGAATACGATACACTTGGTGACTGAGATACACTTGGTGAATTTGATGAACTTTGTGAGCCACAATCTGAACTCGTTTCAGATGGTGTATATGTATTAGAAGGAACCGATGAATCAGAACGATTCGCGGTTTGACTAGATATTACAGATTCAGAAATTGAGGGACTCACTGAACTATAGGGTGATTCAGTTGAATCAAGTGTTCTTGTTACAGATTCAGATCCTAACACTGATGCTGAAGTAGCTGGAGATGCTGAACCACTACTTGCTGTAGCTGAAGCTGATACTGATACCCATGCAGAATAAGAAGCTAAGGGTGATGATGAATCAATTTGACTAAACGATGAATCCGATGAATCAGATGGACCCTTTGATGGTGAAATGGATGCACTTGTAGATGCCGATGATGAAAATGTATAAACTGGTGTAAGCGTTATACACGGACTCAATGACCAACTTGATGATTCAGAACCTTGTAATGAACCAGTATATATAGGAGATTCTGATACTACTGAACTTACACTTGGTGACATAAATGCAGTCAATGACCAACTTGATGATTCAGAACCTTGTAATGAACCAGTATATATAGGAGATTCTGATACTACTGAACTTACACTTACTGAAATAGATGCAGTCAATGACCAACTTGATGATTCAGAGTTTTCTAATGAACCAGTATGTATAGGAGATTCTGAAGGTCCTAAGGTTGGTGTATGTGAATTTGAAGTATAACTAGATTCTGAAGTGGATGATAATTCAGAAATAGATGATACCCCTGAATCAGATGCTATGCTGGTTGCTGATGGCGAATCACTCATTAAGGATGATAGTGTATTAGTTTCAGAAGAAATGCTTGATTCCGATGGGCTAACTGTAGGTGATTTTGAAACCCCTGGTGATACAGAAGTTATTACTGAGCCTGAAGAGATAAAAGAATACGATTGAAGTGAAGAAGAAGACCTAGAAATTCTTGCTGAAGGGCTTACTGATGTAGATATAGTATTAGAACGGGACACAACCGGGCTTCCAGATAAAACGGCTGAACGTGAAGGACTTCTTGAACTTGATGTAGAACCAGATGAAGATTTTATTGCAGATAGCGTTCGCATATTACTTTGAGAATTCATTGGTGATACAGATTGTACCGATGTAAATGATGGCGAACCAGATGATGAATCACTTTCCATTGATGAATATGTAGTGTACCCACTTATCGATGCAGAAGGACTTACTGATTGGCTCGCAGAAGATGAATCTGATGTAAACGATGAACTTGAGAAGTATGATGATATTGAATTCGATAAGGTTAGACTATTGCTAATAGTTGGCGTATATGTATTTGTTATGGTCTTTCGTACAAAGCTATCTGTAGATGTCAGTGTTAATGTTCCAGTTTGTGATGGACTTATACTTGGTGTGCGTGTCTGTCGTATAGTAACAGAATGTGTAGGAGAAGCACTTTGTGTCTTTGATATACCTGAGCTAGAAGTATGAGTGACTGTAGGAAGACTTGTGCGTGATATAATTGAGGTAGAAGATATTGTTGCAGATGCAGAACGCGTCCTTGAAACTGATACAGATGATGTAAGCGTTGTAGATCCAGTGGATGACTTAGATACCAAGGAACTTGATGAAGCCGTTAACGATCTTCTTGAAGATAATGAAGTGATAGCACTATATGACATTATAGCCGTTGAACTTTGTGAATTAATAATTGAATTTGTATCGGATACACTGGATGACCGAGAATATAAAGATGTAGCTGATGCTATATAAGTTTGACGATTTAACGAAGTAAGAGTTTGAGAAAGGGATTTAGTATTTGTTTGTGTGATCGATTGTAAATTAGTCCTAGTTAATGACCCACTCGTTGTAAGAGTCCTTGATATAAAAGTTGATCCAGATAATGTCACACTATTCGTAGGTGTTTTAGAACCTCTAGAACTTGCAGAACTCGTTCGAATCGATGTCCTTGTTTTACTCGATGTGAATGAACCCGTTGAGCTAGGACTTAGCGTAGATGTACGACTATTGGTCGATGAAGCAGTATGCGTCTTTGAATTCATTATTGTCATCGTTGATGTTGATGAGGGTGATACAGACTTCGTGGATCTCATAGATATACTGGTTGTAGAAGAACCAGATGCAGTTTTCGATGCAGTTGTTGTAGATGAACTGGTAAATGATTGCAAAATGCTCTGTGATCTAAGTGGTGACCTACTATCAGATGGAGATGCCGTCGAACTTCTTGATATTCTTGTAGATAACGAACTTGTTCCACTGGCTGAAGGTGTTTTTGACAAGGGAGGTGACCGTGTAATGGTTGGTGAACTTGTAGATGTTTTTGTCGTCGTTATAGAACCTGTCGTCGTTTTTGTTGTTGTCATAGACTTTGTCAACTGGGCTGAACTTGTCTGTGACTTTGATGAAGCCATTGTCATCGTTAGATATGAGGAAGATGAACTTGTTTTTGATGGATCTGCTGAGACAGTTACAGGATTTGTTTCTAAGGCTGTCTGTGTGAATTGCATTGTTTTAGTTGCAAGTTTAGATATAGCGGATGACTGTGTACGCCCTGGCGTACGTGATGCCGTTTTTGTCGATGTTGCACTGAGTGTAGGAACTACAAAGATATCAAGAAGCATACGTCTTTGGCTAAGTTGCATGAAAGGTGTAAAGGATACATTTGCTGTACAGAGTGATGTGGATGTTGATGCTGTTGTTGTTAGAAAACCAATTGTAAATAATAGAAGATGCCACCGCATATTATCTACATTTGTTAACCTATTTATTTATACAGGATTTACTTCATTCAACGCGGTCCAACTAATAGGGAATGCCTTCTCAAGAAGACTACTTACAACCTGAGCGTAAAGACGAATCTCATACTGTGCATCAGGACTCAAGCGTAACTTGCATAGACGAGCATAGGCAAAAAGAGATGCCGTCTCAATAAACTCAGTATACATTGATTGGGGTAGAACTATTCTAGCAACCTCGGGGGCAACCTTCGCATCCAAAAGCGCATTGTATGTAGTAATTGCTGACTGAGTTAAATCAACAATACAGCCTCTCGCATAATCGGCGTTATCTACTGCCGTTGACTTAGAACCCTGCTTCTTATTTGAATCTCTTTCTCTAATTGATTCGGTGTCAGGAATATAACACTCAGGCAGAGTATCTACATATCTGCGGCTCACCTCATTTCTAGAGAACCCAATCGCGTGACGAAACCACTCACGTGCCACAAAGATAGGCATCTTCAAACGGAATCGGATCTGAGGATGGAAAAAGGGGCTTGTATGATTATGCTTTGCAAGATACTTGATGAGTTTCTCGTCACCAAGCGTCATCTCAAGAGACTCCTTTGAAAAACTGACACGTGCCGCATTCACAACGGTAAGATCATTACCGAAGGTATCAAGGTATTCAACAAATCCTATGCCGTCGCTCAACGCTGTAATCTTGGCCATCTGTATATTTTTATAATCAGGTATTTAGGTTTCGTATAAAAAATTGAAATTCAACGACTTATATAATATGTACCCCTTCCATACGATACAATGTGCGATATGTGCTATTGCTATATCTATGATACTCTTATAAATCCATTATGTGTGGACCATCTTCTTTACGGAAAGATTCATATGCCCTCACTGAAACGATGTGCAACTGAAGTAGCCCAATGCTTTCACAAGGCACTCACTGTATTTGATGATGATGTTGAATTATTCACTCTTGTAGATCAAGATAATGCAGTTATCCAGGCTGAGAAAGATCCTAATATACGGGAGTTTATGGAAGACAAAATTATCTGGGATAATTTTGGTCTCTTATATCCCAATGAGTTCAAGGATTTGAATTACGCAATTGAAGTCTGTTTAGATAATTCAATATCTAGACAGACTCCTTTTAAGGAGCAAGTAATCTTACAATTCCTTATGGATAGATTAAGAACACTTGCATCGTGTATCTTATCTGTTCATACTTGTCATACATTAAAACTAGGCTATGAAAATTCTAAATCACCTGGACCCGTTCCCTTATCGAAAATATCTAAGATTCGTACTGACTTAGGATTACCTGTATCCAATTGGGAACGTGATACCGCAATTAATATCTATGAAAATCTTTACGATTAAATTATTTGAAAATGCTCTGTAAGGCATTTGAGTAGGTTAGCGAATGCGAGCTATGGAAATCATTGAATAAGATATAAGCATCCTTCGTACTCGGCAATAAGTTATGGTCATCCTTTATTGCTAAGGGCTTTGGAAATCCATTGAATTCCGATGCAGTCACCGATGTATAGGCTCCCATCAAAGGAAAATATAACCAATCACCCACTTCTAGAGTTTCCATTTCACCCTTGGCAATCAAATCAAGACTATCACAAGTTCTTCCAAATAAAATGCCTTCTGATTCAGCCCTTTTTTCTATAGTATCATCCGAACTCGGTATGCGAAACCACGCTGGTTTCTGCTGGTCAAACGCAATACACGAAAAATATCCATACAAGGATTCATCAATCACATATCTCCAACCATTTGAACTCGGCTTCTTAGCAATCACCTTGACAAATAGATCGTGGCTTGGTTGCGCAAAATAGCGACCAGGCTCAGCAATAATCTTGCGATTTCTAGGAACTTTTTCTAGAGCCTTATTTATAACTTCTGCAGTTTCCTGGAATTCTGTAAGCTCTGCAGAAAATCCACCGCCTATATCAATCACCTTTGGATTATGTCCATACATTCTTAAAACATCAAACACATACGTCGCCGCATAGTCTATAGCATCTGTATATTGCTGTGGGTCCTCGCAACCTGAACCAACGTGAAACGATACACCAGAAATAGGAATATTGGATCCTTCCGCAATTATATCTACCTCATCCTTAGTCGCACCAAACTTAATTGAAAAAGGCATCTTACTTCCAGAATCACCTACCGCAACACGAAGAAAGGCCGACCCCTTCCATCCAAGTCTTTCTAGCTTTTCACATTCTTCTAATGAATCCACTACCGTCTTTTCAATATTCATCCGATTGATTGTTTTGATATCCTTATCCGATTTCAATGGATGTGCATATAAGATTTGCGGTTCAGGTGACTCATAAGGCAAGACTAGCTTTTTCACATCGTGTACCTCACGAATACTTGCACAATCAAAATTCACCGAATTCAATGAAAGCGTTTGAAGGATATAAGGATCCGGATTGGATTTGACCGCATAATAAGGTTCCACTCTAGGAAGAGCCTTTACCCATTGCTCCCATTGACCCTGAATACGATTACGATTCACTACAGAGACTGACCCAGAATTCTTTGGAAATGTAGAAACAAGTTGCCGGAGAGTTTTCAGCGTGTTGATATATAGACCTGCGAAATTTTTCTTAAGCATACACACTTAAGTAAATAAACTATGCGTATAGTTTTTAGGCTCTAACAGGTAGGCTTCATATGAATCAACTCCAGGAAGGCCGTGTCAACACCATAAATATAATGCAACACTTCTCCTAAAAATAACCAAGAGAACAAGGAATAGAAAAATGATATATTGAATGCATATGATGTTAGAATGGCTACGACAATTGTTGCTATAATATCATTTAAGGCAAATCCTAGAAATCTGGATGAATGGACTCCTTGACCTCTAACTCCAAGAAGAGTTGCGTAGGGGCAGGGCATATCTACTTGGGACTCGTATACATATGGCTCCACTCCGGACGATAAGATGTCTCTAGCCACTGAATGGCTAGACGGTGAAGATTCTTATGCTTTTCATCGAGGGTCTCAAGAAAGGCCTCCTCCTCCTTCGTAAGCGTATGCGTCTTGGGTAGTTCGTCCATATACTTCATACGTGAATGAGTTCGCTGTCATTTTTTACCCCTGATTAATTAAGGAACCCAATGTCTGCAAAAGATCCAAGAGTTTTGAAAATCAAGACTGTTGAAGATATGACGGATATACTTATTTCACGTGGTACCCCCCTAACAGATTTCAAGGCGGGTATGAAGATTCACGTGTGGAATAAAATGTCTAAGGGCTACACCTATACCCTGGAGGCAAATCCAGGGGAGGGGTTCCAAGCAGATTTCAAGCCCTATGCGACTCCAGGAGAAATGTTGGCCGCAGGAGCCTTTGAGGGGAAATATCTAAATGACTGTCTACTGGAATTTCCTGCGGAATGGTTTTGGAATGCGATCCAGGCTGGAAAACTTTGCCCAGATAAACCGGATGTTTCTGTAAACCTGCTATCTGTAGATTCCAGGAAACCCTTACAATACTGGATAGATTCCGGTTGGTTACCTTCGGGTCATGGAGGCTCTAAGAAAGCACAGCACCCTGAATTATCAGATGCAAAAATAAATCCAGATGAACGTGGCTGGTTCCAGTGGTACTGCCGATATTGGATAGGTCGTCGGATTCCTGTATTAGACCAGATTCAGATTAAACGCTGGAAGGCCTTTACAAGACACGCTGGACAGATTAAGGCCAACTGTAAACCAGGAGATATAACGTGCCGACCTCGGCAACGTCAAGGACTCTTCCAGTGGTCGCATAATCCGTTTATATAAGGATTATCGATTGGGTGTAACAAGATTCAAATGACTTCCAATCCACCAGACTAGAGCCATTAGAATTCCACCCCACAAGGAATCCGATAAGGCAAACCATAGAGGATATTTATCAAAGGTGACAACCTGTGTAAAATCATAGACTGCATAGGTCGCTACACCTGCTAAGAATGCCCTAGGTGCACTTGTAATCTGTGTAAGCAAATAGGCCAAGGCTAGATACACCGGTGCTCCCGCCCACAGCCGTACATTCATTGCTCTATCCGCTTGGATATTGCTAATGATATCCTGAACAGCCGAACTTTGAATATATAGCCAGGGCAAATCAACTACGATTAATAAACCAGATAAGCACAATAATTTTGTAACCTCGTTCATACTGTCAGTAGGTACGTTTTTTTTCTGAAGTTCTTGACTTCTAAGCATATAGATATGTCTTCTATATCCTTAGAGGCTTTTGATGCAAACCTTCGTGGCAAATATACACAATGGGTTCTTCCCTCCAGTGATTCCTGTGCCTTACCCAATGGATTCCAGGATCAGATTTTATCCGGTACTCCAGGATTTCAGACAACAGTCTTATTGATGGCAAAGCTGGATTCACGTGCCTGGCTTCTTTCTTATTCGTGGGATATGACCTTTATTCCAGAATCTCCGACGGACTGGAGTTTATTCTTGTCTATTTGTCAACACTTGAAGAAGCCTATCCTAATTGTAACGACACCAAAGTGTATCGCTCCTAATGCCTTCTGGCAAAAATGTTTAACAATGACAGGTCAAAATAGTGTACCCACTTGTGTTGCACTCCGTGAATTTACAGGAGAGAATTTCCATACGGGATTTCCTCACTGCATATTTTTTCCGAGGCTAGATGCCATAACAGAATCCCAATTTATGAAGATTCCATCATCCCTGCCATCTTCCATTCAAGGCTATGTTCAATCACTTGATCTTCGAAGTCTTTATAGAGATCTTAGAGGAGCAGGTGCTAGTTTATGTCTGTCGCTAAATGATTCACGTTTTACTACGGGTACTATCAATAATAGTATAGTACCATCGTATATTGCTATGTGGTTTTATCCAGAAAATAATGCAGCCCTACGACTCCATATATCGGATTTGCGAATGATTCTGCGAACAGTGACAGAAAGACTAACGGATTCTTAGTATTTAGAATTCTTACTTACGGAATAACTTGAAGGTTCCCTTCTTCGCCTTGAAGCCGAGCTTACGTAGAGACTTCATGCGACGAAGGCCAATCGTGTGCTTTCTGCGGCTTACGATACGACCCTTCTTTGTCTTCATCAAATCCTTACGAGTTAGACCTCCGGAGGTATGCTTCGCATTACCGTGCCAAACCTGAGCCTTAGAACCGACTGCCCTTAGTTTACGCGTAGAAGCCATTATACTTATTGTAAATAAAAAAGATATAGCCTAACAGGTAGAATGTCTAGGGAACTCCTGGGGCTCCTAGGATTTGCAGTATTATGTATAGCCTTGAGTCCTTTTTATAAACGTTCCCCTATATACCAAAAACCTAGAATTACAGCGATTGAATACAAACAGATAAATGAATCTATCAAAAACGACAAGCCTAAAACAATTGTTCTATTATCAGACCGGTTTCTTCCAACTGTCTTTGCTGGTTCTGAAATAAGTGCCTTTGAAACCATTAAGTATTTGCGTAGCCGCGGTCATAACGTTATGGTATTTGTAAATACCTTTGAAGTGAATGAATATGAAGGTTTAAAAATATATAAGTATGATGAAGAGGATGAATTCTGTAAATCAACTATATTGAACTGTGATGCGATATTTTTCCAATTTCCTGATAAGCCAGAAAGTTTGAAGCTTGTTCAACACAGAAAGAAACCAGTGTATATCTTTATCCATATATTTGACCATTATAGCTGGATTCTTCAAATGAAAATAGCCTTTCCAATCATAGTTGTATATAATTCTCACGCAACTCAGGATATATCTCCAACACTATATGATAATATGCGTATGATACCCTATGTTGAAACAAATAAGTTTAAGGCTTTACGTGAAACTACTTTAAAGAAAGATGTAGTATGCCTTATAAACTGCAATAAAAATAAGGGTTCTGATATGTTTAATATACTTGCTGAAAGTATGCCTGATGTTCAATTCCTAGGTGTTAAGGGAGCCTATGGTGATCAAGGAATTCTTAAGAATCCACCAACGAATCTTCATTATATTCAAAATCAAGCTGATATTACCGTAGTGTTTAAGCAAATTGGAATTTTACTTATGCCATCTAAGCGTGAAACTTGGGGAAGAACCGCAGTTGAGGCAATGGCCGCAGGTGTTCCTGTAATACACAGCGAAAGCCCTGGTCTCGTGGAATGTGTAGGAGGCGCAGGTATTCTCTGCATGCGCGATGATAAGGATGCCTGGGAAGATGCTATACGTAAATTATTAAATGATCGCAAGTATCGGGAAAGAATTCGTGAAAACGGATATAAACGTGTAAAGGAGATTAACGTTGAACAAACTCGCGGTCGTCAAGAACTTGCGATGAAGATTGAATCTATTTAATTTAATTTAAAGGATTATACATATCTAACCTTGGAATCTTACCCATTTCAATGTTATCTATCAAGTCCGCCATCCTAGATGCCTTATAAACACCCGCAAAATGAACCAGGAAATCTCCAGGTGTCCATAAGGGTTCCCCTTCAAGTCCCATGAGATACGCATTGAATCGCTTATGCTCCTTGCTAATCTGAATTTTCTCCTTATCTATAGCACTGGATTCCAGCTCCTTAATCATTGCCATATTTTCCCACCAAATATGATAGGTGCAATCCGTTCGTTCATTCACTCGTTTCCAGAAATCTCTACACCAGGCTGTATTTCGCATCATAATATTTCCACTGTTCAAATGATGACAGGCATCATAGATAAGCAACATATCCTTATCTTCAGGAAGCAAGGGTAGAACGTGACTTTCAAGAGATAAACTCGGATTCGTAATAAACACATCCGCGTCACTTTGCCAGACTAAGGCTCCCTCAGGTAACTTCGATAAGGTATCAAGAATGAACGGTACCTTTGACCAAGCAATTGGCCTTCGTCTATCCCAGCACTCTTCTCCAGCTTGAATGTAGGTATAGCCGTGCTTTTTAGCATAGTCCTCTTTTCCTCTTAGAGCCTTCGCTAGCGATTTGCAGTAATCTACTCCAATCGCTAGGGTAAGAATTGTTATCGACATTCTAAATTAGAAAAGCCCAAATGTTTTAGACCTTATACTGAACAGGCTTTCTTGGTCTTAGATTGTATTTTATAGGGCTACCTGTATATTGATTTACCACTTGATTATATACAGGTGGCTTATTGTTAAAATAGTGAGAGATTCTATCAACAATATCATATATTATAGGTAACTGAGCACGAGTGGCTTGATACAAACGATCCATTATAGTTTTTTTACAACGATTTTCTTTAGACATCATTTTCAGTTTCACTTGTATACCAACTTCTTTTACCAGGTGAAATACGAAATCCAAATTTATATTTACGATCCAGTGTGCGATGCTGTTCTAAAACCCATCGGATATGCCAGGAAGCCTTGACTAATTTTTTCTCACGGAGATCTCTCAAACTTATATTATATTTACGAAACATTTGACCCGCCTTTTTACGATATGATAGTAGGCTTCTTTTATAACTTAGCCCTTTTTCGGATGAACCTATATCAGCCGCGGCCTTATTCATATCATCTTGCAGATATTGAATGGAAATCATATGTTTTTTGATAATCCGTTTACGAATGCGTCTAACCTCCTTATTATAATGATTGTTCGAGGAAGACACCTTACGAATACACTGCTTAATGTCTTTCAAGTCCTTCTTAAAATCAGGCCTTACAACAATTGCATTCATTAAGGTATCACTCACATACTGTAGTTGAGCCCTTCTATCATTATGAATTTTCCACGAAAGACGAAAGATCGTATTGTCTCCACAACCTTCAATTGGGCAGCGTGATGTATCGGTTTCATTATAATATACTGCTGAACAAAGCGTATGAAATTTATGACCACACATGTATTGTGTGAGTGGATATGATTGAGTCTCTTCCCACGATTGTTTGCAATGAACACATCCACTCTCTGGAGTAATGACCTTTGTTTGATCAAGGTTTACAGGATAATTCATTTCATTGAGAAGTGCATCCAAATCTTTCTGCGGTGTTCTCATATATTTTTTACGAGAACCTAAATAATCATTCTTATCAGGATGTAAAAATTCTAACCACTTTGGAGCATCTTCTGGATACATACTTATATAATCCTGAATAATATTGGATAAAGGAGTTTGAGGAATTAACTCATCAATTGGCTCATCAGGTATATCTTCTGTATCCATATTATTATAAGAATATGAAGGATTTCTTAGGCCTACTTTAATCATACTGTAAAAATTGAATTCACAAAATACTATGTTTACAGTACGCAATGGTATTTCAGTACGAAAAGAACGAAAACGGACACTATGTTTGCTCCATTTGCAAGGAGGTAAAGGAAAAGCAAAACACAATGCATTATCATTTACAGAAGCACGAGGGGACAATGCCTCACGAATGCTCACATTGTCAAAAGAGATTTTATCAGAAATATGCTCTAGATGACCATATTAAGTTACGCCATTCAAAGAAACCAGTTGAAGCCAATATTAAATGCCCCTTTGATAATTGTGCAAATACCTTTCAAAAGAAGGAGCATTGTCGCGTACATATCGCACGGAATCATATTCGTGCCTTTCTTGACCCCTGGATTCAAAAGAAGGAAGGCTCAAAGATTCATACCTGCGGCTCGTGTAAGAAGGAATTTAACTCATACCCTGCAATTCTATATCACGTAATGGACCACGCGAAGGAAACGACTGACCCTGTTCTAAAGGCAAAGTTACTTATTATCTAAATAGGTTTCCCTCCACTAACCGTATTGAATAGAAGCATTAAGCTATAGGTGTGATATCCGAATCCAGCGAAAGCCAACATAAGCAAGGCTTCAAATGCAAATCGTGGTGTTTCTTTTTCATAGTAACCAATGTAAAATAATAAGGGTGCAATGAAGAACACATGGATGAGGTTTATCCATAAAGTTGAACCACCTGTCTTTAGTTTCGTGTATACCCTATAGAGATGATACAAGATGATCGCCCCCGACAATCCAATGAGTCCCTTAAATACAAGATCCGGCGTACCGGCCCTCTGGACGCCTATATATATAAGGAAGGGACTCACAATGAGAATGTGAAAGAGAGCCAGGAGAACGTGATGGTCCATCTACCTAGGGTTCCAAATATTGAACCGTCACTTATACCCACACAACTTGTAAGAGACCAAAAATTCCTCCATATCTTTACTGATGGAGCCTGTACAAACAATGGAAAGAAAAATGCCAATGCTGCCTGGGGCGCCTTATTAGTTTCCGATATAGGCTATGTTGTGCTAGATCGTTTCTCAGGTGCCGTACCCATAAGAGAACCTCAAACCAATCAACGGGCTGAGCTAAGAGCCTTGCTACGCGGCCTGGAAATTGCCGATGAGAAACTCAAGTCTGATCCATCTCTGACAAAGGTGCAAATCTGGTCAGACAGTGAATACTCCATAAAATGTGCATCCGTCTGGGGGCCTACTTGGAAACAGAGGGGGTGGAAGAAACAGGGCGGTGATATTCAACATCTAGACCTTGTGCAGCAGCTGGTCCTTGGAACACAGAAACTTGGCCGTAGCATTGAATATAAATGGCTCAAAGGACACAAGGGAGGTGAATCACAATATGCCTTTCCTTGGATGTTTAATCACCAAGTGGACGCCTTGGCTACGGCTGCGTTACGTTAATCAAAATATATAGAAAATGATTACATTAGAATAATGAATTCATTCACTGTACAACCAGGTGGTGGGCTATGTAATTATTTGCGTGTCGTTTTTTCTTATTGGTTACACTGTAAGAAAAATAACCTATCACTCAATGTAATATGGACTATAACAAATGAATGCAATGGCTTTTTCCTTGATTATTTTGAACCTCTTGAAGGTGTGACATTTCTAAAGGAAAATCCAGGTCTAACTGTTGATTATTCTGGATATAGCTGGCATCCTAATTACAATCCATATGTAATGTTAATATACAATGGACTAAAACCACTTCCCTATATTCAAGAGAAAATACAAGCAAATATGAGACTCCTAGGAAACTATATTGCCGTTCATATTCGTAGAACAGATCACGTCTGGTTAGCACAAGCAGAATATCATTATACAGATGACGATGCCTTTATTGAATTCATAGAAAGCAAACCAGAAATGAATCTATATATTTCAACCGATAATAGAAAAACTCAAGATGAATTCTATGCACGTTTTGCAAATAGAATAAAGGTCATTGACCTTATTGAACCAAATGAGTCCTTAAGACAAACCAGTCTTGAAAAAGCCATTGTTGATATATATACTTGCATACATTCATCTGAATTTAAGGGCAGTGGTTGGTCATCATTCAGTGGAACAATCAATCAATTTAAATATCCTATGAATGAAAATGGTTATTTTAAAACTCATGTTCCTTACTAACTTGATACCATTTCCTTAATCACACGATTCGATTGCTGAATCGCTGAATTGACCCAGCACTGATTTTCAGCCCAAGATTCATTCGTCATATATACATTAGGCATTTCATCCGGTAAGGGTATAAGAGATGCATTCGATACCTTATCAACCTTATAACTACCAGGGGTCCAATAAGAACACCCATCTGACCACGGATGAATCTTAAAATATAAGGGTGCGTGAATTGGTATTGTTGGAAAGAATTCACGTATGTGTTTCATAACTTCATCTATGATAGACTGGTCGCCATTCTTCATTCTATGAATCCAGTATTCAGCATCTTTTCCATCTGTATAGGATATCATAATTGTACCCTTTGTTGCATCGATTGGAATCACATATCTTAACGGAGCGGGGCATACAAATTTCTGAATATCCTTGAACCAGGCTGAGCCATTGATTAGTGGAAATACTGCATACATACGAACAAGTGGCCTCATTGTAACTTGCTTTAGAATCTGTAGATTCTTGAAGCAAGGGATTTTTGCTAGTGCATCACGTGGAATTGTTATAAGAACCTTTGTCGCTCGAATCGGAATATTATCCTTTACAGTTATCGTATATCCATTCCGAATTTTATGGATATTTGTAACTTCTTTACTTCTAAGAATCTTTACACTTGCTTTTTGTACATCACGTTTTAATGCACCAATAAGAGATGAAAATCCAGCCATTATAACAAAGAACCCATTGTGTTGTCCTAATTCCTTATGAATAGATTCGAGAGCCTTATCTGCACGAAGAGTGTCTAATTCCGAACTGTATTCGTAAGTATCTATGAAATTTCTAGTCTCCTTTTTTCCAAGGGTTTTTTCAAGGACTGACTTCAATGTTGATTTTGCTAAGATATCAGGAGATACTTGTGAAAGAGCTAGATTATCCATATAACGACCAAAGTCAATTGTCTCGGCAATTGATGATCCTTCAGAACGCCATTGAATTGAAGTAGGAATAGGAATCGTGTCAATCTTATATTCTTTTAATAGTTGAATTGTTTCTGTATGGCTAACGTGAATCCGACCTGCCCCCGCTTCCCATTGAATCGGACCAACACCTGGGATAGTCTTTTTGAACGTTGATATACGTCCACCAAGAAACTCATATTTCTCTAAGATGCATATTTTAGCATCAGGCAAGGCCTTCGATAATTCTCTTGCACAATACAAGCCGGAAATGCCGGCACCTATTATGCATATATCATAATCCATCTTATCTAAAAGGAGTCCATAATCATATCGAAGACCATTTCCGTGTTTGACGATGAGAACTTACCAAGGAATTTTCCATTCTTGATAAAGGCGAATGAGGGTATCGTTTGTAAACCACAATAGCCAAGAGTATACTTATTTTCATCGATGTTACACTTGTACCAGGTCACGTTTGTTTGTAAAGCCTGAAGACTATCAAGGTCAAGTTTCTTACACGCTCCACACCAGGGTGCCGTAAAATAGACAATGACATTCCCATTGTTATCCTTGGACTCCTGATTTAGAAGTTTCTCGAACTGCTCCTGGGTTTGGAGGGGTATCATCGTCATCTGTAGTTTTATGCAATGTTTTTCTAAATGTGTATATTACGTATCCACTGAAGGCAAGAAGGGCAACACTGAATAAAAGTACAGAAGATGAGACTGATGGTTCCATACTTACTGCACCTCCTGTCATTGCTGCTGCAGCTGCGACAGCTGGTGCAGCGGGTAGAGCGGTTATAGGAGGTAGAGTGGGTGGAGCAGCTAGAGTACTTGAAGCTTGAGAAGCCTGCTTTGCAATCGTGGCTGGAAGATTCTCTACAACCTTCTCGGCAATATTGGGAAATTTCTCTAGAAGCTCAGTCGTCTTTATAGCAGCAGACCCTGCCTTTTCCGCTGCCGTCGCCATTGGTTGAACAGTTGACTTTACGATGGTGTCAGCCGCCGCAATGGATTCTTTTGCAACTGCCGTACCAGAATGTATAACTTGCTTTGCATCTTCTACACCCTCATTTGCAACTAGGCCTACAACCCCTGAGGTAGCTTTCGCAGCAACAATCGGTATTTCTGCTACCGCCGAAGCAAACCGAAATGGCCACCAGGTTGGAGCACTTGATTCTACCTTTTCATTGGCTAAGGGTCCAAGAGCAGAACGATTAAAATAATCTCCTAATATCCAGGATGCCGGGAGTACACGAGCACCTCCCTTCTCAAAAAGCCCCCTCTGATCAAAAAATATACGATAGGCATCGTAAAATCCCCAAGCGATAGCCAAAAAGGTCAATGGAAATAAGACATACATAATGAGTTGAAGAAAGGCACCAATATAATCACCAAGAATCACCTTATTCAATGGAGTAATTAGCAATAATGTAGAGGCAAATACATACGCCACATATCTCCAGGGTCTAGCAATTTCTGGAGGAGATAAGGGAATATCCTTTCCAATAAACATTCCTGCACCAATTCCAGTGGGTCCGTAAAATGGAACGGCTAGACCATATTTCTCAATAAATTCTCTTTCTCCAGTAGCTTGTGCAATATCATAAAAATACCAGAAACCAAATAAGGGAATCATCGTTATAAATTTAAAGAAAGCCGTCCAAGGGCTCCGTAAAAGTAAATGGTCTATACCAAATAAGCCTGTCATAGGTAAAATCGCAAATGTCATATATAACCAATATGGAATTTGACTTCCTTTCCAATAGGCTCCCTGTGTTAATTTTACATCCAGGAGCATGGCCTCTACTAGATTGTAAAGAGAACTCCTCCAAAGCCATCCGCAATACGGAAGACATTGTGGTTAATAGCATAAATGCGAGAATGAAGAGTTCCAACTATACAGGCTGTAGCCTGTGATTGTGTAAGGGTTACAAGGGTTTCAGCTGATAACGTTGGAGTATTCAAGGTAAGAATTGAGGTTGATTTATTATAGGATCGTATCAAGGTACCTGATGCAATTCCTTGACCTGATAGAGAGGCACCTACTACTGGAGTCGCACCTACTGTAAATGTTAATGATGCAACACCGGCTGAAAATGCTCCAACATTAAATGTACTTGTTGTTACAGCAGGTGGCTTAACAATCGCCGGATCAAGATTCACCTGTAAAATAATCGAATCTAAACGACTTGCATTGACTGACCCAGAGGGTTGAACATCCTCGGGGCGAATCGCAAAACTATAGGAATATACAAAGAAATCCTCTGGAATTACTGTATGATGCTGCCAGGGTTGAACTAAGCGGAAATACCCTGCATCACGAACCTGAAAGCGGTCAAACCCATCAAATTGTAAGACAGCATCTTGCATCATATCCTTCCTTGTACCTGCCTCACTTGCACCAACCGATGAATAGTTGAAATATTCGTGATACCGCGTCATATCATCACGCTGAATATACCAGAATATTTCACGCAATGGGTGATTGAATTCCATTTGAAGAGAGGCCGTGATTGCACCGGGGGCAATGGCAATCGGAGCTGTATATTGTATCTGCTCAATCAAGTACTCGTGGGTACTACTGACGAATCTTCTACGCTCCTCAACATCCAAATACATATAGTCACCCCATAACATCAATGACTCAATCTTTGCAGGTTGTACCTCCAGTGTCGTGCAATTCGGTGATGTAAGAAGAGGTGAATAAAAGAGTTGATTCAAGGGTCTTAGAGTTAAATTGATGCGAACAGGGTGATACTGCAAGGCTAAAAGAGGCAAGGCAAGCCCAGGGTTTTTGCAAAACCAGAATCTAAGAGGAATATAGAGTTTGAGAGGACCTTCAAGTGTATGATATGAATATCCATCCACCTTACCAATCATATTGTAAAATCCACTTTGCTTATCTGTAGTTGTCGTGTAGGATGACATAATTTCCATCCATTCTCCATTTTGTCTATCAATCTCTTGCTCTCCCACTTCAATCGTTATTTCTTGAATGAGTGCATGACCAATTGAATTTACATAGGCTGCATCTTGACCCGTAGTGAGTTTTAGAGCCGGTAAACTCACTTCTAAAACAATTTGCCCAAGCAGGTCTCCACGGCGTGGTACAAGACAGGTAATACGTTTTCCGAAATCAGGAGTGCCGTCAAAATACATGGGTTGACTTTCCATTGCAAAATTTGTATGACGACGATAGACCATCTTGAACCAGGTCATTTGAGGGTTTCCTGTTAAAAACATATCCTGCTTTCCAGTGGCTACAAGTTGTAATAAACCTCCTTGGCCACCCATCTACAAGTACATGAAAAAATCAAAGGTTTATATATAAGGCGCATCCAAATATTATATAAAATGCTAGTAGTATGGCATCCTCAAAGAAATCACAGTACTTAGATTCTCTCAGCGTAAAGGATATTTTTCCAAGAGGTGAAAATAATACAACCTTAGGAAGGGATAAGATTCTTATAACAGATGGCGAAGGGGGTACTGTATGGCAAGATGTAACTGATTTAAGAGTTAGCGGCGGTGCCTTCACAACAATCAATACAACATCTGGTAATATTCTAGCCAGTGTTGGTTATCCATACGTATCAATCCTAAATGGTCCTAACGCAGGTCTTACAGTAGATTCTACGGCACCCAATACCTTACGTCTATATGCCAACGCGTTTAATCAAATTAATCTTTCAGGTAATTCAAGTGGTTCATTGAATCTATCAGGATACGATAACCCAACAGATACATATAAAAGTACAATTTCCTTTATAGCTGGCGAAAATATACGTCTGGTTGGAAATTCCAATAGTAATTCCTTATCCTTTAGCGCAGTCGCTGCTTCCAATGCCACAACTTCAACTATATCATCATTTTTAACAAATATATCTACACTCAATGCATCCTTTGGTTCCAGTATAACATCCTTTAGTAGCCCTTATTCTAAACAACCCTTCATACAATATGGTTCTGCAATGGTAGACTCAGCAGGACAGGTGTCAATCATTTTCAGTGCGTTACCCAATGGAAAAACATATAAAAATGCAAATTATTCAGTTCAATTGACCTATCAATATAGTCTAACCCCTGCTCTTACGAAGCCCTTATCCTTTTTAATAAACTCTGTGAATGCTTTTACTGTGTATGGAGATGCAAATCGTACAGTGGCTTGGACAAGCTATGGGGAAATTATCTAGTCATTCAGAAATACTGGCTTAGTTCTACGTGTATAAACGGTCAAGTTCTTATCCTTCTTTGCACCTTTATAATACTTAATATAAGACGCAAGGGGGTCATCTTTTACTCTATATTCATCATCCATCGCGACCGCAAATCCAATGCGTTCACTAGGGTTGATTCCTGGAGGAAGATTCGCCTTTAGCCATTGAGCGTGAGCCTTGCACGAATGCGTCTTACCTGGCCAACGATACTCATACTCTTCAGCAAGGGCTAGGGCAAGATCCACAGTCCACATATAATTTCCTGCACACTGGCGAACCCAAATTGTACAAGGGTGGTGAAGGTGAACCGGGCGATAGCCATTCTCATCCGCACACTTACGCTTCGGGGCAGTCATCATATGCTCAGGAACCGAGAGCAACTTATGCGCCTTGGCAATCTTTACAGCAGAGCGCTCCTTCAGAAGTTCAGGATGTACTGCCATCCAGTGCGCAGTATAAAGCATCTGACAAGCCTCCAGGATCATCTTGATTACGTGCTTGTCGCCGTGTGCCTCAGCCGCATTCTTAGGATTGAGATGCAAGATAAAGATATTCATTTGTTTAGGGTACCTTAGCAAGGGTCACCAAACATTTCAATTTTTTCACTAAAAAAAGCAGGTTTAAACTTCCTCTGAGAAAAGATACTAGATGATTGCACGTAATCCGAAAACGGGTGGACAAATTCGTGTTATGAAATCCGATACCTCCATATGGAAGGATTCCAAGACACTTGTTTGGATGAAGAGGCCCTTTTGTGAATCAGAGGCTCGGTGGAAGCGTTTTGATCTTCTTGTAGTCGGCGTAGATCCAGAACTCCTTCAATGGAATCCTCAAATTGTAGTTCTCGCAGAAGATACGGAACGTTCTCGTGCTTGGCTAAAAACTAAAGAAGCAACAAAGTTGCGATTTATCCTCGTAACAATGAAGCTGGTATCAGCTCTCGCCAAGGAATCCTTTGATGTATCCCAGCTTGGCAATGTCCTATGCCTTGAAGAATATGCATCGGTATATCCCTTTCTTGGACCCCAGTGGGATGGCTCAGTTGAAGATGCCATTATTTGTGCATCCTTGGTTTTCCGTTACAATCGCCTCGTAGGAATCAAGCCTGACCATCCACGTATGAAATCCATTGAGTTTGATAAGGTTCATCTAACACTCTTAGAGACCTGCAAGGAACCCGAGCCTCTGGTTCTTATCCAGCAGTACTATAAGGCATCCAATTCAGCAAGAGCAAAAGAACTCTATAAGTGTCTCCAGAAGAACATAGAGTGTGAGCAAATTGACTCCATTATGCTCTTTGTAGAATCCAATGATCTTAACATACCCGCGGATCCTTATAAGAAGATTACAAAGATACCACTGAAGACAAGACTCACCTACGCGAATTGTATTGACTTAATCAAGCAAAAGATTGGCGCAGGTAAAATTGTGGTCTTCGCAAATACAGATATTTATTTGGATTCTAGTTGGAATGCAATCTGGTCCGTGAATCTTCGCGATACCTTTCTTGCTCTTCTTCGTTGGGAGGAAGGTCTTAAGGGACAGCCACATCAACTCTTTGGTCCTAGAGCGGATTCTCAAGATACCTGGGTCATCCACAGTGATAGTGTTCTTGATAGAATTTGGGATCTCTCTTCTCTCAATATTCCCTTTGGAAAGGCTGGTTGTGATAATGCGATTTGCGTAGAATTCTTGCGCAAGAAGTTTAAAATTTGTAATCCTGCCTCCACTCTTAAGACAATTCACGTACATCATTCAGAGGTAAGAAACTATGACCCCAAGGATATTGTAGATCGCCCTGTGTATATGTTTATTGAACCCACTGGAATTCACGAGCTCAATCCAGTGACTACTTGGGATGGATGGGCCGATCAAGTGATTGAGCACAAGCCCCTTGAAAGACCCCTGAAGGCTACAACTGCAAAAGCCCTTGGAATGTTCTGCTCTCAAATGAACCGTGACCCTGCATTTATTTGGTCTACAGATGGACTTAACGCCTATGTACCCCCTGTAGGCCAAGATCACGTAATTAAGATGACTGGGGGTGCTTTCGTGAGTCCCAATGGTCTCGTATATAGACACGGAGATATCTGTGTAGGTACAACTACTACTCAAAAAGATGCCTGGTCATCGAATACCTTGAGCCACCTACTTCCTGCACACGGAGTGGATCAAATGATGGCCTTCCCCCTTGAGGCTGACTGGCTTTATGATCCAGGTCTATATATTCTTAACTATTTATCCAGAATTATGAAACAGCGACTAGAAACTCCAGAAGCCTCCTTCTGGTGCAAGAAAACAGAGGGTCATCTTCAGGCAGTGAAACTTTTCAAGTGGAATTTATCCCGTGGTCGTCTCCTAGAATATGATGATCAGACACAGGTATTTTCTAAGTCTGTTTATGGTCGCACGGCACACGGTGTAAGAGTAATGCCTATGGATATTGAGGCCCTTCGAAATGCGACGCTTACAGACTGGATACAAGAGGTGAATACCGAAGCACCCTTCATTCTTTTTGTAAATGATACATTACATATCAAGGAGGATCTTCTAGAAACTCTAGGGCTCTATGCTCAGGAACAAGGGCTTATTGTAAAAGTTATTTCAAGCCACTCATCTGCTCTAGATTGGGAAGAGGGTCTGTCAGGTGCATCACGTGTCGTTCTAAGTAGTTCTGCAAAGAATCTGAAGGTTTCTACCTGGTCTTGGCTCTGGTTGGCTCCCAAGGGTTGCAAGGTGTTAGAGCTACAAGAGGAGAGAGAGCCATCTGATTCCTTAGTTCATCTATGCGCGGCGGCGAATCTAGAATGGACCTTGCTCCAGTATCCGAGATCGACTCCAGATGGATTCAAGAAGATTGTTTTCAATGAATTCAAGAAATGGTTTGTAGCCTCTGAAGTCAAGGTAATCTTACCCTGTATCTACACTCCACCAAGGTCGATGAAGTTCGGCTTCTTTGGACACAAGGGTGATTCCTTCCGTGAGATGATTGACCTCTGGGCAGAGAAGGGATACATTGAGAGAAAGGAAGACTCTTCCATCACTCATTGCTGGTTTGGCTCTATAGGCGCAGAAGGAACTCTTCTCTACGATAGACCCACCTGGAACTGGTTAGATAAGGCCTCTGAAAATGAACAAGTTTATAAGAAGTGCTTAGCTGGAAACCCAGAGCCTTCTGAGAAGCCAAACGCGGTCTCTTGGACATTCTGGCCAAGACAGCCAAGAATGCTTGAACTTCTTGCACCCGATTATTCTAAGACGAACTATAATGAACGAGAGGATATACTTGTTTTCTTCGGACGCGTTGAAAATGATGAGCAAGGAAAGTGGCGCAAGGATATTTCTGGATGGCAAACCCTGTGCTCGAAATTTAGTATGCCAGTTGGAGCCAAGGAGCCCTATGTATATGAAGCCGATAGGTATCTAAAAGCTCTTGCTTCATCGAAGTATGGTCTCTGTCTCCGTGGTTATGGTCCAAAGTGCAATCGTGAGATTGAACTCTTAGCAATGGGAACGGTACCTGTTGTTGTTGAAGGAGTGGATATGGACAATTATTCTGAACCCCTAGTCGAGGGAATTCACTATCTACGTGTAAAGGATTCGGATGATGCACGCGATAAAATCGCGTCTATCAAGGAATCTGAATGGGAAACCATGTCTAAGGCGGGACACCAGTGGTGGAAACAGAATGCTAGCGTAGATGGCTCCTGGTCAGTGACCAAGGGTTTACTTGAGTCCAAGGCGTAACTTCCCCCATTTGATTGTCTTCTTTAGTTTATCCTCATTGACTGCTTGTTTGTAACCACGCAAGTCAAAGAGACCACCTCTAAATAATTCTGGACGATTCTCAAACTGCGACGAATCGTTAGACCAATTGGATTTTCCAAGATAATTATTCGTCGTAAGTGATGACTGGGGTAAATGGGCACTTGCATCTTCTGCCATCTTTTTGCCATCAATCCAGATTTGCAAGGCAGGACGAACACCATCCCCTGATGCAGTTGTTATACACACGTGAGTCCATTGTCTTATCTTGAATGCCTTGTCTACCTTAATATGTTGTAGGCGTAATTTACCACTCCACACTTCATAGAGTAAGGTTGCGGTGCCTGAAAGAACCGCCTTAGGGTCTAGATCTGCATCCTTTTGCAAGGGTTTCAGGGGAGAAAGCTTACGCGGAAGAATCTGTTTCTCACACGGCGGGTCATCAACATTTGCAGATGTAGATAACATAAGTTGCATAGGAGTCATATCTGGGACCGGTTGAGCTCCTGAAGGGAAATCTGGTAGAACCATATTCAAATCTGTAGATTCACAGGCAGATTTTCTGATGAAGGCACTATTATCCATTGTTTGGTCTCCCTTTCCAATAATTCCAACAAAGACATTGTCCTGCCCTGGTCCATTTCCGAAATCTATGATGTGAGCATTATTCGTAAATTCATCAAACTTCACCCAGAAACACATTGCACGCATTGTTGTCAAGCTGATTTTCTGACCAAACGACATATCTGGAGAATCTCCTAGACGCAAGAACTGATTGGACCCATTAAATCTTAGACCATTTGTTATCTGTACACGCTCATCTAGACTTGTTGTTTGTGTGTCACCCATCATCACCTGGGATGGTAAGACTTTCACATCTACTTCATTTATATGCAAGCTACCTGAGGCAAAGGTCTTCAGATTCTCCGCATAATCCTTCATATCATCTATGAATCTGAACCAAAACATAATCCCCTCATAAAAATACAAGATTTCTCCAATATCCTTGGGAGGCTTCGTATCTAGGAAAGTCCTGGTATCAAAGGTCGTTTCTAAGGCACGATAACACTGGGCTTCCCAGGAACCATTCTTCATCTTTACAACGGCACAATAGTCGGATTTCTTATCATCATCTGCATCACGCATATAATCATCGCGACTTGTCTTAAATCCATCCTTTACACTTGGTGTTCTAAAATTTGTAGATGCAAGATTCTCTGTACCTGCTAAAGCACACGCAAAGAATTTATTGGATTCTTCAGCACCCTTTGGTAAAATCATTCTACAGAAATCGTGAGGCACACCAAGTCCTTGAACATCTGCATAACCCATCACATTACGCTTATCTTGTACAAACCCAGATTCCTCCGTGCCAAAAGAAATATCACCCCGACGAGGAAAGTACAAGGTCATAAAGCTATTATCACCGGGGCTGACTAAAAACCCTTCATACGTTGATGATGCGAAGGGATTCCAGATATCTAAGATAAGAGTTATAACTAAGGCAATGACTGCAATATATAATAATGTCTCCCACGACATCTCCTATTCGCTATTGGTATTTTCAAGTGGAACAGACTCTCGCACTAAACTAGAATGAAGGGTGGTCGGATCCGTGGGCAAGGTACATATGGGTGTGTATTCCAACCTGCACTTCTATGTCGTGGTGTAGGACAAGCTGATAAAAAGGTAGATCAAGCGAAGGTAGGAAAAATTACATCCGTAGAAGATGCAGAGAATGAACTCGCAATTGCAAGATATTTAATAAAGTTACCTGATGCTTCTAAATACACTGTATTCGCTGAGCCCCAAGAATGTGTCCCTCGTGCTAGATCAAAGCAAGAAGATCCAGATATTAGACTCTGTGAATTTACAAAGGATATGGATCTTCAAACGACCACGCAAATTATGATGCCTTGGGGTGGAACACCGATGAATCGAATCAATCTAAACCCACCATCCTTCGATTTCTTCCGATTTATGGAAGAAACTTTAGCAGCAGGTGCTTTCCTAACGCTTAATGATATTTGCCATATGGATATCGGTGGCCATAATTTACTCTTTCACAACGATAGAGTACCAAGAATTATTGATTTCGGGTTCGCCTTCAGGCCAAGTACACTTGAGTTATCAGATCTTAAGACACGGTGGCGTATCATTGCATACGATCACGATACTGAAACTCCAGAAGTCACTCTTATGTTAGGAGCATTTAAGGGTATTCCTCCTTCAACGGTCATTCAACGGTTACAAAGGGCAAAACCTGCAGTTCAAAGACTTGTAAGTCTCTGTGACGTTGTTCCAAGTGAATGGGCGGCGGATCTTAATCAGTGGGCAAAAGAATCCCAAAGTTTTCAACAAAATGACTGGTTATCTTGTTGGAAACTCTATTGGCCGGGATTTGATGCTTGGGCACTGGGTACTGTACTTCTTGAAATCCTTGAAATACAAATGGCGATTCCTTCTTTCATACAGTCCAGTATCTGGAAGGAAAGGGGTGAAACTGTAAAATCTGTTTTAAAACACCTATGCGGTGGACACCCTGCATTTAGAAAGGATGCCGTGGAAGCTCTCCATATCTTTACGAATGGCTCACATCCCTTGGTTTCCGCCGGGTCTGCTGGTAGCGACTGGATTTCTGAGAAGAATGCAAAGCGCCCCCTTGTCTAGGTTCGCTCATCATATGCATTGATTTATCACGAGGAACGCAGAAATATCCACAAAACTTTGTATACATTAAAGGCTCCTTGTGATGGTTATAAATGAAAGATGCTCTGTCTGGCCTTATAATAGGCCTGCCAGTCGCATCAAGACGTGTCACATTCATTGCACCAGGCTTGTGTGACCAGAATCCATCAGGATCTTGACGCAAAAAATGGTAGTCACGTTTCGGATCCACAATTAAGGCAATCTTACTTGTGCCTTGATTGCAGCGTTTTTCAAAGGTTGTGGCCTTCACATCTGGATTATCTCCCCATACACGTGAAACCATATCTCCACAACCCTTTTCCTTCTGCTCTGAAAATCTACCGAACCCTGCAGCATAGCCTGGTTGATGAAATCCAACATTGCAGTTTACAGTATCATTACACTTTTGAACCATCTTAGGATCTACAGCATTCATCGCATAGGCGAAACAGTTGTGGGAACCTTTTAATGCGACCTTATTATTCCAAGTTGCCATATTCAAGGGTGGTTCACTACCTGTTGTCGGACTCCTTTGGCACGATTTCGACGATCGTGTCATTGAATATTTCAACTTCAAGCCGTTGTGAATCTTGCAATATGGTTTCTTCTGCAAAGGGGCTTCCTGGCATTTCAGATTGCATTGACACAGAGGTTTTTGGGGTAGTTCCTTGAACTCTGGGAGGACTTGATGCCTCATCTATTTTAGGAAGAGTTAATGTTGATACAGGATACAAACGTAAAGTCTCAGACCTTGGCTGTAGGCCAATCTTTGGATGCTTTGAACTCTTTTTCATATCATCTAGCCAACCTTCAATCAATGTCTTCTTATCCGTTGAAAGACTGGCTAATTCACCCTGCTGGGTTGCTGGACTTGCTGGGCTCATAAGTGGAGCGTGTGATGCATTTCCTACAGCAGATGTATCAGTAAATTTCCAATACTCTTCTTCTACTTGCCTTAGCTTGATTTTTTCCGCCATCTTAAAAAATATAATGAACTGATTCTCGTGAGTGGTTGTTATTTGACCTTCCTTCGTTGCATATCTACCACTCAGACCTATATATTGCCATCCTTCAGAATGTAAAAGTTCAAGAGTGGTATTAATAAAATAATACTTCTTATCTAACTTAAATAGGGTCATAAATCCATTGCATATAGTGACGGCAATTGAGATAATCCAGGTGTTCCAGTAAATATAAACAGAACTTGATTGAATCGACAAGAATGCTGGTACCAAGATACTTCCAACCGTTACAATAACACGCGTAATATAATAATAATATGAGAGACATTTTGCTCGATAATGAAAGTTCTCTAAGACCTTTAAATATCGGTCTTGTAATACAGTTTTCTTATGACTTTCAATATCTAGCATAGCAAATGCGTCGAAAAGTGTTTGTTCCGGCGTTCTATTTCTTTTACACAAGCTTAGACTCATCTTTTCTATCTTATAGAAGAGAGATGAAAGATCTCACAGATGTAAATATTTATTATATAAACCTCGATAAACGTGATGATCGTAAAAGGCAATTTGAAGCACAGGTTGCCCTTACAGCAATGCCACCTGTTCAACGTGTTACGGCGATTCACGGATTGTCGCTTAATACGCGATTTGATAAAAACATCGGCGTGCATACACGCGTTCAAGTGATTACTGAACATCGACGCTCACATTATGAAATTCACAGTCGCGGAGCCCTAGGTGCTTCTTTTTCTCATATTAGCGCTTGGAAAACCTTTATTGATTCTGGTGCGGAATATGCGCTGATTATTGAGGATGATGCGCAACTCCCTGGAACATTTGCAATGATGTTCCGGGACGCGGCTAAAGGATTACCTAATGACTGGGATATCTGGATATTAGGATGGAATCATAAACCATCGGATATAAAACCATCTGATAAAAACGATCCCTTTCGGCAAATTCTTCATTTTGTTGGAGCACACTGCTATCTTATAAAACGTAAGGCAGCACAAATACTTGTTAAAGAAGCATACCCCGTTGAAAACCATATTGAGCATTATATGAGTAACGTTGCCTATCTTTACAGACTTCGTATTATGCGCCATATACATTTATATGTTCCACAGATGGATCGCATATTAACTGTATCAGATGTTAGAAAGCCAAAAGGATGCCCCACCTGTGTAGTTGATGATAAAGATGATGAAATCAATGCCCGTAAAAATAAAATGCTAAAAAATTGAATGGTTGTGCATAGTGTACTATATTACACAGCAATGCCGAATCTATATTCCTACACATATACTGCAGAGGGTCATGGACCGTGGTGGGGTATTCGCTGCTCAAAGGCATTCTATCAAGAAACCATTCGGCAGATGAATGAAACACAACGATGTTTCGTTTATCTTACGAACTCAATTGGCGAGACTCTCGCCATCGCTGTTGAAGGACCGCATTCCGAACCAGGAGATGACAATGTCTTTGTACCTGGATGGGTTCTTACGCGCCTAGGTCTGTATGACGGCGAGGAAGTCGTGATGGATCCAATTCTTGAACCTCTTCCCAAGGGGACCTCTGTCAAGATTAAGCCTATGACATGGTACACCGTTGAGGGACCGATGTTTGTTGAGGGACTCACCGAGGCACTCAATCAACTTGGAATTGTTCAGGAAGGTCTTCTATCCGCTGTCGTTGATCCATCGATGCCTGACTTGCACGAATTCATTGTGGAAGGACTGGAACCTGCGCGAGTCTGCTTAGCGGATGGCGAACTATCCGTAGACCTTGAGAGGGCTATGGATAGACCGGTTACGCCTGAGCCTTTAGTTGAACCTATGGCTGAGCTAGAACCTATGGCTGCGCCTATACCTTCGGCTCCACCCTTTGAGGATGCCTTTATTGCTCCTCAGTTAAATTCAAATAGAAAAGGATTTGTAGCCTTTGGGGGTACTGGATATCGTCTAGATGGGAAAGTTTAATTGACTATAAACCAGTAAAATGTTGAAGAATCACTTGGAAGACTTGAACGCACAATAAAAGAACCAGTAGTGGGTACAACTGACGTTGCAGCAGGTGTAACATTATTGACTGTTATAAATACAAGTGATGATGCTGTGATTTGGCTTGAATAAATTGTTTGTATAGATGAACCATTAAAATTAGCTGTACCACAAGATGTTGTTAATGGACTCCCGATTGTACCAGTTGAGCCTGCTCCAGCAGGCGTCGCAGGTGAACGATATTTTTGTGCTGTTACGGTTGTTCCAGCCGTAACTGAAAGCCCAGCCGTAACCGTCGTACCCGCAGAAACAAGACCATTCGTTAGAACTGGCGCACCCTTATCCGTAACAACATTCGCATCAGGCTCAACATTGTCAACCAAGAAGTTCGGGCGATTACTGCTATAAACAGCAAAGAGTGACGCATTGGGGTCAATGAATCCATTGAGCATTGACTGATTATCGTAGACACCCACCATGTATGTAGTTACACCTGGGTTGATACCTGGGGCAAGCTTGCGACCATTTTCACGCAAGATACGGCCCGCGGGGCACTTTGATGCGTCAAGTGTTACAAGTCCAAGTTGTCCAACTGTCTGAAACTTAACCTTTTTTACTGTATAACTGAAAAAATCTGTATTAAAAGGTTCCGTAGAAATATACGAACGCGCCGATATATCTCTTGATACCTTCGCCATTTTATATACTCTAGACTATATTTTTTTTTATAAAATAGGTCTAAACATTCATACACTATACTTACTCAATGACGGATATCATACAAGGTGCAAGGGCAATTCAGAAGGCAATTTATAATGCACTTGAAGACAATGATGGAGCTCTCATTGGCCGTAATGGAAGCACGGAACTAGAACTTATGATTGATTTACAAAAACAAGGACTTTATCAAGCGTTAAAATACAATGCAGGAATATACCCTCTTTCAACTGAAAGACAACTCATAAAATGGCAAAGATTGTCGATTGATGCGACGCGCCACTCTGATGTCTTGGCAACTGGTTGGTATAAGCCTCTCAAGAATGCTGAACAATCCGCACTAAGCCAATGGAACTTCCAGGGTCATCAGATTCCTCTTCGTTCTCTAGAACCCTATTACGTTGAACCAGAAAACCAATGGATTCAACTCCTTTCTGGTCATCGTGTAGCCGTAGTAAGTTCTTTTTGTGAAACGATGAAATCTCAAGTTGAAAAGTTTGATACCATATGGCCATCCAAGATGATACCCAATGATATTACCTGGTCCTGGGTACAGACAGGGTATTCACCCGAAGTTGCAAAAGGCCGAAATGAATGGCCACCACACGTAAAGTCTTGGTCTGACGCAGTAGATTACGTGGTATCAGAAGTTGTAAGTCAGGGAGCCAGATTTGTTCTCATTGGTTGTGGCGGACTCGGTATGCCAATTGCCAAGGCTCTAAAGGAACGAGGAGTCATTGCGATTGTTCTAGGAGGGGCTATACAGGTCCTCTTTGGAATAAAGGGGAAGCGTTGGGCAAACCACGAAGTCATATCGACTTTCTGGAATGACTCTTGGGTTTGGCCTTCTGAAGCCGAGACACCTATGAATGCGGCTCATATTGAAGGTGGGTGTTACTGGTAAAAATTGATAAGCGGGTTCAAGTACAAGCCCCTACACCAACGAATGGAGCCATCTGTGCCTGCAACAAAGAAGAAGGTGATTCGTATTAAGAAGAGCCAAGTCATACAAGAGCCAGATGTCCCCGTGAATACTCTTGTAGTTCCTGCTAAAAAGACAAAAGCAAAGAGGCCTAATGTTAAAGTCAAGGATGAGGAAAAGCCGACGTGTGGTATCTGTCTTGATCCTTACAACAAGATTGCAAACACAGAGGTCAAATGCAGTTTCTGTGAGGAATCTGCCTGTCGCCGATGCGTGCAGACCTTCTTTACCACTACCACGAACGACCCCCACTGTATGCATTGTAAGAAAGCCTGGGACCGTGAGTTTATGGATGACAATCTCACGATGACCTACAGAACCGGTGATTACAAGAAGCACCGAGAGAATGTCCTTCTAGACCGCGAAATCGCTCTAATGCCTGCCACACAGCATCGTGCCGAGCAAATGAAGTCTGCTGACAAGATGGAAAAGGAACTCATTCCACCTCTGAATGAGCAACTCAGAGTTCTATATGAGCAAGAGCGAGTCATTAAAACACAAATCGGAAAGGCTCAAGGACTACGTATGGATGCAACTTTCCAGATTCATATGCTCCGCACCGGTCAGACGGATAAGAGTAAGCCCAAGCCAGAAGTTAGCTTCATTCGCAAGTGCCCCGATTCAGAGTGCCGCGGCTTTCTCAGTACTGCCTGGAAGTGTGGCCTTTGTTCCAAGTGGGCTTGCCCAGATTGTCACGAGCTCAAGGGTGAGAACCGCGATTCAGAGCACACTTGCAACCCTGACAATGTCGCCACTGCGAAACTCCTAGCCAAGGATAGCCGCCCTTGCCCTGGCTGTGCAACCGTCATCACGAAGATTGAGGGCTGTGACCAGATGTGGTGTCCCCAGTGTCACACAGCCTTCTCCTGGCGTACAGGCCAGAAGGAAACCGGTGTCGTGCATAATCCACACTTCTATGAGTGGCAGAGAAAGCAGAACGGCGGTGTTGCACCTCGTGTCCTGGGCGATGTTGCGTGTGGAGGTGTTCCTACGTACCATGAGATTAGAGGAAGACTCATTGGACTACTAGCCAAGGAAGCCGAGCTAATTATGCAGTTCCACCGGGTCTTGAATCACGTTCAACACGCGGAACTTCAACGGTACCATAACGTCTTCAATGAGGCGGATAATGAGGACTTGCGTGTTCAGTATTTACTGGGAAATATCAATGCTGATACTCTGAAACTATCCGTTCAGGCGAAGGAGAAGAAGCGCGAAAAAGAGCGCGCGATTCGCCGCGCGCTTGAGGTTCTTGTACAGGCGGGTACGGATATCCTGCGTCGCATTATGGCAGGGAAAGATGGTGAAGAAAAGAGAGCCATCATCCCAGAGCTAGATGCTCTTAGAATCTACGTAAATGAACTTCTGGCAAAGATTCACCAGCGTATGAAACTAGCGGTACACCAGTATAAGAGTAACTGGGAGACGCATAATCCCTTCACCACAGCAGGACAGAAGAGGGAGGCTTATCTTGAGGAGCGGCGAAAGATGATGGAAGAACAGGCTGCGGCTAGAAGACAGACACCTAGAACTCCAGTTCTCAATACCATTATACAGCCTATTTAATAATCAACACTATAGTATAAGATGCTATCATCTGCAGGAAATATTCCCCCCGGTGCTGTGCTAACAGGTGGAAAAAAGACGCGTAGTAAGAAAACAAGAAAGTCAAAGAAGTCCAAGAGGACAAGAAAGCATTAACTGGTCTAAAACTATGACACCTATATTCTTTAAGAATGGAATGTGTGATAGCCGTTCGTATTGGAAATCTCCAGAATATTTTTAATAATGTTGCGACTATCAAAGGAAAGTGGAGTAGCCCTGATGGTCCTCAGTCAGATGCAGTGCGTGAATATTTTGTACAAGGCTATTCAGTATACGTTGTATTCTGTGACCATTCAGGTCAAGCAATCTATATGACAAGGGTTACAGGAGTTCGTCCTAGATCTCTAACAGATTACGATTTTCCCTTAGAAAATAATCTTGGAAGATTCAATACCTTTTTTGAATTTGATCCTAATATGGCTATGCATATGCTAGGTTCGCCTATTTTCAATAGACTACAGAATGCGATTCGTTACACAGTGGGGTATCAAATACCTATGGACATACATACTACGGATTCACTCATAGGATATTACAAGGGATTTTTTGATGGGCATAATTCTGTAAATGTTCTATCAAATACATACAATCAATATGCAAATGTGACTACATCATTATATTAAATATTATCTTATATTAAGAATGTTAAAAACCCGTAAACAAGGACAGAATAAAAGAAAAAGAATAAGTCGCAAGGCCCCAAAGGTCACAAAGGCTACAAAATGGCCCGAAGGGTCCATTGTCTATATTTGCGGAAATAGACATATGTTATTTGGCCCAAATGATGATGATCTAGGGGGTTCAGAGCAAGCGGTTGTACAATTATCTAAATGCTGGGCATCCAAGGGACATCCGGTTGTAGTCTATGGAAATGTAAAAGAAACAATAAAAGATGGTGTTGAATATCGTTCCATATACAAATTAAATCTTGCGGATAGCTTTGATGTTGCTATTTTCTGGAGATCCTTCGGTGTTCGTCTTTTGCCCTTAGTACAGGCTAGAAAACGTATGGTAGATTTACACGATAGCTGGGATCCCAAGAATTATGTATCTCCCCAACAACTGAATGATCTTTCACATGCGATTATGGTAAAATCAAATTACCATAAATCCCTATATCCATATGTTGAATCTACAAAAATGCATATTGTTATGAACGGTGTTCAAGTCGGTCTATTTAATTCGGTTATAGAATCGATTCCAGAAGATAAACGTGAGCCATACCGACTCATATATGCATCAACCTATGAGCGTGGCCTAGAGCATATTTTACGGTATTCTTGGCCAAAGATTAAGGCTGCAATTCCCGAATCAACACTTGATATCTATTATGGATTAAATCGCCTTGCAAAGACACCTCTAGGTCTTAAACTCAAAAAGTTATTCAAACAAGCAGGCGTCAAGGAACACGGTCGTGTATCCTTAGAACAGATTGCAAAGGAAAAGGCCACCTCAGCCATACACTTATATATAAGTAACAGTCCAACAGAGATTGATTGCATTAGTGTTCGCGAATCACTTCTCTGTGGGTCTGTTCCGGTACTTGCAAATGATTATGTATTTAAGGAACGCGATGGCATTCATGTTTCTGGATCAACGGCGAATCCAAATACATACAAAAAGGCCGCGTCAACTGTGATTCATCTATTAAAGAATCAGGATGAGCTTGAAAAGAAACGCAATGATTTACGTAAAAGTGATACCATTGTTTCGTGGGAAACAGTTGCAGATAAGTGGTTAAAAATTATGAAGTAATTCCGGCCTTGCGGGTTTTAAGCGCCTTACAAATACCAGGATGCTAATAGAAGATTCTATGTCATCGTGGATTATTGCACGTAACGTTCAACCAAAGAAGAAGACCACCGCGGTAAAATATTATGATTTAAGCACATCACACGATATGGTTTCTCTATATTTAAATTATCTATCATCATACATTTATTCTCTAAAGATGGGAGAGCCCTTTAATCTATGGGAACCAACGTATGTTATACAGAATACCTTACGTCAAGTTCCTCAGGTAAAGTTTCTAAAAGAATTTCCTAAAGATGGAACTCTTATACAGGAGTCTTCATATCAACCCTTTGCTTCCTCAATGAAATTCAAGGATGTACAAAAGATTGCTTCTGATATAATCTCTTATGATTCTGCATTCAATAGAGCCGTTGTAAATGTGATAGATAAGGCCGGTATTAAAAGTATGTTTGATATCGGAATTCATCTTATCAGAGATATCAGTGGACCGAATCTAACGGCATTCAAGATGTATGGTGAAATTCTAAGAGATTACCAGAAGAAGACAAAGAAGAATACTCTCTTAGTCTATGTGATGGCCGATAATTACAATGTCGTTACGCAATTCCAGAGCTACTGTGACCCCTCCTGGAAGCTTGTAAGTCTGAGTAAGACACCTGCTATGAGTTCGGATGATATGTTTATTCACCAGATGGCGGATATACAAATTATGACTGCAGTTCCTGCACTCGCCCTTGATTTTAGTCTTACTGCTGACAGATTCATTTATTTAATGCAGCGCTATAAGGGAGGGCTCACATTCTTTAAGGAGGTCAAGGATAGAACGTGGAATTTATTCTAAAGGAGATTAGAATGTCTGAAGTTAAGAACCTACAAAAATGGCAGAATAACAATCCTGAATTGCAGGCTCTCTTAAAAGGAGAAAAGAACTGGGGAAATATGACACCTTCATCTCACAAGGATACACTCAGTTCCGCAAGTATGCCACCAGGTTCTGTAGCCCCCTTAACATATGCGGAAAAGATGAAAAAACAAAGAAAGGTAAATTCTGAACTAATTCCTGAGAATCAAAGAAATAATATAAATATTGCACGTGAGGGTGCTAATGCTGAGAATGTAAGACGTATGAAGGAAAGTTATAATCGCTATATGCGCAGGGGATCCCGGCGTAACGATAGAAGCTCCTCACCAAGACCTAGATACTATACACGCAGAAGAAGCTCTTCCAGAGAAAGAAATAATAGAGGGCGTTACTATTCTCGTAGAAGAAGCTCTTCCAGAGAAAGAAATAATAGAGGGCGTTACTATTCTCGTAGAAGAAGCCCTTCACCAAGACGCAGAAGTCCTCCCCCTAGACGCAGAAGCCCTTCACCCAGAGAAAGAAACAATAGAGGGCGTTATTATTCACGCAGAAGCAGATCTCCGCAAAGAAATAATCACGGGCGTTTCACCAGGCGGAGCTAAGTAAAATTTGAAAATCCCCTGCATCATACAGTAGCTATAAACAATGGATTCATATACTATAACAGTTCACGAATATATCTCATACTATAATTACCTATTGGTTATACTATGTGTTATATTACTATGCAACTTCTTCTGTGTGAAGGAACCCAATCGTAGAATGCGCGGATCAATTCGTATTAATCAAGTTTAATATGATATAAGATAGATATGCCTGACTTTCATGCAGAGGTAATTAGTGATACACATTTAAATTTATGGAATTATACTGACGAGGAAATCGCCAATATTTTTCCTAAAACCCCCGATGTACCCAATCTTATTCTTGCAGGAGATATCGGTGATCCAGATCACCAATCCTTATATACGGCATTGTCCATTGTAAAGGATCGTTATAAACGGGTTATCTATATTCCTGGAAACCACGAATTCTACAATAGAGAATCTAAGAGCAAGAAAACTCCATATAGTGTCTTATCGTGGTTTGATAAACTAGATACTCAATGGGATAATTTCCATTTTTTCTATCGGCGCAATGAAGTCTATGATGGCATCCGTGTGGTAGGTGCAACTGGATGGACAACATCTCCAAAGGATACTAGCTGGTCAAAAACCATATCTGAAGAAGGTCGAAAAGATGTTGATTTTCTTGAACAAGCACTTCTTCATTCTACTAAACCAACCCTTGTCGTCACACACTATCCATCGACTCTAAGAGTTCTCACGCCCGATTTTGCAGATAAACCATACAAATACGATTATGCTCATGATCTTGAGAGAATGTATAGATATCCAGTATCTATATGGGCCTTTGGTCACGTACATCAGAAGCACGATTTCACAGTTCCATACAGTTCATCACTATATGGAGCAAGGAAGGTTCGTGTCATTTGTAATCCATATGGATACCCAGGTGAGCCTATTACCGCATCTAGACCCTTGAAATTCACTATCTCAGCTGGGGTACAATCTCTTGATGATAGGATCTATCAAACTCTATAAGACTATTCTTAAAATTGACTCCTGGAGTAAAGGCAATCGGGCGAATCCCGCGTGTATACGTTACCGCCTCTTGCCAGGTGATTCCCTTCGTTGCAATTAAAACCATTGCTACAAGAGTTGCCGACCGTTGCATTCCTGCAGCACAATGAATTAAAATGGGTTTCCCTTCATTGCGCTCCTTTAAAATCTTATAGACCGCCTCGTGAGACCATAACGTCATATTTCGGATTTCTTCCGCCTGTAAATTATCATCCACTGGAATTCTATACTGTTTCTTAATACTCGGTGAAAATGGAATATCCTTTGTCGCATTAAAGACCACAGTGATATTCTTTTGTTTTAGCCACTTATCATCTAAGGCCGCTCTTCCGTTTCCTAGCCAGAGACCTGGTAGAATTTCGTGTGCATTTGGTAAGCCCGACATACTGATTGTAGTCACAAGTAAAAATGAAAGCGTTTCGCGTAAAAACTTTGGTAAATATTGATGAAACAATCTGAGAAGTGTCTGACACTTCATCTCTACCGTAAGGATGAGGTACTTGCTGCAATGAGATGGGCGATTATAACCAATAATCTTTTGGAATCAATTTACTGGGGACTTGAACTGTTTGATAGTGATATGGAACAAGATGCTCTCCAGATGCTAGAATTCATATGGCTCTCACAGATTGGATTCTCATCGTTTTCATTCCTGCGCCGTATCCTAGACATTTATAAGACTGGTGAACTTGACCGTGATTCCTGGATATCTCTTCTGAATTCAATGGCCCGTATGAAATCCCGCGATTCCACGGCTTTCTATCTTCTTATCCGGGGAGCTACGGAGCCGTGTGATTGGACCCCTAGTTTTAAACATACGTATACATATAATACACTATCTGATGCTCTAACTGATACTATACAAAGAGGAAAGGTGCTTGAAGCCTGGCTCATTAGTCGTGCAATGAAACCAGATGAACAGTGGATAATCTTAAAATCTCTTGCGATTCAAAAAGGACGTTCGGAATCCTTATGTGAAGTTCAGATGACAACTTTATCTGAATATGAACAACGTGCTGCAGCCTTTGTCCTACTAGGTCTTACAGATGAACAGTGGAAAAAAGTATTTGAGCCCCTAATAGAGTATGAGCTTCCTTCTGAAATTATTAAAGCCATTGATGAATGGGATTCCGAAGAATCAATCAGGCTAAGAAGAGTCTATAAAATCAAGCCCGAGGCACTCTTGTATATTACCGAAAGAAGTGTGCAATCGGTCCTGGAATCCTCTGAAAAAGATATTCAAGGAGATTTTCTAGAATCACTGATTGATTCTCCTTACTGGTCAAATATCCTAAAAGGCTATATAAATTCTAGGAATGAATGGATATCAGATCGTTACAATGAAATGTTCTATGATACATACTTTCCTTACAAGATGGGTGACACTCCAGATGAATGGGTAACTGCAGATAGAGAGAAGTCTCACGGGCGTGGCCTAGGACGCTCAGAAGAGGCAGGTTTGAAACGATTTCTAGATACCTTGCTCCAACGCTCAATGAGCCTTGGAGTATGGAATTGTATAAAACCAGAGGAATATATGGATTCCCTTGATTGGCTTAGTATATATAGCGAGTTGCATTCAAAATGCCTTAAAAATCTTACAAGTCAATTGCCCTTCAATGCAACAACGAAGACCTTTGAAATTTACTGAAATAATCTTGCAAGTCGGTCAATCCGCTCATCGCCAATGGGTTCATAGACTGATACACAATCACAAAAAATAGGAATAGATGATGTTCTATGATACAGAATACAATATACACTATTACTTAATAAATCACGACTAAACGATAGAAGAGTCTGGTCTTTTCCAACGTAGGTATATATATTTTCAAGGGGAGAGACGACTGTCTTCAAGGCGACTATATGAACCGATACATTTTTTGCCAAATCTGTCGTCTGTATTAAAAACCCATATGTGCCATTTGTAAATTTGCAGGAATCAATGGTTAATGATGGTAAAGGTGTAATTGTATCTGCACGAACAAGAGGCTTCACTGTTTCAGGCTTTAAGGTTGATTCTACGAGACCCATCGAGTATCTAGACTAGATAGCTTGAGAATTGTTTATGTGCTACGACATCTGTACATCAATTCAATAAGATTCGCCGTTCTTTCAGCTATTTCGAGCAACATAGGACTATCCCGCAACTCCTTTGCAACATACAAATCATGTGTCAATCGTATCCACTGCTTGACAATTCCCATATCAGGCTTCTGGTCTACAGCTAAAACAAAGGCATCACGAACATCGTCAGGTAGATCATTATACTCTGCTTGTACATGAAAATAATCAAGAAGTTCATCCCTGAATTTCCACACAGGGCCACTGAAATGCGAATCAATGGATAAAAGCTTAATGGGTTGCTTAAAATATTTAATAAAATAATTAAAATCACATTCATACGAATACAATCTATCAAAGATCCAGGAGGTTTCACCGTGTTCCTTGCACTGTTTAATGATAGACATTAGTTGCCCCCTTGTAAACACAGAATTCGTAAATGGGTTTATCGGTGGTAGAGGATTTGGAAACATATAATCCGAGTTGCTAACTCTCATTTCAATCACCTTTCTTAGAGTTGAGGCCTCAAATACATAGGACAGTTTCTGTGGAAAATCAACAATACGTACAAGCTTCTTAGGAACTTCCATTGTCACCACATCTTCCACATTCTTAACATTCTTTATACACTTATTTATACGCCATCTATGAATTAGACCATTCACAAAACGCTTTACTGTAAAAAGTTGAGTGTATATCTTCTTGACGGCTTTCCATTCATAGAGTTCTCTGCTCTTCTGTTTTTTTAGAAATTCTTGAACTATATCGGGTGGGCTCCAGTCCGATTCCAGAGGTAATCCAACATGGGTTCTCTTACTAAACATTGTAAATGAATCCATTGAAATTCCACTTGTATGCGACTTTAACAACTGTAATATTGTAAAGGTATTATAATGTTGCAACGATTCAAATTTACTTCTGATGACATCCTTTATACGCAGCATTCCAGCAGGTATTTCCCAACGAAATCCTGTATATGGTTTAAAGGGTATATGAATACTACGAAATCCATATGTTTCTGTAACGGTGGGCTTTACTTTTTTCTTTTGTATCGTCTTCTTTTTAGCCTTTATAGCCATCACTCTTGGTATGACATCCATTAAATAGGTTCTTTAAAAAATCTTTAGACCTATTCATTATTGTTATTATTCTTGAATATCAAAGAGGACAAGTTTATTTCCATTAAATGTACCACATTGAACACCATTCAAACTAGATACCTCATTCGTGATTGGATTATAAATATAGGTTACCTCTTCTCTTTGTAAACGTCTTACTAGGGGCAAACAAGGTACATCTGTACTTGCGGTCATATGATTTGCGCAGAATCTAGGTGCTGAACCAAAGGCTGGACATCTACATCGTAAGTAGACCTTTGCGTGCTGTGTAATTGCCTGACACTGATAGACTGCATTCTCATCGTCCGGTAATAGAATAAACTTAGAGGACTCTTCCAGTTTCAAGTGTGCAATGATTTCCTTTGGAGAGACATTTAACTCTGCTGCAACCTCCTTTGCCAGAGCAATACCCTTTGTAAATAAGACGGCTTCCAGACTTTCCCACATAGACTTGGGAATTGAATAAGGTTGTAACATTGTACGGTGTGCGCTATAGTCGGGCGGGCCGATTTCATTTTTTACAGTAAGCATCTAAGGGATGGTATCTCCTTCAGAATGGGGGCCCAATGCCTGGGAACTCTTACACGGAATCGCTGAACGTGTAGGAAATCATTCTAATAAAACTTTAATACGAGATGAACAAACCGAACTTAAATTGACACTACGGCATTTTGGAGCCTTACTCCCTTGTACAAAGTGCCAAACCCATTATAAGGAATGGATTCGGAAATCCTTTCCAAATACCTTCTTATATGGAGACTACTTGAAGGATGATCTTCGCGTATGGCTCTTTCATTTACACGAGGATGTCAATCGGCGCAAGGAGATTCAATCAGCGGTAGCTATTGATACTCTTCAAGAACGTTATAAGGCTATTGATTTACGGGCAGCAGCTATAAAGCTGAGATCCGTATATCAACGAGGAGTTCAACTAAATGTTCTAAAACCAGAGGAATGGAAAATGGCCTGGAAACATCTTGATTTTCTCTTACGATTTATTGGTGTTTAATAATTATTAAAAGAGAATAGACATATGGGGTATGATTATTTAATGAATATTGCAACTATTATGTTTTTTATTTGCTATATTCCTGAATTGTATGCGAACTATAAGAATAAGAATTCAAACATATACAATCTTCCTGAAAAAGCAATTACTCTAAGTGGAACCGCCTTCGCCTTTGCCTATGCCTTATCTATGAATGATAGTGTATTAATAATGAATTATGCACCACTTCTTAGCCTAGATATAATAGCCCTTTTAATGAGAGGCTATTATACATATAAGAATCACTATGTAAAACCACAAATTAATCAACCAAGCACCGAGCCAATCGTTTAGTCTGATGAACAAACAATTGGATTGGGTGTTGATGACCCAGGTGGTATAATCTGTGATAAGATTCCAAACAAATCTGATGAACGTGCACCACACTTCTTTGATAAAATATACACCTGTACTCCTATATATCCAGCAAGGGCAGCTGATAGTAGACTTAATCCAATTCCTAACATGCCACGCCCCTCACATCCACGCATAAGTCCAAAGCGTACCGCTAAGATAATAAGGGCAAAAATGCAGGTAGATACAATAACAAAGATAGATTGAGTATTTCTCTTTTCAACACCCATTTGATCTGAAGAAGGCTGAGCAGGGGTCATTAAATTGTCTAAGGCATTCATTATGGCATATCCTATAAAGAATGCAAGACTCATTAGCCAATAACTGGGCACAGATTCTCCACCGGAACTATCAGCCTTATAGCTTGTAATTGTAGGTTTTCCTCCTATCGAGGGTATTAAATTACAGGTATCTCCCGTAGACCGTGTCCAAGATACGCGGCTTAAGGGTGCAACCTTATTTAGGATAAATCCGAGAGCGCTTTGCATTATAAAAGTATAAATAGGCATTAAAATTCCAAGTCCAAGAACAAGATTCGCGTGAGCAATGGATCCAGTCGTAATGGTAAATATAAGCGAGGTTGTCCCTAGAACAATGGGTAATTGTTGAACACCGCGGTATAGATATTCTTTTGTTCCTCCTATTATCCCTGATGCACTCACCAGAGACATTCTCTAATGTTCTCTACTTTTTTAATTCAATCAACTGGCTGCAGCACAAACAAACATCGGCTTTCCACGCTCCTCTGATGTCTGTATCATCGGTAAATTTAAGATATTAATTCCATCACGACCAAAGAGTGCCTTATTTTGTTGAATTAAGGCCATTCCCATTAATCCACCTAAGATCAAGGATACAAATAGAGTTCCAAAGGATTCACAACCGTATGAATAACGGAAGGCTAGCATAGCTAATAATAATAAAATTCCCATTGAAACACCAACCGTAGTGCGTGTAGCCAAATCACCTCCTAAGGCCTTAATTTCACGACTGAACTCATTCATAGATGAAATCATATATGTAATGATAGAACTCAAGAAGAACATAACTGGTGATGGGAGATATGATGGAATACCAATGGTTTCAAGAAGAGAAATTCTCATCGAATTCGGAAAATGAAAGCCTGGCTGACATACTCCGTGCATTGCATCGGGTCCAGCACCAATAGGTGCAATACCTCCGATGATATTCCCTAGAATACGCTGTATAAACATAACCTCCACCATTGTAAACAGCATTACAGCATACGATTTGCACATACTCAATATACTCAATACAGCTGTTCCAAGGACAATACTATCCGGAAGTAATCTAAGAGACTCTGCGCCAACAGGTACAAGAGTTTGACTTATTAAACCATAAACTAATTCATATAATGTTGCTTTATTTGTTGAACTGGCGGACATAAGGCCTATCTAACATTATCTTATAAAGCAATGGGCATCCCTTCGTATTATGGAACACTCATTACAAAGATACCACACGCTATACAAAGAAAAGCACCTGAAAAAGTATCAGCACTAGTTGTTGATATGAATTGTATGATTTATCACGTTTTACGAGAACCAGCAATGCAAGCAAATCCATATACCGGTGAGGCTCAAAGACTCAACTGGGAACGAGTCCTTCAGGATGAAGTATGTAAATATTTGACCCATATCTGGCGTTCAGCCGGTTCACCTAGGCAAGTCTATGTAGCCCTAGATGGCGTAGTCCCTTACGCAAAAATTAAGCAGCAACGCTTTCGCAGATTCAAGTCCGCGGCTGCTAATACCAAGGCCAATGAGGCAACATGGGATACCAATGCGATTACACCTGGGACTCTCTTTATGAAGCATATGGGAGATACCTTGAGGGTTGCAGGAACGAAGCACGGCTGGACAATTAGTGATACAGATGAACCAGGTGAGGGTGAGCACAAGGTTCTACGTTGGCTACTTTCTCAGACAATCCAGCCTGGTGCCGTAATTGTCTATGGTCTTGATGCAGACTTGATTCTTCTGTGTCTTCTAGCCGGAGATAAACTCGGCGTTAACTATCCGATTTTGCTATTAAGAGAGGCAATGGCTTTCGGGAGACTTGTACGACTCAAGGATTCCGATGAAGTGGACCTTGGATTCTTTCAAGTCTCCGTTTTAATGGATATCCTACAACGTGGTGGCCCCTGGTCAAGGGTGCAACTCTATGACTATATCTTTGGAATGACCTTCTGTGGAAATGACTTCCTGCCTACCGGTCTTTCATTGCGCATCCGTGATGACGGGCACACAATTCTTTTGGCCTGCCTTCGTGACATCTGGACCTCTGGTCTAAACCTAGTAAACTTCAATGCAGATGGTATCGCTGAACCAAATCCAAAGGGGCTTCAGATGTTTGCAGGCTGGATGGTTAAGCAAGAGGAACGTCTCATTGTAACGATGATACAACGCAAGATGAATGGGCGGCTTAGTGAGAATCATGATGATAATCTTCCACTCATTGAGCAAGCCGAGAAACCTCTAATCAATACTCTAGATGATAGAATACAACTAAAATCTGACTGGCAAACAATCTATGCTCATCTTGCACTCGGCGAATCAACAATAGACCAACGGAAAACAAGGGTTGAAGACTTCTGGAAGGGCTGGTGTTGGGTTCTTGATTACTATCAGGGCTTACCCGTTGATCTTGAGTGGGTATACCCCGCAGGTTACCCTCCCACGTGGAGAGACCTTTATAATTATTTTTCAGTCGTGAAGGTGAATTGGATACAAAGAGATTCTTTGAAGCCCCAGGAGCAACTTGCTCTTGTATTACCTATGAGCAGCTGGAGTCTTCTTCTAAAAACTCCGTATCGTAGTCTCCCTTCTCTTATACCCCAATACTGGCCTCAGGGGTTTGCTCTTGAGTCGTTTGGAAAACGCTTCGGCTGGGAATGTGAGCCAATGATACCTATGCTAACCCCTGGGCGACTACGATTCGAAATGCGCTCTACTAACCAAGGAATGAATCCATAGGTATAGAAAGAATGGGGAACAATATATCAGTTGCAACAGGCATTCCCGATGCTCACATAAGAATTTACAAAAACCTCCTACAAATCCAGGCTCCCGCCACGCGTCTCCAGATGTTAGAAACTCTCCTTGCTGGTCAGGAGTATGTCAGGAGTATTAAACAAGCTGGGATCTATGGGCCGATTCTTTCTTACATCGCTTCAATCCGTCGTGGAGATACCTCCTTCCTTCCCGGAGAACAAACAAGTGGCCATCAACAACAGGTACAGCGATATACCGAACCCACAAGGGTCTCTGGACAAGCTAGACAACAAGAAAGTCGCATTGTTACCTCATCCGGAGACCCAGGTGCCCACACAAAGGCCATCACCTTCTTCTCACAATGTTTACAAGTAATGGGCTTGGAAGAAGAGGTAGCCCTCAATGAACAGGCGCTCAAGGCTGCATACAAAAAGGTATCAATGAAGGCACATCCAGATAAGGGAGGGTCAGAGGAGGAATTCGACAAGGTCACTCGCGCCTACGCCTATCTCGGTGAGATTCTCCGGCGTGTTCGTGGAGGTCGTTCCGGTGAATTGGTAAGTATGGCCGAAGAATCTCCCGCCAGACTCGCTGGAACCAGAGAACAGGCTTCCGAGGTTTGGAAAATGAAGGAGCCAGTAAAACTCAACGCCAAGAATCTGAATATGGAAACATTCAACAAAGTGTTTGAGGAAACCAGACTCCCCGATCCAGATGGAGATGGTTATGGAGATTGGTTAAAGAACCCGGAAGGCGGAGGGAACTCCAATAAGTTCGGCGGTAAATTCAATCGCTCCGTTTTCAATGATGCCTTTGATTCTGAAATACGGTCTCGAGCACAACAGGGAAATGCTTTTGCAATGACAAATCGGCAACCGGAGGCTCTTATAATGGCACCTAATCTCGGAATCGAACTCGGAAGAGAGCGCCCGGACGATTTCACTGGAGCAAATCTGAATGGCCTCAAATATACAGATCTGAAGAAGGCCTACACGAGTGATTCAACCTTTAGTCATCAGGTGGCCGGTGTTCAGGTGTCCAGTCGTTCCTATGAAACGGCATCTGCAGAAAGAAAGGGGGCTGTTGCCCCCTTAACATCTGCTGAACTAGAATCTGTTGCTGAATCGGAACGTTATATGCAGCAGCGCCAGGCGAATCAGGCTAACAGAATTGCTCAAGAAGATAAGAGGGTTACTGAGCATTTCCAACGTCTCCAGAAGTATGTCATTACAAACCATTAGTTTAATCCTAGGCTTCATCAGAAGAGATGAAGGACTGGGTTCTGCCAATGACAATAGCAGTTATTGCAACTATTGCCATTGCTGTAGGAGCATCTGTAAGTCAAGGAATGATTGGAACAAATCCTTTTGAAGCCAAGGACTTATTCAATCGTGATATGGATAAACCTGCTATCTGGTTATTCTACGACACTTCTATACCGAATAGTCGCCGGAGTTCCGATTATCAGAGTCGGTCATCAAGAGCCTTGAATCTTCCATTCTTGAATTTGTGTTTTGAATCTATATCAAAGCATAATTCTTCAACCTATCGTATTGAAGTCGTAAGTGGAATGGACGGTCTCGCTGAGAAACTCGGAGGATGGGAGAAGCTTCCGTCTAAGTTTCAGAATCCCTTGGTTACCCTAGAATCTGCAGATTTTGCCTGGATTCGTGCGGCACTTTTGGCTAAGTTTGGAGGGCTTTGGGTTGCTCCTGCGACAATATCTTTAAAACCCTTTGGCCCCTTACCAGCCAAACCTGTGTTCTTCGGAACAGATTCAGATGAATCCTTCGCCGGAACGGCCGGAACAACCGTTCCAAATTTCCAGGTGACCTGGTCTCCATCTGCAGGAAACCCATTCTGGACCGCCTGGGAAGCCAAGTCAAGAGCGAGACTTGATTCCTCTGCTGGTGGTGATACAGCACGTTCAGCCGATAAGTGGGAGTATCTTGCCTTAACAAACTTACACCCTGGTTCTGAAGTTCGCCCTCTAGCGGAGGTGGGTCGTAAGGGAGCCGCCGGTAGAAAGATTCAGATTGAAGACCTTTTGGCTTCAGGGCAAGAAGGCGATATGCCATTTGCTATAAGTGATCTTGGTCTCTATGTTCCAATTCCTTGGCCTGAATTGAAGGTCCGTAGAGCCTTTGGTTGGTTTTTGCGGATGTCAGAGGACCAAATCGCAGAAAGTGATTTGGTTATCAGAGATTTATTCCATAGAGCAGGTGTTTTATGAGTCTAATTACAAAAATAGAACACGTATTTCCTCTCCTTGAGCTAACATACGAGGTGTCACAGGGTGCATTTGATACACTGTGCGTTTCTTGCCCAAGTGAAGGCGTTCATAACTATTCAATCCATATCCGTGAAGGGGGAGTACGTGCCGGAGAATTGTGATGACTCTCCTGGAATCAAGGGAATCAAAATATCTTTTAGCCTTGCAAGGTAAATAGTATGGTTCTAGCAAGGGTGCCCACGCATCGAGTGTATCCAATTTGAGTTCTTCAGCGCAAAAGAGTTTTGTATCAGTTAATCCGCTAAATCCAATTTCTCTTAGAAATAATAATACAACATCAATTTGTGGTAACTCTCGGAAGAGCTTACTCATTCTGCTCTATGCTTTTACTTGATACACCGAGACTCCAGGGCTTCACTTCTCCGCAAGCAGTCATCAAATCTAAGATACTTGATCGTGATTGACTATGGTAAATCCAGCTCTTAATTAGGAATTGCTGAATATTATACCAAGCACGGTGGTCAATGACATTCATTACGACAATATTGTGCTCCAGCTCAAATAGGATATCCTCAAAAGAATATCCTAATTCCCAGATACGATACATTTGCTTTTCACTTGCATCCCAATTGCAATTCATTAACATAGTGAGCAAATCCTTCATTGCACCCCAGATATTTGGATCAAAGGTGGTTTTAATGTAATCCACTTCTAGCTTTTTCCATCCTTCAGATAACTTCAAGGCATATAGCATACGTGCAAGACTCTGGAATTTCATTACAGAACATATCGATAGGGTAATCAATTCATTGTATGCATCATCACTATAAGACCCTGGAGGGAACCCTTCACGCCTTAGAATCTCAATGAATATTTCAGGATTGTTCGATGGCTCAATGAGAATAATGTGACATCTTGATTGCAGTGGTGTAATAAGTGCATCTTGATTTTGACTAATGAATAAGAATCTCGTAATATGATCAAATGTCTCCATAGGTCTTCTTAGGGCCTGTTGAGAGATTGCAGGTAAGGTATCACAGTCGTCAATTACAATCCATCTGTAGATTCCCTTCTTGGGTGCAATCCAACGTACGTGGTCATTCAAGATTTGACGAAAGGTGTGAATTCCACGGTCCTGGTGAGAGGCAATTTCAACACAGTATTCTTTTTCTTCTTTTTTTGAGATATTATGGTGCTTGAAATAGGCTTTCAGGAAATCCTTTGCTATACTAGATTTTCCAGTGCCTGGAAAACCAACTAGAAAAATATGAGGAGGGTTATCTAAGCAAGCTTCTAATTGATTTACAACAGTATCCATTCCAACTAGGGATGTCTGTATTCTTTGAATTGGCACCGAGGCCATCTGAAGATAGATTGGTCTTATGTTCTTAAATCCTGGCGCAGATTTATTAATAAATGGCCTAAACCATCATGGTATGATGAAATATAGATGGTTGACCTATATTCTGTACTTGGAGTGTCTAAGGATGCTGAAGCATCTGATATTCGTACGGCCTATAAGCAACTTGCAAAAGAGCATCACCCAGATAAGGGTGGTGACCCTGAGAAGTTTAAGGAGCTCAGTCAGGCTCACGAAATCTTGAGCGATCCACAGAAGCGTAGAACTTATGATATGACAGGGAGTATATCGGATCAACCTGAGCAAGGCAATCCGTTTGGAGGGATGCAGGGTAATCCTTTTGGAGGTATGCCTGGTATGTTCGGTCATATGTTCGGTGGAATGTTTCCTGGAGGTATGCCTGGTGGTATGCCTGGAGGACAGAGAAGACGTCGTGAAGGAAAGTCTCCAGGAAAGACACAGGAAATCCCTCTGCGTATTTCAGATTATTACCACGGTCGCCAAATCAATATTAAGTTTGGCCGTCAGGCATTTTGCAAGCAATGCAAGGGCAATGGTGCAGCATCCACAAAGAAGTGTGAGCAGTGTAATGGTATAGGCCAAGTTAGACAGGTCATTCAGATGGGGCCTATGCAGATGATGACAGAGGGACCCTGTCCACCTTGTGGTGGCAATGGTGAGCAACCTGTGGGTCAGTGCAGTGGATGTCAGGGTAAGGGACTTCTTCAGGAGGCGAAGTCACTTGATATCAAGGTGGAACCAGGGATGATGCCTGGGAACACCGTGGTATTTTCAGGAATGTGCTCGGATAGTCCTGCATTTACGGAGGCGGGAGATGTAACCGTGATTATGCGTGAGGCCGAAGAGGAGGACTTGGCCGCCAAGTGGGTTCGTGAGGGGAATAAGTTGAAGACTACGATTACCATCAACCTGACAGAGTCACTTCTTGGAACGACGAAGGTCATCTTTGGACACCCAGGGTATCCAAGTGGTATACCGGTTGAAGTGCCGGTTGGTGTGCAAAATCTTTGGACAGGAACGATTCCAGGCTTGGGTATGCCTGTACGGGGCACACCTAAGTTTGGTGAAGCATATATTACTGTCCTTATTGTACCGACTTCTGAGGAGAAGGATATACTCAAGGCTCAGGCAGAGCAGTTGAAGACTTTTATGCCTTCTATACCTCCAGTGGCAAATTGCCCTGAGACGGCTCGAAGTGGAACTTGGTCTATGGTTTAAGTTTATCCTTACGCCTTCGGCGCAAACGCATTCACATCCTTCGCTAGACCCCACTCGTGACTCAACGCCGCCTGACGCTCAGCACCGGGAGGAAGAAGCATTGAGTTCTCACTCAATGCGGCACCTCCTAGACCATGGGAACCACCACGATGCTTGCGTCTTGACTTTTTACTCTTCTTAGAGGTCTTACGGCTCTTACGGTTCTTGCGACTCTTACGGCTCTTGCGTCTACGGCCACCGTCCTGCATTCCCTGGATCGCGGAAATCGCGGAATCTAGAGGACCGGTGCGAGCCGCGGCAACCATTGAGGCGGGGAGTGTGGCACCAAATGACGCAGGGTACGCGGCAGAACCACCGTGCTGCGCCTTGTGCGCATTAAGGTACTGAGCACCCTGTGACAATGATTGCTGTTGAGCCGCCGCCATATTAGAATCGCCAACAGGGGCCATTCCACCTCTGTGCTTACGCATGTGCTTACGACTGTGCTTACGCATACGACTTCTGCGCATCTTACGAGAGGCCATTGTTCTATAGATAACAACGAAAAAATCTAGGGTAAAGTATAAATGCCATCCGAACCCAATTGGTCTAAGCAGATTTCAAATACAACTGTCTGCACGTGGTTTTACGCGCTTGCCCTCGTAAATGCCTTCTTTGCCGTTGCCGGAATTGTTTTAGTTCTTATGTCTAAAAAAATCGCGATGTCATCATTCGTAATTATGATTCTCAGTGGCGCTCTCGGGTTCACAAATACGTGGTTCCTTTTCCTAGTCTGCAATCGCGGATTGAAGGCTTAATCATCAAGGATTAGGCATTTCTGCGTATTCTTAGACCATAACTTCGGCAACGTTAGAATATCCTTTTCATCCTTTTCTGAAACACTATACTGTTGCACCTGATCTACTTCCAGTAGAACAGGTGATACAGAGTTTGCATTGACAACATATACAGGATATGATCTAGATACATTCTTCTTCGCAATACGCTCAGCCAAATCCAGATAATATCGGCTCTTAGGGCCCTCAAAGATTAAAAGCGCCGTGGACTCCTTCTCAATCCGGTAATCGCGAATGACTCCAGCCTTCCGACCATCCGTCGCCCAATCAGACTTAATTAGTTCAACTGGAATATCTTGCCTTGATGCCCAGCATTCAATGTAGGTACTGGAAAGTGGCTCAGCAGGCAGTAAGAGTTTAGTAGGCCTGGTTTTCAAATCATCCAAGATGGGATTAAGAATCTCATCTTGCATAATTTGTTTGGAAATGGCATTTCTTGCACCTAGAACACCAAGAATCATTGTATGTGCGATTCAAGTGTAAAAAATGGCTTCAAATTTACTAGTTGCTCGCTCGTTAATTCACACTAGGATGCATAAGACGTAGTGGTCTGTTTAGAATAGCACTACGTGGCGCCTCGTGCCAGAACTTTACTCCACTTGGACTGAGATACCAAATATCGGTTGCATTCTCAACGCGTTCCCAGCCAAGGCGAAGGTGTGGTGTTGGCTGGGCCTTATAATAGTTAATTACGTCTCTACGACGTATATCTTCCTTTTGATTCCACGCGTTGATTGAGTTTAGAATGTCCTTGTAATCTGTATCCTTTCTTTTTGGATTACGAATGAATGCCATTACATATTCCTTTAGCCGAATGTGTATAAAGAATTGACCCATTTTACTAGGTGGTGTCTCAGAATGAATATCTTGATAAAGAACGACAGGGCTAAGATTGTAACGAGCTGTATCTGATAATCTCATTCTTGAAGTCATTGTATTGTATACTATACAAAATAATGAATTAAATCAATTTTTCTAGTTTATAGCTCAACAACATCATTCTTCAGCGTAGAGGCCTGGATCTTGCGCTTCTGTATCTTTCCACTGACAATGTAAATGGAGTTCTCCGTCATAATAATGAAGTCCTCGCCCGCCTTGTAAATCTTCTGGATCAAGGATGTGTACTCCTCAGAGTTCTTCACGAGCATCTTCTCACTCGTCTGGGCATCCTCACCCAAAAAAGCCTTGCCGTCCGCAGAATCCACGAAATAATCAAGCTGGATGGACATATCCTTCTGGATGGCAAGCTTTGCAGCGCTTACAAGGGTTGTGGGTGACGGAAGCTTCTCAGCCAATACAACTGGGGCAGCAGCGCTAGGGGCAGAAGGTGCTGACATTGTCTGCCGTAGAATTGGAAAAGCCTCTAGGATGTTTTACGCGTTAGTCGGCGTAAATAGAATCTCAGATTGGTGCGTCTTTAGAATCTCATTGAAGAACTCATAGGCCTCGTTAATTTGGTCCATCTCTCTTGCACCCGTAATAATAATCTTGCCGGAACTGAATGGACTAATCGTAATGCGTTTGCACTGACCCTCGCCATCTCCAAGTCCCTGACCTGTGCAAGGTGTCTTGCACTCACAAATTCCAGGGCGCAAGGGGTTCCCCTTCTTGTTGTAATAATACTTGGTATTGACACCCTGGTAAATCGTACTCTCGTGGGATGAGAACAGATTATACACGTTGCTCAGAACCTTATGGAGTTTTTCCTGGTAAATCTGTCTGTTGATACTGTAATCGCTGTTAATGAGTTGAATACGGAACTTGGTCATACCAGGAGTTCCTATGAATACCGTTGGGTCCTTATCCATAATCTCCTTAATCACAAAGTTAATGGCTTCCTGACTGAACTCAGATGTCGGTACCCCCGTCATTTGAATTCCGCCGTTTGCAAACATCTTAATATTTACCTCTTTCCAGCCACCCGTCGAACGTGCCTTGCGAATCACTAGAGTTGCCTGATTGAAGAAGGTCTTCTCGGTCACCTTGCGCTTAGTAAGAACATCACGCGTTGAAGAGCCAACGACCTTCGTCTCATACTCCATCTTCAAGAATCCCTCGCCAGGGTATCCAAAGGGAATTGCCCACTTCCCAAAGTTCTCAAAGAGGTTACGAAGGCGAATCCCAGTTCCTGCGTGGCACGTTGTAACCATCGTTGAGATTCTCAGTGGGCTCATTGTCAATGGAGATGCCATTTTGTTATACCTTCATACCTAAACAACCAGGTTTCATTTTTTAAGGTGCCGTTATGAAATCCAGCCACATTTTTTCCATTTCATCGATTGCAGATTCATCTGTTATCCAAACAGAGACATTCGGGTCACAGACTTCAATCCAGTTGGACCATTTAGAAAACCCCGTATTCGTAATCAAGGATAAACTTAGCATATGACACCCAAAGGCTTGTAAAGACATCTCTTGATAACAGATTTTCCAATAAGCTCTTCTTTCAGAAGGATGCATCGTCAAAAGTTTGCAAACGAATTCTGTACCACCCTGGGAATCCTGGGGGTTCAATAAGAAATATCGTAAATCACTACGTCTTAGACGTACATCATAACGTCCTGGTGGCTTTGTTAAAGGCGCAATCGTTAAAAGGCGACTCGATAAAACTATCTCTGGAAGAGGATCAAATCTTAGAACACAAAAACGTGTTCTTAAAGAGGCGTGAATCTTACAAAGAGAATTGCACAAGAAAAAAACAATGACCTCACTCGTAGGTTTCTCGAGCAAAGGTCTAAGAGCAAGTTGGGCAGGTTCGGTCAAGGTTTCCACCTCATCAAAAATAATAATCTTTGGCTTATCCGTAAATCCAAAGAGTCCCGTGGCCGCCGATTCCGTAAATGGATATACCTTTGAGCGAATAGCTTCTAGACTTCTTTCGTCACTTGCATTTAAAAATAAGGCACGTCCAACACGCTCCAAGGATGTCTTGTAAAACTGATGAACAATGCTCCAAGCGGCCGTCGTCTTTCCACATCCTGGTGGCCCTACGAAAATGCAATGCTGAAAGGTTTCTGGAGATTGAATCATTGCATTTATACATCGCTCGACACGGGAAGATTTATCTAGCTTATCCACCATTCTCTTAACTATTCTTATCTATACCATTAAGTGCCTTTTATACAAAATGACCTAAACCCTAATGGTCCAATCTCATACTAGAAGAATGCCAAAGGCTAAGACGGCTATACCCAAGGCTCCAAGCAAACGTGTAGCAAAGTCAAAGGTTGTTCCCATTGTAGCGGTGGTTTCCTCAGAGGGAAATATACAGGGAACCTTTACACCTGAGCCTCGCCGCCCTCTCATTGCACATTTTCCCTTTCGTAGCACAGAAGTTCAGTTTCAGGATGGACCTCTTGTATATGACCCTCGCCCACCCGCAGTTCCACAGCCATATGATGCCTTTGCCGACGATATGTTCTTGAGTAATTCTGAAATTCTAGGAGGAATCGATGAATTGAAGGTCGCTGAAAAGGAGGACTTTCCTGAGGCGATTAGTGAGTCAGTTAAGGAGATTCAAAAACCAGCTATTGCGACAACTGTTCAAGAGGAACCAACCTTGAAGGCCTTTCGCACAATTGATGTGATGATTGAATACAAGGAGGCCAATCAGACACAATCACTTCCCCAGAATACATCTGCGGCCTGCTTCTGGTGCGCGGGTGGATTTGAGGGACGACCGGTTGTTCTGCCGACTCAGGAGGAGTGTGGTATGTATACTGTATATGGTAATTTCTGCACTCTATCCTGCAGTCTTTCATATTTGCTGAATGAGCATATTGACCCACAGGTTCGCTGGGAAAGACAGGCGCTTCTTCACAGAATGTATTCGCAAATTGCGTCCATTCACCCTGCGCCTCCCAGAGAGAGTCTGACGTTTTTTGGCGGTGTTCTAAGTCACCAGCAATATCGTAGTATTATTGAAAAGAAGGAACTACGTATTGATGCTCATCTTCCACCTGTCATTAGTATTCTTGCAACGCTCGATACGAAGCCCATTGATTTCTATGAGACATCCTTGCGTAATACGACCGCTACGGGTGCAGGTCTCGATATTGTGAAGCCAATGGAGTCTGGTCTACGCTTGAAGCGGTCGAAGCCCTTGAAGGATAAGGAAAGTACTCTTGATGCGGTGATGAATTTACACGTGAAAGTGCGATCATAACCCTATGCATAAAAATTGACAAGCCTGTTTTAATAAACGTAGCTATCACAAATGTACCGTGCATTGAAGACAGCACAGGCCGACGTAAATGAGACTCTTCTTAAGTTTGCGGATGAAGTCATTCAGGTCGTGGAGGACAAGATGAGCTCCACGGTAAATAATCAGTCCAATGAAATCAAGGATCTCCGCGATATGATTCAGGGGCTTAGTAAGACGACATCCTCTATTCTGAACTTCCTTGTTTCTCAGAAACTAGCAACTTCGGCAATTGATACGGCTCATACAATTCCCTCGATTCAGCCAAGTGCCACTAGTTTAGATCTTCAGAATGTAGGTGCGGATATTATTCCATCTTCTGATTACGAGGAGGTTGATCAATCAGAGATTGATGCAGATGAGACAAATGAGGTTGAAGTTGAGGAGGAAGTCGAGGAGGAAGTCGAGGAGGAGGAAGTCGAGGAGGAGGAAGTCGAGGAGGAAGAGGTTGAAGTTGAGGAGGAAGAGGAAGGTGTTGAGGTTGAAGAGTGGCTTTACAAGGGTGTAATGTATTTCAAGGATACCGAGAATACGGTATACGTGAATGACAATGGTGAGGTAGGCGATGCAATTGGTCGGTATTACCCAGTTCTTAACAAGGTAAAAAAGCTGTAGACTAGTTAGAATGGCGCTGTGTTCATCTGGACTTCTTATGGCTGCGTTTACAACTGGTCTTATTCTATCAGATATATTATTTTTAAGATCGTATCGGATAATTCCACATTTATTTTTAGGTGGTATAACTACGGCTCTCTTTTTTGCACTTTGTCAAAATGGATATGAAATAGTCAATTGGATAATTCTAGCAGTTATTCCAGTATATATGTTTCTTTCGTGGGCACTCCATGAAATGAAGCACGGTGCCCACGAATTAAGAGAATATGTAAGAGAAGAAAGGAGAGAACACGAGGAAAGAGAAGAATGTGAAGTATGTAAGCAGCCTCCTAAAAGATGTGGATGTATGAGAAAGGAATATAAAAGAGATTATGATAATGATAGAGATGAACGTAAGAAGCCCTATGGTTGCCCCGCCAAACCTCTCAGACTTGATACTGAATGTGGTATTTCAAGATATACATAAATTAAAAATGCGTTATTCAAGTGTCTAAACTCTAGAATCATTCTATTAGATAGTTATGATTCGAGGGATTATGTGGTCATGGCTTCCTTGGTTATATAATAAAAGTATGAAGACTATTGATATTCTAAAAAGAATTGTCAAGGCTGCGCATACTGAAATTATGATTGATAAAGAATGGCTGATTTTAAAAAATCAGATTCCAGTCTATTCTTTACTCTTTCCAGATGTTCCAGTGGAAACCATAAAATGGTCTTGTAAAACGAATCCTCCTAGGTTCCATGATATAAATATGAATATAAATCTAAATGGTTCAAAACACATATCCTATCTTTCATTTGTAGTCAAACTATCCGGTTATGACCCCATTGATTTAACAGAGTGGATTAATACAGTTCAATGGACAGGTACTATTGAGCCATCTCTCCTTGATTTATTTACCCTATGGTGTTGTGAGACAGGTCATTCTTATTTTCAGCTTGCATCAATTGCATCAGTGGATTTAATTACAGATACGGGTGATTCATTAACCAAGGGGCTTAATGATTCAGTGATACATGAGTCTAGTAATGGCGGCAGATATACCACAGCTAACGATAACCGACTTGATTCCGTCCGGGTCTTGGACACTATATTTTCATCAGGCGGATGCTGAACGTTGGACAATCGATACATTTATAAAAGTGCATACCTGTGATACCTGGGGCGATGTGTTACAGGTCATCGAGGAAATAGGTTCAGCAAAATTTAAGAATGGTCTACCCTTTTTTATGCGTGGTTCTATTTTACCCCTTTGGGAGAATCACCAAAATATTCGTGGAGGAAGCTATAGTATTAAGGTTCCTTCCGATAATGTAAAAGAAATTTTCACCACGCAACTCCTTCACGCTATGCTAGGCGTGGCCTTCAAGGACCCAGAGAATATGTGTATGGGGATTAGTGCAAGTCCAAAAAAGGGAACCTTTAACATCTTGAAGGTCTGGAATGCAAATGCAGAAAAATTCAATAGTTCTGATGGGCTTGCCTTCGTGGATTCCAGATGCTCAGAGTCTGAGGTTCTCTATACTCCACACGTTCAGAAGAGAATGTAACTAGACGCTACATTTTTCCTTACACATCGGGCAAAGACCCTTTGAAGATTCTATTGAAAGCCACTTCTGAATATCGCTTAAGACAAATACGTGACCGCAGGAAGTGACACCTGCATTTTCCTGAGTAATATAATCAGATGATATCGGACAACACTCCTTGCGACTGATCATATCAGCCACAAGGAGTTTTTTTACATGATGGGGGATTCCTGAGTTTACAGGCGGCTGAGAAATCACAGGAGCTACGGGAATTATAGTTTCTTGTAAAGGATATACTCTATTACGTGCCGATGCGGCACTTGGAACAGTATTCACTGGGTCTTCTCTATATAGCCTTGCAACAATATCCTGCCCACGTCTTTCACCTTGGTGACCAAGGTCTGCAGAAGGATTCATGTTCTTACAATTGTATGGAAGAACATTGTGGTCATCATCAATACGTATAACTGGAATCGTAATTTCGTGGCCATTTGACTTTTTCATATCAATCTCTTTTCCAGCGTGATTCCATATGCATACATCATTTTCTCTTGCAATCCACTTCCGACTCGTTGTAACCTTCTTCGTTGTATCCCGTAAATAATAAGAGGTTAGATGTCCAAAGGTTGCAGATGCAACTGGCCAAATCACGGATATCTTTTCGTAAGATGTTTCAGCGGATTGATAAAGAGTATTCTGATACAGATAGTAATCATTATTCTCTTGAATCGCAAAGTACTCTGGTAGCGAAGTTTGAATGCTCATTTTTGGTACAAACTATATGAAAAATGTGGATTTCAATTTTTACCTTTCCACCTATCCGAGAGGTGGGGGTTCATCTAATGTATAGACATTGCAAGGGGTATTACAGACAGGGCACTTATCACGTGATGTGGGCATCCGAATCCAGGTATTAATGGCTCCTCTATCAAAGATATGGAAACACGAGGTCACTGCGCCATTTGTAATATCAATATCTCCTCCAGTAATTGGGCACTGCTCCTCCTGCATTGCCGCATCCCGTAAAAGAGCGCGAACTGTGTGTTGAGGAATTACCATCATTGGATAACGCTTTTGTACAGGTGCTTGTGCTACTGGTGCTTGTGCTACAGGGGCTTGAAAGAGTATTTCTATAGCTGGAACTTCTGTAGCATTATTTTCCACAATAAGTGGAATGAAGGAAGATGTTGGAATCACTGGAATAACAGTTGCATGTGCTGTAAATCTTATAACTGGATAATCTACACCAGCATACCGAAGTGCGGTTCCTGTATTTCTCCACTGTGTAATTCTATTTACATTGCCGTGACCTTTTCGCGTCATTGTACGTCTCCATAAACTTCGGTGTTGTATAACATATTCTGGAGAACTTTGAATTCTAAAATAATGATTCTCATGATTGATTGGTTTCAAAACATTAGTTGTAGTATATATACCTGTAAGTTCTGCACCTACAACTTCCGTAGGATTAAACACATGAGGAACAGCCTGAAGAAAGCCATATCCACGCCTATTTCCTTTATGTGTTTCCACGCAAAATTGTCCTGGAAGGTTTACGATTTCTGGAAGATTCGCAGTTTGGGCCATTGCTATGTGATACCTAATTCATTAAGTATCATATATCAATTTTTAGTGTTAGTTTAACCTATAGTTTATATTCTTATTCCTTCTTGTTCTTAATGGGAGCCAAAACAAGCTTGACCTCTCCAAGGTTTGCAACCATATAACGCAAGATTAAAGGGTAGTCATTCTTCAAGTAAAGCTCAATACTTGGGCATAGTGTCGTGCACTTCGTAAAGAGAACCAAGTGCTTGAGTTGGAACACACCCTGAACAATCTCATTCGTCGTACCCTTCGTCTGAACCTTCATAGACGCTTGGTTATTATCCGCGATGACTGTCTCCTGCTCAGCGAAATCACCGATACAACGGAAAATCAAGTTGGTTCCACTACTCGTGACCTCCATCTTCTCACCAAGAACATTCATATCACGACAGATCTTCTGGAAATCCGCGCTGTGCATATGGATAATGCTGGTGAAGTTCAAGCTGGGGATACTGATATCCTCCACATCCGTGTCAAAGAGCTTGAGGAAGAAGTTCGTCACCTGCGCCTTCTCCGTATTCTCCATACGAATTCCAAGCTTATTCGGATTGTTCGCAGGTAGATATAGTGTTAAGCTATCATTGTTACCCATTGTCTTAATGAGCTTGAATAGATAGATCATATTTACGCCAAGAACGTGCTTCACTGGGCAGTAAAAGTTCTCAAAGCGATCCGCGTGAAGTCTCAAATAGACGAGAACCGTATGGGTCTCATCAACCGCCACAATCTTGATTCCCTGGGAATCAAACTCTAGGTTAGCCTCCGTAAGAATTTCCTTGAGTGCCTCAATTAAGGTGCGAAAAGCACCAGACTGCACCGTCTTTACCTCAAATAGATTTCCGTTGGCATTCGGGGTAGCCTTTGCTTGGACAGACATCTCTCCTTCTCCTTGTCGGACGCTTTCTGTCTTTAGGCGAATTGCGCGGAATTTTTAGTACCGGAAGGAGTTAAAGAGTTTACTTTCTGTTCTTACGAGACTTCTTGAAGTTCTTAAGCATACGATAACCAGTAACACCAGCAGCAGGTATAAGTCGAGAACCATTCTGGATAAAATTACCCATCACAGAAGGATAGAATCCACCACGTTTACTTCTACGTGTACGTCTTTGCTTTCTAGATTTTCTGGACTTCTTGCTACGCTTGCCTCCCGTTAAATTCAAGGCGGGTCTCGCCAATCCAGGTTCTGAGAATACACGATTCGGACCAGCATACGCAGAAGGCTCTCTGTAACTAGGATTTACATACGAAAGCGGCATTGCACCACCTGCCATTTTACACGCACCACAGGCCATTACTATAAGGGGTCTAGGAATATTTTACTAAGAAGTGACTTTAAGACATTTCTATATGGTTCAAACACTTCTGGAACATTCGTTTCCTTGTTATCTGATAAATATTTCTGATCCACTATAATTGTATAATTAATGATATTGTCCTCATTAGGAAACCACTTATTGGTGTGAATGGCTAGGAATAAGAAATCTGTAGATTGATATATGTCAATTAACCAACTACGCAGCTTCAGTAAATCTGCATAGTTGTCATTGTATCGATTGTTCATCTCATTATAGATATCTGCTTCAGATGTATAGACAAATAGAATTTTCTTCTTATCCTGGAGCTTCTGAAAGAGTCTATCAAATCTCCTCTTGAAGGCTTCCACAGTTAGATCATATTTGGAATGCAAATCAAAGTGTCCAAACCATAGACCATCCGCAGTATATTGCTGACCCTTTCCTGGGTAAAACTCATATGGAAATTTCAAGTACTTCAGAATAAGACCAGGTGTCGTTGGAACATAATCAAAGGGAAAGGATTCTCTGTAAATTCCTAGGTCTTTTAGAATCATTGCAGTTGGACATTTATTCCCTATCGATACAATGGCATCATATTCAGATGAATTGATATGTGTATGAATTTCTCCATAATTCATCTTAATATAAAGGATGCCTTGTGTTTTAGACCAAGATTATCGGATGATTACCTTATCAAGTATAGATCTTAGAGTATTTCTATAAGGAGTAAAAATATGATATTGATGTGTTTCTCCATTGTCTGAAAGATATTTCTGATCTATATTAATCGTATAATGAAGGAAGTTAGGTTCTGGGTCAAAAATCTTATTGGTATGAATGGCTAAAATTAGGAAATCTGAATACTGGTAGGTCTCAATTAAATAATCGCGAAAAGCCTTCAAATCTGAATAATTATCCTTGTATCTGCATCCAAATTCATTGTACATATCAGCCTCCGTTGTATACACAAAGAGTATCTTCTTCTTTTCCTTTAAAAGATCAAATAACATTTGAAATCTGGCCTTGAATTCTGTAATGGTTTCATCATACTTATCCCAGACATTGAAGTGACCAAACCAGACTCCATCCTTATTCAAGATCTGATCCTTTTCTGGATAAAAATCGGTTTGGTCCTTCATATATTTTAAGATAAGCTGGGGTGTGGTCGGAATGTAATCAAAGGGAAATGGATGCACATATATACCAAAGGATGAAATTAACATTGCTGTAGGACATTTATTACCTATAGATACAACTGCAGCATATTCTGACATATTTACAGTCTTATCCACGTGACTATGATTCATACTAATATATGTTATAATCTTCTTTAGACAAATGTAAACGCAAAACGCAACCGTAAAAATTGACCGTGGGGGGTACCCTTGGTATAAGTACAACCAAAATGGCTGATCAGTATAAGAAGCATACTCATCGTGAGCACATTCTTGAGCTTCCTGATACGTATGTAGGCAGCACCGAGACACACGAGGAGGTTCGCTGGGTCTATGATTCTTCCACGGGAAAGATGGCACATCGTAAGGTCGCCTTCAATCCAGGGTTCTACAAGATCTTCGATGAGATTCTCGTGAACGCCCGTGATGCACTTGTCAGAAGCCAGGCCGCGAAGGCTGGCTCCAATAGCCAGCCAATTAAGCACATTGACATTTCAGTGACGCGTACAGGCGACAAGGTCGTCGTAGATGTGGAGAATGACGGCGACGGGATTCCTATTGAGATGCATCCTGAGCACAAGGTCTATGCCCCCGAGCTCATCTTCGGCCACCTTCTGACCAGTGGCAACTATGATAAGACGGAAGAGAAGATTGTCGGTGGCAAGAACGGTTATGGTGCCAAGCTGACCAATATCTTCAGCAACACCTTTACCTTGAGCACACGTAGCCCTGCCTCAGGTCAGAAGTATACTCAGGTCTGGAAGGATCATATGGCCATCGCTGGAAAGCCTTCCATCGTAAAGGACAAGGGTGCCAAGGGATTCGTCAAGATTACCTATGAGCCCGACTCTTCGCGATTCCCTGGCCTTGATCTGGATGCAATGATGACGGTCCTCCATACTCGTGCGATTGAGCTCGGTGCAATGGCAGGTAAGGATGTCAAGGTCACGTGGAATGGCACCCTAGTACCCACGAATACCTTTGAGAAGTTCATCAACCTCTTCATCAAGGATGGGACATCACACGCCTACGAGCGCTGTGGTGAGCGTTGGGAGGTGGGTGCCGTTCTAGCACGCAATCTCTTCTCAGAGGATGATTCTCCAGATGACCGCCATATCTCCTTTGTGAATGGCATCAATACACGCAAGGGTGGCAAGCACGTGGAGACGGTACTCAAGAATGTTCTCGGCTCATTCACGGAGGTCGCCAAGAAGAAGAAGATTGATATCAAGCCAACGCAGCTCAAGGATTCCGTAGTCTTCTTCATCAATGCCACGATTGTCAATCCGGCCTTTGACTCACAGACGAAGGAGACTCTGACAACTCCTGCAACCAAGTTCGGCTCTGTATTCAAGTCTGAGAAGCTACCTGATGCCCTTGTGAAGATTGGCCTTCTCGAGGAGGCTCAGGCCATTCTGGATGCCAAGTCCGCCAAGGATGCTAAGAAGACTGACGGCTCGAAGCGTAAGACTCTCCGTGGTCTCCCTAAGCTCGAGGATGCTCTGTGGGCCGGTACCGCCAAGTCAACCGAGTGTACACTCATCTTGACGGAGGGAGATTCAGCTGCCGCCTCGGCCATTGCCGGTCTTGCAGTGGTCGGTCGCGAGAAGTGGGGTGTCTTCCCTCTTCGTGGTAAGATGCTCAACGTAAAGGACATCAGCCAGGATAAGTTCAACAAGAACGAGGAACTCACGGCAATCAAGAAGATTCTTGGCCTTGAGCAGGGCAAGGTGTATGCCAAGGTGAATGCTCTTCGCTACGGTCGTGTAATGATTATGACGGACCAGGATCACGATGGTTCCCACATCAAGGGTCTTCTGATGAACTTCTTCCACACTTTCTGGCCCTCTCTCCTGATGAATGGATTCCTCTGCTGCCTAGCGACTCCCTTGCTCAAGATTACCAAGCGCAACGATGTCAAGTCGTTTTATAGCCAGGGTGAGTTTGATACCTGGCGTGAAGCGAATGTGACCACTGATGCAACAAATCCTCTGCGTGGCTGGACGGTGAAGTATTACAAGGGATTGGGCACTTCCACGCCTCAGGAGGCGCGTGAGTGGTTCAAGGATCTCTTTGATATGAAGTACGAGTGGGACGATAATTCCGACAATGCGATTTGCCTCGCTTTCGCTAAGAAGCGCTCTGATGACCGCAAGGAGTGGCTAAAGACCTACGATGCGCGGCGCACACTCAGTGTTATTAAGGGTGGCAAGGTTCCCTATGACCGCTTTGTACACGATGAGCTGATTCATTTCAGCAATGCCGATAATTTGCGTTCTCTGCCTCACGTGATGGATGGCCTCAAGCCTTCCCAGCGCAAGATTCTCTTCTGCTGTTTGAAGCGTGGCTTGCGTACAGAGATTAAGGTTGCCCAGCTTGCAGGATACGTCTCTGAGCACGCGGCGTATCACCACGGCGAGGCTTCCCTGAACTCCACGATTACAGGAATGGCTCAGAACTTCGTGGGCTCCAATAACATTAATCTGCTGGTACCCAACGGGCAGTTTGGTTCCAGACTGATGGGTGGTCAGGATGCCGCTCAGCCGAGATATATCCACACGCAGCTTGAGCCTATCGTGGATACGCTCTTCAAGAAGGATGATGCGGGTATCCTGGAGTACATTGATGATGACGGTGAGGTCGTAGAGCCTCATTACTATCAGCCGACCGTACCACTTCTCGTCATTAATGGTGCAGTGGGCATCGGTACGGGCTTCTCCACGAACATCCCTCCTCACAACCCCAGTGATGTTCTGTCGCTGCTGCGTGACCGCCTTTCCCTACGGCGCAACACCCTGGCGGGACTCATTCTTCAGCCGTGGTGGTATGGCTTCACCGGAACCATCCATCGTACGGCAGATTGCACCTGGGTCACCAAGGGCAAGTCAACGTGGGATGACACGAAGCATACAATTACGGTATCCGAGTTGCCGGTAGGCACTTGGACGAAGGACTACAAGGCCTATCTGGATACACTCTGTACGGGCGACAAGGACAAGGGAATCAAGCCAATTCTCGAGTCGTTTGATGACTTGTACAATGACACGGAGGTGAAGTTCATCCTATACTTTGATGCCGATACCTACTTTGAGATGCGTACGGACGCACCGGCGGCGGAGAAGATGCTACAGCTGAATACCACGTGGCACACCACAAATATGGTCTGCTTCAGCCCTGAGATGAAGATTAAGCGGTACGGCACGGTGGGAGATATGATGGAGGATTATTACCAGGTACGGCTGAAGGGCTACGAGGATCGCAAGGGGCTTGAGATGAAGCGTCTTGAGCGTGAGCTGCAGGAGTACGATGCGAAGGCTCGGTTCCTCCTGGCTCTACTGGAGGATCGTATGGATCTACGGCGTAAGTCGGATGAGGATATCGTGGCGGCTCTCAAGGCGGAGAATCTACCGGCACTCGATGGTCCAGAGAAGCCCGATGCCGTGGATTCCTATGATTACTTGCTCAAGATGCGAATGGACCGCGTCAAGGCTTCGGCGGTGAATGATGCCCGTAAGACGGTGGAACTCGCGCGTACGGCACTGGAGAGTTTGAAGGAGACTTCGGTGGAGACCCTCTGGACCCGGGATCTAGATGTATTTGAGTCGACGTGGGCAACACTTCAGGTCACTCGCGAGGCAGCGCGTACGGGCACTCCCTTGCGAAAGGAAACGAAGAAGGTAATCAAGCTAAAGAAGCCTACGACACCTTGATTATATGAACGGATTCTGAGGTAAGCTCTTGGTACCAGCGGAACTTAGGCTTACGGAACGAGCCATAGGAACCGGCATATGGCTGATATCGTTCAAATAATACTGATAATGATCCACGGCACTCAAGATGTGAGGAACAGACCAGTTTATAACTTTTTCATTGAGTTCTGCAACCTGACCAGTGATATCATACGGCAGATTCTGGGCATACTGAAGATACATTGTTCTCATAATTATGGTGAGTTCATCGGCGGATTGGTCGTCAATCTTATATTGCTTCGGCCCAGATTTATCATATACGGCCTTGCGTATTCCATTCTGAATGAGGGTTGCATTCTGTTTGCTAAAGAATGCACTGGATAAAGGTGTCACTTCCCAGTTTCCACGAAGAGCATCCGTGGCAAAGGTTGTTTCGGTGGTTGTTCTATGAGAAAATCCAGGGACTTCGGCAGAGCCACCTGGACCCGATGGTGCGCTTAAATTTACTCGGCCATTCATTCCACCTACGGGCGAGGGATTCGTATTCGGTAAGACAAAGCCGGGTTCAGCATTTGCATCCTGAAACTCGGCTCTCTGGAAGTTCATCTGTTTGTACGTAAGTTTCCCTACCGGCAAAATCGGCGTTGTTTTGAAGGTTTAAAGACCTTATTCTATAATTTTTTTCTAGGCCGGAGGTATAAGCAAATGTCAGTCCTTACGCGCTCTTTCAAGCAGACGAACGGTTATTTCGTAGTTCCTACAGCCCAGCCCTCAACGCTCCTCCTAAAGGTAAGTGTACCTGCTACGGGTGCGGGTGGTGATGCGAAGCCCCCTACACTCGCCGCGGCCACGGGACTACCTGCCACTGTCTTCACAGGTGCCAACGTAAACGCCGGCACGCTCCTCAAGGACATGGGCAAGACGGTTGTCTCATCATCCCGTGTGTTCCGCAAGGTCCAGGTGGTCAGCGCGACGAGTCCTACAACGGATGGCAGCGATGCCTGCTACATTGAGTTGCAGACGGGTGTCCTCGCCGCCCCTGTGCTCAAGGTCGCCTACCTCCCTGGCTTGATGTAAATAGACTTTTAAAAAAGTCTTCAAAATTCAATACACATTAAAAAGGTGTATTGAACAATCATAATTATTTCTTACAGACTTTTTAAAAAGTGTATAAGAGATTAAAGATTTTGTTTTTTTTAAAAGTCCCCAGTAGTATGTCGTCTCTTGTTATCTTTGGAGTTGATATAATGGCTGCAGCTGCATCCATAAATTGGTTGCTTGTTCTCTATGTCATTTCATCAATTCTTGCGGTTGTCATTGGTAGCAATAGACTTTATTCATATGGAATGGGTATTGCAACCATCTACGCAATTGGTTCAACGCTTGTCTTTGTTCTCTTTGGCTACCGCTGGTTTTCAAACCCGGTTCTCCCGATGACTTGGCCTCCCAATGTAAATATGTGTCCGGATTACTTAACATTTGTTAAAACAATTGGTACCGACGGCGCCTGTGTAGATATGCTTGGTGTATCAACATCTAGCCTTTTACAAATGGACAAAAGTGGTCTAAGCACGGCAAGTCCTACAGACAGAAGCAAGGTATTTGCATATACGGCAAAGGATGTTTCAGCCGCAAAAACTCCTGCTGATCTTCAACCAATTTGTGACCGCTGCAAGGAAGCTGGAGTTACATGGGAGGGTGTTTATGACGGTGACACCTGTGTCGCTATTAAGACAATTGATGTTAAGAATGCCACCCTTGCCAGTTGTCTTGCCAAAGTTCAATGATATGAATTCTAGAGTCTAAAGAGAAATTCGCCATTTCTTATAAGACTCGATGCCTTATGCAAACCTTCATCCAAGTGTGGAAGATTCACTTAGACGATGGTTACAGAATCCAACCACATCTGCCTTCTTATTAGTTGGCCCCCCAGGTGTTGGCAAAACCACATTAGCCAGAGAAATCTTAAAGCAGGAGACCTATCGTATTATTGAATTAAATGCAAGTCATACACGAAGTGGTCAGGCCTTCAAGAAGCAGATTATTCCTCTGCTAACCCAGAAATCTGTTCTAGAGGCGATGTCTCCTACGGCGAACAACCATAAGTTGGCTGTTCTTCTAGATGAAATAGATGGTCTCAGTCTTGGAGAGAAAGGAGGTCTGAGTGAGCTCCTGGATTATATGCGCGCCTGGAAGCCAGGTCAAACTACGCACCCACTTCTCTTAATTTGTAATGAAATTAAGGGTCGTGCCTATCAGCATATTGTTCGTCTGAGTACCTATATTCCGATGGAATTCCCTGTTCAAACGGTTCAGACTTGGCTAGGAACTACCTTACGCCCTGAAGTGCTCGCATCTGCAGATTTGCGAGTCATCCTCAGATCTATGAATGGTTGTGATTCCGTTTCCATCTTTCAGAAACAGGATGCAGCCCTAGAAACTCCAGAATTGGTTGCTGGGGAAAATGGTGAGACGGAGGAACCGAGTACAGATATCTTAAGATTTAGCCACTCCTGTCTCTACGATTACTGGGACCCCCTAGTGATTCCAGAAGTTGAGAATAACTTGGGCAATCTATCTGGTCTATGTGTGCACGAGAATATGCATAAGCGCCTGAATTCTGCAGAAAACCCCTGGAAGCATTATAAGGAATTCCTGGCATTGTTTGATTTGAGTGATAAGGCTGACTACTGGGCATTCTTTTATCAGAATTGGAATCTTCTAAGACCAAGTTTTCAACTCAAACTGAAGATTACAAATGCCTTCCTATCAGAGTATCAGATTACTGAGATACCTAATGCTTCTCAGTTACAGTTCACACAGGTTCTCACTCGTCAATCATCTATGTACAATACATGGAAACAGATGATTCAGTTTTCAGATGAGCACGGTTGTGCAATTGAAGATATTCCAGTGGTTCTCACACAGGTTGTTCAAGCGAAGACGACCAAGGTACCTGCAAGTCAATTGAAGAAAATAGATGCAATGAGTATTCCAAAACAGCTATGTGTTTACAACTAATCATTCAGTTAGCCATCATCTGTTCATTCTCGTGTAAAAGGCGAACCAATGTAAGTGGCTCTGTACGTCCAAGACGTATTGCGCGACCTACAATCTGTCTTTCTTCCTCCTTCCGCATTAAATGCATTAGAATAATGTGTGTTGCAGATTTCAAGTCCATTCCTGCACCCGCCTGCGTACTATTCATCAAAAGAACCTGTATCTCTCCCTTTTCAAACTGCTTCAAGATACTCGATACATGGTCCTTGTTCCCCTTTACAGTTGCTACGTGGAAACCTAGCTCCAAGAGCTGCCCCTCCAATTCTAAGAATGGATTGTCATAGCGATTGAACACCAGAAATTTGCCGTTCCTTGTTTCCTTAATGAGATTCAAAAGTGCATCCTTCTTCTTAGGTTTCTTTATAATCAATTCGTCTGTCACTACTACAGAATTCCTGGATGAACTATCATCCATATCCACCTGTCTAAGACTCTTGAAATCAAGAGCCGATCTACACAAGGGACACGAAGGATTTCTCTGGATACACTGGATAATACAGGCACCACAAAATAAACGAGAGCAACACATTACAAAGGTAGGCACCTTCGGATCCTCAAAACAAATTGCACAAATCTCATCCTTCACGTGAAGAATTCTTTGCTTCAAGGAAGCAATCTGCTCCTTGATAGATGTAATCTTTATCCTTAACGATGTAATAGCGAGTTCCTTCGCCTGAGCTGTCGCATACTCAATGGTTTCCTTAAAAGCTAAGGTCTTCTCTAATCTATCAAGCTCCTTCTCTCGTGCCTCACAAACCACATTAATGAGAGATGTCTGCGACGTATTATTCACTCCTAACTTTTCTAAAGCCCCCTGTACATCTCCAGCGTGTAGAAGTTCCTGGATTTCCGAATTCACGTACTGTGCAACGATTCTATGGGAAATCGGGGATTCACACATAATTCTCTGCTCAATGACGGGTGGTGACCGCCAACTCTGCTCCATAAAAGCAGAATTCGTCAAAAGAACTAGATGACCCCGATTCGGATGCTTCGACATAAACTCCGCGAAAAAATTGTGACTCTTCACATCATAGCGCGAATAATAATTCGTACCATTCGTCACCTGGTCTTGATGAAGCAAGGTAAGTAAATCAGGATGCAAGGAGGCCGCTCGTTGCGTAAGAAAGGTATTTGATAAATACATATAGAGTCCCTGAAAGAGAACATTCGCCCACGTAGCAGTAATCAACCAATAGAAATTCGCCTTCGGCATCATGACTGTAGAAGTAAAATGAATACTATCTACCTCATCAAAGACTACCCGAGACCACTGGATTGTATCTCGGTTTCCTTCATTCATAAATTGCTTTATAATCGTATTGGACATTAGAGTGATATCGCGCTCCTTAATTAACTTGGTAAAATCGAGTTTCTCAAGAGCCTTCGTCGTCTTGACTTCAAAAAATGAGAGAGTGGTCTGCTGCTGAATCGCAAACTTCCACTGGTGAAAAAGAGTGTGGGGAACAATAATGAGAGTATTACCTGAGCATTCCTGTGCATGAACAGGCTTCTGGCTCCAAAAAGATTCTTGAGACAAAGGGTGAATCCGAGAGAAAATCGCATTGGGAGGATTTTGTTTTAAATTTGATATATAGCCTAACATCATCAAGGTTTTACCCGAACCAACCTTGTCACCTAGAATGGCAAACTGCGAGTGATGCCGCTCCTGGTTAACCGTAAATCCCTCCACGCACGTTGTTTCCTTCTGTTGCATCGCGTGAACCATTGCAAGCTGGTGAGGCCGTAGAGGAACCTTTACATCCTGAGGCTGTATAGCATACCCTGATGATTCCGTTACAGAATTCACCAAGGGTTGCTCGTATACCTCAAGCATCTTGTTTACTGAATCGTCTCTTGACATCGCTAGACCAATCTATACTAATCGTGCAGAATGTTTGTTTAGGCTGAAGGAAATATATAATCGTTTAAGTCCATACTATCTAAAAGCGCATACATGTATCTTAAGAAAAGTATGTCACATTCTTTTTCAAAGTATATTGTCCAAGTATGATCCTTGTATAGTTCGCCGTCTTCCGTTATATCATCCAGAAAAAACTTGGACCCATCCTTACAAGTTAACTGTCTTATAGAAGGAGATATCAATATAGTATCAATATCTCCATCTATATCTGCGTAAAATAAATAGGTCTTGCTCATTTATTAAACAGTCATAAAAAATTCCTTAAGAGTTTCATCCTTGATGAAATCTTGAATCTGCAAATCTGTTTTCTTAATCATCGGATTATTTGCCTTACGAAGTTCCGTCTTATCAAAGGTATTGTCCGTGTGACTAATCACCAGCATCACCTTCATCGGATCCAATTGTATCAGAGGATTCTTATATTGCTCCAAGAATGATTTCTCTTCTGCAAAGGCAACATTCTCATCATATCTGCGACTCAAGGCATAGCGCTTTCTCCAAGCCATCGTTCCATTCGTTGCGTGCCTTGAGAAATATGGACCAGCCTTGTAAATCTCCTTGGTATCCGTGAAAAACATATAGACCTCACTTGACCCCGCGAGATCCACCGTTGGATTGTCTAAGAGTGCTTGAACAGTGGCTTCAACGCGCTCAGGAAAATAGAAATCATCGTCATCAAATGCGATAATAATTTCACCCGTGGCCTCCTTATTCAACCGATTGCGCTTCTCACCAAGAGTGCACTTCTCATCACTGTGAATAAAACGCAAGATAGGTAGATTATCCCTCTCAGCCTCAAAAAGGTCTTGAACCTCCTCCTGACCATCATCAAAGACAATCCATTCCATCTTATCACGTGGATAGGTCTGCTGTTGAATCATACGAATGAGACTAGGGATGAAACGTCTACGATTGTACGTGGGCGTTACAAGACTTACAAAGGGTCTCATTATTCTATATAAATAAGCTAAAAGGCTTCTAAGTGGCTTGTGACTTCTTAAATGCATCAGAATAAAGAGTCTCTACTGCAGAACGTGCTGCTACACTGGCTTCATCTTCCTGGTAGCAGAAGCCCCCTAGAAAAATTTCTTCTAAAGTTCCATTGGGTACATAGGTTGATATAGGCAAGAAGGAATAATACGGTAAGGTCTCACCCTTTCCATAGACCTTATAAAGTGACATCGGTATAATATAAATAGCCCCTATTGCTCCATAGATGAAGGACATGATACGAAAAGGTACCTTGTATCCTATAGCCTGGTTTGCTGCAAGATGGCCTCCATAAAGTAAGAAAAGTGTTAATAAGATCGATAGAAATGTGGCAAGAACTGTCTTCGCTGACTCACTAATAAGCTCCTTATAATCAAATCTACTCCTGGCGGCTAAAGCCTTCGCCTTTTCTGCTTCTTTTGCAGCCTTCGCATCTGCTTCTGCCTTATCAGCCGCGGCTTTATCCTCTCGTTCTTTCTTTTCTGCATCTTGCTTCGCCTGTTCTGCCTGCTGCCTTGCATAGGCATCCGCCTCGGGATCCGATACATTTTTTGAAATTAGATACTGTACCTTATTGTATAAACTTGTAGTCGTTAAACTACCAGGGGTAGGTTTAGAAGATGCAGGCTTACCTTTAGATTTACTAGAGAACCAGCTTGTATTTTCAGATTTTGAATCTGCAGTCTTATCCTTAGATTTACTAGAGAACCAGCCTGAATCTCCAGATGTTGAATCTGCAGTCTTATCCTTAGATTTACTAGAGAACCAGCTTGTATTTTCAGATTTTGAATCTGCTGTACTTGCATCTGCAGGTGTATCACTAGAGAACCAGCCCATCTAATCAAGCAGGGGTTCTTTGATTTTCTATTAGGTCGCGTATTTCATTCCACCCATTCCACCCTCAATAATCAAGAAATTCAGACTTTCAACATAAACGACATATTCCATTAAGAACTTTGAATCTTGAGCTAAAGGCCAGATATCAATATCTAACTGAAATTTCTTGACTCTGCTGGTATTCAGAGTACCCGATGGCTTAATCCATTTCGATGTATCCAATGAGAAACTGTAAATCGCTAGACCAGGTGGAAAGACTCCCGTCGCATACTTCCACGAGGATAACTCTCGGAAATACTGTAAGGGCTTTATTTCCTGGATTTCATTTCCATCACATAAGATACGTATTTGCCGTATGATATCTTTTTGTGCGGCAACACCGTTTATACCCGAATATCCTGCACTACCAATGGATGCGGAGGATGAGGCACTTGAAAAAGGTGCCCTCGGATATTGCCACCAATTCGTATAGTTCGTCCAAGTATTGAGATTCTTAATCGCATCCGATCTTCTTGGAACAATAATGAGTCGCGGTACCGGATTGTGCGTAAATAGTTCAAAGAACTGTCTGGAATTTACATCACTAAATGAATATCGTGTAACTTGTCGCACAATGTAATTTAAGGGCTTCGTTGCAAACGTGCGGCGCTCATCATCCGTTACATATATATGGGTCGCCTGAAGTCTAGGATTCAGAGGCCACGTATTTAAGGCTGGTGCCGTATATCCAAAATCCGTTAAATAATTTCGGATATACATTCCATCCTCCGTATTCGATGTATAAGACACATTTCCTCTGGCCTGTTGCTCAAGTGTTCCTACTACCGTATTTTCAGGA
>Ga0114971_10000016_pt1 | contig 96738 bp, 112 predicted proteins | sample M_140625_MF_Meta_FD_87320 | JGI IMG/M metagenome (GOLD analysis project Ga0114971, IMG submission 87320) | Freshwater microbial communities from Lake Montjoie, Canada to study carbon cycling - M_140625_MF_MetaG | ecosystem: Environmental > Aquatic > Freshwater > Lake | place: Lake Montjoie... | reverse complement strand
CGCTGTCATTCTGGCCATCTGGGCGCTGATGAAGTTTTTTTTCAATCGGGGCTGAACTTAAGTTTTACAGGAGAAACCACAATGAAATACGCCGCGCTGCTTGCCATCCTGATTACGTCTTCGTGTCGCCCACGCGATGTGGCTACTGTGCCCGTGCAGGTTTGCACGACCAACTATGCGTTGTGTGCCGCGACGAATTGCACGTCAGCGAAGGGTGAAATCACGATCAACACAATGGGGACGATAACAACGTGGCAGGCCGCAGACTGCTTGTGTCCGATCCTGCGTGGGCCGTCTGTATCGTCCCCCGGCACCGGCAACATGCCAGAGGGAAACAAGTGCGTAGATCCAGTAGTTGATGGCAAAACGGGCGTGTGGAGCGCGTACTCAATTCGCAAGAACATTCCGCAGGCTCCTGACTGGAAACACAGAACGCCCGCTCAGCCGTATGTGTGCGACACGCTGCCTGAAGGCATGGCGCAGTGTTATTCGCTCGCCTGTAGTCCCGCTGGCGAGGCAATCGGACCAGATGGCAAGCCGACGGGCGTGATGCTGGCGTCTTGCCGCTGCCCGATAAATGAATCGCCAAACGGGCAGGCAATCGACGTGGCGACAACACCGATAATCACTCAAGCCGCAACCTGCAACCTGCCGGTTGGCGGGCCGGCGCCGGAAGTGAAGAGTAAAGCGGCTTCGTTCATGGCGCCTTAAATGAATTAGCTTCATCCCCTGTTGTACGCTCCCTGCCCCCGGCTCGTCACCGGGGGCTTTTCACGTTTGCCTGTTTGACATTCAGCACAACCTCATGGCAGCCATGGCTCAGGCAGTGACTCATATGGCATCAATCAGCGTGCTACTTGGCGATTGCATTGACGACTCCCGCACGGCCTTATTGCGTCGACCCATTGTCTCGTTGTCCACCATCCGAATGTCTTTGTTTTGATAGGTCCAGCAGAGGCCGTCAGCGACCGAGAAGCAGACCCAGAGAAGATCATGGTCTGGCCCGTAGTCCAGCATGACGTGGGCGTGGGCGAAGCCTTTTGGGGTCCAGAAGGGGAGTGGTGGATTGAGTTGGATGCTCATCGCCAGCCTTCCAGTTCAATCCGATGCTTTCCTGTAGTCGTGACGCCGCAGATATAAGCCACTTCCCCGTTACGCAACATCCGCGCCAGCTTCAGCGGTATCTCGACCTGGCGTGCGCAGCAGCGACACTCCCATAGCGTCAGTCGCAGCTTGTCGGCTGGATCTTCTTTGGTCTGCATGGCGGCCCTCAGCTTTTGATGCTCACGGTGATCGCCAGTTCATCCCGCATCTGAACGATGGAGAAGTTCTTGGCCAGCCTGAGCGTGATCCCGGCAATAAGCTCAGGGACGGCTCGGTCAAGTTCCTCGGCAATGGCGCTTCTGGCGGCGTCCATGTGCTTTTTCGTCACCCGGGCGACTTCGTCGTTTACCGCCCTGCGGATCGCATTTTCCAGGCTCGCGAGTGTCAGTTCGTTTAATCCTTGGCTCATCCGTTTCCGTCCAGTCCGTACATGTCGCGGTGCATGGCCTCCGCGGCTTCTTTCAACGTTATCCGTCTATCGCACATCCGCAGCCGCTCCCTTCGTCGGCAAAATTCAAACAGTCAAATTGCCTCGCTTCAACGCGCTCGCGAAGGACACGCAACGTAAGCGGCTTTGTCTTCCCGCCAGTTCGATCACGCAGGATCGCCACATCCTTGCCTACCATGGCGCGGAACTTTTGTTCGTTTGTTTCCCAGTAGTCAAACACGGCAGGACGCTTCACCAGGAGATTGATAAAGCCTTTCTGCCCCTGTTTGATACACCCCCCCCCGCAGTTGTCGTGGGCAAAGCCGTCATCATAACTATCGGACGGCTCAATCCCCTTGGCTCGCATGAATGCCAGCATGTCGGCCTTGGTCTCTTTTTGAGGACCCATTGCAGGAGCCTGCACTTTCCAACCCTTAGCTCGCATCCGCGCTCGAAATCTGACGTACCTGTCACGCTCGCCGTATGAAAGCCCCGCACACAGCACCGTGTTCCGACGATTGCAGTTCTCATTGCACCACCGGTCAAGCAATTCCCGCTTCAGGATTCGGCTGCAAAGGTCTACGCGAGTATTCCCCATCATGCGGTTTTCAAAGAATACATCCCAAGGCGTACGCCCATCAGCAATACGAGTGACCACTACTCCAAGGTCTTCGCTGGCATCGCCGAGAAAGCGATAAAGGTCGTGGTGCTCAATCAGCGTATCAGCAAACAACAGCGTCACGCTTTTGGTCCCGTGACGGTCAATCAAACGCCTCGCAGCCACGTAGCTGCACATGCCGCCGCTGAAAGACATGACGAAGCGCGTCATTTTCTTGGCTCCCCCATGCGCGTCACGGGTACACCCGCAGCACGCGGAACGGAAGGCCCTGGCGCTTGAAGAACTCGCCCGGCGGATAGGCTTCGTTGAAAGCGTCGAGCGCCGCTGGGTCAGTTGGCCGGAGCGCATCCCGCATCTTCTCATACCGAAGCAGCATGTCCGCAGTCTCCCAGCTGGTGCGGCCATCCTGAGCGCGGAAGTAAATCTTGTGGTCTTTCTTCCCTCCGCTGCGGATCGCCACGCCGGCGCGCACCCCGACGGCTTCCTTGATGCGCTCCTTCACGTCCTCGTACAGAGCGTCCTCCTGCTCAAACCGCTCTTTCACCTGCACGTACTCAGTGAGCAGCGGCCGGAGATCGTCCGCGTAGGGAAGCTTGTCCTTGTCGCCGGTCTCGCCTTCGCTGCGGAAGATCCCGCCTTGGCAACCTTGCCGCCACTGGCAAGTGCCACAACGCTTGTCGTCCGGCTCCAGCCGCTTTGGGGCTTTCTCTTCGTCGCCCAAGGTAGCCCAGAACCGCGCCCCGACGGCCGTGATCGCCTCGTGAATGTCCAGATTGCGATCTACGCACCAGGCCAGCGGCGGGTTCTTGATGTCGTGGCCATAGGCGCGGTTCCCGACGATGAACTTCCCCCACGACAGCCCGCGGCAAAGCATGCCGTGCTGGACCTGGAGCTCGTAGTCCACGATAATCCCGTCGCGTTTCGTCTTGTAGAACATCTCGGGCCCCAGAGCCTTGATCTCGCCGGCGCCGGTAGTGTCGTGATTCCGGTCCTGCACCTCGCGGTCAATATTGACCAGCAACTCCGGATTGTTCGGGTGGCGGATGGTGCCGATCTCGGAGAGGATGTCGCCGGTCGCCTCCATGTGCCACTCCGCAATCACCGGCTCCAGAATGCGACCCAAGCGCATCGGCCCGGAGTCGTCCTGCGGGTAGTCGGCTGGGATGCCGGACTTGTCCAGCCATAATTTTCGCTGACAGCCGTACTTTACCTCCTTCTGCAGGTATGGCTGCAAAAGGCTGGCAATGTCGCTGCCCCCTATACCGGTCTTCCGGTTATTGAGAAATTCTTGGCGTTCTTGTGCGTTCATTTCCTTACCTTTCCGGGGATTTACTGTTTCCAGTCACCCTGTCTCACATTCCCAACTCTACACCCCAAAACTGCCCCGTGCAAGATTTTTCTTGCAATACTCAAAGCCGTCGGATAGACTTCAAATTGTGAAACCTGCAACGAAAGAGCCGCTGGTTCCGATCGCGACTCGGTTGCCAAAATCCATGGTGGCGGAGATCCGGCGGATAGCCGAAACTACCGACGTCAAGATTCAGGCCCTCGTGCGAGGATGGATTGCGGTCGGCCTCACGGCTGCGAAAGGTAAAAAGTAAATGACACCCACAATACTGCCCAAGCCCGAATACGGCCGGCTCTACGGCATCACCCATGACCCTGAAAGCAGATTGCCACTGGCGCGTGTAAAGCGCGTGCTGAAGGTCGGCATCGGCATCCCGAAGGGCCGCGCCATTCAGGTCTTTCTGCATGACGACAAATGGCATATTCGACATGGCGCGTGGGAGGCGCAGCAGGGCAGCAATAAGCAGCGTCTGGTGATGAAGACCGTGTTTGTCGGCGGCAAGGACGGAACCCCGAACACGAAAGAAGCAGCCAAGGCGTTCCACGAGAAGTGGAAAAGCAAGGCAGCCGTCTCCAATCGGCCGCAAAAACAGCCGTGGTTCGGGTTCACCGAGCGCAGTGTCACCGAGGACCCCGACACAGGCAAACCGGTTGAGACGTTTGAGCCTGATTTTGACGCGATTGAGGCCCACGGAAATCGCCCTCGCCGGATTCGCGTTGTCATTACCTCGGACAACCCATTGCGCCAGGCCGACGAGTGGTGGACCGCATCCGAACTGAAGTGCCGCGGCGACGGCCTGATCGCCGAGCGTGTCCTGTCTGCCGGGTCGGAAAAAGACGAATACTGGAAGATGGCGAAGGCTGCGGGGATGAAAGTCTTTCCGTACACCAAATGCCGTCTGGGCGGGTGCGAACACGCAGGCGTTGACTGCAAGCAGCACTCGACGCTGGAAATCCAGCTGGCGTACTCGCTCCGCCTCGGTGCCACCGCGTATTTCACGTCGACCGGCGGCGTCACAGCCAGCCAGTTGCATTCTTCTTTGATTGCGATCCGGGAACCCTTGGAGCGCATGGGCTACGGGATTGTCGGCGCCGAAATGGACCTCGTTCTCGGCAACTTCAAGGCCAACCACGAGGGCAAGCCGTCCATCCAGCCGTGCGTCAGCCTGGAGCTCACCGCCAATAGCGCCAAAGCTTTAATGGCGACGATGAAAGACAGTTCGTGGACTCCGGCCAAACTTGGCTCTGGCGTCCGCATGATCGCCGCCGCCGAAGAGGAAACCATGGAAGACGCCAGCGTTCGCGCCAGCAGTGTCATGGCGGAGTTTTCCGACGTGCAGGAAGCTGACTTTGATGACGAAGAGCCTGTTGTGGCGGCTGACAATGACGCCTCCGAGACTGCGGCGAAGGCCGGGCAGGCGACAGTCTCCGGACTCGGGAGCACACTCAAAGCGGCTTTGGCGGCTGAAAGTGCGGGCCCGGTGGCGTCCGGTACCGCTGGCCCGGTAGCCTCTGCGCCCGCCTTGGTCGCCGACGCTCTCTGGGGCAGCAAAGAATCCATGGCCGCCTCGATGCTGGAGCAGAAGAACCGCGTCGGCTCCGAAGTCTTTAACGGGTGCCTAGCCACGCTCGGCATCAAACAGATTGACGATCTGGACCACCAGTCCGATACAGTGGTCGCGATGTACGCAGCCGTCAAAAAGCTGGCCGATGCACCGAAAGCTGGCAAGGCGAAGACAAACCTGTTCTAGGGGCGCACAAAAAACAACATCTGCACCTCTCTAAAGGGGCAGGAGGCTGGAGCATGGACCGCATCCGTCTGGCGGACATGCTCGGGGCGCGTGTTCTTCCGAGCGTGCATGCCGATTCGGAAGGAAAAACCAAAACACAGGAAAGCGTAAGCCATAAATGCGAATCAAATCAATCACCATCACGAACCTCGGGCCGTTTGAAAACTTTACGGCCAACTTCCCAGCGGTCGCCATTATCACGGGAGCCCACGGCGTCGGCAAGTCCAGCCTGGAGAACATTATCAAATACGCGATGGGTCGCCGGCCGCTTGCGACGAACTCTCGCGGGATCGAGCACGACCTGAAAATCCTGAAGACCGGGACCGACAAAGGGGAGGCGGTCATCACGTTTGACGAGGGCGACATTGAAAGCCTCCGCGTGACCGTGACGAAGACATCCACAGATCGCAAGATCAAGACTCGTGGCGGGAAGTCATGGCAGGCAGCTGGCTCTGGGATTGACGAAATTACGTCGGCGCTGGCGTATGACCCCATGCAGTTTGGGAAACTGGCGCCAAAAGAACGGCTCGAAGCCTTCCTTCGCGTGGTCCCGGTGAACGTCACAAAGCAGGAGATCGAGGCGGCCGTCGCCGGTGTCATGCCGGTGGGGGGAGATCCCGGGCTCGACACGATCAACTCCATGTACGAGGACATCTACGCAGCCAGAAGCCGATGCAACGCTTCTGCCGACACGCAGGAGAAGTACGCGCTCGGGCTGGAGTCTACGCTTCCGCCTCCGACGGCGTCGGGCCAAGACTGGACAAACGAAGCACGCAAGTTTCGTCAGGACCATATCGTCCTCGAAGAGTCCGAGCAGGAAGAACTCGGCCGCATCGCCGCAGAACTGCAGACAAAGCGCGTCAAAAATGCGGACAAGCAGGCGACGGAGAATGAGGGTATTGACGCCGAAGCCGCCGGGCTTATTGACGAGGTCGAGAAGCGGATTGCGGAGATGCGCGAGCAGCAGGCTCGGATTCGGACTGGCGTAGCGACGGCCAAGGGGCTGACAGCGAAAGAGAGATCCGACGCGGACGCCACGGCTCAGGCCGACGCGGACCGTGAGTCTCGCGAGATCCAGTCCAGCAACGCCCCGCGTAAAGCTGAACTTATGGCGCAGATCACTACCGCAGAAGAGCGTGCGTCCGCCATGCAGCGTGCAGCCGGGGCCCGAGATGCCGCAGCCAGGGCACGGGCCGAGGCCGGTTTAGCTAAGGCTGAGTCTGCGGAGATGACGCAGGCTCTTGTGAGTCTGCAGGCGTTGAAGAGCACCGTTGCCGGCCGCATGTCCATCAAAGGCGTCACCATCGCCAGCGCTCGCGAGGGCTTGCCGGTCGACATCTGCCGGGAAGAAGATGGCGGCCTGGTGCCGTTTGAAAGCTGGAACGATGCAGACAAAGACACGTTCTGCCTTCGCATGGCGATTCTCCACAGTGGGCTGTGCGGTCTGGTCTGCATGGACAACATGGGAAACTGGTCTCCTGCCCGGCAGGACGCTATCATCGCCCAGTGCAAAGAATACGCGGTGGAAAAAGGCATGCAGTTTCTTCTTGGGCGCGCTTCTGACGAAGGCTTGCTTCAGATTGTGGAGGTGTAGTAGTGGCTACCAATAAACGACGGATGGTGCTGGCTTGCTTGCTGGCTCCCTTGGCGAACAGGAGGGAAGCTGATGCGCAGGATCTTCACCTTCAAACAACAATCGGCGTAAAGACTTTGGAGATCCAGCCTTTTGGTCTGTCCATTGTGTTGCAAAACAACGGCCCCAATACGCCGATGCTGAGTGTGGAAGCCATCGGCCGCAAGGTCACCTTCACCACCAAAGAGGTCATGGATATTTTGGAGGGCGCGTAGGCTGTGCCGCACTTTCGCCCCGGTGACGTAGTAGACCACATTGACGGCTGGGAGGGCGTGGGCCGGCACGAACTCCCAGTGATTGAGCGAGTCAACTCAACAGAATTTCCGGATGATCCGGTGGCGTTTTTCGTCGGTGGTGGTTTCTGGCGTACGAGTCGGCTGGTGGTTGTGGAAAGGGCGGCAGCTTATTCAAACGTAGTGACGCACACGCCCGGCGACAGCAAACTGTCTATCGTCGGGCCAATCGGCCAAAGTCTGGACCGGGAGCAGCGTGTCATTCAACTTACCAACGCGGACGGGTCCGTCGAGATAGGGCTTGGCGATTTCAGTGGGCTGATAAAGTTCGGAGCAGTGGCGGGGAATCCGCCGGAAAGAGTGGAAAGTGATTCAAGCAAATAACGTACGACCGGTAACCAAACTCCGGGACGTGAAAAAGTGTACCGGCTCCATCATGTGCGAATTGCACGAGCGACACGTTGCCAACATGAAAGAGGATGCGGAGGCGGCCGTTGCCACTGTAACTCTGGCGTGGGAGGGTGCATTAAAAGACTACGCGGACGCAGTCGGTCGTGTTGCCCTGCGCGACAAAGAGATTGCAGCCCTTTATAACCTTGTTGATCGCCACAAGCACCGCTTTCAAATGGCCATGGGTGTCACCGGGCTGGTGATTGCTTGGGCTTGGTATCAGGTTGGGGGTGGCAGGTGAGCGGGTCAATTCTAAATATCTTACTGGCGCTGCTCAACGTTGCCATACTCATCGCAACCAACAGGATCGTCGCTGCCATCGACCGCCAGACTAAAGCAGTTTATCTGGACGACGACGTCACCAACGCGCTGAAGGAATGCGCCGCCGACCTCGAAGCGGAGATTAAGGCGCGCAACAGCAACGATATGCTGGGCTACCCGACAGTGCGCCAGAAGTATGACCGGGACATGATCCCCGTCGTCAAGGCCCGGGCTGCACTGCGGAATGCGGGGGCACTGTGAAGCACTGCCTGCGCGTTCTTGCTATTGACATGACTACAAACACGATGACACTGGAGGGTGTGCCAGACATCAAGAGTGGCGACATCATATCGTTTAACGAAGAAACGATGACGGTTTTGGTAATGCCAGGGACTGATGCCGTCACGAAGACCGACGGTTAATAGCCATGGCCTTCATTCTCCGCCCTCACCAGGCCCATGACTTTGAACTGCTGCGCGAAAAGGTGGCAGAACACCGCGCCGTGCTACTGGTGGCTCCTTGCGGCTACGGCAAGGGCGTTGTAACGACCAAGATCATTGACGGCACGATGAAGAAGGGGAAGCACGTACTTTTTTTGGTACACGGCCGAGACAGAGTCGCGGACATGGAAGACCGCGTAACGAAGCTCGGAATTCCCCATGGCATTCTGATGGGATCTCGCCGGCGGGAGCGTCACCACCTTGTCCAGATCGCCAGCAGCGACACCGTGTACCGAATGCCGCATAAGCCAAAGGCGGATTTGATCATCATTGACGAAACCCACCTTGCGATGAGCCCGACGTTCCGGGCCGTCCTGGACTTCTACCCTGACGCCAAGATAATTGGGCTGACCGCTACGCCGGTCCTTGGCAACGGCAAAGGGCTGGGCAAGGCTTCCGGCGGGATCTATGACTCCATGATCGTCGGGCCGTCAGTGAAAGACCTCGTAAGCGAAGGGTATCTGGTGGGCTCTCGGGTGATGGCTCCGCCGCCGCCTGCAGAGCTGAAGAATTTGAAGAAGAAAAAGACCGGCGACTTTGACGGCGAACAAGGTGCTGCGATTTGCGACAACCGCAAGGTCATCGGCGACATAATCGAGCACTGGAAACTGTACTCCAGGGACCGAAAGACTGCTGTGTTTGCGTTCAATCAAAAGTACGCTTATCACATTGCCGAGCAGTTTCGCGAACAGGGCATCAACTGGGCCTACGTGGACGCGGACACGCCCGACGGCGACATTCATACGCCCGGGACGCGCAAGTTTATCTGGCACCAGTACGACCATGGTGACTTAGTCGGGGTGAGCTCTGTAGGCTGTATTTCTATCGGCTGGGACCATAGCATCTGCAAAAGCCTGATTTTCGCTGCCAAGACTACCAGTTTCCCGCTGTACCACCAGCGCCTTGGGCGCGGCTCCAGACCGCACAAGGGGTACTCTGACTTTCTTGTTTTGGATCATACCGGCAACCTGTACGAGCACGAGGAACAGGGTCCTTACTTTGAGTCCGACATCAAGTGGCAACTGAACGGTGATGGCGTCAAAAAGCACGACGAAGACGACCCGGCCCCGCGTGTCTCCACATGCAAGCGCCCGCAGCCCATACCTGACGGCGGGGTGCCTTCGTGGTTTAAGGGCCAGACGACAAACGGCTACATGCTCTGCTGCTACCTGACTTTCAAGGCCGGACCCCGGGAGTGTCCACGTTGCGGCTTGCCGATTGCTGTTGATCAGCCAGACATCAAGGTTGAAGACGGTCACCTTGAAGAAATTACGGAGGGCATGAAGCAGGAGGCGGAGGAGAAGCGGGCGCGGATCGCCGAGCACAAGCAAAAATATCTGGAAATGTATCTGGAGGGCGTACAAAAAAAGTACAAAAGTGGCTGGGCTTCGATAAGATATAAAGCAGAGTTCGGCCAGTGGCCGGCGAGACAGTGGAAGGCGGAAGCCTTAGAAATGGTGACCGAGTGACTGCAGAAGCAGAAGTAGTACCAGCAACGCCCAAAAGACTTCCCAGGTGCAACCAGTGCGCCCACATGAGGGGCAAGTTGTACGAGGCGGAGTCTTTGCTCAAGGCCAAGACGTTGCCACTCAACAATCGAGCGCGTAAGCATCTGGACGCGATCAACGGCCGGATTGAGTGGCTGGAACAGCGGAAGTCGGCTGGCGGCGTTGGGCACAAGCTGGAGCGTGAGGAAAGCGCTTTGCGGTATGCGGTGAATGTGATTATTGCGTTCGGCTCAGTGCCGGAGAAAGTGGCAGAGGTGTTCAGTGGCAAATAAAGAAACTACCGCGGTAGTCAGCAGAGAGGGCGTTGATTACGTGATGGACGTAGCCAAGGCCGCCGGGCAGGACGCGCTCACAATCGGCCTGAGCGACGAGAAGTCCGCCGTCAATTTCAACGCCCCTGGGTTTGTGGCGGCCGTCATGCCGCTGAGGCTGTGATCCATGGGCCTCGCATGGTTGTTGTTTCCGCCGATCCACGACGTTGTGGTTGTTGAAGCGCCGCCGGTAACGTGCGCAACGTGTGGGCGTGACCTGGCCGGGCTGCTGGGGTGCCCGGAGTGCTTGGCTAAAGTGGTGGTTTTCGATTCGGGGGTGGTGCGTGAGTAAAGGCAGCCCCGTAATCCACATCGCACCTGACCTGTCGTATTTATTTCCCAACACGAGAGCAGCCGCCACGGTTTTGTGCGGGCGGCTGTCGCAGAACAGCGCGGCGTCGGAGAGGAGCCAGAAGGCGAGGTTCGCCGCAGCGGGATTGTCCCGCCAATACCTTATCCCCGGTGGTCAAGACCGGCGTAGCCCCCGCGTGGGGCCGTGCGGCGAAATCCCATGATAACGCAAAGAGGATCGCCCCGATTCGTCGGGGCTGAACTGAAGGAATCGTATTACAACCAGGCGACCAGCCGCGATCATGGACGCGATCTCGAAGGTGGGGAAATGATACCGGAGTACCTGCATTGCCTCGGGGTTACCAAAACCGGGGAGCCGATTCATCCGTTGTACGTTTCGTATGCGGTTCAGCCGCAGGTGTGGAAAAGTAATGTGGGCGAGAGCCCGGAGGTGTGTAATGCAAAGTGAAGTATTTGTATCCTGGTGCCACGTGTGCGAGACAAAGTGCGAGTCTCCGTTCAAGGTGGTGACGTGTAAGTGCGGCGCGGTTCATGAGCGGACCTGGCCGGCGCAGACTGCAGGTGCGAAATGAAATTGCCATCGGCGGCAGAACTGACTGGGTCAAATCCTGATCACCCGGAGACGCAAAATGCGCTACTTGCACGGCTGGAGCGGGAAATCCGCGAGGACAAGGCCGACGCAGAGGCGCTCCGGGCGCTGGGGGCGTGGGTAAACGCGGACAAAGGCTGGCGGCGCGTGTCCGGCATTTGCAGTGGCGAACGTTTTGAATTTGAGGTGACGATTCGATTTTGGCGCGGCACTGACGGGCAGCAAGAGGTCAGTGGCGAGGCCGACACTCTTGCGGGTGCCATTATGGACGCGCTCTCGAAGGCGGCACGATGACCGCAAACCAGATCACCGCAGAGCTGCTGATTGAGATCCCGAAGCGATTCCCGAACTCTATTTGCTGGCGGAACAATACCGGCAGCGGCATTGGCATGGCCAGCGTTCGCGCCGCCATCGCCTGCCTAAAGCGACAGGACTGCAAGGGCGCGCTGGGTCACCTGAAACGTCCGGTTGGGTTTGGGCTGGTGGGAAGCTCGGACATCATCGTTATTATGGCGCCCGGCGGCCGCTTTGTCGCCGTTGAGGTCAAGGCCGAAGGCGATAAGCAGTCGAACGTACAGTGCTCGTTTGAGGCGAGCGTGACGGCCCTCGGTGGCGCGTATATCGTAGCCCGTGACGTTGCGGAATGCCTGGCAGAAATGGAGGCGAAATGTGGATACACGTCCCGTTAGAGTGCTCTCCCTCTTCAGTGGCGTCTCCGGACTCGGCCTTGGCGTCCGAATCGCTTTACCAGAATCTCGCCACATTTGTTTCGTCGAGAGGGAATTTGCTGCCTGCGAAGTACTGGCAGCGCGCATGGCCGATGGATCGCTTGACCCGGCACCCATCTTTACGGATATTACCCAGTTCGACGGCAAGCCGTGGCGTGGACGAGTGGATCTTATCGAAGGGGGCTTCCCATGCCAAGACCTGTCCGTTGCCGGAAAACGAGCCGGGATCACTGGAAGCCGGTCAGGGCTTTGGGGTGAGTACGTCCGCCTCATTGAAGAAAGCCAGCCCGAAGCAGCATTCATTGAAAACGTCGGCGGACTACTCTCAAGTCGCACTCTTCTCCACAGATCCGACATACTGGGACACTTCGACGCAATTCGCAGCGCCGCGCAAACTCCGCAAGAGCGCTGGCACGCTGAAGCTCACATCGAACGCCTTCACCGGCGACTTCTCAAAACACAAGGAATCTCGGCATTGCTCTATGTCCAGTGCTGCCTGGGAGCGCTGGGTTACGAAAGCGAGGCGGGATTTTTCACGGCGTCAGAAGTCGGGGCCAGTCACAAGCGAGAACGTGTTTTTGTCTTGGCGCATCGCACCGGCGGAAGGTTCCGGGATATCTGGCGAGACGCAGAGCGGGGTTTGGCGGAGTCCGAACACGAGGGACCATCATGCGGGAGGTCCGCGCCTGCACCATCCTCAGCGGCAGGTGGCGCTGGTGGACCAGTCAACCGAGTGGCCGACACCCAGTGTCCCAAATGGCGGCCGGACGACCAACACGACAACAACCAGGGCGGACGGCAGCAAGCGCCAAGTGGATCTGGGGGCGATAGCTCCGTTGTGGCCAACTATCACGACAAGCGACGGCGGGGCGGAGACAACAACGCAGAAGCAGGGCCGGGGATCTGGCGGGGGCAATATCCAAGCGGCAGCGAGCCTTTGGCAGACGCCGGCGACGGACTCATTTCGGAGCCGTGGCGGGGACCGTCAGGACGAGATGGGGCTGGACCAAGAAGCGCGGCACTGGGGGACGCCGACGACGCGGGACTGGAAGGACGGCAGCAGCGCGGACGCGGACTGCGAGACGAACGGGCTGCTGGGACGTCAGGTGATCCGGAACTGGCCGACACCGACTCCATGGCAACAGGAGGAGTCGCCGGAATCATTCGAGGCGCGGCGGATTCAGCAAAAGGCGAGGGGGATCAACGGGAACGGGATGGGCGTGCCGCTGGACATGATGGCGACCTGCCTCTTTTCGCCCCAGGCCCCAGAGCAAGCGACTTCTGGCAAGACCTGCTGGTGCGGCACCCAGAACTGCGACCTGCCATCTCACAGGCGGAGATTGAACGCCTTGTTTGTAACCTGGATGATGAATTGGCCGCTGTTTTGGCTGGCTCCCGTACCGACCAACTCAGGGCGGCAGGGAATGGCGTTGTATCTCTTCAGGCAGCGTTCGCTTTTGTCACGCTTGCTCGGCAAATCTGCAAGCAATAAAGGAGCCGCACAATGAACGCCGTATTCCTACGTCTGCCCAATGGCAGCGAAACGAACATCTCCATCTGCACGTCATGCGGGGCCCCGGCGCGAGGCCGAACGCAGTTTGACATCTCCGAGAAATGCTGCACATGCTGGGAGTGCGGCGGGCCGCTGACGGCGGAAGAGAAGAAGCACCCAGGGCATTATCATGCGGCGTGTGATCGGCTACGCAGAGGCACGATGGATCTGGCGCGCTTGGAGAAGGCCACGCTGGTCGAGAATTACGACGGGCCGGTTTACTGTGAGGGCGTCCCAGGCGGAAGCTACGGCGACGGGTATTTCTCAGACGTTGACGAACTTGAGGATTGTCTCGAAAAGGGCTGTGGCGTAGAGTTCGCCTACTGCTGCACGTCGTCCCGCGTTGTAGCACTTGACCTTGACGGCATCCTTGAAAACGCTACGCAGGAGTCTTTCGAGGACGCCATTGACCATATTAAAGGCCGCGACTATCTTCAGGCTGCTGTGGATGCGTTCAACGCAGCAAACGCGAAGTTGTTGAGCTGGGATGTGGACTACTCCCGGAAAGTGAAGGTGGAGCGTGGGAGCTAAAATCGACCGCCCAATCCTGTATTCCGCGCCGATGGTGCGTGCGTGCCGGGCATATCTAAAGACCGAGACGCGGCGGGCCCGGGGGCTGAAGCGGATCAACGAAGCGCCTGGCGAATGGGAATGCCTTGGGGAACTATACGGAATTCCACGCGGTCAGTTCGACTTTCAGCATAAGGAAACTGGCGAGGTCATTACGGTTAGGTCGCCATACGGAGTCTCCGGCGACGGGCTGTGGCATCGGGAGGCGTACCGGGCCAGTGCCTGCTACAACGATCTGCCGCCAAGTGAAGTGCCGGAAGGTTCGCCGATCTGGTACGAAGCTGACAGCACCCCGGCAATCGTCGGCGCGAGGTTTGGCAAACTCCGCCCGGGCATGTTCATGTGCCGGTGGATGAGCCGCGATTCTTCGGTGGTGGTGCGCTCTTACCCTGAGCGCCTGCACGAGATCACGGAGGAGGGGGCGAAGGCTGAGGGCGCACTGTTTCACGACGGCATGGGCGTCGGGCATAGCGGCTGGCGGCACGACAGGGACCACGGAACGGTCTATGTCAACGCCCGGACATCGTACTTCCATCTCTGGGACTCCGTCAACGGCCTCGGGGCTGCGGCGAAGAACGAATGGGTTTGGGTGACGAAGTTTAGTATGGTGGCGTGAAGGGGAGGGAATGGAAGAAGATGATCTATCAACAAAAGGATTTGGGGGTGACCTGTGAAATACGAAACACTTGAAGTCATAGCCGTGCTTGCGGCTGCGTATGTTGGGTTCAGGCTAATGTACCGGGCGATCACCGGTGGCTGGGATAAGTCGGAACCGAAACTGGAAGATGCGGAAGCGCAGCATGGGACGTCGGAGCCCAATAACGCGGAGCCGTGGTCATGAACGAAAGCCAGCGCTCACAGTTGCGCGAACTCATCGCCTACTGCCGGGCGCACGTTGAGACGCCGCTCGGAATCATCTCGAACTCCATGCTCAATGACCTGGCTGCTTTGTCAGGTCGCCAGCGCACGTGGAAGAAACTGCATCCAGCCGGGATGACCGCATGTGGTCACGCGACCAATAATCGTCACCTCGTCTTGGAACTTTGCGACCAAGCGGAGAAGGTTCTGGATCTCCGACCTCTGCTGGTACTGGTCCCATGATCTCAGCAGCCACAATCGAAGCCATCAAGGCGGCCGTGCCGACATACCAACTCGTGTCGGAGTACGTCCGCCTGCGTAAATCTGGCAACGATTACCTTGGCTGCTGCCCGTTCCACAACGAAAAGACGCCCAGCTTCCGCGTCCACGTGACCGGCGAACGGGCCGGGCTGTGCAAATGCTTCGGATGCGGGTTTGCCGGCAACCAGATTGATTTCCTGCGCGAGATCGAGCAACTCACGTTTTTGCAGGCGATCCGCCAACTTTCCGAACGGTCCGGCATCCCGCTGGATGAGGAGAAGCCAGCGCAGGCGGTGCCGCCAAAGAGTCGAATGCGCCGGATTGCGGATCAGGAAGACGAGGAATGCTGTGAGTGGTGGTGGAAAACACGTACACAACATATAGTGGCCGAATTAAATCGTGCCGCAAGTGAGGCTGAATGGTTCCCGGTTTCAATATCATGGAGTGATGCTGGCGAACAGGAATTTGAGGCCCTCGCGCCGATGCCTGACTCGTATGCGTGGGCAGCATGTGTTGGCAGGATCTTTCAGTGGTGCGAGGGTCGGCTGGAAAGTGGTGACGGCGTGAAGCTGGACAAAGTGGAAAGGATGAGAATGTTCAAAGCGATGGTAACGGCAGGGGATCGGCGGGAGTTCCGAAAAGAGCGTTCAGAATTGCGGATGATAGATGGGCTGATTATGGAAGCCTTGGCGGTGGTGCAGTCATGAGAACAAAAGACGACGTCCTCGCGGACCCGATAGTTGGCGATCAGGCTGGGCACCGAGATAAACCAGACAAGCGCGTGACGTTGCGGTTTACTGATGCGACAGGCCAAGAATGTCTGTGGGTGACAACCACAAAAGTAATGACTGTTCAGAACTGGCGACGGATGATGCGCGGCGCTACCGTCTTGAAGGTGGCGCAGCCATGATGACCTACCCATCTCACGGGCTCAGCATGAAACGCAATTGGGGCACTGTCAAAAAGTGCCCGCACTGCGTAAAGACGAACATTACTATGACCTGCAAGGATCAGATCACCTGCGGCGGGATCACGTGCAGGGACCTGCAGAACAAAAAAGCCGCACGTGACCGAACGGCGGCCAGAAAAGCGCTGCGTGTCGCAGTTCAGGAAGCAGCGTAGACCCTTGACTGCCCTTCTCGAATCTCGCATCCAATCTGCCATTGATGGCGGTCCGGAGGACTGCTACGACGGGGAACTGATCCGCGAACTGGCCATTATGGAAGCAGCGGACGAGGAAGACGTTCGACGCGATGGCCGGGCTGAGATGCAGCGCTGCGTCATGCGGTTCAGCGCGAAGTTTAAGCGGGATTTTTCTGCCAGCCGGTTCAAGAATCTTATAGGCGCGGAAGCGGCGAGGCTGAAATCAGAAGCACATCGCGCTAGGCAGGAAGAAAAACAGAACCGCGGCGAGGACTGGAAAGACTATCTGGTGATGAAGCCGTCGAAGGACGGTGACGGTACCGTAGCACCCTGCGAAGAGTCGGCCATCATCTACTTTACGAATCACGATGACTGGAAGGGCGCTCTTGCGTGGGACGAGTTCACCGCAGAGCATTCGGTGGTGAGGCCATTGCCGATTGGCGTAAAGCCCGGGCAGCCGCTCGAAGACCATCACGACACACTCATTCAGGCGTGGTTGCAACGTGAGACGCGGGAGCCGAAGTGGGCGCTCGACACGGTGCGCCGCGCAGTGGACGTTGTCGCAAAGGCCAGATCATTCCATCCAATCAAGAGATACCTCGAAGGGCTGCAGCCGTGGGACGGGCGCCAGCGACTGTCAACGTGGCTGGAAAAGTACTGCGGCGCCGGGCCGGCTGAAAGTGACGATTCCCGGGACGCACGAAATTTGTCAAACTTCATCGCCGCCATCGGCGAACGCTGGTGGATCTCTGCAATCGCCCGCATTTATGAACCAGGGTGCAAAGTTGATCACGTGCTCGTGCTCGAAGGGCTTAAGGGCATCGGCAAGACGACGCTGGTAGATGTCATCTTCGGCGGTAAATTCGCCATGATCACCGGCGACGTAGCCAGCAAGGACAACCAAATGCTGCTGTCCACTGGCGTCTGGGGTATTCTCATGGACGAGCTCGATGTTCTCGGCAAATCCGAGATGCGCGCCGTTAAGAGCTGGGTAACGGCGCAGGTCGAGCGCTTCCGCCCTACATGGGGGCACCGGCACGTCAGTCGCCCTCGGAAGTGCGTTTTCATCGCGACCGTCAATGGCGACGACTGGGCGATGGAAGAAGACCGGCGCTGGTGGCCGGTCGCATGTAAGGGCAGGTTCGACCTGGATGGGCTCCGCGAGAATCGGGATCAGCTGATGGCGGAGGCATTCCACCGCTACAGCGAGGGTCAGCGCTGGTACTTGGACCCGAACGAAGACGACCGCCTCATTGAGACGGCGAAAAAAGAGCAGGCGGCTCGTGTTCCGGAGAGCGCCAACGAAGCCAGCTACATGCGCATGGCCATTGTCGCCGCCTCCGAGAGTTCCACATATCCGAATACGTGTGGGATTGACGAGATCCTGACGAAGCTAAACGTCCCTGTCGGCGATCAGCGCGACCGTTTAAGCGCCAAGGTCGGCAAGTGCCTCCGCAAACATGGTTGGATACGCACGCGGCCTCGTGACACCGGCACGGGGCAGCAGGTCACTCGGTATGTTCGACCAGTAGAGGGTTTGGGATTCAGGGAGGTGGAGTAGTAATGCAGGTTGCGGAGTGGCTGAGGGCAAAAGCGAGTGCGGACGTGATTGTGATGGACGAGGGGTCGTACAATCTGAAACCTGAATCGGCGGTGCAGTGATGCCCAGACTGGCAGAGCGCAGATTCGATTATTGGGAGTGGGTCGGTGGTCGGCACAACGACTACATCGACTGGTACAACCTTAACGATGCGTGGGGATTGTGGCGCGAGGGGGCTGATTAAGATGCTGACAAGAACGGAATTAGAGAAGCTGCGGGCGTTTGTTGTTTTGGCGGTCAGGCTTACGGCGGGAACAACTGTGCAGGGTGGCGATGCCCTTGCCATTCTCGACGCGGCGCTGGCGGTGCCCGAGGCGCGGGAGTGGCGGCTTACGTGGCGTGGCGGAAAGTCATCACCGACGATTAACAAACAGAAGATTTACGACTTGAGCCGGTACCCGCCCGCCTTCATGGTGTCAATGCTGGCCGAGTTTGAATCACTGCCTGCCGGAAAAGTGCCGTCTATTGAGTCGCGCACTCCAGCCGGTCCGTGGGTAAAAAGATGAGGAGTGGCTGACAAAAATGGCTACAACATGCTTTGCTGAAGCGCTGGAGTGTAAAAAAGGGGCTCCCGTGATAGGAGCCCCTTTTTTACCTTACGATCATCTTCCAGACTGCGACCAACACCACCAGCCAGAACGCTACCAGAAATAGGCGCTTCATGATCCGCCGCCAGTGGCACCAGTCGGCTGGCATGGCATTCTCGCTTTTTGGATGGCCTCGCGAACGGCCTGTGTGGTGGGCATTTTGACCGGCGGGAAGATCCGAATCCAGACGGTTTCCGCCGTCTCCGTCTCGTCAGCGTAAATCTGATTCACCGTTGCTGTCCAGCCAGGGCCAAAAACATCAGGCAGGATCTCAATCGGCGTATCCCCCGCCGTGTCGTAGTTTGCTTCGCCAAAAAGCACGGTGAGGTCAATATCCGCCGGGTCCAGTTGTACCTCGCAGTAGTCGGCCTCAACTGCCAGCCCATCAGGCCCCACAAAAACGCCGATCTTCGCCAGACAGGCGCGGACGTTGACCGCCAGCGCGAATGCCTCGTGGCTTGCGAGTGTCCCCATCACGCCACCGCCTTGTCCATCGCCAGGCACCGCGCCAAGTGGTCACCTTCACGAGCCCCGGCACCAATCGCAAGCAGCCACGTAACGCCAGCCGCGTCGGCTTTGTCCTCGAAGTCGGTCTGGTAACGCGGGTCGCAGGACGTGTACCGGGAAACCTTGCACGTCATGCCAGCGACACCGCTATCCCCGGGAACCATCGCCGGGTCCGGCGTGATCGCGTCCTTGGTGGCGCACACACGCAGCCAGCGCTGAGGGCCGCTCAGCGTAAAGCCCCGAAGCGTCCGCTTTCCTTTCTCCATGTAAATCACCTTCACGGCGTCATTGTACTGGGCGTACTTGACGTTGAAGGTAACCTCCAGCGTCTTGCACGTCATCGCGTGAACCCCGCCAAGCATCTCGCCAGCGCGGTACATCGTCACGTTCTCAAACTTCTCACTGTTTACGTCGTTAGACATCATTGCACTTCCTTCTTTCCCGCCTTTAGAAACAACCAGCCCGACACCCACACGCCCTCATCACATACAGAGAAATCCGGCATATCGTCAATCTCAATATCATCGTCGCTGTCGGCGGCGTACATGGCCCGCGCCTGATCCCGCAGTGACTCGCGCTGTTCAGCAGTCAGGCCGTCCGGATCTTCTCCCGCATTCAATCGTTCGCAGAGCTCGTCAATCTGGCCAACGGTCAGCGGCTCGTCTTCATCAAATTGCGGCATGGATGAAAAGGCACCGGGAATCCCTCCATTGGTGCCCTGCACCGTCCGCAGCGCCGCCAGCACCGTAGCCAACTCTCTCGAAGTAAACATCTTTATAGCCCCCTCAGTTTCAGCGCCGCCGGAATCGACACGCTGCCGGTCGTCATCTCGTCGGGGTCGTCGTCATCCGTCGAATGGATCACCACGTAGGCGTCCTGCCCATCGTCGCGGACCCTGGTCCATGCCCGGTACCGACCAAACTTCAACTTCTCCAGCATGTCCGGCGTCACCGGCATCTCTTGCCACTTCGTTGGTGCTCTCATAACGCAGCCGCCACTGTCGGGATGGTGATAGTAATAAACTCGCCACGCGCCGTCGCGGCGGCAACTTCTTCGGCCTCGGCCATCGGTGCGAGTCGGTGCCACATTTCAAGTGACTTTTCGTCAAACTCTTCCAGCAGGTCAGTGAGATCCTGAAGTGAGGCACCGGTAGCGGCCATTTGCTCCAAAGTAGCGTAAATGGTTCGATATGCCAAACCCGCCACGTTTCCGGGGGCTTCAAGCCCCAATTTGCTGACATCCATGACTTTTCTCCTCAAGTCCGCCAGATCGGCGGAAACCCTGCCAGCGTACCGGCAGAGCTTCCGGCTACCTAGTAGTATTTCGCGTCCACAATCGCTTGACGCCGCGCCTGTTCCGCAGCGCCCACACCCTTCTCGCACGCCCAATCGTTCGCCTGTTCGCGAGTGAATCGGTCGGTGTCCATGTCTGGGGTGAATATGCCATCATCAAGCACTTCAACCTCCTCCTCCATCTCAGCCGGGAAAACCAAATACCCTTGGCTATCGGCGTCATCCTGGATGCCGTCAAGAAAGTTGACAATGCCGTCCAAGTGCTCTTTTGCCGCGCCCTCGGCTAAAGTGTCAATCACATTGAGTAGCGACACCTTCTGCGTGGCCAGCAACGCCCAGTCTGTCTTGCTGTAGGCATCGCCAGCAGCCAAGATATCACGAGCCGCCAGAATCAGCCGGTTCATGATCTCCTCGGCGTCGTCGGGGTCGCTCGGCGTGAACTCAATCCCGTATAGCTGGCACTTTGCCAGCGTCTCAATCAGTGCTTTCATCGGCTCCCTCCATGTAGCAACTCAACCATCGGCTCCTCTGTGACGCAGACATCGCAATCATGCAGGTCAGGATCTCCCACGGACCCGCAATGAACACACATCGTCGTTTCCACCTCAACGTTCGCCAGCGCCGAACGTGTCAGATTCTCAGGAGTGAACCCTTGCTGAACGGCGTAATGCAGTAACGCCGCAATAGCGTCAGCAATAACGTAGCCCTCGGCCTTATCATCCGTTCCGACTCTCGCCGCCCGGATGTACGCACGCAGGGTCTTGGCCCCTTCCTCGCGTACCTGCTCAAGTACCGTCTGGGAAAGTGTCGGGCAGCCGCCAACCATAATAACCGTCACAGTGTCTCCTCCCCGGCCAAATCAACCGCGTAAGCCGTCGCGCCAGACTCACAAGGAGGCATCACCGGCACCCTACCACGGATCGCGCACACAACCAGTGTGCCGTGCTCGTCCCGGTCGTCACTGTCGCGGACAGACCGCGAGACCGCAGCCATCGCAGCGTCGTGGTCTTTCTCCTGCACCATGACCGCAACCATATTGCCGGTGGCATCGTCCATCGTGATTACGGTCCACCAGTCCAGCAGCGACGAAAACACGCCAGCCACATCTACCAGCGTCCGGCCAACCTTGTCGGCATCGTCCAGTGACAAATACAGCATCACCGGCGCATCACTTTCCCTCGCTGCCGGGGCGCGCTTACTCCACGCCTCTAGGCAAACAGTATCCTTGGCTCCGCAGCGGACGGCGGCACGCGCCGCCTGAAACACTCCGTTACGGCCCTTGCTCTTTACTCCCGTTTCTTTCAGTTCGATAAATGGCATAAAAACCCTTCCGGCCTCTCGGCCAACCTGCTGTTAAAAACCCGCTAACTCCAGCACCCGCCGCACGGTCCCCGGCATCAGATTGGCAACGTAGCCGGTCTCAAAGTTGCCTTCCCGCTCGGCAATGATCTCCGGTATATCCGCTTCGCTGTAATTGTCTTCCGCCAGCTCCACAATTTCGCAGATCATGTCCGCGCTCAGCCACCGGGCAAGATCGCTCGGCACCGAAGCCCAAAATGCGTCAGTGAATGCCAGCGGTGCCTTGTGGCAGCAGTTGTTGTGATTGGTATCGTGAGACGGTGACGGCAGAATCTTGACAGAGGCGCTTCTAACCACGTCTCACCGCCTTGTTTGCCTTCAGATTCGCTACCAGCAGGAAAGGCCCAAACTCGGCCAGCAACCCAGTATCCCGATTCTCGGCCATGAAGGCGTTCGCCGCGTCCATGTCGGTGAAGATCGCCCGCAGCGTGTAGCGCTCTTTCGGTGCCAGGTCCGACCAGACCAGCACCGGGTTGATATTGTCGCTTTCAGTGGCCACGTGGGCAAGTCGCTTCGGAAACAGCGGGCCTTCGCACTGGTCGCAGGTCGTGCCGTCAATCCACTCGGCGTTCATACCTGCCTTGACTGGAATATTGTCCGCCCCATAGTTCTCGGCGATGATGTTACGGCATTGGTCAGAACAAAAAAACAGCGTGTCGGTTGCCTCGCCAGCTTCGTTGAGTTGATAAAGTGCTCTCGCCTCCATTTACGCAACCTCACTTTCGACCGGCTTCGCGAAATCCGCCAGCTCTTCAATCAGTGACGTATCCCCCGCCGCGTGCGCCATCAGGACCGCCGCGAACGCTTGGGCGTCTTCCGGCGTGAAATACAACTGAACCGGAGCCGCGCCGCCAGCCTTCGCGCTGGAAATGTCTACGGCTATAAGAGACTTGTCGCCCGACACCAGATCGTCGTGGGAGATCGTGAATATCCCCACGTGCGCTGCCCGGAACCAGCCGTTGCGGCCCTTGCTCTGTTTTTTTGTGGTGAGTGTTAACTCGGTGTACATCTACTTCCACCCTTCCGGCCTCTCGGCCACCGGCGCAAATAGCGCCTACCTCACTCTACATCACGTGATAGCCAATTGCAACGATTATCACGTGATAATTTACGACGGCCATAGTCCGGCAGGAGTCATGAACACAACAGGCGAACAGTCGCCACATTACGCATCCTCGTGCCCCTTTGTCTTGATCCACCACGTATCTCGTCCATGAACATTATGACCGCACCCCGCGCATTCGCTCTTCTTCGATCTGCATCTGACGACGCACCCACGCCCGCCGCTCGGCCTCGGCTCGAAGCTCCATTTCGGTCGCGGTCGTCGGCGGCACCGGATCTATCACCAGCTTTGCCCCAGCGCCTTGAATTGCCGCCACGGCAGCAGCCTCAGCCTCGGCAGTGAACGCACCGGAGCCAGCGGACGGCTCCAGAACCTTGGCAGCGTGCTCAAAGTCCGCTTGGCTAAACGGCTCAATCTGCTCAATGCCACCGCCCAGACCGCTCCCCCCCGTATCCAGATACCCACTTCGCCCAGGGCCCACCAGCGGGATATACCTCGAATGGGAACACTCGCACTGCTCAGGCCCCCGCTTGCCCACCACCCGGCCACGAGTACACGTTGCACAACTCGCGCCGGCGCACGCGCCACATATCGCCAGCAGCGGCACCGGCCCTATCTGGGTCACCACGTACTGACCGTCCGCCAGCTTCACCGCCTCGCCCCGCTTGCGTTGCATCACCGGCGGCAGCACCATCTTGCGGCCATACTTTACTTTCAGCCCCGCCAGCGCCGCACGCAGAGCCCGAGACTCCTCGGCACCCTTCACTACCACCCGGTCGCCCTTGACCATCCCGGCGGCGATTATTGGCCACACGTCCGGCAACGGCGGACGGCCTTTACTTTTCACGGCTCTCACTTACTGCCACCTTCCCACCGCAGATCTGCGGACGCAACCGCAGGGTACTCACCGTCGCGGAACGCCCTCGGCATCCGGCCAGGCCCCGGCGCAGCCGCTTCTTCAATCGTGCGGCAGTCACCGTCCGGCCCCGGCAATGGATACACCTTGCCTACCCTCACATAGCCACCCAAAGCGGCAACCTCCAACTCCGAGATAGCCTTACGCGCCGCAGCCGTCGCCAGCGCCCGCGCCAGCTCGCACGCAGCCCGAAACACCGACACTGAGCAACGGATCGGCTCGGGGCGTGTCGCACCAGTCGCCGTGAACTCCAACAGGCCCCCGTAGGCGTCGTGAGATACCACGCCCTCCCAATGGTTGCCATACCTTGCTGTGATTTTGATGTTCACTTCCAATCCCTCCAAATCGCTACGCCGAAAATAAACAGTATGGCTCCGATTGCCACCATTTCACACACCCGCCTCAATGTCGTCACCTTTTACCCTGCTTCCAACACATCCACCGCAACATGAACCGCCCATTGCACCCGCTCCAAATCGCCCACGTCGCCCCACATACGGGTTTCCCGCGTCCGGCGCTCATGCTCTTCCACCAGCGCGGCCAGTTTCTGAATCAGCAGCCCCGCCTTTAGGCTTCCCTCCTGATACGCACTCTCTACGACTCTCACTCCCAGCCCCCGAGAACCAGCGGCAGCAGCGGCACCGCCGCCACCGCCAAGCCAACCAGCACGGCCAGGATAACCAGCAGCCAGTCTCTCACCGCGAAGCCCCCGCCGCAATGCCAGCCACCAGCGGCAGCACATCCCGCGAATACATGGCCAGTAAGCTCTGATACTGGCAAGCCTCGGCCACGTGCTTCGCCTCCAGGTACGGAGCCCCGCCCAAATTCGCCACCGCACGCGCCACCTTCAGCACGCGCCCATACTGCCCCGCAGAGAATGCCATCCGGCGACAGGCCATCTCCATCGTTCTGTGCGCCGAATCATCCCGCAACTCCACCGACGTATGCGTCAGCCCAAACACGGCAGCCGAAGCAATCCGTTCCTCACGGTAATCGTCATCACACTCGGAATACTGTAATGGTGCCATCAGCTCCTTAGTCGGCGTCCCCGGCATCTCCAACACGATATCGTACTCGCGTGCCGTCCGTTCCAGCCGACGCCACCACCGGGCAATCTGGACCGGCGTACAGATGCACTCCTGCCTCACATCCATACGATGTCCGCACAAGCACGCCTCACGCTCGGCACTTTGCACAGTCGGGAATGCCTCGCGCAGCGTCGTCTTGCTGCAACTTAGCGGACCCACCAGCAAAACTGACAGGCCCCCGACGCTGGCAACCTCAAACGCACGTTTCGCGGTCTGGTTGCCTTTGATCTGGTACGGCTGCAATGAGCTACGCATTTGGCACCACCGTCTTAACGTACTCCGTCCCGTTCCACTGGAACCGCACGCCACTCTTGTAGCTCGCCTCGCCCTGCTCAATATACGGCGCTACCGGCGTGTGGCCCAGCAACCAGTGAATCGCGTCCAACTCCCCGGTCACCCTGTCAACGCTATCCTGGCTTGGCTGGTCATAAGCCAACCAGCAGAGCTCCTCAATCTTGTCGGCAATCTCAACAGGGCTACGCATGTCCTTCACCACCTTCCGTAAGCTGACCATCCTCGGCATACGTCGCCGGGACGTGCTCAAACTGAATCCCGCGATTGCGAATCATCGCCAGATAGTCCGCCTCATCCTGCAAAGGCGAGATAACCTCACTCCCGCCGCCGAATCCCGGCCTCGCCCGTCGCTGAAACTGCGTCAACTGGACACCCAGCCACTTATCCCCCGGCAATTGCCGCGCCTCTACGAACAGGCCCATCTGGTTTATTGACGTTCGGATCTGCATCATCACGCCCCACCTTTCCCGGCGACCAACTTTTCTATTGCCTCCTGCATAAAAGTCAGCCAGTCGTTCTCCGAAATATCAGGCTGGAGTTGGTATCCGGCCTGGCCGTCAAATTCGATCAAACCAGCATCTTTCAGCCCGTCGAACATCTCCGCCGCTAATTCTGTCGTGCCTTCGGCGCCCAATAGGGTTTCGATCTCGCTAATCATGTTGCGTTTGTCGTTCATCATGCCCCACCTTTCCCGGCAGTTTGGCACGCAACGCCAGTTGCCAACTCGGCCATTTTCGCCTCACCCGCAACCGTCAGCCGGTCGTGGTTGTACTTGCACGTTGCGGACGGTCCGCCAAACTCTGTCAGCCCCGCAGCCTGTAGCCCCTCAATCGTGCGCTTGGCAACTATCGAGTGCCGTTTGACAGCGCGTAGCCGCGAAAGCAACGCCCGGTCCTGTTTCGCCTGTTGAGCCGCAATGTACTCGCGCTCCAGTGTGGCCGTCATGCCGTTTGCCCCCAGCTGCCGTCAACCTGCAACGCCTGGCCACGTTTCAGCATGGACACAGCCCGGTCGAACTGCCGACGCATCGGCGTCAGGCGTCGATCACCGTGCCAGAACAACCGGCGCATGTTGGTGTGGTCGAACGCCTTCGCCTGATACGCGCCGTGCTCCATTTCCAGAACCACGCTAACGCCCCCGGCCTCGAACTGCTCAACGTAGCCGCACCCGAATGAATACGGTGTCAGCCTCCCCGCAGCCGTGCGGAACACCGGCGTAACGCTACGCATTCGCCACCGCCAGCGCAGCAGCCCCTGCCAGCGCAGCAGCCCTGCTCGGATACTCGCGAACCACAATCTCCGAATCCCTGACCGAAACCACCACGCCGAAAAACTCCGACTCGTGGCGGCGCTTGCCGTTGTATTTCTTCTCGTAGCCACCGCCCTGAATGCGGTCCCCGACTTTCAGCCCAGCAACACCGAAAGCAAACTCACCCCTCGGCGAATCCAAAAAACGGTCGATGCCTCGCGCCTCAGTGAAAGTGCCAACCCAGCGCACGGTCTGGCCACCCTGCCACAGATTCCGCCCCCTGAACTCGCACATCCCCGCAGAAACCGGAAACACAAACCCGCCATGCTCCGCAATCTCAGCCGCGATCTTGTCGGCAGCCTCACGCGCCACCTGAGCCTTGCGCTCAGCGGATGCCTTACTCCTGCCAGCGATGATATCGTCCAGTACCGCGACATCCTCTCGCGACACATACAGCAGGTCCGGCAGCACGCCAAACACCGCCACCGGCAGCAAACGGACGGCGTGAGGGTCGTTGCGGTAGATAGAGATCCCGGCACCGGCATCGCAGTCCAGAGCCCGCAGGATGTCCAGCGCAGCATCAAACACCTGCTTATGCTCCCCGACCAGAGCCAGTTTCGCATCCTGCTCGGCCTTGGCCTTTGCGCCAGCGGCATCATGCGCGGCCTGACGCTGTGCTCTGATGGCGTCCACCACCACAACCACGTCGGCCAAGCACGTCGGCGGCGCGTCCAACTTCGGGCGATTACTCTGTATCTGATGCTCGGCCCCGTCAAACTCCAGCGTGCCAGATGCGGATACTCGGCACCGGGCAATCAAATTCCCGACCTCCAGTGCCTCGGTCACGTACTGTGTCGCCGTCCGTCCGGCCTGTATTGCTGCTAACTGCCCAGCCTGGCTCAATTCGTATTTCACGTTCGCGTTCATGTTCATTTCTCCCGGCCTCTCGGCCAACAAACCACATTCTCTCGCCCCGTTTTCTTCCTCCCGCACTTCGGCAGCGGGCATCGGCACGTTAAGAGAGGCGGTAATATCAGTCCCGCCCTCTGTCAGAACATAGACCGGAGTTTATCCCGGCACCATAGACGCCTCCGTATAAGCCACCGGCACCGTCAGCCAACGCTGAGCCACCGGAGCGAACCCATAGATGCAGTTATGGACCAGCACGCTAACCGGCCCGTCCAAATTGGCCCGCGCCGCCCAGCGTTCCGCCTCTTGGTGATAACTGAACCGCACCAGCCCCGCTTGTGGCGCGTGGTCCTCGAAGTAGTCAGGGTACTGGTATGGGGCAGGGCTCACGCCATCCTCCGCCAGGTCAACCAAGTCACCGCCTGTAACTGGTGAGGCACCAGCCCCAGCTCCGAAGCCACAGCCGCAATAGCCGCAGCCACCACATCATACAGCCCATCCGGCGTCTCGCGCCCGATAGCCATCCGCGAAGCGTGCCGATCCACAACCACCAGATCACACCCAGGGTCCAGAATGCACGCCCGAAACGCCCGAACCTTCACGCTGGTTTCAGGCACCACGTCCAGCCACGCATCACCGGCCAGCAGTCGCTCCGCCTTCTCCATATTCCGGCGGCCATACGTCCCGACCAGCGGCAGCGCCCGTCCGGCGTAGTGTGCCGTCAGCACCCGATGAGTATCCAGCAGATTCGCCTCCCACACCCGCCCCGGCGACAACACCGCCAGCACACCCGCGACGATCTCAGTCTTAACCCGGTACCGCCGCGCCATCTCGCGCACCAGCCTACCAGCCTCCCGGTACCATTCCCGACCGTGGGTTTCTTCCTGCTCTGTGCGTGCGTCCCAGACTTTCAGGATGCGGCGCCGCATCGCCTTGTGCTGACGATTGCCAGCTACCGTAAAGCCGTCTATGCGTGCTTTGATCACTTCGCGCCTCCTGTGCCAGCGCCGTCCTTGCCAGCCACTGAGCCAATCCCTGTGCAATCCACAATGATCCCCGCAGCCATCGCCCGCGCATCGCACGAGTTACACAGCGGTCCGGTCTGAGCTACCACAACGCCCTTGCGGCGGTCCGGTCTGGTCCCCCAAACGGCATGCTTCCCACACTGCTTCGCGATCACTGCCAGCCGGTCGATTTCTTCAGCCACGTCTGGCGCGTACTGCCGAATCATGGCAATCTCATTCGGTCGCGCAAACGCCCCACAGAAGCACTCGCCGCTCATGCCTATCGGCGTCATCTTGATCGGATTGCGCGGAATATCGAACGCATCCATAAACGCCTTCTGGTCCTCGGTGCTGAAATCGTGGCACGGCGCAACCCAGAACCTGTGTTTGTTCGTCGCCTTGCCATTCGCCCCCGGCTCACCAATCTTGAGGGGCTCAACGGTACCCATGCGCCGCGCAGACTCCTGCTTTCGGCACCCGGTAATCAGGGCCACGTTTTTTTTCGCCTCAAACACGTTGCCATTCTTCCGCAGGGTCCGGCGAGTGTGCATGTCGCACATCATGCGAACGCAGCGTTCTTTCAGCCGAATGTATGCCCATTGGTGCATCCCAGGGCCAGGGAAGCCGCGCTCACGAATGAACTGCTCATACGTGCTGGCGCTCTGGAACGTCTGGAGATCCCACCCGTACTCCCGGCAAACGTCCTGCACGAATGCGTAGGTCGCCTTGCTGCCAATGCCGGTACGGATATGGTACACACGCCCATCAAACTTCGCGTGCGCACTCGCAGCGTACACCGCAGTCAGGCTGTCATGGCCACCCGAGAGCATCGGCACCATAACCTCGGCCCCGGCGGCGAACGCTTCATCTATCACCCGGCAAGCTCTTGAGATAAGCTCAGCTCCGATCATCTGCACGCCACCCACTTCTGAAGGTCATCAATCAGGCTCAGCACCTGCTCCTCATTGAGTGACACCTTGACCGACCGAGTAGCGCCCTCGTCATCAACAAACTGAATAGCCAGACGTTCTCCGATCCCGACCGTGATAATACTCAGATCCTCGTCGCCCTCGCGCCCAGCTTCAGAAAGCCCGCCCAGCGTGCTCTTGTACCCGTCTCGTGTTATCACAAGCTGCCACCCTTGCCAGCGCCGTCCGCAGCGCACACACCGCAATCGCAGACATCCACCGTGTTATCACCCGTCCGCTTCTTACCTTCAGGCCCTGACACGGTAATGCACTCCGCATGTCGATCTACTTTGCAGTAGTAGCAGACCCCGGTACGCCCCACCGGAGCAACAGGCACCACCGGCGCAGCCGCAACCGTCAACGGACGCACCCTGCAATACGCCTCAATAGCCTCACGAATGAAGCCCGACCGCGTTTCGCAGTCCTTCAAACGCTCGTCAATCTTAGCTATGTGACCATCCGACACAATCAATGCGATTCTCATATGCCTGATCGTACCATAGCTAAAAACCGAATGCCAACGAATTGTGCGCCCCTGTCACATGACGCCAGCGCAGCGTATGCCGACACTTAAAATGAGACACCCACGAATAGCGCAAGCCATCAGCGTAGCGTATGCCTTCTCAAAGCCCCACGCACCACCATCTCACCCCTCGGCCAGCGAAAGCCAGCGGCGCCGCACCCTGCTCAGCCCGTTTAGCTTTCACTCATTCTAAAGCACTTACCTTGCACTTACCTCGAACCCTGCTCACCCTGCTCACACCCTTCTCAGCTGTAACCTGTTGATTCTAATACTCAAACTGGGTGAGTGTAGGTATAATTCATATAATGATCTTTATGAAATAAAACACTGTAAATCACCGACTACACTTGTAGGCACAAAACGCATATTTTCTCTGTTGTGAAGTACAGCCGACAGGTTTTTTCGTGCTCACCCTGCTCAGTGAAATAAAGCCAATGGAATGAACGGATTACAGGTGAGAATGGGTGGCTGAGTGAGGTTGAGTAGGGGTAGACACCCCTGCTCAGAGGCTCCGAAAAAGGAAATGGGGTCCGAAGCGGCCTAAGCCAAGCCTCGAACCCCACCACCCCCACAGGAACGCCCAAACGGAAAGGAGGGATAAAGTATCCGACACACCAGCAGCATGGGCTAACGGACCCAGACCACCAACACACCAGACAGAGCCAAAATAGCAGAGCCAGCGCCCGGTCGTCAAGTGGCACCACCACACACCCCGTAGCACCCCCACCACATCCTCCCCGAACCAGGCGATAATAGGACCAATGCCAGTAGTCGCCGTCGAAATTACCGGCCTCAAGGGTCACCCGATGGAACAGCGAGCCCTTGAAGCAATCATGAATGGTGAATCATCCAGATCTGTTGCACGCTGGTTAGACCCCCCTGTTTCAGCCGCAACCGTCTGGAGATACGTCGATAAACACGTCAAACCGACGCTAAAGAACGCAGCCGTCCTGTCTCACGTTTTGGAAAGCCAACAAAACAAACGATCTCCAATCAAGCGAAACACTGTTTCACCTGTTTCACCCTCTGTTTCACCTGTTTCACTCGAAAGTGATGCAAACGGACCACAACAGGTCACAACCAGACCCGGATGGCGCAATATGAACCCCGTTCAGCATTGTGGCGCTGAATCAGAAGCCGGGAAAATTACCCGACAGGCCCTGGCAGCGGCTCCAATTCTCCGAATCCGAGAGAATCGTATCGCGTTTCAGCAGGAGCTGGCGGACCGTCTCGCATCGGTAATTCAGGAGCGCGGGGAGGAAATGGCGGTCTGTGAGGCGTGCGGCAGGGAGAAATCCGAGCACCCGGCAGTAGGCGCGGCGGACGGCCTGAAAGACTGCTCGAAGTTCCGGCGCATCCCCGGCGGGTCGTCCGGCCTCATGACTCGTCGGCTCAAAAAGGACGGGGTAGAGTACCACTACGACAACGCCATCGTTGCGTCGGCGCAGGAGCTCATGAAGCAAACTGCCATCGAGCAAGGCCAATGGCAGGAGAACATGGGTACAGGCGCCCCCACAATCCAAATCATTTGCCCCCAGGTCCCCGGCGAACTGCCAAGGGTCAGTTTTCACTCAGATGACGCGCTTGAGGCCGATTTCGCGGATATTGGCCTCGATCAGGGCCGCTAGGACGCGCTGACGGAGCTCGTCTGATACCTGAGTGCCCGGCTTTTTAGCCTGTCGGCAGCAAAAAAGAACGGCCAGGCCCCTTTCGGGTTACCTGGCCGTTTGCCGTGCTCGGTGCCTGTTACCGCCACCACTTCCCCGCGCCGGATCGTCGGAGGTAGCGAATGTGTCCCCGGTACTTCGTTGTGATTGCCTTCATGGTCGTTAACCTTCTTCCTCGTCTTCGGTCTTCATTTCAGTCTTGGCCATGTCGGCCAGAATCTCGGCGGCTTCGCTGCATTGCACCGTTACGGCCACGTAGCCATCAATTTCTTTGTCGTGCGCCAGCTCAATGGCACGAGCCATAGCGTCGTCATCGCACCTTTCGGCGCAGGTGTAGCGGCTCGGTCCGATACCGCCATCTGTCAGCGTCAGGCTGACCGGCTCGGCCTCGCGTGCCTCTTGGTCGCAGGTAAACAGGATCAGGCACCAGTTGTGCATCCCGCCCCGATCAAAAGCGTATGCCCTGTACTCACTCCCTGTACGCACAGCCAGCGCGTTGACCGCCAGAATATAGGCTGTCCTGTAGTGCTCGGCACCTGACGGCACGGCTTCACCGTCGGCGAATCCCCACTTGGTTTGCATCTCGTCGAAATACTTCATGGTCGTTAACCTTCTTTCTCGGCCTCTCGGCCATCCTTCTTATGCGTAGTCGTAGAAAAAGCTCTGTTCGGGTTCAGGTGCAAAATCAAAACGCCCTGCCATGCTCGGAGGCTTAAGCGTTCGGTGGTACTCTGACGGCCCCTCGCGATGGCCACGGTAGCGGATGGCATCGAAGAAGTACCGGGCAGGGTGAATCAGGATCTCATCCAGTACGGGAGTGTCGGCCCTGATGGTAAGGGTGCGTCCGCAGTTCCAGCACTCGGACGGGATAGCGTCGTCGCCCTTGTAGTCGGTCTCGGCACACTGGCAGTCAGTCACCGGCGCGGCTCCTGATCGGATACCCGCATCTGGATGTATTCCACTTCCGCCTTGATCTGGCGAATGCGCCTGATGCGGTCCCAGTGTTCGTCCTGGGCGCGTCCGGTCGCGCTCGGGTCCGGCTGTACGTAGTAGTCTCGGCCATTCGGCGCATTGGCGGCCATCGCCTTAATCGTGGCGTTGAGCGCATCCAGTACGGCGTCGTTGTATTCGTACAGATCTTTCCATCCGGTGCCATTCATGTGAACCGTTGGCGCAGCTGGCGGCACCTTGCAGTGTTGCAGGTCGCAACGCTCGGAGTGCTTCGCGAATGGCTCAAAGCAAAACGGACATTCTGTTGTGTCGGTCATTAGTTTCCCTCTCTCTTCAAAATCGGTGACAACGTGGCGGCAGTCCAAGGTTTCCCGGTCCGGCTCGGCATGGTGTCATTGGCGTTCAGGATCTCGGCGATCTCGGCCAGGGTCTTGCCATTTTGGCGCAGGAACTGGATAGAGTTCAGCGTCCGGTCCTCGCCGGGGCGGAACCCGAAAGGCTTGCGGCCCTCACAACGTCCGGTCTGTTCTTTCTTCCTTTGGCGTGCGCCTCGGAGTTTCAGGACAATGGATTGGCGCTCGTACTGGGCGAATCCGGCGAGAATGACGCGAAACAGCTGGCGCTCTGGCGATTGGTCGTCGGTGTCGTCGCCGTTCGTGCTGACGATCCGCACGTCCTTCTTCGCGAGATCCGCAAGAATGAGTTCCTGCACGAGCACCGCACGCGCTACCCTGTCGAATTTCTCGACAACGATGGTCCTCGTGCTGGACATCCCGGCGAGCATGGAAACCCACCCAGGGCGGTCTTGCCATTCGTCTTTCCCGGTCTGAGTGTCTTGGTACCAGTTCGTGATGGTCAGGTTGTGGGCGGCGGCGTGGGATTCGATGGCCTTGCGTTGTCGCGCAAAGCCATCTCCTTCTTCCTGCCCCTTGCCGCTGACGCGCATGTAGGCTACTGCGTTCATTGGCCACGCTCCGTAACTTCCCAGAGCGAGACAAAAGCCACGAGCCAGGCACGCTGATATCCCGTCAGATCGTCGCGGTATAGCATCTCGTCTGCTGATTGGAGTGTGAGCGATTGAGACTCACACCACTTGACGTATGGACCTTGGAGCAGATCCCAGGCGTTTGGTTTCATGCGGCACCCCATCCGGCGAGTGCGTTGGCCTTGTCCTGTGTCTCTTTGGTGACGTTCACTCGAAACTCAACATCTGGTCTTACCATCTCGCACCGCAATCCACGCAAACCGGAGTTCCGGCAGACGTTGTGGTGGTATTCGCGTGACCACGGAGGCAAACCGGCGGCAGGTCCGGCGTCTGGCAGCATGTGCAGTCATGGTTCCATGTCCACCGCAGCAAAGCTTGCTCCATTGTGTGCTCGGTCGCACCGCAGAACGCGCAGGACGGACGCCAAGCGTTAGCCATCGACCGCCGGAAGCTTTCCCAGGTGTGCGGGTTTCCCGGCGTCCATATCGCCCAACCACGGATACCTGGAACGTCGTTGAGCATTTCGGCGAAGCCGCGCATGTTGGGCGAGCGTTCCAACCGCTTGAAAGCTTCCTCAATGGTGTAGCAGTCATGTTGGCTCTGCTCTCGCCTTGTGTCGAAGTATTGTGTGACTCGAATCATCGTCTTTCCTTCTTCTTCCAACCAGATCGGTGGAACCCGTCTCTCCTTAGAGAGACAGGCACCAGCTACCTATTCGGGTATGTTCGCATCTTTCCTCTCTCCTCGCGGGTCACAGAGTAACCGCCCATGCGCCGTTGCGGTCAGCGACGACGCAGAATAGGCCGTCAATTTCCGCTAGGTACATTCGGTCAGTGTTCCCGCCGCTGCTGCCCTCGTAGACCGTGCGGAGGATAGTGCCGTCCGCACTTTCGATGGCAGCTGCAATGCCGCGCTCGTCGCCCTCGCCGGGTGCCCATCCGTCGCCGGAATCATTGCCTTTGTTCCACGCGGCGTTGAGTTCCGTGTCGGTCAGGCTCATCGCTTCAGTTTCGGTAATCATCGTCATTTCTTTTCCTTCTTCCAACCAGATCGGTGGAACCCGTCTCTCTACCTCTGTCAGCAGGTCAGAGAGACAGGCACCAGCTACCTATTCGGGTATGTTCGCCCACGCGATCAGCACCGCCAGCACCGTGAGCCACGCGAGAATGTTGGCGATCAGGCGCATGGAGTAGCAACCTCTTCCAAGTACCCAACCTCATGGCGATCACCAGCAAGGCCACCGCAGACGCCACAATCGCGATGCGTGAACCCGGTTTCCTCCCCGACGATCAACCACTGGCCGATTTTTTTGATACCGGCCCTGACGCGCTGCTCGGTCTCGTCGTCCATACCGGAGTAGTCATCGTATGCGATGGCACTCACGCAGTCCTCGCACGCGCCACCGAGGATGGACACATAGTTGTCCGGCTTCTGGTCGTCCTCGTCCTCGTCCTCGTCGTCCTCGTCCATCTCGCAAGGCCCGGTGTGGTCAGCACGGAGCGTGCATCGGACGTCATAGCACTCCCGAGTGTCGGCCTCAATCTCGCAGCATTCCGCACCCTCTTCCACGCCACAACCGCATTCCCGGCACTTGAGGAAGAGAACCCAACCCTGATCGGCAACCCAGGTCTTCTTCATGTTCGGGCAACCAGTTTCGTGGCAGTTCACGCCGTTGATGGCGATGTAGTTGCATTGGTCGCACTTGGGAACGTCCTGCCATACCGCGACCGCCTCATATAGAGGTTCTGCGCCACCACCCCAAGCGAAGCGTTCGCCGGGTGCCAGCTTGGAGACCTCGGCAATCAGGTCGATACCGTCCTGCCCTGCGTCGTTGTCGGCCTCCATCTCGGCAAGGCTCAGTGTCATTGCCAGTTTGCTGTTCTCGTAGAAGTTGAATACAAGGCTCATTTGGACACCGCCAGGCTGCAATCGCGAACGTAATCGGCGTGCTCGGCGGCAGGGTTAGCCTTGGCGTAGCCCTCAATGCACGCGATGAAGTGCAGGACATCCTGTGCTGGTGCGGAGAATCGACCGCCACCGCAGCGGACTAGTATCTGGGTCAGTCTGGTATTTGGGTCAGCGGCGATGGCCTCAATCTGGTGGAGGCGGAGAAACCAGCCCATCGTCTTGGCGTCTGCAATAGCGTCAGCGCCAGTGTATTCGGTCTCGTTGATCTCTGCTTGGGTAATCTGTGACATACTCTTCTTTCTCCTCATCAGTGCCGGATTAACCGGACATACGGACCCGGTAAGGTCCGTTTCGGAGTGTTTACTTGTCGCGCAAAGGACCATCCGGTGCAGGCATCGCCCTGAGCGCCGCGTAGTCCTCAGCCGTCCAGGGATCACCCTCGTTGAAGTTGAAATCAACAATTCCCTCCCCGCGCTCATAGACCACCGTGGCGCGATGCCATAGCGGGATACCCGTCGCTGGATGCCCGAGTTCGAGTTCAACGATGTCGCCGTGATTCAGTAGTGCGGGGTCCCCGCCGGGAACCATCTTCAGTCGCCGTCGCCCCGGTCCAAAGTCTTCGACTGCTTCAATCACAAACTTGACCATCGTGGCACCGCAGCTTTCGCAGGGGAACGGGTAAGATTTCTCGCCATCGTTGCCGCAGTTTTGGCTCGGGCAGATGTAGCTGTCATCAGTCAGCGGGTAGAGTACAACGTCCATGCAGCCTGATTCTTTGTCAATGGTGACCTTGCCACCACGGTCATGGAGGATGCCCGTCGAGGGGTCTCTCAGTTCCAGCGATACCAAGTCGCCGTCGTTCCACTCTGTTGTACTTCCACCTTCAATACGCTTGATGAGTTTCATGTTTGGGTAATGCTCCTTTCTTATAGAGTATTAGATTACCTAGCCACCTGCAAGCATATTCTGCGGAAAAGCCTACATTGGTCGATTTTTGGCAGTTTGGGGCAAAAAGTGACCTCGTAGAAGCCGCTAGGACGCGCTGACACAGGTCGTCTGATACCTGAGTACCCGGCAAATCGGACCCGAAAACCAGATTTTTGACGATCCCGGCGACACTATAGAAGGACGGCGGCACCGCCGGACACCGCACTACTGGCCGGATTTTTTGACGGCGGCACCGCCGGACCCTGCCCTGGTCCTGCCCAAAACCTGCCCGGCGGAAGCTGGAAAACCCGAACCCTCGTCGGTGGAACCCTCACCTGGGCGAGTAACTTGGTGGAGGATGGACCACCTCAGCCATCCAAGAGGAGGACGGCGGCACCGACGAGGGCGCGGTCGCGCCACTACCACCGCGGACCTCGGTGCCTTTTTTCAACGAGGCCACCCCTCCCCCTATGCCCTAAACGTTAGGTACTTTCGGGTAATCGGAGTAAAGTGATGCCCACGTACGAGAGCGCAATCACGTTTTGACGTTTTCGCCCTTTACCCTGTATACTGCTGTATATGGTGAACAGGTCTTTGGTGGTTAAGGGTATAGTTGGCGATTATTGCGAGATGGTGGCTGCGGCTGCGTTTATTGCTGGGGGGGCACAGCTTGCGAAGGCATGGGGCACGTCGCCGGACTGGGACTTTCTGGTGAAGGAGGACGGTGAGCAATGGCGAAGTGTTCAGGTGAAGACGGTTGGCCGGCTAAATGGGCATGGTGACTCGCCGTATGTTGATTTGACAAGGACCGCTGGCGCCGGCTGTTATCAGGTAGGTGATGTCGACATGGTTGTTGGGGTGTATCCCGAGACTGGGGCAATGTGGAAGGTGATGCCGGAGGCGTTTGCTGGAGCGCGGCTACTGAGGCTGGATGACGAGTGGCTATGGGTAGGGAACGTGGATAGGCGATCGCTTCCGATGAGCAACGTGCTGGCGCTAAAGATTGAGCGAAAGAGCCGTGCCGGGTGCATATCTGCAGTGCGTGAGAAGTTACAGGAGGAGAGGCGCGGCTTGTGGCTTGGGGATCTCAGCGAGCGGCCGGATAGTGTGTCTGCCGGTACGTGGGACGTGTTTGTGATGTGGATGGGTGGGCACGGGTACAAGTCGATAGCGGACAAGCACGGGCTGACTGCCCCGGGCGTGAGGGATCGGATGGTTCGTTTGTGCCGGCGGCTTGGGATCAAAGGTGGGCCTATTTGAAAAACATGCCAAGAGCCTCCTACCCCCTTCAGCGGCTGAGACTCAGATTCGAGTTCAAAAATTTTATATACATGGTTTTGGAGAGTTGCCAAGGCCCACTTGTGTCGTATGCTGGAGGTGTTCTTTGGGACATGGGTGCGGGTTGAGAGCCGGCCGTGGAGTTGAGTTATGAGTAAAGCGACAGGTAGAGTGACAGAGAAGATGAGGCAGGAAGGTATGAAGGATGGGCACGAGGCGCTTGCGGCAATTTACAGTGATGAAGCGCTTAACGAGATGTCAGGAGATGACTTTCGGGCCACGCTTGCCGCGGAGGCGCAGGAGTATTTGGCGGGGCAGGAGACTGTAGATCAGCAGGAGGTTGCAGCTGGGCAGGTTGGAAAGTATGATCATGATCAGCTTGTATTTGGTGAACTGTTGAAGGTGGTGGAGTGCGGATTGAATCGGTTGCGGGCAAGGTTATTGAATCTGGCGGAGACGAGCACGCGGGACAAGCAGCAGGCTGAGGCGATGAAAGGTCTGATAAAAGATTTTTGTAATCTGGCGCTGGATGAGATTGATCCGCAGGTCTGGGTTGCGCTGGTGCGGTTTGGGGTTCCGCCGCAAATGATGAAGGGTGATTATCCAAGGTCATGCCAGTTGACAGCGCAGTCGGTGGACGGCGTGACGGTGTTTGACAATAGGCCGGTGAAGTAGGCTGGCGCAGGCAGGTAAGGAGCCCCCGCGGGAGACCGTTGGGGGCCTTTTTTGTGGCCGGAGAGGGCAGTGAGATGGAGACATTAAGACAGGTGGTGGGCTACGAGGTGGTAGTGCGGGGGACGAAGAGCCAGAGGGCGTTTTTGGTGAAGAGGGCTGCGCTGGCGTATTCGGGTGGGGCGCTGTTGTGCGCGTGGAAGTTGCCTTGTAATAGGAGGACTATGGTGGTAGTGGCGCAGCTTACCGGCGCTGATAGGCTGGCGCAGGCAGGTTTGCTGTTGGCCTGCAGATAATACTGGACACAATCGGACACAAATGGATATAGTGAGGACATGCCGATGAAATACGTTTTGGTGGAAAGATCTACTCCCGAGCTTTTGTCCGCCGAAATTTTGGGGATGCTTGCTGAGGGTTTTGCTCTGTACGGGAGCCCATTTTACAGTGGGAATCACGAGGAGGCATTTTACTGTCAGGCGGTCACAAAGGCATGAATATTAAGCCCGCGTGTGGCCTGCAGGATTCTGAGGTCAGGTTGATGGTGAGGGCTGGAGTTGGGCCTGTGTCGCCGCCGAGCTTCATGGCTGCAGATGTGGAGATGTGCCGGTGGGCAGTTGGAGAGATTGGGGCGCTGCGCGAGGCTGTTTATAGGCAGTATGCTTATTTGGCTTTGAGCTTGCGCCCGGGTGACCCACGGACTGACGGTGAGGTGTTGTGGCGAACAGTGACGCTGACGACGCAGGAAGTGATGGACGCGCTGGAGGGCAAATGAACCGGTATTTTGAAACCCTTTTTTTGTCGGAGTACGGAGGGAACCCGTATGCGCTGGCTACAAACATGCTGTTGGGCGTGGTCTTGTCTGTGGTGGCATACCGTCGAACTGGCGGGAAAGTTTCGATCATGTTTGTTTGGGCTTTATACATGGCATTTTCCAACGTCACGAGGCTGCTGAAATGACGCCCGAACTCCTCGCCCTGCTGACGCCCGAGCAGGTGGGGGAGATCCGCAACTTCTATGCGATATCTAGTGGGTTGCGGGGTGCGGCTGACGTAAACGCCCTGCTCTCAGACCGTGCCGAGATCGCGGCAGAGAACGCAGAACTGAAAAAGCTTGCCGCCGGACTGGAACTCAACCTCGCGGCGGTGATTCAGCGGGCCGAGGCGGCAGAGAAGGCGCTGGCGGAAGCAAAATTCAGGTTGCTGGATGCCCAAGCTGCCCGGACGATTTGGATGGAGCGCAGCAAGGCCAACGCCCGCGAGTTGGACGAGGCCTACGACGCCATGTGCGAAATGGCGAAAACGCTGGACTGCGCAGAGGACTGGGCCGCGATTAAGGGCAAGCTGGCGGAAGCGGCGGAGGGCACGGCGGATTTAAACTGGCTGCTGGAGAATGCCGCGACGGGATTCTTCGTCATGTCGAATTCCGGCAAGTTCGCAGGGTACGAACGCAACCGCAGGGTTACCGAATGGGTGGATACACAGCGGGCCGCAATTCGTGCGGCGAGGGAGAAGAAGCAGTGAAAAGCACTTGCATGAGATGCGGCGACGGGACATTGCTGGAGCAGTTCAGCATTCAGCTTGCCGAGGTCACCGAGGAGCGGGATCGGCTGCGGGAGGCGCTGAAGGCTGCCTCACACGCGAAGATGACCGCAAACTCTACCCTTTCCGCCCACCCCGAGCAGGGGCCTCTCGCTCCAGCCGACCGCGTGCTGCTTGCCTTTCCTGGCCGAGACAAGGCCGATGCAATGAGCCACGAACCGCTGACCGATGCCGAACTGGCCGAACTGGAGCGCAAGTACGGTGACGCTAAAGGAATTTACGCCATCGACATCATGACCAAGAAATGCCAGATGCGGATATCAACGATGCACGAAGCTATCCCTCGGCTGCTGGCGACGATCAGGGATGCGCGGATTGCGGCACTGGAAGGTAAAAGTTCTGGGGAGAGCGAGACGAGCGAGTGCCAGGACCCTAACTGCCTCGGGGCGGAAGCAACGCCGTCCGCATCCCCGGAGGTAGCGGCGCGAGGGGGCCAGCGATGATGCGAAACGAAACGCGGTTCTATCCGATGGGCGAGCGGAAGCCAGCGCTCAACTTTGGTGGGGCTTGGCCTAAGATGGCGCCGTGTGCTTGCGGGTGCGGCACGGAGTTCATGAAGAGAAGTTGGAGCGCCAAGCTGCCAGAGTGCGCTGCTCGCGGCAAGGCGGCGTCGGAATCAAAAGCGAAGAAGAAGAACAGGGCTGCGACGGCGGCACTGGCCGCAGGGAGGCAGTCAGGTATAAATGAAACCAGTTAACTCAGCAGTGATTCACGTCAGGCTGGACAAAGACGTCAAGAAGAAGATCAGCAAGATGGCGGAGGCGGACGGCCGCACGGTCAGCGCGTTTGTGGCATTGGCGTTACGCCGGCTGGCTGGGATGGATATTGGAGCAGGGGCAGCACCGTGACATGGGCGAGCATCAAGCGGCTGGCGCGCCGCATTTCCCTGTTCTTCTGCCTGCATGCTCACCTAACGTTTATCCGGAACATCTACGGCGATGAAATCTTTTTCTGGGGCGGCGATCGGTCGGTATGGAAATGCAGGAGGTGTGGGCAGACCGTGACGCAGCCGCATCTTTCCCAGTACACTAAGGACTGAGGTATTTAAGTGCCTGTAGATACAAAGCCGTCTGTTGTGGCGCAATCAAGGTGGACGAGGACGCCAATATCTTTCGGAACAGGTCAGGCATATAGCGGAGTCACACTGGAGAAGCCAAAGGGGAAAGCCGTAATGATTGAGGCTAACCTTGGGCCAGACCAAGTGAAAAACAGCCGCATGCTGCGGCACGAATCAATTCATGCGCTGCTGGGTGATGCCGGCAGCGCTGCGTCAAAAGATCGTAGCGTAAGGCAGGCAGCGGCACCGATCGTAAACCAACTTTCCCAAAATGGCATGTCTGGCTATCTGGACGATGAGATGCCTGCGTATATGGGGTCTTTTTCTGATTCGCCTGATGAATGGACCGAAGGCGTCGGGCGGGATGCCCGGAGCAGATACATTACGGCGTACTCAGAAGCGCTTAGAAAACAGAACCCGGCGATAGCTGACAAGTATCAAAGGATGTCTCAGGATTCGTCTCCCGGGACGCTGGCGGGCGCTGTTGATATTTACCCAGGGGCGAAATACAGGGCAGTGCCGGGCGGAAACTCTGTTAAAGTCGTCCCGCACGGGCCGGGCAGGGGCAGGTAGCTAATGGGCCTCGTTTCCCCAGAAGAACTTCTAAAGTATCCGCCGCCGAAGCCGCCGGCGTGGATCACCAGCTCGCGGATGATGCGGTACCCGCTGCCGTGCCCGGAGTATCAGGTTCAGATTCTTGAGGCGCCGACGCGGTCAGGGAAGCCGGGGAATCCGTACTGGACATCCAACCCAGGGCCGCAAACATGGTCACTTTTAGCCCCTTTTGATGAGATTGTCTGCGGCGGCAGCCGTGGCGGAGGGAAATCGGCTGTGCTTATATCCTGGTTCGCGATGGGGGACCAGAGACTGGACCCCGACGACCCGGCGCACTACTCGTATTTGCTGGAGCCGAGCTACCGCGGGCTGATGCTTAGAAAAGAATACCAGTCCATGGCGGAGTTCGTTGATGAAGCCAGTGACTTCTTTGGACCGCTCGGGGGGAAAAAGAAAAACGAGCCGACGGAGTTTCACTTCAAAAGCGGCGCTATCATTTACACAAACCACCTCGGGGACGCGAAGGCATTCGAGAAGTATAGGGGGTGGGGCATCTCGCGGATCGGCATTGAAGAGCTTACGCAGATTGAGGAAGAGCGCTGGTACCTGAAACTGCTCGGATCTCTTCGTGCCAAAAAGCAGATTCGCATTCATGCCGGCAAAGAGTTTGCAGCGCTGCGGTCGCAGATCATGTCGACCACTAATCCTGACGGACCAGGCCGCTCTTGGGTGCGTAAGCGTTTCGTCAAAGTTCTTGATTCCAAAGGGAATATCATCCCGACAAACACGCCGATGAAGGACAAGATTACTGGCCTGTCGCGGATCTTCATTCCGATGTCGCGGATGGATAACCGGTACCTGCGGAACGACAAGCAGTACGAGGGCATGCTTTTATCGCAGGACGAGGTTACCAGAAAGCAGTGGATTGACGGCGACTGGGATGCCGGTAGCGGGGCCTTCTTCTCCGAGTTTCGACCGCAAGGGCCCCTCGGACCAATCGAGCAGGAGAAGTATCCGTGGGCAAGGCACGTGGTCCCGCCGGTGGACCTGCAGCCGTGGTGGTACCGGTTTGGAGGCGGCGACTGGGGGTATAGTCACCCGGCGGCATTTCACAAGTTCTGCCGAAGCGAGCGCGACGGTCGCATCAACGTCTATGACGAATTGGTTCTCCGCGGGTGCGGTTCGTTTGAGATGGGCGTGCGTCTGGCTCACTGGTGGATGCCGGATCTTGAAGGGCTGCCGAACAAAAGTGTGACGATTGCATTTTCGCCTGATGCGTTTGCAACAACAGACTCAGGGAAAACAAAAGTTGAGCAGATGGCTGACGGCATTGCCAGTGTTCTCGGACCATACGGCGCTTTCCTGTTGAAGTACACGGACGATGAGCGCAAGGCGATGGAAAGCAACCCGGCAAATGCGCAGAGAATGATCGAAGGGCGGATTGCTTCCGCCGCTCAAGGCAAAATGCAGATTGTCCTGAAGCGTGCCAGCACCGACACAGTTGCCAGGTGGAGCTACGTTCGCGAGTTGCTGCGGTTCCGCCCAATTGTTCAGGAGACCGAGCAGGAATTACGGGAAAGGGTGACAGAGCGTTTCCAGCGCTCCGGGTTGGAGGCGTACGAGCGTGAGCTGCTCAAGATTCGCCGGCCGCAGGATGAGCATTTGCCGAAGCTTCATATCTGGAAAGATCGGTGCCCGGGGCTCGTGCGGTGTCTTGAAGAAGCAATGGAGGATGAGACCAACTCTGAGAAGGTGGCAAAGAAGGATGCCGTGGACGGCGTCGGTGGCGACGATCCGCTTGACAGTGCTTGTCATGGCCTGCACCACTTCAAAGAGATCGAGAAGGTTATGCCGAAGTCGTACTTCGTGTCGGAGCGGATGGAACAGATTCAGGCTGGATTTGAGCGCGACTTCGGGGAGCGCCTGACAGATCCAAACCGGTTGATCATGATCCAGCAGACTCAGAGCGCTCGGTACGACAACGCGCACCCGTCACAGTCTGGCGGCTTTACTCCGGCGCGGATGTCCAGCAGTCGGCATCGAAAGCCTAATTAGGGTACACTTGTTGTTGAAATCGCAGGAGCACAAAATATGGCCGCACCGATGTCGTACAGACCGCAGCAGCGCAAAACTCCGGGCATGGACCCCAGAAAGATGCGCGCCCCCCACATGATGGCCGATGGCGGCCTGATCCCGGGCCCCGGGCCGATTGGCGGGGGCGGTCCAGCGAAAGGTGCGATGCCACCGAAGAAGCCGGCCGCGCCGCCGATGCAGGACCCCGACATGGACGGCGACGTTGACACACCAGTCATTCGCCCGGAAGCGGTGAACTACCACGACGAACCGCACAGCTGCGGCGCGTGCAAGTACAACACGGACGGCCAGTGCGGAGTGCTGCAGATGCAGATTAGCTTGGAGGGCGGATGTAATGCCTTTGAGGCTGGCGAGCCGGAGAATCCGGATATGGCGGAAGACATGGGCATGGAGCCGGAAGAGGCATACTAATGCAGGCATACAGGCAAAAGGCGACGAGCTTTGCCGTTCAATACACCGGTGAGCCGATTGAGGGCGTCACGTGCGGCGGCAGTTCGACGGACGAAACGGTCCGTCAGGCAGCGCGGCAACTGAACGGCTGCGATCCTTCGAGGGCTCATTTGCCGCACGTTCATACGGCGCAGGTCGGCGGCCTTGGCATTGTGACGCCCGGTTGCTGGATTATGCCGGTTCGCGGCGGTCCGTTTTGCGTTGTGGAAGATGCTCAGTTTCGGGCGCACTTTGAGGTGCCGCTGCTCGTTGAGCCTGATGCCGCGCCTGCCGCGCTATCTGGACATCCGCCTGTCGTAGTTGATCCGACTGAAGATCCGGCTCCGCCCGCGCCCGCTGACGAGCCGACCGACACTGTCACCGCTACTGATGAGCCTGTATTGCCGGAGCCCGCCTCTGAAGTGGAGCCCTCTACTGAAGTCGCTTCCGCTGCCAATGAACTAGCCGCGCCGGCTGAGGAAGCCGCACCGCCCAAGCGCGCACGAGCGACAAAGAAAGCTCGCCAGTAATGCTTTGGCTTCTGAGCCTTATTCCTGCGTTCCGGAACCTGCAGAATCTTTGCCAGATGCAGGCCCGGCAGATAGAAGAGCTTCGGCACGATGCCGCTACGGCTGGCTCCATGCAGGACTCACTGGCTGACTGCAGGATTCGCGAAAGCGTATTGCAGGACGAAGCGATTACACTTCGCGAGCAAATTGGGCAACTCAGCACCGAGAAGCTTATCCTGCAGGACCGCTTGGACAGTTCTCTTCAGGATCATGATCAAATGTGGTCAATGATAAGGGAGTCTCTCGACGGGGAGCGTATGGCTCTACGAACGCAGGTCAATCACGCAGTTGCCCGCGCCGGCGGTGGCGTTCCGTATCCGGATGCGCACCAGATGCCGGCGTCGGCCGTACCGCAAAAGCGCGAGGTCGGTCCTGTAGGTCGCCGAAGCCGATTGCTGTATTCAGAAGCATCAGCGGCGCATGACCGAAGGTTCATTCAGGACATGATGACGCCGCCGCAAGTTGAGGAAATGCCGACCTAGCCTGCACGCAGGCATCAGGTTGGAATAGAATCAATTCATGGGCTTCGTGAAGCAATCCCCGAGAGACAATAATGGCTGAAATCCTCGGTGAGGCTCCGGAAGCCCTTTCCAATTCCGAAATCATCAAACGGTACGGCAGTCATTTGGACGTGGTTACCAAGGCGGCGACCGACCCAACGTATGACTTTGAACGAAGCATTCTGATCTCGCAGGCGCGCCAGCAGTGGCTGATGGTCAAGGGAAACCCGAACCCTGTCCTTGGCTGGGGGCCCAGCGACTACGGCGGGCAGCAGGCGTCCTGGATTCCGTTTGACTACACGTCTTCGCAGGAAGAGACCGGCGCGGACGTCAAACTCTGTCCTCCGATCAACTTCATTGGCGGCGACTGCTTTAAGTTTATGGCCGTGATGGGGTCATCCTCTCCCAGGGTCAAAGGTGTGGCTGACGATCTCCGCGATCAGGGCGATATTGCAACAGCTTACTGTGCCGACACCAACATCCGGGACCTGTGGATCAAGAACAAGATTGACCGGCTCTGGAAGATTGCCGCATTCCATATGTACACCACGGGGCCGTGCTTCATGCGCGGCTACTGGAATACCGACAAGGTGAAGTACGGCGAGACGCAGGAACCGAAGATCGAGATTGTCTTTGGCGAGGACGGCGTTCCGATACCAAAGGTCGTCGGGACGCAGTCTTATGCGAACGGCGATGCCGAAGTAAGCTTTCACAGCGTCCTGGAAGTCACGATTCCGTGGGAAGCGAAAGAGCTTCGTGGGAACTTCCTCTGCTGCGAGCGCATGCTGTCCAAATGGGCGCTTCTTGCAAAGTACCCGGGAAAAAATGATGAGCCAGGGCCTTTGGATCAGTATCGCGGTGGCGACGTTCCTGACGACAAGATGAGCGGGGCGACGGTTGCGGCGCAAGAAGCGAAGACGGCGACGTCAAACCCATCAATGACGGCGCAGAGCAAGCGGCCGGACACGTGGCGGTTTACGGAGTGGTGGGTTCCTCCGTATCTCTACGAGGCGGTAACGTCAGGGGAGGCGCGGGAGGTTCTGAAGCGCCAGTTTTCCCGCGGGCTGTATATTGCACGAGTAGGATCTGTTGTTGTCGAGATTGAAGAGCGCGAAGTCACCGACGAATGGACGGTTTGTGGCGTCAACCGCGGTGAGAAGATCATGGAGCGGCCGGTGTGCGCCGACAACGTCCCAATCCAGCGCGCCATCAACGACCTCATGGGGATGGCGATCGAAACCATTCTTCGGGCGATCACCCAGACCATTATTGATAACCAGCTCATTGACCGCCAGGCGATGAGCACCCGGGAGGCAATCCCGGCGGAAATGATTCTGACGGCGATGCCGCCGGAAGGTGATCTTCGAGCCAAGATCTTCCAGATCCCGCCGGCCCACCTGAGCGATCAGGCATTGCCGCTGCTGAATCTGATGCGGTCCATGGGGCAGGATATTTCTGGCGTGCGTCCGGAACTGTCTGGCGGTGGCCAGCCGACCAGCACGTACCGCGAGGCGAAGCAGCGGAAGGATCAGGCGTTGGCCCAGCTGGCGCCACAAGCGCAGGCAATGCGGGATGCGGCTGAGGATCTGGGGAAGATTCTTGTGAATCTCCGGGCAAAGTACGGCTCCGGAATTGTCAAGTCTCAGCGACGTGGCGCGTATGGCGTCGAGACTGACGTCGCGAACATGGAAGACCTGAAGGAAACTGGTTGGCATCCGGAATCGGATGACCAGTTTCCGTTGACGCTTTCCGACAAGCGCGATTCGGTTTACAGTCTAATCAAAGAGATGCCGCCGGAAGTTCAGGCGTTCCTCGGCGTTCTCGATGTTCTCAACGTTGAGGAGCTTTGCGAACTGCTGCAGGTCCCCGGTTTCCAAAGCGCGATCGCGGACCAAAAGAAGAAGACGCTGGCCGAGATTGACGAGCTTATGGCACAGGAGCCGGTTATGCAGGAACCTGGCCCCGACGGTCAGGTTCCGCCGGCAAAGTCATCTATTCCGATTGACCCGTACGATAACCATCAGGTTGCGGCGGCCGTTAAGTCGCGCTGGCTGATTGCGAACCAGCAGGTGAAGGGTACGCCTGGCTTTGCCAACGTGGAAGCGTCGTGGACCGAGCAAAATGAAATGGCGCAACCGCCGCAGCCGCCTCCGCCTCCGCCGGTAAAGGGCAGCTTGTCAATGAGCGCCAAGCTTGAGGACTTCCCGAACCTAATGCCGCAGGTGATGGAGGCGGCCGGCATGCAGCCACCGCCTCCGCCAGCACCAACGCCGCAACAGCCGCTGGCTGGTGGGCCACAAAACCTGACTGGAGCAATGACACCGGATGCAAACCTACAGCCGCTCCCCGCGGGCCCCCAACCTCCCCAGGGGGCGATGTAAGGTGGTCGGGAAGTACGGGCAGAAGAAGCCGAAGACCGAGCACAGCTTTTCTTCGACGCAGGTAAACCTGACAGGCCCGGCGAAGGATGCTGTGATTGCGATGGCCAAGGCTATCCCGAGCAGGGAGCTGGCGGAAGATGGCCGCGAGGACACTCCCCACACAACAGTAAAGTACGGGTTGCATTTTCGCAGCCCCAGCGCAAGACTGCGGCGAGTGATTCAGGAGTTCGGCGTCATTACGGCGACTCTCGGGAAGACGAGCTTGTTCCAGAACGATGATGCGGACGTGCTGAAAGTAGACGTTGACTCTACAGATCTTCACCGGCTGAATGCGCTGGTGTCGAAGGTGATTCCGACACACACGACTCACCCGACCTACATCCCGCACGTGACGATTGCGTACCTCAAGCCCGGGCTGGGCAAGAAATATGCTGGGCGTGACGATCTCGCCGGGCGCAAGTTGCAGTTCGACAGTGTCCTGTTCTCAGGTAAAGACGGGCACGTGGAAGAAATTAAGCTGGGCAGTAAACGTGCTTATCGAGCGGTCGCGTAATGCCAGAGATCAAGAACACGAAAAAGCAAGCCTGCGGCAACTTTCACTGCGATGCCCGTGCATGGGATGCCTACATTCAGTGCTGGCCCTTCGACGCGAAGATGTGTTCTCATTGCGGCGACGTCTGGGTTGGTTGGGGCTGGCTAAAGCAGGCGGTATTTAACGTGTTTTTCAGCTGGTGGTGGTCCGGTGCCGTGCTGGTTAATTGCGGTGAAAATGAGATTGATGTTGACGCCGGGCAGGATTAGGACACTACCCCCTTTCTTTTGTGCAAGATTGTAGTAGACTCTCAGTAACGACCATTTATGGAATTCAATAGCACATCAGACATGCTTTCGGCGATCCCGGCAGACATCATGGGGGACCTCGCGGCCCCGCCTGTTGCAGATGCCGGCGGTTCCGGCCAGGATGAAGGGTATCTTGGCAATGAGCCTGATGATGCCGCTGACCCCGTAGATGACGGCGTAATTGACGACTCGCCGGTTGACGATGAGACTGAAGACGAAGCCGACGAGCCGACTGACGATGAGCCTGCCGAGGAGCCTGCTAATGAAGAGCCGGTTGCGGATGCGAAAGTTGCGAAAGATGACGCGAAGCCGGCGGAAGATCTCCCGGAAGGTGTAAGCCGCGGGAAGGACCGCTCGGGCAAACCCGGCCTGTTCGTTAAAGAAGCCCGATGGGAAGTGATCCACGGGAATCATAAGCTGGCGCAGGATGCTGCGGCCCTGATCGGTGAGCCATTGACGCTGGACGCGCTCAAGACGCGGGAAGCCGCGCTGGTGGCAAACGATCGGCTATGGAATGACTTGGCGTCCGGAGATGCCACGGTTCAGGGCAATGTCGTAGACGCTTTCCTTGAGCAGATGAAGTCGGCCGTTGAGTCTGGCGAAGTTGCGGGAGACCCATCGGTTTCATTTGCAACCGTGATGTACGAGAAGCTTCGCGATAGTGCGCCGGATGCGTATGCGTCCCTGCGTCTGCAGGCCGCTAAGGATTTGATGTCGGAGATGTACGCTGAGGCTGCTTCTCTGGGCAATGTTGACCTGTCACGGTCGATGAACTATCTCGCCATGCAAATGGCCGGCGTAAAACCAAAAGACGCCAGCATGACTCCTGAACAGTACGTTGACTACGCAAGGTCGACGGTGAAGGATGCTGGCCTGCCGTTTTACGGTGACGACGAATTACCCGCTCTGGCCGCAAAGCCAGGGCCCGCTGCTGACCCGCGGGACCGGCGCATTGCCGAGTTGGAAGCCAAGGTTAATCAGGGTACACAGGGCGATCCTGCTGCACAGCATAAAGCCTGGCGTGATACCCACGTGAAAGAAGTAAATACTGCGCTTTTTGACGACGCCATAACACCGGCCTTGGCGACCGTCCAGAAGTCGTGGGAGAAATTCCCGCAAGATTATGATCGCCTCGTGGTCAAGCCGCTGCACAGCGAAGTCCGCGACGTGATTCGTAAAGATGCGGCATTCAACCAAAGGGTTGGCGAGTTACAGGCCCGAGCTCAGCGTGCGGCATCTGCAGAGGTGCGCACCAGAATCGGCGACCAAATCCGTCAGGCTTTTGTAAATCGTGGCAAGCTGGCAGTGGAACAGGTCAAAGGACCAATTCTGCAGTTTGCCGTGGACTCGCTGAAGGGCCGAAGCGAAACAACTCACCAGCGCCGTGAAGGCGCTCAACAACGCACCGCCCCGAAGGGCAGTAGCGCACCGGTTCGCACCTCGGCCGTCCCTGATATTCCGCAGTTCGCGAATAACACGTTCGACCCAAAGGTAGCAGCAAGTCAGGCAGCAAAGTACTTGGCTTCACTGCGAAACTAACCGGCCTACGTCTCACGAGCAGGTGCGTGAGGATACTAAATTGGCTTCAAATACGCTTTGGCAGCAGTCCGAGATCGTTCGGACAAAGCTTTTTCCTTTCTGGGCAACTGCGGACTTCAAGGTCCTCACCGATTTCATCGCAAAAGGCGAAGTGGAAATCGTCGGAGAACGCGATTACCGCATCCCGTTTAAGACCACGTTTGGTGGCCGAGTAGGTCACTACGACAATCAGCTTGGCGACATGGGGCGCGGTTCGTCTCCCCAGGGCAACGTCATGCTGCAGTCGTTCTACAGCCTGCGCATCAACTTCGAGTTTGACATGATGCAGATCAAGGCAACGACCAGCAAGAAGCAGGCTGTTCAGAATCCTTTCGTTCAGTGCATCTCGGAAGGCTTCCGCGAATTCGAGCTGATCTGGGACAAGATCATTCACGGCAACGGCACCGCCGTCCTCGGGACTTCCAATGCCTACTCAACCGGCACCGGCGTTTCGGTCTACACCCTGACCAACACGTTTGGCGTCCAGTTGCTCCGTCGCGGCCAGTTCTACACGATCTACGATTCGACCCTCACCACGGTCAAGTCCAACGGCGTGCTTTACGCGGCTCAGATCAACACTCAGGCGCGCACGCTGACCATGAGCGGCATCGTTCCCGGCGGCGCGTCCGGCGATCTGATCTGCTTTGAAGGTGTCACCGGTGCGACTCCGGCCGGCCCCCGCGGCTTGGCTTACTGGGTCTCTGCGGCCGCTTCCGGAACCACGGCCGGCATCAACCGGGCGACGGAAAACCAGATCATCTCGAAGTCGGTCTCCGGCACCAACGGGCTGACGGTCGACGTGGTCATGGCGCTTCACGATCGCATCCAGATGGATCGCGGCGAAGTTCCCAACTTGATGGGTGTCGTCGGCAACGCGCAGCGCGCCTACGCCTACACCCAGATGGAAGCCATCCAGATGTCGCTGATCGAAAACGGCGACAAGCAGGCCGGTCTGTTCGACCGCTTGCCCAAGCTGAAGGGCAAGAAGTTCTTCATGTGGGGTGACGTTCCGCACTACGTTGACATCCATGCGGATGCGACCACTGCGTACTACGTCTGCCCCGAAGACTTTGGCCGCGCCCAGCTCGCTCCCACCGGGTTCTTCGAGACTCCCGGCAAGAGCGGTCAGGATGCTCGCTTCATCCAGCTTTACGGCTCGTCCGGTGGCCCGGCAGCGGGTGTCTGGTTCGGCATGACCAAGGACCAGGACATTTACTGCACAAATTCCGGCCAGCAGGGTTTAGTCACATCCCTTCCGCTCGGGTCGCTTTACGCCTAAGCGGTTTCTCTCGGGAGGGGGTCGCAAGGCCCCCTCTCTTTCTTTTGATTTGGAAAGGCACCATGCAGTCAGAAACGCCACTCTCGGAACAAGTAACGGAAGCGATGCAGGTCGCTGATGCGGCCATGGCGGCCGACATGCAGAGCGTAATCACTCGCGCAAACGCTGAGGACGGGGAGCAACCGGATAATGCGTAACGCAATAGTAGACCACCTGAACCGTCGCCTTGGCGAATCGCTGGGGTACGTCAACTGCGGCACGCTTCCGCGCTTTGCCTGGAAGTGGGCCCCTGACGAATCTCATTTTGTTTACGACAGCGACAATCGTACTGTAGTCAGGAAGACGTGGGCGGACCGACTGGCGGCCGACGGGAAGCCGATTGGACGGGCGTGGGTCTTGGCGCAGTGGAAGCCGACAAAGATTGCGGACCATTGCGGATTCGGTGAAGGCATTCGCCTGGCTGTCACGGCGAGCGCAAAGTATCAGCCTCAGTTTGAAACGGTTCTGCCCATAGGCGTGACGCCGACGGAAGAACTGAACCAGAATTATATCTGGGCTCTGGACTTTCAACTACAGAACTCGGCTGAGCACAACCCTTACGCCATGGCGAATGCACTGGCGGAGGAGAAGTACGAGGACGATGTGAACGAAGCTCAGAACGCGAAAGAGTTCCGCGAATCGTCGCTTGCGCAGTACGACAACTACGTCGGCGCGTTTGGAAACTGTTCACCTGGTACCGCCGGCGGCTTCATGTCATTTGGCGGATTCGACAACAAAAACCCGGCTGCTGCGGCGGCCTAGAGAAAGAGTAAACGTCTAATATGACCTGCAAAATCGCATCAGTACACTTCGTACCAGTTCTTGCTGTCCGGAACTACAGGGGAGACCCGTTCATGCTGGGTGCTATTGACAAGCCTGGCGCAAACCCGGTCATTCTGGAGCTTGATGACATGGCCCAGCGGGATTCTCAGCCGTACAATGGCCAGCCGTATCGCATGCCAATCACGTATCCGGTCATGGGTGAGGAGATTGCACGCGATCTGGTTCAGGAATGGACGGAGCGCGGCCTGATGATGAGCCAGGGTTGCCACCCGGGAATCTGGGTCGTGCGCCAGCATATCCCTATCATGAATGAGGACCCGCAAAGCGGCGCCGCGATTGCCGCATTGGATGTTTTTGGCAAGCAGAAGTTTCGTCCGGCGACGCTCGAAGAGATTCAGCAGATGTGGGACGAGGATCTGGCTGCGGCACGCGCTGCAGATCTTGCCTACGCGAACGAGTGCTTCATTGCCGGGCAGAAAATTGCATCTGACGTCCGCACGGCTCACCTTGTTCCGAAGACGTACAAAACAGCGGCGATTTTCTACGGCATGGAAGCTAACTGGTCTCGGCTTGGCGCGACGGCGCTGAACACCAGTTGCCCACATTGCGGCAAGCCGACGTCGAAACTGAACTTCATTTGCGCAAGCTGCAGCCAGCCGACGGATCTGGAACGGTGGGCTGAGTTTACGGCAAGGAAGCAGGCAGCGCTGGACGCTGTGGCTTCCCGCTTTATGAGCGCTCCGGCAGCGCAGCCAGCGATGGCCCAGTAAAATGGCATTTCCAACCAGGCTACAGGTTAAGCAGAGATTTTGGTCTTTGCTGGACGACCCTGCCGGCGTTGTCTACACGGACGCGCCGGGGCCTGGTGGGAGCCCCAGCCTATTTCAGAATGCGTTCAGCGAGGCGTACGACGTTCTGTACAGCACTATGCTGGGGCAGCAGGTCACTCGGGTTGAACAGGTAGTTGACGGCATCATTGTCCCCGTTGGGACGACTTCTATGTCGCCAGCGGAAATGGGGATTACGGATTTCGCGGATTTTGACTGGATCTCAGAACGCTCGGCTGGCAGCACTGAGAAGTTTATTGACCTCGTGGGTGAGGACCGCCTGACGCAGCGTGCGCAGACAGATCGTCTGATCGAGACAGTGTTTCAGGATGGCGCGTTCAAGTTTGTTGGCGCCACGACCGTTCGCGAGCTCCAAATGAAGTACATTGCGTCAGGTTCGGCCCCGACCCTTGATGCGACCGAGATCCGGATTGATTCGTCGCTCAACTTCTTGGCGAACTATGCAGCTGGCACTGTCGGCAGCAATAAAGGGTACGAGCAAATGGCGGCCAAGTGCATGCTCAATGCTGTCGGGCCACGGTTTGCAAATGGCGGGGGCCCGGGCGGGATGTTGTTCTATTTGATCCAGCCCTTGGTCCGGAGCCGTCAGAACGTACCCGTGGCTCACAAGCCCTACTCGACAGCGCGCCGGATCGGTGTCGGGCGCAGGACTGTCCCCTACGTGGCCGCGCAAGCCGGCACCACCGGTGGAGGCGCGCAGAACGTGCCGGTGCAGTATTCCAGCGTTGGTGGCGGCATCAGTGGTGACATTGACGGCGTGAACGCGACGTTCTGGTTGCCGGTCCCCGTGCTGAGTTTCAATCTCTACCTGAATGGTGATTTCCAGCCGCTGAACGTGGCGTACACAGCTCTCAACAACCAGTTCACTTTCGTCGGCTCCGTTCCGCAAGTCGGAGATACAATTACCGCCGAAGTTTGGGTTGCTTACCAGTAAGGCGTAGTCCCGTGGCGTCTGCCTGTTTTCGCTGGTAGAATAGGCCCATGATCAAACGCACGATTTTGGCGCTGACTGCCATGGCCGTCAGCCTGTTCGCACAGACATCAACCTTCCCGACGGCCGTCGCCACTGACGCTGACCTCAAGGTTCAGGTAAACGGCACTCAAACCACTCTGACCGCGGCACTTAGCGCCGTAGCCACTAGCACGACAGTCTCCAGTTGCACTCGCATCGGGCCGAATATGCTGGCGACCATCAACACCGAGATCATCGCAATTGCCAACTGTCTCGGGACCACGCTCACTTTCGCGACTACCTCGCCTGGCTGCACGAATGGCAGGGCCTGCGACAATTCGACGGCCGCCGCACATGCCTCTGGAGCCAACGTCAGCCTGTTTGCCGATGCGTGGCACCACAACGCCTTGCGCGTGCAGGTGGAGGCTATCCAAACCGCTTTGTACAGAGGTGCCAGCCCGACGTGGGCCAATATCACGTCGAACGCGAATGTCAACGCAAAGGCTTTCAACTTTTACGACAACACAGGGGAGGTGATCGATTTTGGCCACTTCGGCATGGACGCGAAGGTTAACGCTATTGACAAAGAACTATATATCAGAGACACTGCCGGAGCGGTAATGTTGACGTTGAGGTCTAGCGGCAGCGCTTACATTGGTTCAGTGCTAAACTTCGTTGTCGGCAGCAACCTCAGTGAGAAAAACCTGCAGGTTTACGGCACGGTCACGGCGACAGGTACGGTTTCTTCATCACGCAGTACGGCCGGTAGCGCTATATCCGGGACAACGACCTATGCGGACCCGGCGGCGTACGGCGTGTATGGGTCATCGACAAACGGCGCCGGTATTTACGGCGTTTCACTTTATGGAACTGGCGTCAAGGGTTCTGGCTCGACTTATGGCGTGTATGGGTCGTCCACATCAGGCAATGGCGTTTTTGGTATAGACACTGCAGGCGGAGCAGGCGTAACTGGAAGCAGCGATGCTGGCTATGGCCTTCGCGGCCTGTCTGATTCCGGGGTAGCGATCATTGCCTCAAGCGTTTCAGGTGTGGCCCTTTCTGTCACCAGAAACAATAGCGGCCCAGCCGTAACGATTACGACAACTGCAAGCGGCAGCGGCATTTTAGTAAACGCTGCAAATAGCACGGTAATTACCGGCACTACAGGTTCATCGACATCCGCAGTTCTGATTGATAGCGGCGGCACTTGCACGATCCGTGCGTCGGCAGGTATTGCCTGCGTTTCCGACGGGCGGAACAAAAAAGATGTGCGACCAGTCCCATCTTCCCTCGCCAAGGTTCTCCGCTTAAAACCGGTTGAGTACAACATGATAAGCGATGGCCAGCATGCCGTCGGGCTTATTGCGCAGGAAGTGCAGAAACAGTTTCCCCAAGCTGTGCAGGAGACAGAAGACGGGAAACTGACTCTTTCCTACCAGCAATTGTTTCCGTACCTGTTGAAGGCAGTGCAGGAGCAGCAGGTTGAGATCAACAGGCTGAAGGCTCGCAAATGAAGGTAGTGGCCCTTGCTTTGCTGGCTATGGTCTTATATGCGCAGACACCAGCGCCTGCCCCCAAAAACGTCCCGACGGATCTTTCAAACGATTACTTTGCCGCCTACGCTGAGACGTTGAGCATCCGCGAAATGCTGTCGAGGTCGGATGCGGAAATGCGCGCCGCCTACGCAGCCATGCAGGCGTACTGCAAAGGCGACGTAATCATGAATCCGGAGAACAAGCGGCGGTTCGTGTGTAAGCCCGAGCCAGCAGCCGCACCCCCCCCGCCGGAGCCAGCCAGGAAATAAAATGCCAGCTTACTTGCCAGGGACAGGGCTACCGGGGCAGATCGTCCCCGGGTTTGACCCGTACGACACGCCGGTTATCCCGGGCGAGTACGTGCCTGCAGCGCAGGTTGCGACGATATCAACGCCGCTGGCCTCGCCGCCGCAGCAGTTCACGAACGTTGAAACGCTGATCAACGGTGGCTACCTCAGTCCACGGGTTCTGCTCTTCATCAACAACAGGCCCATCACGGCGACGGCCGTATTGCCTGGACAGTCGCTGCCCGGGACATCGCTCCCAGGGTACGCACCAGTGCCGTACGGACGCCTTCTGACCGAAGGTCTTGACTACACAATTACCGGTGGAGTTGTGACGATGGCATTTCCGCCGACAGGGGCTGATATGCTGACAGCCGTTGTATTTTCGCCGGGCAAAGCGCTTGGCGGCCCACTGCCGACGCGGTTTATTGCTCCATGGCAGTTGCCACTACCGCTTTCCGGGCTCTATGACGGAGTCTCGACGCTTTACCGCGTAGTCTTTAGCCGCACTATCTTCGGCGTTCTGGATGGCGTGAACAAAGTGTTTACGTGGGGCGTGCAGGTCCGCAAGGCTTCAATCTTTGTGAATGGGAAAATGCAGACAATGACACGCAGCGTGTCCATGGGGCCGACGGCGATGGTCTTCGCAGCCACGAACATCCCGCAGCCAGGCGACATCATTTCCATGCTGGGGTACCTGTGATGACGCCGCTTCCGATCCAGTACACAACTTCTGACGCCTCCCTGATCGGCGACGTTGACGGTGCAAACCGTAGCTATTACTTTGTCCCTGTACCGAATCTTTTGCTTTGCAGCGCGACCGGCATTCGGTCATTTCTGATGTTCTGGAACGGACTACTGGTTGACCAGCCCGGCGACTACGTGGCGCACAACGGGTACTTCGTCTTTAACTCCTCGGTCCAGTTCGACACTGCGACGGCGCTGGCGTACACCGACACCGCGCCGTCAATTCTTCGCCTCTCTGACACGTCGATCACTGCCTTTGGAAGCAACTCCCTCCGGATCTCATTCGGCAACGCCGCATTCGTTGCGCAGCGGCAGTTCGTCCTGTTCCGCAACGGGCTTCGCCTCACCGACGGGCTGGACTACACGTCGTCGGGTCCGTGGATCAACCTTGTTGCCGGGCAGGAGATTTTGGACGGCGACCAGTATTCGGTTCTCATCGGTCCAGTCGGAACGGCCTGCAGTACCGCCAACGGAACGATCACTGGCTTGATAGATGGGCTCAATCTCAACTTTGAAGTTCCTAACACCGGGCCGCTCTGGCTGTTCAAGAATGGCATTTTTTTGACTGAAGGGCTGGACTTCAGCAGGTACGAGACGACAGTGAGCCTGCGCGGGCAAGCACCATTGCCGGGGGATACACTGACCGGGCAACTTTTGCCTGCCGGTTATTCATTCACCGAGCTTTCAACCTTCAGTGATGCTTTCATTTCGAGTCCGGTTGCCACGCAAAGTAACACAGTCGATGGGTCGATAACAGGATCAATAGACGGCTACAACGCTGCCTTTACAATCCCGGAAGGGTCTCAGAATTTTTGGCTGTTCCGTGATGGGCAGCTTTTGACTAACGACCTCGATTATTCAAGACTTGGTCAGATTGTTACTCTGGCAGGAGATCAGGTCCCGATCCCGGGCGATCTCCTGACCGGCCAATCATTCGCCTCCGGGAACATGCTGCAGGCGTCAACGTATGCAGGTTCCATCACCGGAACCATTGATGGCGTCAACCCTGACTTCGTCGTCCCTTCGGGGGCCTCAAGCTTATGGCTCTTCAGAAACGGGCAACTGCTTACCCGGGGGCTGGACTACACACTGGCTGTGGATACCGTTACTCTTTTAGGCACGGCGATCCCCTCTGGCGATGATGTTTTGACGGCCAAATACACCAGCGCCACCTTCTCTGCGCAAATTTCAACCTTCGACAACTCAATCACTGGGACCATCAATGGCGTCAATGATACATTCACCGTCCCGGATGGATCTGCCGGGATATGGATTTCCCGTAATGGGCAATTCCTTACCGAATTGGTGGACTACATAAGGGCGGGAGCGGTCATTATCATGTCCCCTTGGCAGATCCCGATAGTTGGCGATGTGCTCACAGGGCAGGCATATCAATATGGCCCGTCTGCGGTGTTTTCGGTTTATGGCGGAGGGCTGACATTTTCCGTAGCTGCCGCGTCATGGGTATTCGCCGATGGGCTGATCCTGCCGCAGCTCGGATCAGCGCAGGCAGACGGGAATAGCATCACGCTAACGGATGCGGCAATCTCAGGCAGCACCATCACTGCAGAGTCATGGGTGCAAATTGCATCCGAGCCTGAACAGCCGGCGCTCAATTTTGGTACGCAGTACAGTTCAGACGATGGCGGGATCTCCGGCGACATGAATAGCTCAAATGCGGTGTTCACCATCAACGACAGCGGACTGATCACGCAGGTCATGCTTTTCGTGAATCGCAGGTTTCTGGTTCAGAATCGCGACTACGCTTGGACAGGAAACACAATTACCATGCTGGCAGGCAGTATCCCTGACGCCGGCGACGTCTTTACCTCGATCGTATTCAGCGATTGACTTGACTAGGTATGACCCAGTTTCCCTTCGGCCCGCCGGGCTGATACGCTCCGGGAATTCCGCCGCGTTTGAGCCATCGGTAAACCGTCTTTAATGCCACCCCGGCTCGCGCCGCATATTCTTTCGCAGTCATCAAACGTCATTGTATCCCAAATTGAGACATAAGCGGACAGCGGCATGCGCGGCTCGCCGAAATGGTTCTATGCTGAATTCGAGGGTACAACTTTCTGTGCCCAAGTTCAGATAAGGAGTTTTCCTCATGGCCGCAGCTACACTCACCACCAACGCGCCTGGTCGGCAATCCTCGCCAATCAATGTTGCCACCTTCATCCCTGTCACGGTCACCCTGACTGCAACCGTTTACGCGGCGGCCAGCGGCGGCGCTCCGATCGACCTCACAACCGTCCTCCAGCAGGCAGCGCCTTCTGGCTGGGATGCGCCCAACTATGTTCAGGCGATCAACCCGGCTGACGTCGTTGGCATTTTCGCCCCAAACCTTTCGACAAACGGATTCCTGCCGATGTCGCTCGTGATCGGGACCCCGACGTACACGGCGGTTCCCGGGCAGTCCGCCAACGGCGTGTCTGCCACTCCCGGCATTCTTGCCACCTGCCCTGCAACGTTCCGCCTCTTCGGGACTGGCGCAGGTAACGCCCTCGCTCTCGCTCAGGTGGCTGACGGTGCCGTCACCGACGCCGTCACCTTCTGGCTTGTCGTCATGCGCAACGGCGCGAACAACTAAGCGGCAACTGAGGCTCAAGGACAACTACCATGGCCATAATTGCAAGCACCGGCAAGCGCCGGAATTTCAGAGAATCGCTCTGGGCGATCGTCAATCAGTGCTGGTTCGGCGTTGATTCAACTGGCATTGACCTGCCTCCCCTCGCACTTAACGCTGCATTCATCACGGGCGTCAATGCGGCAGGTACGGGGGTCGTCAATCTGATCGGCCCGAACGCAGCCGACGGGGCAACTATCCCTGTCGCGCTCACCGTCACTGGTGCATTTACCCCTACCGGTGGGGCTGTTCAAACCTCCGCCACCACATGGAAGCATCAGTATGCCGGTGGCATCACGCCAATTGCGACGACCAGCGGGACAGACACGGCCGGCATTAACGGCACGGTTTTTATCTCCGAAATATTCGTCCCGGCGAATATGACACTGACCGGCCTCAGCTTCCTCATTGGCACAGTTGGCGGCACCGACAAGGCCATCGCCATGTTGTTCAGTTCAGCTGGCGCTCTTCTGGCGAACTCCGCGCTGGCCGGCGTAACTGTCAGCACTGCGGCGACCTTCCAGCGGCTTCCGTTCACCGCGACTTATGCTGCGATTGGGCCCGGCAAGTATTACGTCGGCGTTCAATACAACGGCGCAACGGCGAAGATCCGGACCCAGCCAGCCGGGGACCACGACGCGGTCTCCATCTCGCAGACATTCGGGACGCCGGTGGCAATTACCGCGCCATCGACGTTCACTGCGTCTACCGGGCCGATTTCAATGCTGTACTAAGGGAGCCAATGGAACTGACAGTCGCAGAGCGCCTGCTTCTGTTTCGCGTGATACCGCCCGCCGAAGGAGACTTTCTCTTTCTGCGGGCGGTGCGTGCGTTACGTGAAAGCCTTGCTCTTTCCCCGGAAGAGATCGCCGAACTTTCCTTTGAGCAGCGTCAAGTTGGCGATGGCGTTCGTTACAGCTGGAACCCGGAAAAAGCCGTCGGCCATGTTCGCGAGATTGAGATCCCGGCCGTAGTGGCTCCGTACATCTCTCGCAGCATCCTTGCGGCAAAGGGGCTGCAGGAAGAGCACTTGGACTTTTATGGCCGATTCGTTTTAGAGGAGCAAAAGTGAGAGTCCTGGTATTGTTAACATTGGCTATTTCGGCGTTCGGCCAAACCGTTACGCAGGTTGACTACAACACGCAGGTCAAGAACAGGCCGATTGTTTCCGATGCGGGCGCCGCAACTTTTGCAGTTGCTTGTGCTCGGGGCTCTGGTGGCGCAACTGTTTCAGTCACAGTAGCGTGGCTCAACGTACCAACACAGTCATGCTCGGCCAATCTGGCGTTTAACGGCGGGAGTATCCAGCCTGCCGCTGGCGCGACTGTGACGCTTACTGGGTCTATTACCGCGCCACCAAACAAGATTCTGGACTACTCAGCAGGCGGAACTGTTAATTTGAGCGGCTCGAAGCTGTCACTTGGGGTACTGCCGCAGTGGCTGGGAGTGACCGGAAGCGGAGCCAACGAGACCGTCAACCTGCAAAACGCGCTTGATATCTCTGTTGCATCTGGAAAACCTTTGTATGTTCCCACAGGGACCTATGCGATGTGCAACATTTCCACCACTACAACGGGGGCTGTGACTATTACTGGTGCGGGAATGAATCAGTCGAAGTTTATTCGCCACAGTTCCTGTCTGCACAGCACCGATACCATGCTAACCGCAACCTTTACTGGTTCCAGCGGAACGGCTGAATTGCGAAACTTTAGCATAAGTAATGTATCGAGCAATGGTTCGCTAAATTCTGATGACATTGACATCTTTGGAGCTTCGCGGGTTCTGGTAGATGGCTTGTACATTGCCAAAGCGGAAACTGCCGGACTGGGTATTCAGTCTTCCTCAAACGTAACCATCACAAATTCCACCATATTTGAGAACTACTGGTTCGGCATATCCGTCGCAAACGGTAATGACTGCTGTGGCGGAACAGCCACGCCAGCGTACCTCTACAACTACAACTTCAGCGGCAATACCTACGTCAATCAGCCTATCGGTTTGGGGCTGAACTTCTTCATGCAGATTATCAATATCTCTGGAGAGACGTTCGACCGTAGCAATCTTTCTCTGGTACAGATGCCGCACGCGAAGGCGACGATCTCCAACATCACCATCAAAGGAGTTCCGACACAGGGATGTACCGCCGCATGTGGTTTACCTGCTACGCAAAACGGCCTATTCCTCGAAGGTGTTGCGGATCTCGATTTATCCGCATTTCACATTAGCGATCTGAGCGGCATCGAGGGTGGTATTTTTTGCGTTGCTTCCACACTTACTATCCCAAATCCGGGAACAATGATTCAACTCCCCTGCTCAAATATCCACATAACGGGCGGAACCATAACCGATGTCACCGCAGGTTACTCAATTTCTATCGCTGGGCAAAGCCCTGGCCCAGGACCCGTAATTGGCCAGAACAACACCATTAAAGGCACCGTGTTGAAGGGCGTAAACCAGTGCCCTATAATTTCAAGCACGGATGGTTTTGAAATCTCGGATGTTTCCTGCGAGAATGCTGCAAATGGCGGTTTTAGCTTAGGATCTGTGCTTAACGGCGTTTTCCAAAACAATCGCTGCCGTAATTGCAATACAGCAGGTGGAGGTGGGAACTACCCAGGATTAACTCTCAGCGGGGCCACCTTGCGGCGGGTGAAAGTCTTCAATAACACATTCGAGAACAACGGAAGTTCCCTCAACTACGGGATTAGGGACACAACCGGAGTAGCAAATAACGGGGCCGAGATTCAATACTCTGGTAACATCTGCGCCACTGGATGCCCCACATTGTACAATCCAGCACCAGCCGCTCCATTAGCGGGTACTTGGGCTGTCGGTAGTGTGGTTGAAAACAATTATTCCTCCGGTGGTATAACGGGTTGGCGCAATACAGTCGCGGGAACTCCCGGAACATGGCAGACAATGGGCTACCTTGACCCAGATTCCCGCTACACCACCATAGCCAGTAATCCTGTTCTGCTAAAAGGGACAATAAGCAATGTTTCCCAAACCGCCGCTTTCGGCCCAGCCCCTATCAATAGCGGCACTCTGTCTACGGGACTGTACAGAGTTTCGTATCGGGCACGTAGCACAGCGGCATGTGCGACACCGGGGCCAGGTTCACTTCAGGTTAATCTGGCATGGATAGATGAATTATTCGGCGTTTCGACTACTGTAATTACAATGGCTTTGGGGTCAGTAGTTACTAACCCAGTGCAAGGAGTGTACATTCTATACGTAGGCAACACCTACGTTAATTATCAGGCATACTACACTGCCTGTACAACAGGAACCGGGACGTATAGCCTGCAACTTACTTTAGAGAAGTTGCAATGAGCATAAGCGGATTCGCCCCCGGGAAAGAGATTACCGTACCGCGTGGGGCGTGGCCCGTCATCGCGCAGCGCCGCAAAGGTACGCCTTCTCGCGCCAGCGCCATGCAGAACGCCCGAATACAGTTCGGCACCGCCAGGAGCCGTGCGGGGACATCGGCGGTCTTCGCCGCGACCGGGAAGGTGAAGGCGATCAGCAATTGGATCACCCCGGGCGACGTGAACCTTGTGCTCTATCAGGATGGCGACATCCTAAAGTCGTACCGGCAGGATACGGTGACGTCAGCCACCATCCTCACTGGCCTGACGACAACCCGGTCGCCGGTCTTTGCGCCGCTCAACGTCTGGAATTACATTTGTGGGTACGACACGTCTGGCAACGGCACTATTCAAACCCGCGTGTTCGACGGAACAAACGCGGACAAAGCATTTCGCGGGGCCCCGGTCGTGACTACTTGGGACGCGGTGGACTCCGGTGCCGGGCAATGCACCGCAGGGCAGCACTTCATTGGCTTCGTGTACCAGAACAGAACAGGGTACTCTGGCATTCCGGTCACCGGCTCATCGTTTACGATCTCGGCCGCCACCAACGCGGCACCGTGCGTCCTGACTGCTGTTGGCAATAATCTTATTGACGGCCAAACCGTGACGATCGCCAGCGGCACAGGCAACACCGCAATCAACGGCACCCGGATTGTCACCAACCGCGTTGGCTCGAACTTCGAGCTTACCGACACCGACGGCAACGTCATCAATGGCAATGGAATCTATACCGGTGGCGGGACTGTCACAAACCCGATGCAGGTGACACTGACAGCCGGCCTTCGCAGCATTTCAGTGACGATCGACTTTCCGGCGCAAACTGACGGCGGTGCTGGTGCTGGCGGCGTTCAATCCACTTTGTTCCTGATCATGACCCGGGCCGACAACCCAAACATTCAGTACTTCATCCCAACCGACACGCAGAGTGGCAGCGTCGGCACGCAGCCGGTGCCATACAATACGCCAGCCACACTGACCTTCGTCGCCAGTATTTCGGACGAGGACATGGCGAACTCGCTGGCTGGTGACACTGCGCAGGCAAACTTTAACCTTCTCGCGCAGGACGCCGCCGGTAACGGCCCCTTCAATCCAAACTTTGTCGTCGCCTACGGGAACCGCATGTGTTACGGCGTCGGGACCACGATGTACGCCAGCGACATCAACAATCCTCAGCAGATCGCCGCCGACCTCAACGCGGTCCGGATGCAGAACCAGCGCAAGATGGGCGCTGCGTTCCAGTTGCCAGGGAACACGAACTTCTACATCACCGGTGACCAGTGGACCGGCTACGTCACGGACACCGGCGATTACCCGTCGACGTGGGCTCCTCCCGTCGGCGTGTCAGACAGCCTTGGCGCGCCATTCCAGAACTGCGTTTGCGCTCAAACCGGCGGCAACTGGGTGTGGATCGTGACGTCTGCCGGACCTTACCTCTACGACGGCGCCTATGGTGAGCAGCCGATCACTTACCTTTACTCCGGCTACGCTCCCGACGAGTCTCCGATCGGATGGAAGCGTGTCAACTGGAACGCTGCCTACGCCATCCAGATCAAGGACAATGTCAAGGAAAGCAAGCTCTACATTGCAGTGCCCCTCGACGGCGCAACCGAGCCAAACTTCATGTTCTGCATTGACTACCTGCAGGGCAAGACTTTTGACACCTGCGACATCAGCTTGGACGTCTACAACCCAGCGCAGTTCTCCAGCATCGGCATCGTGAAAGAGATTGCAACCGGAACCGCGAATCTTTGGATCGGCCCGGCTGCAGCTGGCAACGTTCGCCGCGTGGACGTGGCGACTCACAACGATGAAGGCTTGGCGATTGATTCGTACTGGGAGTCCGGGCTGTGCCGCGGCGCTGAGTTCCGGACATCAATGATTCGCGTCGGCGCGGTTGACATCTGGGCCCGCGGGAATGCGCCTTTAGATGTCAACGGGAACCCGACGTTTACCGTGACACTGTATAGTCCAGATCATCAGGTGAGCGTCCCGTTCACCTTGCTCAGCACCCAGGGCGTGCCGGCTGCTTTAGTGCCTCAACCGGGGATTGGATACCAGAGCAAATCTGACATCTCAAAAATCGAGAACTACTCTATAAGAGTTGGAACGAACGTTATCAACGGATGGTGGGAGCTCAGCATGCTTCGGCCGTACGCTAAGGCTGACCTTTACAACAGGTAACATTATGACAAAATATCTCGCTCTCGCATTTTTGGCAGTAGCAGCTTTTGGGCAACAGTCGAAGTTTGACTACCCGACGCAGATCAAGAATGGACCTCTCGTTTCCGATGCGGGCGCCGCGACTTTTGCGGCCGCTTGTGCTCGGGGTGCTTCCGGTGCGACTGTCTCAATTACTCAGGCATGGCTCAACGTTCCGACACAGTCCTGCGCGACCAATCTGGCGTTCAATGGCGGTAGTATCCAGCCTGCTAGTGGCGCAACGGTTACTTTAACTGGTACCATTACCGCTGCCGCGAGTAAGATATTCGACTATTCCGCTAGTGGAACGGTAAGTTTGGCGGGGGCTAAAATCGTTTCGGTTTTGCCTCAGTGGTGGGGAGCAAAGGGTGATTACAACTTTACCTCCGGTTCTGGTACAGATAATTGCACCGCTCTGAATGCCGCCTCTACGGCTGGTGGCCTTGTGCGAGTCACGAGCGGTTACTATTACAGTTCGTGCAAATGGACCATTTTAGCTAACACTCCGGTCACGATACAGGGGACTGGCGGCATAAATGATCCGAACAGCCCCCCAGTGTCGACAGCAGGCAAGTCGGTAATCATATTTGCGGCTGGGGTTGCCGGGGTAGATTTTGTACAGGGCAATCGGTACTCCGCAATCGACGGAATGTACCTTTACTCAAAATCTACGGTTTTGGGTGCTACACAAAGCGGAATCACGGCACAGGATTCGTCAATCCGCATCACGAATAATGTAGTCTACGGGTTTGGCGAGGACGGCATTCACCTTGCCGACACGTTTGAGACAGACCAGATGTTTGTGGTCAATAACTACGTGTGGAAAAACTTCAAACACGGGATAAGCTGTGCAAACAACATCTGCAATATCACCGCCGTCCAGAATAACCATGCGGTAATCAACGGCCAGTATGGATTCTACCTGACCGGAGGCTCGGGCAACGTGTACTCAGGGAATTACGCTTCCAATAATACAGTCGGTGATTACTACATCGGCAGTATCGGTAACACGCTCATCAATAACGTTTGTGAGGGTGGGCCGCCCGGTGGGTCCATGATTTTGGCTGGAGTTTATTTGACGGTTTTTATGCAAGCTGTCGGAGATTGTCTAATTGAAAATGTGCCCTCAACAAACGGGTTGGTGAATAAAATCTACTATTCTGGGTACCAAGAGACTAAGGTATCCATCATACCCGCACCTACCGATGTAAACGTACAGTGCAACTCAACTGGTGGCCCGATCACATACGCCTGTACCGCGTACCCTGCGGTCGCAAGCTACACAACCGGAATGGAGCTAAGATGGATCGCTAATGTATCAGCCACACCCGGCGCGGTTACCCTTAACGTCAGTGGTCTGGGCGCAAAGTCTGTTAAATTGGCGAACGGCACAACAGATCCGATTGCAGGAAGTATTGTCATCGGGCAAAGACGACGTTTAGTGTATGACGGCACAGTATTTCGGATATTGCAGCCTGAATACTCTCTTGGCGTAGGGTCCAATGATACAGTAGTGACCTTCAGGGATGAAACAAATAACGTTGCAATCTGGGATTACAGCGCCCTGACCGGAAAATTTACGTTGAAAACTGGCTTGATCTTTGATGTGCCTCTTAAGATTTCGCAAATTGGGTCTAATCCAGCCTTAGAGCTTTTTAAAAACGACAACACTGGGGCAAGTGCCATAAGTTCAATTTTGAATTTTAGCGCCCTCACAGGGGCTGGCCCCACTGAGGGTATTTATGCGTCCATCCGATCTGCAATTTTTGACAACACTCCCGGAGCACAACGCGGCCTCCTGCATTTATACACGGCACAGGGAAGTGGTACGCCGACGATAGGAGTAACGATCACCGGGTATGGGGCTGTGATTATCCCTGCACTTGCCGGGGGCGGTGCAACCGGAGCATGTATTGCGAATAACGGAGAAATTTACAGGGCGCCATGTTAACCACAGGAGATAATCCATGAGCCGTTTTACAGACACCCAACTAACTACGCTTCAGGAGCGGCTGCAATGAGCATAAGCGGATTTGCCCCCGGGAAAGAGATAAGGCCGCGCAGGCAGAAAATAGCGGGGGATCAATGAGCATCCCGTGACACTGTATAGTCCAGATCATCAGGTGAGCGTCCCGTTTACTCTTTTGAACGTTGTCGACGGATGGTGGGAGCTGAGCATGCTGAGGCCGTACGCTCGGGCAGACCTTTACAACCGGTAGGCGGCCGCTGGGCACCCGGGCCAATGCCAAGAATCCGATGCGACGGCCATATCTGTGATCCAGTGCTTGCCGGTGACATCCTGACAGATATCAACCGACCACGCCCCACCACCAGATGCAGCCGCTGCCTTCATGGCGAGAATAGACAGTTCCGCCTGTGCCGGCTCATCATGTATTGATCGCAGAAGATCCCGCCAGCCGGTCCTCGATGGGCATCCATCGCCCACAGCGCCCTCCGGCCAGTACGGATGCTGGCAGATCACGCGCTCAGGCGTTGCGAAGAACCGGCGTTCATTGGATATTGCCAGCCCGTCGAACGCAGTAAACTTGGCCTTCAGGGTAAGCCATTCGCGTACCAGGATAGCGGTCGGGCCCTCGCGCTCCAGCCAGAACTTCAGTTCCTGATCTTCCAGTAGACGGCTGAGAACCCAGCCGACAGACCGATCTGACTCGGCGATTGAGCCGTCTGCGATCTGAACGCCTTTGAGCCCAGAGTGCTTGGCGCTGCCGAGGTCGGTCCGGATAAACGCAGGAATGCCAATCTCACCAGCCGCAAAGGCAACTTCATTCACGAGCCGGTCAAACTCCGCCGATGGTTCGCCGTCGAAGATTGGCATGCAGGCTTGATGTTTGTACGGGATGACGATGGTCCGTGGCGTGGGTAGTCCGGCGGCTTCGATGCCCGAAAGCCAAATGTGGGAACTATTGCGGTTCACTTAGCGATACCAGATCCTTTACAGACCGTCCAATGTCCGCCGACCTCTACCAGATGATCTACCGATATCGCAGGGGCACCTTTGTACTTCCCGCTGGTCCGCCTCATGAATGACGGCCGGTAGTGCCGCACCTGCTGCCCGCACTTCCAACAGGGGCGATTGTTCCTTGTCGCGTGATTCCCCATCCTACAGCCACCGGATCGCAGCAGCATTTATGCACAAGTGCATGAGGTTGTCGCATGCCACCATTAACCACATTGCCAACCAAGCCGGTCGGTCCGAAGGATACCCGAACGAGTTCGCGCACTCAGGCCACGGAGGGTTGATCAGCATCTGCGTCACGTGATCGCCATTAGCTGGATTCCGACATTTCCCCCGTATCCATTCGCCACTAGGTGCCGCAGTGTACTTATGCCAGACCTCCGGCGCTCCCAGCCAGTTCTTCGCCCAACAAACGTAACGAGCCAGCCGGTATCGGTCGATCAGGAAGTGAGTCCCGAAGATCGTCAGCCAGGCGACCGGCGACTGCGTGAGCAGCAGGAATGGCAAGGAGTAGGTCAGCGCGTGGCAGAACGCGGGAAAGTGCGCTTTGGTCTTATTGTTGGCTTGCCAATCGGACTGTAGGCAATAATCCCCAATCCCATGCAGCATAAGTTGGTCCGCGGTTACTATCATGACTACATCCTTGTGACTACATATTGAATTATGATAACAATTAGAAATGACATACACACCTGCTGACCTAAAAGCGTTTTGGTCTAAAGTTGACGTCCAAGGTGCCAGCCAGTGCTGGCTATGGAAAGGCACCAAAATGGCTGGCGGATATGGGCTTTTTGACCGAAGAAGGGGCGGGGTTAGGGTTGCTAGGAGATGCCACCGAATTGCCTATACCTTGGTAAAAGGAGAGATCCCGGATGGCCTTATGCTTCGCCACATGTGCGACAACCCTCCGTGCTGCAATCCTGACCACCTGATACCAGGAACTGCAGCAGATAATTCCAAAGATATGGTTGAGAGGAACAGGCACTGGACACATCAAAGGCCAGATCTCATTCCGCGTGGGCCGCGTCATTGGATTGCGAGGCTTGGATCGTCGTCTTTGCCTCGCGGCGAGGATCATCACGAGGCAAAGCTGACTCGCGACAAAGTTAGGCAGATTCGAGCGCAATACGCTAATGGAAAAATTACGCAGCGCGGCTTGGCGAAAGCCTTCAACGTATCGCAAGGTCTTATTTGGCAGATCCTCAATAACCCTCACAGGTACTGGAGCGAATGACTGTAGGACGTAATCCCCGATGGCGTGCAGGATAAACTGGTCGCCGGTGACTAGCATGGCCGCACCAAAGCAGGATTCATAACCGGCTGAACCAGTTTCTCTTCTTGCGGCGCGGAGACAGCGTCACTGATCTCCTGCTGGACAAAGGCCCACTGCGCAATTGCATCCTCTTGTGACAACTCAGAGGCTGCAGCCAAAATCGTGAACGTCGCCTTTGCGCCGGCGAGGTAGCAGGCCTGAGCGAAAAGCGCCTGCTCTCGTGGCATGTTGCGGGGCAGCTTCTCCCGGAACTTATTGAAGTGATCAGCCAGCTTTAGCATTTCTTCCTTTCGACATACTCTTTCAGGATCTTGGCGACAAGCGAGCTCATGCTGCGCGTCTCCAGTGTGGCGATTCGAGCCAGGCGCTCAACGACATCGCCATCAACCCGCGCTTTCAGTGTTATTTTTTGCACTGCCTACAAAATGACACAACACGGCCCATGAAATCAAGGTGCTGGGTAGTCACTATAATCAGACCATGGGCATCAGAGCGACTGTCTCGCCAATTTTGCCGGCCAAGGCCGTTGCTCCGTCGAGAATGAACGCGCCGCCGTCCATCCGGTCACCGCAGGGGATGAAACTATTCGGCAACCAGCTGGCGAACTCTCTGGCAGGTGACCTCGAAAGCATCAATAACGTCCTGAACTCACTGGCTACGGCGCTAAAGACGCCCCCGTCAATCAGCCAGTTATTGCTGACGAATCAAGCCGGGGAAGTGACCGCGGCCTTTGGACCCGTAACATTCAACGGTGTCCAGTACAACAACTTCCTGAGCGAGATCCACGTTGGCGACCCGTTGCATACCGGCGACCCGTCCAAAGCGCTATTCAATGCCAATCTGGACGGCTCTGTCTCGATTGGTCAGAGTGGCTGGCTGGATGTTCACGACCCTTGGGATGGCAACGCAGCGTGGCTCGGGACCCAGTTTGAGACGACGACAATTACCGGCGCGGCGAATAATGGCGCAGGGCTGATCCGACTGACCATCCCCGCGCACACGCTGGCTACCGGGAACGTGGCGCAGGTTCGGAACATGAACCTCGTGAACGTGCCGAATGCGGACGGCACCTGGACGGTTACGGTCATCAGCGCCACGGAGGTCGACCTGCAGGGAAGCATCTGGAGCGGCCCGTACATTGCGATAGTGGACCCTCCGTCTGGCTTGACGACTTACCAGCCGACTATTGACCGCGTGCTGCAGATTTCCGATGCGACATCGGCGGCCGGGCTCATTCGGATCAAAACGTCAACGGCTCACCAGTACGTGTCCGGTTCTTCTGTCAGTATTCCGTCACCAGGGCCCGGCGGCGTCCCTAATGCGGTCGGGCGATGGGTGATCAGCGTCCCGCAAACTCTTGCGGTGACCGGAGCCGTAAATAACGGTGCAGGGCTGATCCGGCTGACAATCCCCGGGCACAACTACCAGACTGGTGACAGGCCGAAAATACTCAGCGTCGGCGGTGTCCCGAACGCCAACGGGTATTTCTACGTGACGGTCATCAACGCCACGCAGGTCGACCTGCAGTCGTCACTGTTCGCCGGCGCGTATACAACGGGCGGGACGGCGACGTTCTTGCGCGCCAACGTCTTCGACCTGACAGGCTCCACGTTCGCGGGCGCGTACACTTCCGGCGGGACCGTCCTTCAGTACTTCGCCGGCATGCTGGCCCAGACCGTCGCAATCGGGTCATCTTTCCAGAACTACAAGCTTCGAGCCTTCCCGTCTGGCGACCTGCGTATCAGTAACGCGACGATTGAGCTATCCGCAGCTGGCGGGACAATCCTGCTGGACCCAACTACGGGCCAAATCAAGCTGAGCAATACGTTAAATCTTTCAGGTATCCTGCTGGATGCGACGACGCCATCGCTGACGCTTTTGGATCAGTCTGGAAACTCAACGGTTGCAATGCAGATCCTGACCGAGGCTGGACTTTTGGTGACTGCAGCCACCAACGCAGCGCCGACAGTGCTGACTGTTCCGGGTAATACATACGTTAACGGCGACACTGTTTTTATTCAATTTGAGACGGGCAACACGATCATCAACGGCTACCGCATCGTGCAGGACGTTGGCATCGCGGGCGTCGGAACGTTCCGGGTCACGCCGCTTTCCGGGCCTCCTTTGCTGAACGGAAACGGCGCATTTGTCGGTCCGGCACTTTGCCAGCGATACTACGCCGGATTGCTGGCGGAAACTTTAGCGCTCGGGGAGTCGTTCGCAAACTACAAGCTTCGGTTCTTCGCCGACGGCACTCTGAAGATCAACAACGCGGCGATTGACCAGAGCGTCATTACGAATTCTTCGGTGACGGTTAGCAGCCTAACCAGCACTGCCGGCACGCCAGGGAACCTTCTGACGCTGACGATTGCCAATGGCGTGATGACGGTCTCCGGAACCGGCACGCAGGCGGGGAACGGCAACGTCACGATTGACGGGATCATGGAGTCGGGTGAACTATCGCTGGTTGGCAAAGCTGCGGCACCTACGGCACCAGCTGCAGGAAAGGCATTCCTTTACTACGACACGGCTTTGGCCGGACTCAGGTACAACCTTGGCGGTGCCGGGTGGGTGACGATTGGAAATACATTGCCGGCTGGCGCAAATACCGAACTGCAGTTCAATAACGCTGGCGTGTTCGGGGCGAGCGCCTCACTGACATGGAACGGAGCCATTCTGACAGCCAACGCGCTGGTAGCGTCAAACGGAATCACAGTTGCCGCGAGCGGAATCTCTGTAACCTCTGGCGCTCTCGTGCTTTCGTCCGGGTCTATCAGTGCCAGCGGAAACCTCCAGCTGGGTGGCGTAACCAGACTGAACAGTAGCGGTGGTGCTTTTTTCACGGCTCTGACTATGAATGGCGTGATAGGGTACACGGGGACCGTGGCCAGCGCGGCTGGTAGAAACATTGACAACGGAGTCATTGTATAAGGGGCGCTAGATGTCCTGACGGAAAGCTGTACAATATGAGGGAAAGCTATGGCCACTTCAATGTACGCCCCGAGAGCAAGCGCATACCGTCCGCTCGTAAACCCGACGGGCACGAATCCGATTGGGTTCAATAACTCTACTGATGCGCGGAAAGTCACGGCCAACCAGCGCCAACTAATTCAGGGGCAAGGAGATATTCTCCAGCAGCAGGCCGGGGACTTGGCGAATCAGTACCGTGACCAGGCTGGTGGCGTTGAAGATTACCTTCACGAGGCGTACGACCCCATGGCGGCCGGGCAGGGCGGGTACAATCCCGAAGAAGCGGCGGCCATCAACCTTTCACCGCAGGAAAAGCAGAACATGGTCACCGGTGCTGGGATCTCATCCGGCGTTGGCACTGCGGCATCGGTGGCCGCGGCTGAGCGCGCTGCTGCGGCGGCTGGTGGCAATCCGATGGCGCTGGCAACCTACCGCGCTCGTGCGGCTCAGTCTCAGGCGGCGAATGCTGGTGACTCGATGACAAAGGCACGGGTAACCGCAAAGCAATTGGAGTCGCAGGGAGCCCAGACAACCGGCGCAGCCAGGCTCGGGCAGCAGGATAAGGCGCTCGGGTACTACGGCCAGCTTCAGGGGCAGAAAAACCAGAACGCAGGGAACCAGCAGGCGCTGCAGCAGGGAGCGTTTAGCACAACTGTTGGTGGCACCAATGAAGCGACGGGCGGAGTGCTCAAGGCTTCGCAGACGCCCAGCAAAACAGACAAGATCATCGGCGGAGTCGCCGGTGCGGCAAAGGGGCTTCTGAGCTTCCTCGAAGACGGCAGCGACGGGTATCTGGATGGAACCGACGCGGTTGTCGGCGAGGATGGGCCCGAAGCGATTATTGAGGCGAGTCCCATGATGGCCGATGGCGGTGAGATGTCGGAGGATGGCGTGCCGATGTACTCGTTCGACACCGGGACGCCGTCGCCGGAATACTCCAACCAGGGTAGCGGCGAGAGTGGGCAGCGCATGCCGTTCCGCGAGAGAGCTCAGGGCATTCTCCAGAACTATCTCGCAAAAAACCAGCAGCAGCCGATGGGCGCACCGCAAAAACCTGCAGAGCAATGGAACCCGACGACTCCGTACCAGCAGTTGGGTGACGCGATCGGGTCGATTGCGGGGAAGGGCATTAGCTCGGCGATGACAGACAAGGGCGGCGACACCATGGCGGCCGATGGCTTGTCACTACAGGGTGACGGGCCGGAAGACAACGGCTACAACGACAACAAGTCGGTGAGCGGCTATTTGTGGGATTCCGAGGGCGATGGGTACCTGCAGGATTCGCCGGATGGCGTCATGGCCATGGCGGACGGGAAGGCTCCGGGTGTGGGCATAGCGGAGACGGAGGCCAAAATGCTGCAGTCCGCCAAGCTTCAAAGAAATGCTGCGATGCGGATGAAACAAGGGCCCGGGAAGTCAGGCGAAATGCCAGACCATGACACGGAGCAAAGCGTAATGTCCGCAGAGGGCAACAACATGCAGCGATTCGCGGAGGAAGCTATGGCGATGCGGCGGCAAGGCCCATTGAGTCGCTACAAGGCCGACGGCCAAGCGCCTATGGTGGCATCGCTGAGGCGCTATGACGATACGCCAGTGTCGAAACAGTACGGTAAGCCCGGCGCGGGCGAGACACTGAGGGATTACATAAAGCGCAAGGAATCAGACATGGCGACGAATTCGATTTCGGCTCAAATTCGCCAACCAAACAGGCAAATTTTCTGGGATTCGGACAAGGAGGCCGGGCCGATAACAAGCGGGCCTACTCATGGATTCACCGACCCGAGCGCTCCTGCTGGCATTCCTCAACATCAGGTTCAAAAACAAGCTGAAGAGGCTATGGCAGCTCGTCGCAATTTACCGGCCGGGGAGCCCGGCGCGATGGGCCCTATGTATCGAATCGGAACATCGTACGGTAAAGGGGGTCGCTACAAGGCCGACGGCCAAGCGCCTATGCCGTCCAAACAGTACGGGCGTCCTGATGTCTCCGGGCCACCGCGCCCCGGCATGCAGGAAGAGAAGTTCCGCAGCACTCCGCAACAGCAGTACGAGCGCAGCCTGCGCGGGCCGCAGGAACCGATGCGGCTGATGCGGCGATTTGAAGATAGCCCAAAGCAGCCGCAGGAACCGATGCGGCTGATGCGGCGATTTGAAGATAGCCCAAAGCAGCCGCAGGAACCGATGATGACTCGCACCACTATGGTCCAGCGATATAAGCCCGATGGCTCTACTGATGGCGCGCCCTACGAAAAGCCGCAGCCGCCAATGGGCAACCGCTACAAGGCCGACGGCCAGGCACCCATGCCGCCGAAGATCGTCACGAACCCCACGCGGGTCCGCCTCGCGCCCGGTGACGCGGTTGTCCCGCTGACGTACCGGCCGCACGCCAAGGTTCGCCCCAGTGCATTTGTAAACGCCTACCGAGGAGCCTAATCATGGCCGTTCCATACCTTCAGGACGAAGAACTGTTTCCGCCGCTGGATACCGATCCGCGACTGGGGCCGAGGCCGCTGCCACTGTTTAAGACGCAGCAGCCATTTCGCCTTCGAGCGAATGGACCGCAACTGGTTCCGCAACAGGAGCCTGCGCAGTTCGTGGACTACGGCGATCAGACTCCCGATCAGTTTGAGGGTTACCTTGGGCCGGAAAGTGATCCAGACTACAGCACGGGGATGATCCCTGGCATGGTTGGAGTTAAGTCGCTAGAGCCGCCGGATGATTACGGGTCTGACCAGTTCCAGGGCTACGTTGCCCCGGAAAGTGGGACGCCACCGGGAGCAGGCAGCGTTATCACTGCCCCATCAGCCCCCGGCTCAACTGTCTATCAGAACAAGCTCCTCAACGCAATCGGCGACCGCCCGGAGCGCACAAAGCCGAAGTGGTGGCAGAGTTTGGGCGCGGCCGCTCTCGGTGGTGCGGCTGGCTGGTCGAATGCTGCTGGTCGAACACGGAAGCCGATTGAAGTTGATGAGTCGGTCGATGAGATCCTGAATCCCGGCTACGCCCGAAAGTTGACGGATTGGACTTCTCGGGTGAAGCAACTGCAGGGTCAGGCTGACATCGAAGGCAAGCAGAATCTTGCGGCACGTCAGGGGCGTCAGGATACGGCTGCGGCTGACCTGCGCGGCGCTCAGGCTACTGCTGCCCGGGCTCATGCTGATTACTGGCTGAAGCGTGCGAATGCAGAGGCCAATCGGTTCAAGATCGTGGGCGGAAAGGTCTATGACACTACGACCGGCGAACTGAAGTCTGGCCCTCCCACTTCAAAGGAAAAGTACGACGAGGCGGTTGCACTTGGCGTGGCTCCAGATCAGGCACGTCACTACGCCCTGACTGGTAAGATGCCGGAGCCTGCAGCAAAAAACAAGTCCCAGATGCAGGTCTATTTGGAGGCCAACAACAACGATCCGGTTGCGGCGTTGGCTGCCATGAAGCGGGACAAGATTGAAACCGCCAAGGGATCTCGCAAGCCGGAGTCTGCCGAAGCCGCAGAAGCCCGCGAGGCTGCGCGTGAGTTGCGAACGAACAGGGATATTGACGGGGTTTCGCAGCGTAAACTGGCGCAAGAGAATTCGATCAATCAGCAGTACATGCAGGCTATCAAGGCAATTGAGTCCAGCCAGAGCCTGAACGATACGCAGAAGGCTAACCTGAAGCGCCAAGAGGCTGGTAAAACCGTGTCGGCGCTGCAGGGCGTTGAGGATGAGTTTGTTCGTTCGGCAGCACGTCGCGGTATCACGAGCCCTGATAAGTGGCAGGTCTACACCGACGACCAGGGCAACGTGCAGTATAAAAAGGCTGGTAGCGGCGTAGATGCCAGCAAATTCGACCGCCGAGGCGGAACAGCAAAGAAACCAGATCCGGCACAATTCGACAAGCGTGGCAGGTAATATAAATCATGGCCGATCAGCAGGGATACGACGTAGCAGGGGCGCGCAAAGCTGGTCTGTCTGACGATGACATTCTTGGGTACCTGAATCAAGATAAGTCGTACGACGTTGACGGAGCCAGAAAGTCTGGCCTTTCCAATGACGACATGATCGGGTACTTGGCCAGTCGGCCAGCACCTGCAGCGAAGGTTGCCATGGCTGGTGCCTCGCCCGCTACGCCTGCTACCAAGCCAGTGCCCATCACAGGGCCAGTCCCGCCGGGGCTGATCGGTCCGGTAGCTACACCCGAGCAGGCTTTTGAGGCTCAAAAGAATTACGTGCCGGGCATCCCGAAGATGTCGGCATTGCCCAACGATCTGGATGAGTTGCCGCGAAGCTTAGCGACAATTCGCGCTCGCGCAGAAGGCCCCGTAGATCGACGTGTGCCGCCGGGGCCAACGGGCCCGCCGACTACACCAGAGCAGGTCGTTGCGACCCAAAAGCAACTGTCGCCGTCAATTCCTAAAATGTCGGCATTGCCGACGTCCACGATGGATGACGTTGATGAATTTCAGCGGAGGATGAACGAGCCGACCGGCAACCGCGTACTTGACGCAATTAGGACCGGCGACTACCGCAAGCTTGTCCCGCCAGCACCGCCGGCAAAACCAGCGACGATTACTCCTGAGTCAACCGATCAGGATATCGAAAACGCGGCATCGGAATCGTTTTTTCATCACTCCGATCAAATAGGGCGCGGTGCCGCACGTGCCCTTGGTGCATTTGTAAGCCCTGAGAGTCTGGATTCGATGGCGATGATCGCCATGACTGGTCGCGGGCTTGCTGCGTTGGCGAATACACCAAAACTGGCGAGGGCGCTTCGGAATGCGCCGGAAGTCCTGAAAGCCCTTGACGTAGCGGCAGGAGCCGCAGTCCCTGCCGCTGTTGCCGGGTACGGCGGCGCGCAGTTGCTCACGCAGCCTGCACCATCGAACCTTGAAGAAGCAACGGAAACAGCGATAAATGCTTTGATCCTCGGCGCAGGCACCATAGGCGCGATCGAAGCTGGCAAGAGTGTCCTGTCCAGGTACGCAGCGGAAACCAGCGGCAATGTAAGGATGCCCGGCGGTGCGGAGGTCCCGGCTAAGTCTGTCGGCGGTATCCCGGAAGTTGACCCACGCCAAGCGGCCGCGAATGCTGCGGCACTCGAATCGCAGGGGCAGAACCTTGCGGCGATGTACTGGAATGGGCGCAACCTCAACGCACCAACTGAATTCTCGACTACCGCTGGAAGGATGTTCCTTCAGCCCGCACAGATTATAAAAAAGGCCGGCGGCAAGGTTTATCGCTATGAATCGGTACTTGATGCGGACGGGAATCTGGTCGTCGGTGGAACGCCTGAGACGGTAAGGCAGTGGCTGGAGCACCGGAAAGCCAAAGTCAATACCTATGCTGCTGTCCCGGGGGCTGGCGGAGCGCCGCTCATCGCTGATGTCGGGACTGTCCAAACTGGAGCGTCGAACCTCAAGGCTGCGCCTGGAACCTTTCAAACGGCTGACACTGCGCTTGAATCTGACGCACCTACGCCCCCCGTAACGCAGCAGCCCCTTACCCCCGTTCAGCAAGCCGCCGGCAACCTGATGCAGGATACTTTGGGGTTCAATCCCATGGCCCCGGGCACCGAGTCTGCCGCGCCGCAGCTCATTCCTGACATCAAGGCATTTCAGAAAGCCCGTGCCGCGTGGTTGAAGCAGACGAGCGCTGCACGAGATGAATGGGAACTGGAGTCGGACAAAAGGGCAGTTGCTTTCATGGAGGCCAACCCGGGCGTTACGTGGGAAGACGCCAAGGCCGCGACCGCAGACCATGCTCCAGCGCCACAGCCCGGGCAGGAGCCGCGCCCCGAGGATTTCAAGACTCTCGCGCCTCCGCCGAAAGTAGAGCCGGTCAAAGAAGTAAAGCCGGACAAGACGAAGATCGTCACGGGCCGGACGAATAATCCGCCGACAGCAGCCACCGCAACGACGCCAGAAAGCCCGGAGACAATCGCTGCCCAGGTTACGCAGCTTGGCGAAGGCACCCGCCGCGTGGTCATGTTCCCAAGGGGGCAAGGCCAGCCAGCGCAGTTTCCCGATAACGTCGGCATCACGAGCGATGGCCTCGGCAATACCTACGCTTACAACAAAGACCTCATCACCCCGGCAGCCGTCCAGACGGCCGCACGCAACAACACGCTCCCGGAAATCCTTGGCCACGCGCAGATGGGCATGGGTGCGCCGGACAAGTCCATGCTGCAAGGCGATGTCGTTGTCGTTGTGGTTCGTGACGCGAACGGCGTGGAGGTCCAGTCCACCGCCACGGATGAAGCGCATTTGGAGCAGACCACGGCTGCGTCTCAGGCACTTATGCCGGAGGGTGGATCGGTTGGTATTGAGACTCCGGAGCAGGCGGTTGGGGGGCGGACTGAGGCGCCCGCTGCGCTTCAGGCTCCCGGTCGGGTTGGCGGCGGGGCTGAGGCAGGAGGCGCGCCAGTCCAGCCGCCGGAGCAAGAAGTAGCCAGCGAATATGACGGCGTGCCACTTAGTGTGCTGAGCGCATTTCCTGGTATGATCAGCCCCGGTCTGGACCTCATCCCGCTAAGTAACTTTAGCCAGACCGAACAGGCTGCACTTCGTAGTGCTGGATTAGTAGAAACCGGAACATCCAAGAGCGGAGAATATGAGGGCGTAGACTCGGGAAAACTATGGCCGTTGCGTAGCGCCGCATCCGATGCCGGTGCAGGCAAGACCAGCACCCACATGCCAGCCCCACCAACGCAGTTCCTGCCGCCGCGTCAGGTAGGAGGGGAAACGCCCACCGGTGACGATGCCCTGATTGGGGGGCGGACTGATATCCAGGCTCCTGCGCCATTTAAGTTCCCGCTACTGGCCCCATTTAGCCAAACATTCAAAAATCCGATCGTGTCCGTCGGCAGTATCCGTGATATTTACCCAGAGAGCACATTTAGTCAGTCTGACTATGTAGCATCGGCAACGCCAACTCTGGATGATGACGACTTGGAAACCGGGTGGCTTTCAATCCCAGCCATTAACGGAGGCGTTCTCATTGATCCGCAAAGTGGCAAAGCACTTTCGTTCATCGGAGATGGGACCCCGGAAGCGACAGGGCGAGCCAAGTCGGAGGCGCAGACATGGGCGATAGAAAATCGCATCAAGCAGCCGATTAAATCGGCAACTGCCAGCATTCAGGCCCCCGGCAAGGTTGGGGGTGTGCCGGATGCGGTAGTTGCCAGAGATGCGAAGCGGCTGGCAGATGCAACGCAGGCGATTGAGCAGGCAGCGGCCAGCGGTCAAAAGATTACCGGCCAGCAGATCCAGCGCCAATTCCAGTTGGGCTATGGCGCTGCGGAATCATTGCTCAAAAGCTTTGGGCTGGACTACCTTGGGAACCCGATAGCTGAGCAGCAGCCCCCCGCGCAAGAACTGACTCCCGCAGGTGCAAAGATTCTCGACACAATCCAGTCGCCCGAACCTGACGGGCTGACGGCGCGTATTGCGGAGTGGACATCGCGAGACGGCAGCAAGAAAGGTTTCTCGGTTGCGTTTCAGGACCCCGAGAGCGGCGAGTTTCTGCCCGATATTCGCACAGCAGAGACGCTGGAACAGGCTCGGCAGATTGCGCGTAAGGCGCTTGGCATACCGGAGCCCGATATCCCTGAGCACATGGAGAACTCGTGGCAGGCACTGCAAGACGCCATGCGCTCCGTTGTAGTCGGCGGCGAACGGCAGAATCATCCAGACCCAGTTGCGATTGATGTCTTGCGCGCACTTTCAAAAACGCCCGGAGGACTCCGCGCATTCGATAGCCTTGTCGCCAGCCGAACAGAACAGCAGCCGACCTTTCTTGGCGCTGGCGTTGGCCATGCAGTTCTGGATCTCGGGAACGGCGAAGTCCTTAAACTAGGGAAACTACAGAAACAGGAGCGTTCGCGGTATGCCTTGCAGCCGGAAGTCTCCGGTGAGATTGGCTCCGTCGCGTATGCCATCTATCCGAAACTTGATACATCTGGAATCAGTGACGCCGATGTGGACCTTGTTGATGCGCAATTGCGCTCCGAGGGCTTGGAATGGAGTGATGCAGGGAAAGACAATCTCGGGAGGGACGCCAATGGGGATCTGAAGATTCTCGATGGCGATGTCACTCGCAAGCCAAGCGTTCCCGCGCCGCGCCCGGTTGGCGGAGAAGCCTCAATTACTGCCGCTGGTGAATTTGCAAAGAAAGAGATGGCCGAGCAGGAGCGCTTGGAATCGCTAAACACTGGCAAGTGGGCGGGAATGAGCGGTGCGCAGATAGCAGATGCCGCGAAAGAACTCGGGATTAGCACGGATGCCTTTGCTGAGGCGACCACCAGAAGGCAGCAAATAGCTGAACGCGGTCGGCTGATCGAAGCCATTCAGGCAAAAGAAGCGGCCAAGTCCCAAACCATTCTTCCCGCACCGCGCCCGGTGGGAGGGGAAGCACCAGCACCAGAAGAAAAAGCACCGACCATCTCCAAAGATCGCGCTCAAGCAATCATAGCGCGAGTCAGCGCAGTAATGGATGAGGCCGTTAAGGCGGGAGTAATCGGCCAAGAAAACGTTTCCGATGCGATCGCAATGGTTTTGCGCGATATCCCGGATGACGCCACGGATGCGGAGATGGATCAGGTCATCGCGCTTCTTCGTAGCGAAGCGCTGGCGCCCATTGACCGCGTCGAGATGAAGCACCCGCTGACGTACTTCACGGGCTCCAGCGGCCCGGGAGTAGAGAAGCGCGCCAACGAGCGCGGCGACATCGGGCTGCTGATTACTCCGCTGATTGACTACCTTGGCAAGGTCCAGCACTACCCGGTCATCGCGGTTGATAACGGCGCATTCTCCAAGGCAACGCCGTTTAGCGCTGATAAGTTCCTTGCCCTATTGGACAAAGTCGCGGCAGATCCTGAAGTGGCGCGGAAAGTTCAGTTCGTCGTAGCCCCAGACACGCCGATGGACGCGAAAGCGACATTGGAGAAGTTCCCGATGTGGGCTGCAGAGATTCAGAAGCGCGGCCTGCCGGTCGCTCTTGCTGGCCAGAATGGGCTGGAAGACATGATCGACCAGATTCCATGGGACGATTTCGATACCCTGTTCATGGGTGGCGATGACGAATGGAAGCTTGGGGATTTCAAGGACGAGGCTCAAAAGAAAAAGTGGCTTGACCTTTTGTGGGAAGCCGGGCAGCGCGGCAAGAAGATCCATGTCGGCCGCGTCAACAGTTTCAAGCGCTCAGATTTCTCCAATTACCAGATGGAGGCAATCTCTGTTGACGGAACCTATTTAGCGCACGGCCCGGACAAGAACCTGCCAAAGCTGGAATCCTGGCTGAATCGCATAAATGAGCGGCCATACTCGATGGGCCCAAGGTTTCCAAACCCGCGCCCCGACGAAGCAGAGGATTCGGACTGGAGCGGCGATCCGTTGGAGTTCGCGCCGTATCGCGGTAGCGATGCAATGTGGGAAAGCCGGAACGGAAAGTTCCTGATTTTTGATCAGGGCGATAACAGTCCGCTTGGCAAGTTCAGTCTGGTTGATACCGAAACCGACGGCACTACTTACCACAAGAGCTACGCTGCAGCTGTCAAAGCCGCACGAGAGGAGGCGCCGCCGATCGCGCCCGGGCAGGCACCGGCACCGGAGCCAGCTAACGGCGAAGTAGTCTCCTGGGACGAGGCTGAAACCCTACTGGCTACGGCTGATGCTTTTGGTGGCACGATTACGCGCATCAGCGACACGCTTATTCACGCCGAAGCAAATGGGCGCAGGTTGGCATTTGAAAAACTTCCGGATGGGAAAGTCAGGGTAGGTCCTATCAGAGCAGAAGCACCCGCGGCCGCTCCCGCGCCAACGGCCCCAACCCCCGCACAGCCCAACTACGCACCTGAAGGCATCACGAAAGCAGAGAAATATGTAGGCCGGCTCGCATATCAGGCAAAGAAAGATTACGCCCGCGCCTATCTGGACCACCTGACGCTGGACGAAGCAGCGCCCGCTCGCGGCAAACTTTCAGAGGCATTAGAGAAGGAAGTAAAAAACGAGATCAACAAGCATCTGGGCAAGCGACTGGCAAAGGCTCCGGCCGCCAAGGCTCCTGCAGCCCCAGCCGTTCGCGAACTTGCCGACTTCCTCAAGCCCGGGGCCCCGCCGATTGACTGGTGGAAGACCGACGGCATCAAAGCCGACTGGGAGACGGTTCGTAAGGCTTACGCTGCACGTGCGCAGCGACCGGAAGGTGCCGGGCAGACATTCCTGGACTACACCCGGGATTGGGAAGACAATCGCGCCGAGGCTGGGTTTGACCGCCGCACTGCGGAAGCCGCAACTCAGGTTGAAGCGCCCACAACTCAGGTTGCAGCACTCACCGATCTCGACAGGTCTCTGCTGGAGTATCTGGGCAAAACCAAAACGTCGGAAGATCTGCTGTATTTTGAGGGAGCAGGCGAAGGCGAGCAGGGGCTGAAGGACATGAACAAGGCCCTCGCTTCACTTGCAAATCGTGGACTTGTTGCCCGCGAGTACAGCCAGACCGGCGGTGATACCAAGTTCTGGCGCACGCCTGAAGGCACCAAGGCGCTGCGCGAGAAGAAGCCAGTCACCCCGCAGATCCAGACCGGCGTGGCCGGGGCGACTCCGCTGGGGGTGAAGCCAGAGCAGATGGAAGCCACGCAGGCAGATATCCTGCTCCGAACGGCGACAAGGAAAATTGACGAGCTGATCGAGCAGGCTGAAACAGCCCTGCGTAACCAAGGCGAGAACAATGCGCGAGCGGTTCTCGACCAACTATCTGCATTCCTGCCTGCAGCACGCGAGCGCGTAGCGAAGCTTGCCTCATCTGCAGATGGCGGCTATGTGGACCGGCTGGAGTCGGCTATTGCTCGGGCTGAGGCTGTCATCGGGCGGTACGCCAAGAAACCCGCCGCTCGCGCCGCGCAGCCTTCAGCGGAACGGTTTGACGAACTCTCGAAGGAACTTGCCGAAATTGAGAGGTCGCCTCAGTACCGGCAGGACACAGAGGCTGGCAGAAACGCCCGGGAGTCAGCAAATTCTCTCAGTGTAGACGTGGCATTCCATCGCCCGGCGGCCATCGCCAGGGCGCAGGCTGAGATCGACGCGGAGAAGGCGGCTAAGAGCAGCAAGGCATGGAAGTACGAACTGAAAGCGGAGGGCAAGTGGAGCCAGCCGCTCGGGAGCCCGTTGGCGACGGAAGCGGAGGCGAAAGCCGCTGGCCAGAGCCACCTTGACCGGTGGATGATGGCTGAGGATGTCCGGACCGCGGAAGTTAACGAAAAGCCGACGCACACCTGGAACGAGGCGGAGCGCAGGCAGGAACCGATCCAGAAAGAGGCAGCAAATGCAGAAGGAAACACCACAAGCGGGGCCGCGACTAAGTCCGATGCAGGTAGCAAGACAGGCCCCAGAAGGCCTGGGGAAGCGGATACTGCGTCATTGGCAGAAGTATCGGCCGAAGACAGTTCAGAGGCTCAAGGCGAAGGGGCTCCTGAACGAGACGGTGAACGAGGCGGCAGAGGAGCACGCCCAGACGGTCAGCCAAATGCTGGGGGCGGGGTTCGGAGCGGATCAGGCGGACGAAGTGGCTCGGGAACCGTGGATCAGTCCGGAGACACGGACGGCGGACGACGAGGACCTGGAGACTTAGAGCGCCAAACCGAGGGCGGAGACTTCCGTATTTCCGACGCGGATCATATCGGAGAGGGTTCTCCGCGGCAGAAACTGAACGGCAACCTTGACGCGATCCGGATCGTAAAAGCCATTGAGAAAGACCCTCGTCCTGCAACTCCAGAGGAACAGGAGAAGTTGGCGAAGTATGTCGGGTGGGGTTCGCTGGCAAACGTTTTCGACTGGCGGAAGTCTGAGTTTGAGGGTGCTCGCGAAGAACTGAAGAAATTGCTGACGCCAGACGAGTACCGGGCTGCCGAGAAGTCGACATATAACGCTCATTACACGTCCCCGCTTGTGATTAGCTCTATGTGGGACGCCATGAAGCGACTGGGCGTAAAACCGGGGTTCAGCGTGATTGAGCCATCCATGGGCGTTGGCAACTTCTTCGGCTTGCAGCCCGACGGCCTCATGCCATCGCGACGGACCGGCGTGGAGCTCGACAAGATCACCGGCGCGATCGCGAAATTGCTGTACCCTGACTCAAATGTCCAGGTGACCGGATTCGAGCGCATTCAGTTGCCGCACAACTTCTTTGACGTAGCCATCGGGAATGTCCCATTCGGCAACGTCGGAGTGGTGGACCCTTCTTACAGAAAGACTCCGGCCGCTACCAGCGCTATTCACAACTACTTCTTTGTTAAGTCCCTTGACTTGACGCGGCCCGGCGGCATCGTTGCCTTCATCACGTCTCGTTACACCATGGACAGTCTTGGCAAGGAAGTCAGGGACATGATCGCAGACAGGGCCAACCTGATCGGCATGTTCCGGCTGCCGAACACTGCGTTCAAGGGGAACGCCGGCACGTCGGTAGTCACGGATGTCATCTTCCTTCAGAAGCGAGCGCCCGGCGAAGCGCGGACTGGTCCGTCCTTTATTGAGACGAAAAAGGTTGCCACTGCTGACGGCACTGAGACTGATCTCAACGAGTACTACGCCGCACGCCCGGAAATGATGCTTGGGGAACTGTCAACGCAGGGCACTCAGTACGCGGCAGATAGCCAAACGCTTATCGGGAAACTGACTCCTGAGCTTCTCCAAAACGCAGTCAACCAGCTGCCGGAAAACATTTTCTCCGAATGGCATGCCGATACACCTTCGTTTGACGGCGAGTTTTACCAGCTTGGGGATGAGGTCAAGGACGGCGGGTATGCCATCAAGGATGGCGTCATCGTCCAGCGCGAGGGGAATATCTATCGCCCGACGGTAGTGGGCAAGACGCAGGGCGAGCGCATTCGCGGGATGATCCCCGTTCGTGCTGCTCTGCGTAAAGTTTTTGCTACACAACTAGAGGCTGAGAGCTCAGAGAAAGCTATTCTCGACGCACGCAAGGAGCTCAATAAGGCTTACGACAAGTTTGTAAAGGAGCACGGCTATCTCAGCAGCGTTGCGAATTCACGCGCCCTCGGTGACGATCCAGACTACTCTCCGCTGGCCGGTGCGTTAGAGGACTGGGACCGCGACACCAAAACGGCAGCTAAAACCGACATTTTCACAAAGCGGACCATCGAACGTCCTTCTTTTCCTGATAAGGCCGACACAGCTGCCGAGGCCATGGCAATGGTCCTGAATGAAAAAGGGCGACTCGACTGGAACCGCATGCAGGAACTCACCGGCAAGTCACTGGATGAGTTACGTGCAGAGTTAACAGGCCAGGTGTTCAAGAATCCTGACGGGCAAATCTGGGAGACCGAGGATGAGTACCTTTCAGGCAACGTCCGAAAGAAACTGCGTATAGCTGAGGCCGCGGCAGGTATTGACCCCTTCTACCAACGCAACGTTGACGCCCTGCTGGCTATCCAGCCCGCCGACCTTCTCCCAGAACAAATCAAAATCGTCCCTGGCGCTCACTGGATTCCGGCTACGACCATCCAGGAATTCCTTCGCGAAGTTCTGGGCCTTGATAGCGCGAAGGTCCACCACGCGGCGGCCGTGGCAACGTGGTCTATCAATGTCCCCAACAGCTACGAACTTGATCGTACGCAAAACAAGAGTTTTGGGACTGAGAATTTCACAGGCGTCAAGCTGTTCGATATGTCGCTGAACGGCAAGGCCCCGCGTGTTTATCGGCCAGGCCCGGGCGATACCAGAATCTTTGACCCCAAAGCGACGGCGGTCGCCTTGGCGGCTCAGGATGCGCTCAACGATCGCTTTAGAGAGTGGATATGGCATAATCCATCACGCGCCCGAGAACTCGCGGAGATTTATAACCGGGAAATCAACAACATCCGGAACGTGGAGCATAACGGCGCGCATTTGACCCTCCCGGGCAGTAACCCGGCGATTGTGCTGCGGCCGCACCAGAAGAACGCTATCTGGCGAGCGCTGAAGACTGGCAACACGCTGCTCGCGCATGAAGTCGGAGCCGGAAAGGCCCAACCTCTCGATGCTAAAATCCTAACTCCGTCCGGATGGAAGTTGATGGGCGATATGACCGTCGGAGATCACGTGATTGCCGGCGACGGGTCGGTTACATCGGTTGAGGCCGTTTTTCCCCAAGGCGAGAAAGACATCTTTCGGGTTGAATTCAGCGATGGGAGTGCTACCGAGTGCTGTGACGAACACCTTTGGCTTACACAGACATATCAGGAGCGGAATCAGGCGCAACGGGCCGAGAAGGCAGAAAAAGACTGGAATTGCGGGAAGGCGGAGGTCCGGTCTCTAGCGGAAATCCGTAATACGCTGATCGCGCCACATCTGAATGCGAAGAATCACAGTATCCCTATTGTCGGTGCCGTTCATTTCAATGCTCAGCCGGTCCCTCTGCATCCTTACCTACTCGGTACTTTGATTGGTGATGGGTGTTTCCGTGGGCACGGATCTGTAAGCATTTCGTCCGCCGATAAAGAACTTTTGGACGCGATTAGCCTTCTACTGCCAGCAGAATGCGAACTTCGACATCAGTCAGCCTACGACTACGTAATTGCTTGGAATGGACAGGCGCGGTACGCAGTCGGTGACGGAATGGTTCCGTCGCACCCGGTCGTAAACGCAGTTAAAAGCCTTGGCCTTTGGGGGAAGTACTCGTACGAAAAGCATATCCCGGAATGCTACCTATTTAATTCGCAAGAAGTCAGGGCCAGCCTGCTGCAGGGGTTGATGGATACCGACGGGACTGTCACGCGGCGCGGCACTTCGGTTGAGTATTGCACGACTTCCCCCAAACTCGCGGCGCAGGTCACTGATCTTGTCAGATCTCTCGGCGGCATTGTCGCTCTTCGCTCTAAGCAGCCAGGTTATACGCACCAAGGTGTCAGGAAGATAGGACGTGTCGCATTTACGCTGACATTGAGCCTGCCTCCGTCAGTGCTTCCCTTCCGTCTTTCCAGAAAAGCAATACTGGTCACGCCGAAGACAAAATACCACCCGGCCCGCTATATCACGAACGTGGCCCCTGTTGGCAGGAAGCAGGCGCAGTGCATTCGCGTGGCGCATCGTTCTCACCTGTATGTAACGGACGATTACATCGTCACCCACAACACATGGGAAATGGTTGGTATCGCCATGGAATCCCGTCGGCTTGGCCTGTCTAAAAAACCGATGCTGGTTGTGCCAAACCACATGGCAGAGCAGTTCACGAATGAGTTCCTGCAGCTATACCCGGCAGCGCGCATCCTCACGATCGGGAAAGAGGACTTCGCCGCAGATAAGCGCAAGCGTGCCACTGCGCGCATCTCCGGCGGGAACTGGGATGCAGTCATCATCAGGCATAGCAGTTTTGAAAAGATCCCGGTCTCGGATGCAACATTCAAGGCGTTCATTGACCGTCAGGTTGAAGAATTAAAGGCTGCGCTGGAAGCGCAGGAAGCTGAGACGGCCTCGGCACAAACAACCGGGAGACGCGGACGCGGAGGGAAGAAGAAGGTCGATAAGTCCGTCAAAGAAATCCAGAAGGCGATTGAGCGGCTGGCTGTAAAACTGGAAAAGCGACTCAATCGCGACAAGAAAGATGACGCAGTCACGTTTGAAGAGTTGGGGGTTGACCTTCTGCTAGTGGATGAAGCCCACGCCTTCAAGGCGCTCCCAATCGTCACCAGGCGCACGCGAGTTGCTGGTATCCCGAACCGCGAAAGCAACCGGGCGACCGATATGTTCATGAAGACCCAGTACGTGGGCGACCTGAATGGCGGGCGTCGTGGCGTTGTATTCGCCACCGGCACTCCGGTGACCAACACCATGGCAGAACTTTACAACATGCAGAGGTACCTGCAGTTGAAAACTCTGCGCGAGGCAGGGATCGAGCACTTTGATGCTTGGGCGAACGCATTCGGGATGATCCGCACTGGCGTCGAGCTTGACGTATCCGGCAAGGGATTTAGGGAGAATACGCGGTTCGCGAGATTTGTCAACATCCCCGAATTGATGGCGATATACAAGCGCGTTGCCGACATTAAGACGGCGGCTATGCTGAACCTGCCCACGCCGGAACTTTTCACCGGCAACGTTGAGCCCATTAGCGTAAAGGAGACCCCTGAGCTAACCGCCTACGTGGACTACTTGATTGACCGGACTGACGTTATCCGTGGCGGCGGAGTGGACCCGAAAGACGACAACATGCTGAAGGTCGTCAGCGAGGGCAAAAAAGCGGCTCTTGATATGCGCCTTGTAGACCCGGAGGCGCAGGACCGGCCCGAGAGCAAGGTCAACACCGCTGTCGGGAATATTTACAAGATATGGGAGGAGACGAGCGACGATAAACTAACCCAGTTGGTTTTTTGCGACCTGTCGGTACCGTTGTCAGCCAAGTCACGCAAGGCCAAGAAGCAAAAGCCGACAGACGAAGAACAGCAGGCAGAAGATGAGCTCGACGCAGTTCCGGAAGCGGCCGGTGAGGCTGCTGGGTTCAGCGTCTATGACGACATGAAGGCGAAGCTTGTCGCAAGGGGCATTCCGGCAAAAGAAATCGCCTTTATCCACGACTACGATAGCGACGACGCCAAGCAGGACCTGTTTGATAGCGTCAAAGCGGGCCGCGTACGTGTGCTTTTCGGATCAACCGAAAAAATGGGTGTTGGTACCAACGTTCAGCGCCGCATGATTGCGCTCCACCACATGGATTCGCCGTGGCGTCCGGCTGACATTACTCAAAGGGAAGGGCGGATCAAGCGGCAGGGGAACAAGAATCCAAAAATACACATCTTCCAATACCTCACGGAGGGCTCCTTCGACGCCTTCATGTGGCAGACGCTGGAGACCAAGGCGATGTTTATCGCCCCGATTCTATCGGGCGATTCCAGCATCCGTGAGATGGAAGACATCGGGATGGTGCTTCCCAGCGCCGCCGAGTTCAAGGCCATGGCGTCAGGTAACCCGATTATTAAAGAAAAGATCGGCACCGATTCGGAGTTGGCACGGCTCGACGCGCAGCGGAATGCTTTCCGCCGGCAACAGGCTGGCGTGCGGGAGCAGATCGAAAAGCTTCCTCGCGATATTGCTTGGAAGCAAAGAGATATTGCGCGAAGGCAAAGCCAGTACGATTTTGTGGAGGCACATCAAGCCGAGGGATATACGATCGAAGGGGTTGCGTTCACTGGCGCTGATGCGCGGAAGAACGCGGCAGCCGCGCTACACGCCGAATTGAGCGGCACCCTCCGTTTAGGTGGTTCGCCATCTAAAGTGGGGACATACAAGGGACTTGATATCGTTGCGTGGCCTGGGAGCGGCAGTTACCCGCGCCTCACCGTCAACATGCCCGGCAGTGCTTATGATTCGCAGTTCGGCGAAATAGGGATTTCTTTCCCTGTGTCTACCAACGAAGATAATCCGCTCGGCACACTTCAGAGCATTGAGGCTGGGGTTAGGATTTACATTACCTCACCGGAAAAGCAAAGTCTGGAGCTTGAGGAACTACTTCGTAAGCAGAAAGACCTTGAAGACCAAGGCGAAAAGCCGTGGCCGTACGAGAATCGCTACAACACGCTGGTAAAGAGAAAAATCGAGATCGATGCCGAGCTTGACCAAAGTGAAGCAGAGAGAGTCGGCGGGGCCGAAGACGGCGAGGATACGGTCAAGCGCGTGGAGCGGCGCGGTGTCTCATATCAGGAGCGCAAAAAGCTTCTACTTGCACGTGAACGTGGCGAGAATGTTGAGTACCCGCCGCTACAGGCCCGGCACGAAGTTGGGAGTGCGCCGATGCCATCTGCGCCCGCGATCAGAACGACGAAGAACTCTGGGCCCATGTCGGCATATACACCCGGAGATGGCGAACTGGCTCCTCGCCTAAATGCTGACAGAACCCCCGTGCTTCCTACTTGGTACAGGCAGGAAATTGACGGGAAGAATTTTTACTCTGATGGCGTTTTCGTAATCCAAGGAGATACGCCAGAAGGCAAGATCGTCAATAATGATGGGCTGAAATCATACGTGAAGCCGCAAGATGGGCAGGTAGAGATGGGCCCGCTCGCGTACTCGATTGACAAGCCAAGAGATGACGGGTCAGTCCTGCGACGTGTCTGGTTGAGCCCGCGGTTGGCGGTTGACTCCATCCCGTTCGACTACGTCAAAAAACGTTTCCCCGACGCAACTTTCTGGGCCACCGATAATCCGACCAAGCCGGTGACGGTAAGGTCTGGCGATGATGTGGTTGCCGTCATCATGCCGCTGCGCGAAACTGCTCCGCCAGCAAATATCGAGCCCGCACTGTCAGCCAAGCCCCGCACATCCTCCGTAACCCTCGGCATGGGGCCCGGGCAGGAGATGTACGAGGCGACGGCGAAGTACATCAAAGAAGAGACGCTGCCATGGGTAAAGCGCATTCTGAGCGAAAAGGCGACCATGGGCCGCGCTCTGGTGGAGATCCTTGACCCGAGGTACAACACGCCGCGCCCGATCATGGACACGGTTTCCAAGATGGCTGGCGGCCGGTCCATGGCCGAATACCTGGTTGCGAAGAAACTGGACAACTGGAGCCAGAAGTTCAGCAAGATGAGCCGTCAAGACTCAATTAACTTTGTGGACCGCGTGAAGGCTGGCTTACCGCAGCCCGACGACGACCTGCAGGACGCCGCGGACTTCATGCGCCGGATGGACGATCAGGTCTGGAGCTCCATCCCCGAGGACCGGCGGCCGGCGTATCTCGAAAACCACTTCCGCGTCATGTGGAAGGTGATTCCGGATTCCAATAAGGCGATTGCTGCACGTGAGGCCCGGGCGCAAGAGCTTGTGGACGGCATGACCGATCCGACGCGCCAAGCATACGCGCAGGACTACCTCGCCTACATTACAGAGCAGACTCCTGATGAGCCGGAGATCCCGGAAGGCGTTCAGCCGGCCGTGGCCAGAAAGATCCGCCTCCGGATTGACAAGATCCTTCAGAGCAAAGCTGGGGGCACCGGCTACGTCGGGGCTTCGCGCAAAAACCTTCGAGGCACCCGAAGCTTTCTCAACCAGCACACTCTGGAGTCAATGTCCGAGGGCATGGAGCACGGAGGTGAACCGGTCTCCTACAACCCGCTGCTGATGTTTGCGGCCCACTACAACGACGCCATGAAGTACGTGACGGCGTTGCGGATGATCGAAAAGTTTAAGGCAGACGGCACAGCACGTTTCCTGAAATCCGGGAAGCCGATGTTTGATGGTTACGCCAAACTGGATGACAATGCGGCTCGGGTGGCGCTGAAGACGCCGCAAGGGTTTGTTGCGACCGGCGAATGGGTATTCCAGCGCAACGCGGCAAACCTTCTGAACAACATGCTTGGGCGCGATTACCTGCGTGAGGTCTACGAGGACGCCCCGATGTCGCGGTTTACCGGCCGGGCCGGACGTTCACTGCTCAACATCAAAAACGCCTACACTGCGATCGAGCTCGGGTGGTCACCGTATCACGCGGTATTTGAGGGAATCGAAGCGGTCGGCTCAATGATGGGCATCGGACTGCGGGAAAGCTACAACACCGGCATCGTCCCGCTGGTGTCGTTCGCGCTGGGGATTCCGACTGATGTTGGGGTGACGAGCGCAAAGACAGCTTTCAAGAACATCGCGAAGGGCGTCGGAACATTAGCAACGTCCCCTTGGGCGTTCGTGTCCGCTGCGCAGGAAGGGGCGCAGGCTCGCCGCGGCTGGACCGAAGAGGTGATTGGCGCCGTCGACAATGTAAAGCCGAAGCTGTTTGACAAGCTTCTTCCGGAAGTCGCCGTTGATTATCTGATGGCCCGGCGCGCTGAGCGTGCGATGAAGAAGACCGTCGCCGGGCGTCAGTTCGTCAAAAACAACCCAGCTGCAGCGCAGGCAATTCCGTACTACTTCATCGGCGGCGGGAAACTTGGCCTGCCGGAGGAATTCGAGACACACGGGGCAGAAGAGCTTCAGCGGCACTGGAACGACATGCTGGACAAGCAGCGGACCGGCAATCAGCGGGTGAGTTCGGGTCTCCGTGCCGGGCTCAAGGCGCTGCCGGCGTCCAGCCAGTACATGCTGAAGCCTTTGTTCCAGAACTACATTCCAAATCTGAAACTGGCGTTTTTCCTCCGCGAGTTTGGGCTTGCTCAGGTAGAGCGCGCCGGCGAGCTGGAGCGCGGCGAGATTACTTTGGATCAGATTGCCCGGCTGGTCGTCGGGTCAGTGGAAAACAGATTTGGCGAAATGAACTTTGATCGCCTGTTCTGGGATCGCACCATGAAGACCTTCCTGCAGATCCTGTTCCGCTCTGTTACCTGGAAGATCGGCGAGCTGTCGGAACTGGGGCGGGCGGTTTACGGTCAAGGGAAAGGTTTGCAACGTGATATTGGCAAGGGCCGCATCCCGCGGCTTGACCCAAGCATGGGCTGGCTTGTTGGCGTTGCCCTTGCGGCCGCGCTGGTCGGCACCGTGTTGACCATGGCGACGACAGGGCACCCGCCGAAAGATATGCAGGGGTTGCTTTACCCTGTCATTGATGACAGCACGGGCCTGACCGTCGCACTTGCGTCTTATATCAGGAACTACTTCCACATGAAGCATGACCCGGTTGGCTATGTGAAGTCTTCGTTTCAGGGCGAGGTCGGCAAGGTCATGGACGTCATCAATAATCAGGATTTCCGGCATCAGAAGATCTGGCAGGACGATGACCCGATGTACCAGCAGGCTATGGACGCAATGCTGCACCTGCTTCCGGAGCCAATCACTTCTGGCGGGATCAAGAAGATCCGGCAGGGCGACACCAAAGAGGGCATAGCCAGCATGCTCGCGTTCTCAAAGGCACCCGCCTACATCGACAAGACCCCGGCTGAACTGCTGGCGCAGGACATTGCCGGACAGCATCGCAGTGTTGGCGGGCGGTCCAAGGCCGCAGCAGACAAGGCGGAAGCCGCCAGCCGCATTCGCCGCGCATACAAAGCGGGCAACACAAAGGGCGCAGAGGACCTGATCGCCAAACAGGTCGCCGCCGGTGTTATTTCCAAGTCCGACGGCAACACCTACCGCAATCAGGCAGGGAGAAGCCCTCTCGACGCCATGGTGAAGCAGTTCTCCGTATCCGAAGCTCTTCGCGTCTACGACAAGGCCGAGGCTGACGAAAAGAAAACGCTGGGGCCAATTGTCAAAGCAAAGGTCTGGCGCGCCAAGAACTATCACCCAGCAGAATTCGGCGATCCCGGGAGCAACACATGGAACCTTGCGACGAAACACTTTGGGGTCAAACCGCCACCGGCCGCACGTCAGGGGCAGGTGACTCAGTAAACGGTTATAATGGAGCGAACATGAAACGAGCATTCATCGTCTTACTCGCAATGGCTACCGCCCTCGCGGCCCAGTCGCCGACGATTGTAAACATGGGAGGGCGTCCGGTCCTGCCGACGGGCACATCGCCGTTTGGTGGCCCATTCGAGTTCAGGTGGCAGGCACTGCCGACCAGCCTGACCGATGTTGCGACATCAACGGCACACATCACGGGGTATTGCTTTTACAACAGCAATGCCGCCGCTCGTACGCTGACCATTCAGACCAAGGACGGATCGCCGTTACCGTTGCCGTTGTCGGGAAGTTTGGCGACCGCTACGACTGTGTGTTTCACGTTTGACCAAGGGCTGCTGGTTAATGGCGGTTTCTCGGTTCAGGCATCTGGCGCGGGGGTCTACTACTATGCGAAATTCACTAATTAAGCTGGCCCTCGGGCTGACTCTGTGTGGCGTTGTATTCGGGCAGGGCGGAGTGTCTCAATATCCATTGGGCGCTTCCGGCCCCGCTGGCGGAGACCTCAGCGGAACATACCCGAACCCGACTGTAGGGAAAGTGAATGGGATTGCAGTCACCGGAACCCCGGCAACCGGGTACGTCCCGACAGCGACAAGCGCGTCGGCTGCGACATGGCAGGCCACGGCCAGTTCACTCCCTCCGTCCGGGCCTGCCGGGGGTGATCTCAGCGGCACCTATCCAAACCCAACTGTCGCAAAAATCAACGGAACCGCGTTGTCTGGGCTTGCAACGGGACTGCTCAAAAACACAACAGCAACAGGCGTGCCGTCCATTGCCGTAGCTGGTACCGACTTGATCGGCGGCGTTGCCAACCTCACGACCGTTGGAGCGGTTCCGTATGTCTCGGCCTCTGGGATTCTGAATCAAGATCCTGCGGATTTTTTCTGGGATGCCACAAACAACAGGCTGGGCATCGGCACGACAACACCGTTGGCTCCGCTACAAACAAGTCTGGTAAGCACGGCTACCATCAACGAAATTGGTGCAATCATTGAAAGGACAGGTGGAACTGCCTCAGGGCTGGCTCGTGGTATTGGCATTGTATTTAAAGATGCGTCAAATGCCACGTTAGTCGGAGGTGTTGCTGGAATCAGGGAAGGGCCAGGTAGTGATTGGGCTGGTGGATTGGGATTTTTTACCAATACATCAAGTTCCGCGGGGTCAGCCACGTTTGCCAATCTGACCGAGCGAATGAGAATCAGGGGAGACGGCAGCGTCGGCATCGGCACGACAGGCCCGGGTTACAAATTGGAAGTTGTAGGTTCTTCAAACACGGAAATAGCAAGAGTTGGTGACGGAACAAGAAGCTTTGGAATAAGCACTTACACGCCGAATAGCGGAGGCGTAACTCTCAAAAATGCTGGGACAGGGTTAATCTCGCTAACAACTGCGAATGCAGTATTGATTGGAACGAGTTACGCTGGGCTTGGGTCTGGTGTAGTTGCTAATACCGTAGCAATACAAGGCAACGTCGGGATCGGGACGACTACACCAGCGGCTCCGTTGACAGTTGGCACGGCTGTTGGATCACCTGCTACGAATGCAAATGCGGTCATCATAAACGCAGCGAACACTACCCTATCTTCGCGGGGTGGCAATCTTCAGGTCATTACAACTAACAGCTCGGCTATAGATACCGGGGGTTCGATTGGACTAGGCGGGCAATACAATACACTTGCAAATAGTGTAGAATTTGCTTCCATCGCAGGAAGAAAAGAAAACAGCACTGTTACAAACTTTGCTGGCTATCTCCAGTTCATCACTACCGCAGATGCTGTGGCACCAACAGAAAAGATGAGAATAACATCTGCAGGTAACGTCGGCATCGGGACGACAATCCCGGGGTCTCTATTGTCCGTAAATGGCAGGGCGTCTGCTAATTTATTTGGCTCAGAAACTAACTGCTCTTCCTCGGCTGGACCTGCTGTGTGTGCTGCGGCTGCTGCGGGGTCAGTTGTTATTCCTGCCGCTGGAACAGACGTAGTTGTTAACACTACAGCAGTAACGGCCAATAGTCAGATTTTTGCTATCTTTGACCAGAGCTTAGGCACTAAGCTTGGCGTTACGTGCAACTCTACTACAGCGAACCCTCACATTGGCGCCAGAGTAGCTGGGACCAGTTTTACAATCCACGCCAATGTGTCTCCTATAACGAATCCAGCCTGCTTTAGCTATTTCATAATTAACTAGAGGCAAAAACGAACACTATGAGAACCTTCGTTGCAGGACTTTTGATGGCAAATTCGATGTTTGCAGCTGATCCGCCCAAGCTTTCTGACGCGCTGTTGAAAGAACGCTGGAAGGCTTTGGCTGGCTACCACTCAAACACGGCTCGGTATCTGGAGATCCAAGCTGAACTGACGAAGAGCAAAGCGGCCTACGAGAAAGCTATGGCCGACATCAAGGCCGCGTGCGGCACTGACGCTGTAGACGAATCAGGCGCTGAAGTGGCTTGCAAGGCGGTAGCCAAGTGAAACGGCTACTGCTGGCCGCTTTGCTGGCAGTCCCGTCATTTGCTGCGTCATTCTCGATTGATCTCGTTCAGGTTGCCAAGGCCGTAAAGGCGCGACACGACCAGATTCCGGCGCGGGTAAAATGGCGCAGGGCTACGGCGGCGTTTGCAGCAGCGGCCTCAGTCGGCGACATAACAACCACGTATCAGGGTATACGGCGCGGCGGTTGCGAGCTAAACCCGTTCCTTCAGTTGGCGGATGGATGCAGCCTAAACAAGGCGCGATTTAACCGAATGAAGATCGGACTGTTTATTTGGCTGGGACCGGGGCAGGAACTTATGCACAAGCTCCCTCACAGCGCATTCTGGGACCGCGAGAACATTGTGCTGAACACAATTACCGGGGTTGGATACACTGTGGTAACTATCAAAAACGCGAGGCGATAATGGCAAGGAAATTTACGAACATCGAGAAGGTTTTGAAATACCTGCCAGCATCGATAAAGCTGGCAGAAGCCGCTGTCTTGCCGGGAGCAAAGAAGAAGGCGTTGGCCCTTGCCACGGCTGCTGGCACAATCCCGCTACCACCAAAGGAAAAGGCGGCGCTGGGCGTTGTCACTGATGCCATTGTAGCGGCGTTTAATATCGCGGGGCTGTTCGTTAAATGAAACGGCTGACCTACGCGCAGGGGCTCGGGGTGTTGTCCTGCGAGGACGGCTTTTTGGCGACTGGCTACGCTGGGGCTGACGCGGGCAAGAACAACGCGTTGATGCAGGATGTAAAGAACGTCGGGCCGCTACCTCGTGGCAAATACACCATAACCGGGCCTGAGTGCGTCGGGACGGCGTTTCCCTGCCCTGACTGTCACGGAGCCACAGCGCATCGTCACGGCCCGTATGTGCTGCGATTGCACCCCGTGGAGGGTAACGAAATGTTCGGGCGTGCCGGGTTCCTGATTCATGGCGACAATGGGCACGGCACGGCGTCGGAAGGCTGCATCTGCATCAGTCGCACTTTCCGTCAACAAGTGACATCTGAGAAGTACACTGAAATGGAGGTGGTGGCGTGAGTCTAGATCCAATCTTAAAACTTCTGCTCGGCGGCATTGTGTTTTTCACCGCCGTTATCATCTACACGCAGCGGTACTTCCCGAACGACGGACAGACCTTCCAGGTGTTCAGCAACCTGCTGGCAGGGTTCGCCGGCGCATTCCTTGGGTTCGCGACAAAATCTCTTGGCATCGAGACTCAGCCGCCGCTAGGAGCGAAGCCCAAAACACCTGCGGTGACGCCAGAAAGCCAGGACCCGCCAGCATGATGGAAGATACGCACGTAACGTTCACGCCGGACTGGGCAAAAATTTGCCGGGTCGTCGAATCGGTGCCAGAAGAATTGCGGGGACTCCGCGATGATGTCAAGGCGTCAAACTTGGCGCAGGCTGCGTCCATAAAACTGGCGCACGACCGCATGGACGGAATTCAGATTGAACTTCGGGCGCTGGCAGGTATGCAGACCAAGTGGGGCGCTTTTGGGGCTGGCGTCTGCGCTGTCATTCTGGCCATCTGGGCG
>Ga0114971_10000014_pt1 | contig 100670 bp, 114 predicted proteins | sample M_140625_MF_Meta_FD_87320 | JGI IMG/M metagenome (GOLD analysis project Ga0114971, IMG submission 87320) | Freshwater microbial communities from Lake Montjoie, Canada to study carbon cycling - M_140625_MF_MetaG | ecosystem: Environmental > Aquatic > Freshwater > Lake | place: Lake Montjoie... | reverse complement strand
TGGTGGAGTGGAGGGAGAACTTAATGAGCCTTTGACTCGCAAGATGATGGAATTCATGCCTTAAGGGACCCCACTAGGGGACTGGGGTGGTGTTTCCGGGGAGGAACAGATCCATTTTTGCGCTTTAGTTCAGGTGCCAGAGTATCCGAATCCTCGGGATGTGGTGGGGCGCTTCCCGTGAACGGGGCACTCAAGGTAGCTAGGACCTTGGTAGTACTCGTCCTTGCTCTCACATTGTTCGCAGCACCTGCCGTGGAACAGGTGGGGCGTGTATGGACTGGGCATTGGCTCCCGGTAGTTTGCTGCCAGCTCTAGCAGAGGCGCGTGGTCTACGGAAGCAGGGATGCTCCACAGGCGGGTTTTGGGGTCCCACTTTCCCTTCAGTTCGGTCTTTATGTAATCTTTGAACGGGTATGTCTTCCCGCGAAGTATCTTGATGTCTCCACTGATCTCAACTTTGATCAGAGGCTTCTTCGCACGTATGCGAGGGGTAACAGTAGTCTCAAACGTAACAACGGGGATGGGAGCCATTCCTTCGACGATCCAGAAATCCATGGTGTATGTGTGTGCGGGGGGCGGTATGGTCTGTCCGGGTGAAAACGTATCCATTTTTGTGAGCAGCTTACTGCTTCTTAACTGGAATAGTCCGTGCTATTCCACTTACCTCCTACCTTGGTCTTTAGGTAGTCACTGAACCCAACGGGCTTACTCGTCGGTGGTGTTGGTTTACTTGGCATTTCGTTTAGTACGTCTTGCCGCCCTACTTGCCATAGAACGGGTTACAACAGATCGGTTTTTACGAGACCTACTGGCGGCTTTGAATTTCTTAGCTGCTGGCGGTGATGCTGCGATGCGTGCTTGCCTTTCCTCCTTGTCCACTTCCTTGCTCACCTCTCTTTCAAAGAACCTGACATCCTCGTCAGGGTCTTCTCGGGGTCGGCCGCGGGGCGTCGGGGCGGCGTTTGATTCGGCGACAGCATTAGCCATGGCTGCCGACGCAGCGGCTGGAGGAGCGCTGATTGCACGTGTAGTTGATGCGGCGGCAGCTGCGGGCGCCTCAGTTCTTCTAACATTTGGCGGAACAGTTCTGGACCGCTCCGGGTTCTTAAGCAGCAACGCATCGTTCAACTGTTTCCGGATAGGAACCTCGGTATCATACATGTCCAATAGCTTCGCAACCTGTATCAGGTCAAATATTCCAGCATATATGCCCCCTGTCCCGACATTAAGGGTCTCTACACATCGATTCCTGACCCTGTTAATAGACTCAGCCAACCACCGTCCTTTTCCGTTACGTCTATCATGGTCGACGATATCATCTTCCAACAGATTACCCTCCCCTTTGAAGTAGAGTCCGCTCTTTGAGCGGATTTCTTGGAGAAACGCCGAGAATTCCGAATCATCTGCGATAATCCATTCCTTGTTACCAGGACCCCCCGTCGCCTTGATGAAGTGCTTGTTGTTCTTTATCTGATTACAGACTCGGTGAGACCAGTCGTACTCAAGTTCAAGTTTGCTCTGACTGTTCGGGTCTGTCTTACCCTTCCCACGATATAGGTCTACAAAGTACACAGCCTGCGCAATGGGGAAGACGTGCTCACATTCCATCTTGTAACCAGATTTCGCGGTCTTCGGATCGGGTATCACGAATCCACATATCCAACATAGCGACTTACCGGGCTTAAACCTTCGGGCGGGGCTTGTCAGTGCCCCCACACATTGGTCTCCAGCAAACCCCTCAAAGAAGGTTCGGATTGCTGCAGCCTTGTTGTTATGCCTCCGATCGTACAACTTCGTAATCATTTCAATACCAGTCCTTCCGAACAGCGCATATGCCATCTCGGTTAGTTTACGAAGCTCAAAGCCATCCATCATCTCCTTCCGCGCAGCGTCTGTGCCGATATCTTTCGAATAGTCAAAATCAACGTACTTTCCTTCTTCGTACGGGGGGACAATGTACTCTGCGTTTTCCTGGTTGAGCTTCCCCCTGTCATCGGATAATACTGGAGTATCGTCGGTGTTTATGTCTATGACCTGATGGGGGTCTACTTTATCGGTACCATCAACCCCCATGATACGTTCCTTCTCAAATCCTAAACGCAGCATATCTGCAGCAGTAAACGATTGTAGGAACTCTATAGCAGCATCGCGCCCCTCTTCTTCTGTTTTAGCATCCCTTAGTTTTATGCGAGCACTTCGTCTCCCTTCGGTAGCAGCTTCGCCTGTTTCAGGTGGATGCTCTATACCATCTGCAGCCTTAGCAACCTTTGCCAGTAATTCGGTCTCGACCCTTGGGGGCGCTGGCTGGGGTATAAACCCTAACAATACTTCAACTGCTACATCTATGTCAGATGGACTGGGCGGAGGTGGAGGTATGGATTCTCTGATGTTCATGAGCGTGTTTGCGTCAAGAGCCCTTTCTAACTGGCTTTTGTTAATCGCTGGTGACGCCATATTGTCTCAACGTTAGAAAAACCGTTCTCAAATCGTCGCCTGATCAAACGACCGTGATAACAGCAAGGTAACCATCTCGGGGTTATTGCGCAACCGAGCCCAGTCAATCGCATCGTACCCATTTTTTGCTTTGGTTTTTATGATCGCCCCCTTGTCGATGAGGTACTCTGCGATCTCCAGGTTTCCGGCAAAGGCAGCGCAGTGGAGTACGGTCTCTCCGATATTGTTAGCAGCGTTGACGTTCACTCCCAAATCAATCAACACCTTGACCACATCCGCCCACCCGTGGCCCACTGCAGAGTGCAGCGGCGACCACTCGTATCTCAGCTTTTCATGGGAACACCGGCTCATCGTCCCGCTTAGTAAGACACACACAGCATCGTAACGCCTGTCGTGACAGGCAGTAGTAAACGCATCGCTACAGATAACACAATTGTTCACAGGCTCCATAAAGTCGGGATAGGAACGGCTGGGGGTGAGAACCATTTCCCCGACAGATCGCGATTCGTTTTTGTAAGCACGAAAACGAATCGGGATTCTCTTGTATGACTTCAAAGCAAATGCGGTTCTGTCCTGATTGCAATAACATGCTTCATGAGTTCAGCGGGGACAACATCAAGTGCCGGTCATGTCCATATTCGGAGCCGATTCCTACCTTAGTTTACGAACGGGTTCTAGGTGGCAAGTCATCGGCACGACTGAGTATCAATCCGTACATCGTCCATGACCCGACCCTGCCACGGTTCACGCACATTGACTGCTTCAACAAGGACTGTCCCACAGCCAAAGGAGGTGTTCCTCGGGATGTGGTAGGTGTGAAAGAAGATGCTGCAAAGCTCGTTTGGTCCTATGTGTGTGCGGTATGCAAGACAGATTGGACACAGACTTCACGGGGTTGATGTCAGGATCTTCTTGGGGGGCTTACACCAAAAACTGGGAGCACATACCTGATCCACGAGCTTGACAAGCCGAACAAGTGGGCTGTCGGGCTTCGGCTCAGGCTTGACCTCCGGTGGGTCAATGTCGTTGACCAGCTTTTCCACTACCTCCTTGTGGAGCGGTCCTGGAGGGAGCTCGGGGACATTAGGTACAGTGACGGGAGACGGGGACAATTCAGGGGATGCAGGGAGCTTAATCGGGGTCTCAGCTGCATCCTCCAAATCCAGCGCCGCAATGGTCTCTCTCATGATTCGCTCGACGTCGCTGACCGCCTGCACGATGTTAACATCCTGTACAGAAAACACAGAAGAATCATCAGCCATTTTGTTAGTTATCGGTATCTTTTTAGTACGAATCGTACCCACCATTCACTGTCTCTTTCATGCATTCGCGGCTGCAGAAGGTGTCGCCACCTGATGGGCGTCCGCAGCAGCGACACTCGGTATCTTCGGGCTCCTCGATGCAGAAGCGGCACGTATCTCCAAAGATGCAGATGCGATCGCACCGTTGGGAGCAATGGACGTACGTCGCCTGATCTTTGTATTGTATTGCGCACCGTGTGCAGTCTGCGCAGAGGACAGACCACTCCTTTAGCTCGGTAGAAGGGCACAGCAGGCATTCATTATTATTTAGGTCCCGCTTCGCCGCTAGGATTTCGCTGCAGATAGGATCGTCGTGACGATCATCCATGCAGCCCCAGCAGCGAAACGCTGGGGTGCGCTTTCCCTCGCACGTATGCGAGTCGGTCTTGGTGTCCATACAATCAGAGCACTGCATCGGAATCTTGATTTGCAGTTGAAGCATGTATTGTTCCTGGGGGGCAAAATGGATTCGGGTAGGGGAATAGATCCATTTTCACGGACAATATGCCTGCATACGATATCCTCGACTTATGCGAACGTGGAGACCTAGTCAAAGTCATAGTTCATGACGCAGAAACCAGCACCGACCAAATACGTTTGGCCCCTACGATGTGGTTGTCAATCCTAGATGACATCAAGGCGATTCTGAATTTACTTGCTAAGTATAAATGACCTCTTCTGGCCCCGCAACTGTACCACCGCCAACTACAACTCCGGTTCAAGACCCAGCAAAGGCCGCTGCCGAGAAGGCCGCTGCAGAGAAGGCTGCTGCAGACGCAAAGGCAGCCACTACCCCGGCACCTAATCCGGATGCAAACGCTGTCACGTTTTCTGATCACATTATGAATGCGTGGACGTCGCTTGGTACGACGCTTCAGTTCCTGATTGGGATGTTGACCTTTGTACTGGTGTTCATCTTCTCATATGGTGCTGCTAAGATCAGTTGGTCTGTCAATCAGTCCGTGATTTGGGCCGTTGTTGACTTTTTGTTCTCGGCATTCTACTACCCGTACTATGCATATGCTCAGCTCCCCCAGCCCGGACTCATGGGTGCGCTCGGCGCACGTCGCAGGCGGTAATCTCTACGTCAATAGTAATGAAGAAGTGGGTCATCGGAGTCGGTGTCATTATCCTTTTGGTTGTCGTGTACCTCGTGTGGTACGCATATAGTTCCCCGTTGCGCATGTCGGCATCGGAAGCGAAACGTCAGATCAAGTCGCAGGAGATTAAGCGAATCGTGGATGTCCGAACGGATGCGGAAGTGGAGGCGTTAGGTTCCTATCCGAATGCCCTTCACATCCCAGCGGCACAGATAAAGGCGCGTGCAGCAGCCACGTTAGGACAAAACGATAGCATCCTCCTATATTGCAACTCGGGGCAACGTGCGCGTGCTGCAGCAGAAAATCTGCAGTCCATGGGCTACAGTAATGTGCATTATATTGCGGAGCCGTATACCTTTCTACTTTGAGAGCTTCAACTTGTTTGACACCGCCTTGATGGTGTCCAGGTCGTGCACCGGGACGTCCACCTTCGTGTCCTCGTCCACCTTCCAGACATTCCCCGACACGTCGCCGACCACATAGGTCTCCCCGTCATACTCAACCTCCGTCACCTCCTCATCTGCCGCCGGCTCCGGCGCGGGTGCGGCGGGCGTCTTTGAATTCGCGAACGCCTTCGTGTGAGCCTCATACGAGCTCGCATTGTAGACCTCAGTGGTCATTGCATTGATGTACTGCATGAACTCCTCCTTCTGCTCGGGCTTGTTCCCCGCAGCCTCGTAGTGCTTCTTCCAGGTGGGCGTCCACTTGGCCATGTTCACCTTCTTCTCCAGCACCACCTCGGGTGTGGGTGCGGGCACGGGTGCGGGTGCAGGCGCAGGCGCAGGCGCGGGCGCAGGCGCCAACTTCTCCAGCTTCGCCGTTGCCTCCTTCAGCTTCTCCTCCAGCTTACGGATGTCCTCGGGGTCCTTCTCCTTCTGCTTCTGGGTCTGCTTTGCCGTGCCCTGGCGGGCGCGGATCTTGTCCAGCTTCTCGGTAGTCGTGGTAACCTGCTTCTCCGCGCGCTGCAGCGGGGTTAGCTTTGTGTTTTCTACGGACTCGGCGACGGACTCAGCGGGGGCGTTGAGCATCGTCTCAAAGATCTCGTTGTAGATGGACGTATCCATCTTGATGTTGTGGCGTGCCACAACGACGTTCAGCGCACGGGTCAGGTTCTCCTGGATAACTTGGTTGATAGTTTGCATCATCTTGGTTATAGTTCGGCGGGGGGCGGAAGGTCAGTTTCTGAAAAATGCAGATCCATTTTTGCGCGCGTTCAAAATGGATTAGCGTCCAATCTCTTGTCTGGATACTTATCACAGAATGGCGGACTTAAAGGACTTTCTTCGCTCTCACAAGGTTGAGAAGGGCGTTACCTTTACCCACACATGCATGGCGGGCAGTGGGTCCTACTTCATTCCGAATGACGACCTGGATACCTTCTATGAGCTATACGTAGAGCATATCGAGAACAACCAGGGTGCGTTGCACCTCACCGAGAAGTCCACACCGATCGGTCCCTTACGAGTGGACCTGGACTTCATCTACACCAAGGATGTCGTGAAGCATCAGCATACCCAGGAGCAGGTGATGAACTTTGTGGAGGCGTACATGGCGGAGGTCTCCAAACTGGTTACGCTTCCGTCCAATGTAGAAATCTTCGTGACCGAGAAGGACCGTCCGACAATCGATAAAGAGCGCAGCAAATCTGGCGTCCACCTAATCGTTCCCGACGTGAAGGTCAACAAGTACGTGGAGACCACGATTCGCCGCAATCTGCTCGGTCGGATGCCCGAGTTCTTCCCCAACCTACCGCTGACGGACCAGTGGGATAAGGTCTATGACACGCAGCCTCTCAGTCATTCCGCTCAGTGGACGCTCTACGGATCGCTCAAGCAGACTGGGTTGCCCTACAAGATCAAGTACATCGTGGATTGGTCTGCAGACGGCTCATCCATTGACAACACACGCCCTCAGTTCACGAAGGAGCTGGTCAAGCGCATGTCTGTGCGGGCTCTGGAGGAATCTGCAACGTCGCTGACAGACTACGGTCGGAAGCTGTACGAGAACGTCCCGCTGGAGCAGGGAACCAATGCAATCTCCGGTGGTCGGGCGATGACACCGATGCGTGGACGTCAGATGCAGCGGAATCCCGGGGGGTCGCGTGGGTCGTCTCCGGGTGCAGGCATGGTGCAGCGTCCCCTCTCCGATGAGGAGAAGCTGTACTACGCAGAGCACGTCAAGAATCTGGCGGTGGCGCGTGCTGAGACCTACGAGGAGTGGGTGCGGGTCGGTATCTGCTTGAAGAATATCCATATTGACCTGCTGGAAGTCTTCCTCGATTTCAGCAGCCAGTCTGAGAAGTACAATGAGCGGGACTGCATGAACAAGTGGCAGGGGTTGGCGTTCAAGGCAGATGGGCAGCGGATTGAGGTGGGGACGTTGCGCTTCTGGAGCCGGACGGATAACCAGGAGGGCTATGATCGGATTGAGTCAACCAATGCGATGCGATTGATTGATGAGTGTTCATCCGGGACGGAGCATGATGTGGCGCGGGTGGTGCACGCAATGTTCCGCGACGTCTACAAGTGTGCCAAGTTTGGCAACAACGTGTGGTATCGGTTCACCGGTCATATCTGGGACGAGACGGAGAAGGGTGTTCATCTGCAGTGTCGGCTGTCGTCTGAGGTGTGCAAGAAGTTCATGGCGCGTGAGAAGGATTACTTGAGCCGATTGGAGACGATGGATGACTGTGGTCACAAGAAGCAGGAGCGGGACATGACGTGTGGAAACTGCAAGGCGAGTTTCATGAAGGATGCGATGAACGCAACCTGCAAGAACCTGAAGAAAACCAAATTCAAGGAGAATGTGATGAAGGAGTGTCGCGAGCTCTTCCTGGATGAGCAGTTCGCCCTCAAAGCAGACGAGAACAAGACGTTGATTGCGTTCAACAATGGAGTATACGATACGACTAACTTCACCTTCCGCGATGGAAAGCCTGAGGATTACATTACGTTCTCGACGAAGATTGACTTTGATCCCGAGATTCCCCACGAGCAACATGCGTGCTGGCCGGAGGTCAATCTGCTCCTGAAGAATGTCCTTCCGGATCCCGAGGTGCGCGAATACTTCCTCCGTCATATGGCTACGCTTCTGATTGGGGGCAATGAGGCACAGAAGTTCCACATTCTGACCGGCTCGGGGTCTAACGGCAAATCGATGTTGATGAATTTGGTGACGACGGCAATGGGTGATTATGCGTGCAAGGTTCCGATCTCATTGCTGACTCAGGCGCGCAACAAGTCCAGTGCGGCATCGCCGGAGGTCGTGCGTATCAAGGGCAAGCGGTTCGTGACCATGCAGGAGCCTGATGAGGGCGTGGCGATCAATTCGGGGCTGATGAAGGAATTGGCGTCCGGTGAGAAGATTACGGCGCGCGACTTGTATGCGGGATCCAAGCAGATGGTAGACTTTGATGTGCAGGCAAAGTTCCATCTGGCGTGTAACGACAAGCCGAAGATTCAGACGACTGACGGTGGTACGTGGCGTCGTTTGGTGGTCATCAACTTCACAACCAAGTTCGTGATCAAGCCGTCAGAGCCTCACGAGATGGTGATGGACGAGTCGCTGCAACACAAGGTGGTATCTGAATCTTGGGCAAAGTGCTTCCTGCGGTACATGGTACACCTGCTGGAGACTGGAAAGGGGTTCCGGAAGCTGAACCCTCCGTCCAAGGTCATGGAGTACACGAACGAGTACCAGGCGGAGAATGACGTGATCTCACGGTTCATCATGGATCACATTCATGCTAACGATACGACGCAAGAAGATGCGCCCTATCCCGAGCTTATCACGAAGCAGGAGTTGGCTCGTCAGTTCAAGGAGTGGAAACGAGTGAACGACGTTGCAAAGGGGAGTGTGATGGACTTGAACAAACGCGTTGAGGCCCGGTATGGCAGGTATCCTCGTGATGGATGGAATGGCTTCCGACTGGAACGTCTGCTTTAAGAGCGACGCTTCTTAGAACGACCACCCTTCCGCTTCTTGCCACCACGTTTTGTCTTACGGCGACGTCCTCCTGGCGCCGGGTACGAATCAGCTGCCGACGCGGGCGTACCAACGGGCGGCGGCGGCGGCGTGGAGGGCGGCGGAGTAGACACCGCCGTGCCCCTTGAAGTATCCCTAGGACTTCCAAAAAATGGAAACCAGCTTGGTATGAAACTACTCATTGTTTACTACTGAACGAGAAACTTACTGTACGAGGGGGCTCCGTCCACCAACCATGGGGAGGACGTACAGCTTCATCATTCCAACCGTGGTGACGACCAGGAAGGTCGACAGGATGAGAGTGAGAAGCGCGGCGATAAACTCACCAATCTTCAGCTCGATGCGACCCAGGCGGATGGAGAAGTCCGACAGGCTCTTTGAGGCTCCCGAGAGGGGAGACAGAACGGGCATCACAATGTCCTTGATGAAGGTCTCAAAGAACTTCGCCATCACACCGCCCAAGTAAACAGCACCAGTTAGCACAATGAGATCGGGATTCGTCAGCATTTGTTGAGACGACAAGAGAATTTGTGTTCAAGAATCAATGGATACTCGGTTTTGGGGACCGAGCGGGTGGCAATTACTGCACCTTATCGCCCACGATCAGACATCAACGCCCGAAGTCAGAGAGCTCTTTTTCAACAACATCAAGGAGATTCTCCCATGCAAGTTCTGTCGGGCGTCTACCGCAGAATTCATGGAGACAGAGCTTCCCTTGCACAAGCGGGTCAATGATATAGCCCGTTGGTTATACGACCTGCATAACCGGATCAATCAGAAACTCCGGGAACAATCCAAGACTGACAAGAACATTCGGGATCCTGGACCGAACCCGTCGTTCGAAGAGGTACGCGACAAGTACACGACCTTTCTCAAGTATTCCCCCAAGCAGATCAGAGTGGTTCCGGGTGCGGATTTCATGTTCACTCTAGCCTACAACTACCCCGAGACACCAACGTCTGACCAAATAGAGACGCACATGATCTTCTGGAACGGGCTCCTAGACCTGTACCCATACCCGTTTCTGCGAGAAGGGCTTCGGAAGTATATCGCAAAGAACCCCGTGTATCCAGCTCTCCAATCCAGGTCTGCGTACATGAAATGGGTTCATGGATTACTGACCAAGATCTGCAGGGAAAAGATACGGTCCTACCGAGGAATGTGCCAACACGTAGGGTACTTCAAGAGTGCATGCAACAGTCCCTTCTACCGTGGAAAGACGTGCCGTAGGTCAAAAGACGGGAAGTACATCAAGTTGCGAGACAACAATAGGACGTACCGAATCACTCACGGGCGACTGATCGTATAACATGCCCCCACCCCCGATTCCGCAGTATCACAGACATATCTGCGACGATACCCTTGAGAGCAATCAGGAGCTGAATCTCGTTCAAGGGATCTACAGTGACTATGGAGGAGACCTCTCCTTCATAGTCCTTGTATAGATGAGCAACGACACCATCCGTTCCCTCAATCATGATATGGTGCCGACGGCGTGCAACAATGCACAGACCGCGAGTAAACAGCTCTCGTTTTATAGCGTAGAGATCCATGCTCCGACTCCCTGAACCAAAATGGATCCGATTTTATGCACCCATATACTAGTACATGCAAGATGGTGAAGAATACGACAGGAGGCAAAGGACACCGCTCTCAACGGGCAGATGACCCCAAAGCTGCAAAGAATCGTAAGCTGGTAGACGAGTGGATTGAAGACATGGGAAATACGTTTCCCGAGGGTACGCTTATCGGTCGTATCGTGAAGCGACTGGGCAATGGACGAATGGAAGTGTTTGCGCAAGACGATAAGAAGAAGATACACACAGCCCTAAACGTACCGATACGAGGGGGGATGACTGGACGAGCCAAGAGATCTATGTGGGTCGATGTCGGAAAGTTGGTGCTCATTGCAGAGACCGGTCTGGGAGTGAAAACCCATGAGATATTCGCGGTTCTAGAGCCGGGTCATACGGAGTACATCAAGCGGTTCGGCTTCGACCCACGGTTCTTCGCAGCGGTAGATGCTCCAGAGGGGGAAGACGCTGGGTTTGAGTTCACTGTGGAAGAGGAGATTAACATTGAGGACATTTGAGGTAGGCGTTATGACACGCATTCTGTTCAGCCTCCTTTTTGGTTGACCCTTCGCCGTACCCCAGATGCTTCGACTCGGGGTCAATGACAGCGACACGCATAATAGCATTCTCCGTAGAGATGAGCGTATATGTCGGCGTGAACTTATATGTCTTCTGACAGTACTTCTGGAACACATCCTTCCAGTTGGTGGTGGTTTGGAGAACCTTTGGGATATCAACGTATCGCTCAATGACGGTACGGACGAAGGTATACACAATATCAAACCGATTTCCACAGTCGGTCCAGAGTGCACCGATAAAGGCTTCCAGGATATCCCCTAGTTTTTTGGTATTGGTACGTCCATGAATCGCCACTGCTTCCTCGTTATGTCGTGAGATAACGAAGAACTCAGGGAGTCCAATCTTTTGCGAGAGCTCCCCAAGCCTCTGGTTGTTGACCAATTCTTTGCGAAGGTCGGTCAAGAATCCCTCCTTCTTGTCGGGGTATCTCTGACGGAGATAGGTAGCAATACAGCAGCCGAGTACGGCATCCCCCTCGAACTCCAGACATTCGTACGAGTCCGGAAACAGGTCCATCACACCGGGTGGGCAGGGCGCGAGTTGCGCAGGCTCTCCATCGGGTGTAGTATATTCGGTACGACGTACGTACGTTGAGTGAACCATAGCTTGTTGGTATACCTTGGTTCCTTGAATGCGGTACCCAGGCAATCCATGACTATGCAGGATCTTCTGGATACACGACTCGCGGAACGCCTTGTTCTTGCGATTATAGGGAACGTACGACTCCATCTTGCAAGTTCGTTGTATGCTTTACTCAAGTTCGTTTTCCGAAAGCTCAATTGGTGAACCGAATGATGATGACACCGGCTCCAATCATAGCAACCGCCAGAAAGTCGTGCAGGTGCAGCTTCTCCTTGAAGTACAGGATACCAATCGTGGTCGTTGACATCACAGATAATCCAGACCAAAGCGCATTGACAATCGCAAGACCGCCTACCTTGAGGGTTTGGGTGAGGAGTGCGGCAACGCCAACGTAGAACAGCACCCCGGCAAAAAACCAGTGCCATCCCTCTCCGGCGCGCTTCAAACACGTCATTGCACACGACTCCATAGTCACGATAGCGAGTACAATTCCGAATATCCACAGGTAATGATCCATTGTTACCCCGTTAGAAATCAGTTAAACAGTGTCCAACATCTAGCATAATGAGTTGTGCAGTGTGTTTTGACGAGATGGACATGCAGGAGTTCAATGACCCGCGGGAGAGGACGGAGACCTGTTTCAAGATGGAGTGTGGACATGCATACCACACAACGTGTTTGGTGCAGTACTTGTCTAGAACGAACCATCGGTGTCTGCATTGCAATCAGCAGCAGACACCGGCAGCTGAATTGGGGATGGATGGACTCAAGGCGAGGCTTTTAGCAGCCGTCAATCGTATTCCCGAGGTACGCGCTGTCAATCAGGAACGCTTGGAGGCAGTGTCGGAATACAGGGAGACCATTGCCGGGCTTCGCAAAGAGTTTAGGGACTTTGTGCGGCAACGTGTTGAGGAATCCAAGTTGCACGAAAAGCGCGCCTACTGGTTTTCAACGGAGAGGGCGTTGAAACGAGCACAAATAGAGGCAGCAAACAAGATATCCAACCAGCACGTGGGGTCGCTGCAGATAGGTACCCGGCGCCGCAGTATGTTTCATTGGACAGAGTGGCGTCTCCGTCATCCCCGATTCTCAATAGCCTTGTGAGAGTGATTTACCGGTCATAAGAACCACCACTGCAAATGACCCAGCGACCACCAGCCGTTCCACGAAGGAGGCTGATGGTTGAATGGGATACCCGTACAGAGACAGAGGAGTCTCCAACAACATTGCAGTCACAAAGACAGCTGCAAAGTCAATGCGGGTGTTCGTGAACACCTCGGGGAGGGCAGAGGATACCGTGGGAGTCAGGTACAACGCCAGGACGGCAATCAGAGGTGCCAGGATCAGACTAGGCCAGAAGAGATAGGCAGGACGAGTAAAGACTCGCATGAGAACTGTGAGTTCGAAAAAGACCATAACGGCGGCGGAAATGGATCCCCAAGTCATCAACGGAGGCATAGTATATTACCATGATGCCCCGAAACATTCTTAACGTGCTCACGGATGCCTTTGACAGTATTGATGCGAATGAGGCGGACTTTCGCGTAGAGCGGTTTGTTCACGAACAGACCATGCGCATCACTATCGTTCTGAAGCGCCCAGAACAGCTTCCCAGGGCGATCGCATTTCAACACCACGAGTTGATTCTCTCGTTATCTCGCGAGGGCGATGTGTTAGTGGAACATAACTCACTCTTATCACGAAACGGGCTGGAGACGTTCATGTCGATCTTCACTGACTCCGTTGTACACTTCTAGATGCCCGATAGGAGGGGGGACACACGTATGAAAGACGTGCGTGTGGCCGCGATTAAGGGACTTTAGCGCCTATTGTTATTTCTTATTAATGTGCCTGGTCATATCGACGATACCACACTTCCTTAGCGTGAAGCCGCTCATAAAGGCTCGGCTTTTCGGTTACGCCAGTATTATTGTGACTTCTAGCACCCTTTCCGTCCTGTATCACTTGTACGAAGAATCGAATGATATTATTACCGTGGCCGATTACCTTTTCGCGACCATATGGTTTCTATTCGATATGTATTACACATATAATACTGGTGCCCTATATAAGGTTATTCTAGGAAATTCTGTTGTAGCTATACTAAATATGCAAATACCGTACGATAGATTCTATGTGCTAAATCATAGTATATGGTATCTTATGAATGCATGCAAATGCTACTACGTATCAACACTGATCTCTAAATTGCGTCCATATCGAGCTCTTCGGACTCCCCTGATTCCTCTCCCGGAGCGTCCTCATCAAAAATGATAGCATCTTCCTCTGCGAACGACTCGATTTTCACGGTGCCGATATTATCTAAGGTGAGGCCATTCATGGTTTCGAGCTTCAGAAATATTTTGAGATTGATCCCCTTCTCCTTTCGGAGACGAGAGTGCATCTCGGCGGGGTACTTCCGTTGTGGGAGGCATCGTAACGGCTGGATTCGTGCCACGATACGTCTTGGCTAGCTTTTTCTTCTGACTCAACGTCATGAACGTCTTGTGCAAGCGCGGGGGTTCCTTGGACAAACAGTCACCCATTTATACCTTACAAATCGCGTAGACTAAAATCGTTTTATGCGTAGTTAGCGTTAGTTGTATGTCGCACCCGGTAAAGTACTCCCTGAGGGAGGCTTCCAATGTCTTTATGCCACCGTGGCTCTGAAGCAGCAAGCAGAATCCCATGTGGGTTAGATTGGCTAACTCGGGGTATTCGCGCACTAAATCAACGGAACATGATGCATGAATCTTTCCGCTTTCGCATGATATGTCGGATACAGCCTTTGCTTTCAGGTCCTTGTCGAGATCACGAATACAATCCAAAATCGCATTGGGAATACATACGTCCAGCACCTTGTTAAACGCAACCCGAATCTCCTCCGTTTTGTCGCAGCGAAGCGACCGTAGCATGGCAGCGTACATTAGTGAGTGTATGCACCACCCTGGTAAATACTTAGAGTCTCTCTGGCATCTTATCGGACACGACTTTGACCAAGGTCTTCTCGAGGGTCTCTTTGGATGAATGGTCGGAAGTACACTTGTGTGCTTCAGGGAGTCGATGTTTGACACAGAAGACCCCCTTGCAGAGGCATTCGAACTCAAGGGGGCTCTTGATTTTACAGAATGTACAGCGAGGCATCCGAATCATGTGCGTCCTTACGTTCTTTTCGCCATTTTCCATTTTCACGGTATACCATATATCAGCTCAATGTACTGGGGGTACCATCTAATTCTGAACTGCGGTCGCTGCATTCCATCTACGATTCGTTCCAAGTCTACGATTGAGACGTTTGCAAAGACTCTTGTCCAGAAGATTGACATGGTCCCGTATGGGGAGCCGCAGGTCCAGCACTTTGGGTCTGGAAACAAGGCAGGGTACACGCTTGTTCAGTTGATTGAGACGTCCAACATTACGGCTCATTTCGTGGAGGAGACGGACGACATCTACCTGGATGTGTTCAGCTGCAAGTCGTTCAATCCCTTCCTGGTCAAGGATATCACCAAGAGCTACTTTGGGTTCCAGACGTCAGATGAGATGTTCATCAAGCGGCAGGCTCCCCGTACCCTACCCGCAAATCCTACTACAGGGCAGTTGTTATCGTAGTCTTTCTACGAGAAATGCTCCTGTGTCTGGATAATATGCTTGCGGCTGAATTCCTAGAAACGCAGGCACCTGCACTTCCAGCGGCATCAAGAGAGACGCTGTGGCAACTTAGGAATCAGCTTTGTTCATCCAACTCCCGATTCAAACTCCAAAGTCAACAACGGTTTCTGCGTCGAGTCTTGTCTCCCGACTCGCCCGTTCAGAGCCTGCTGATGGTACACGGCACCGGTGTTGGAAAGTCCTGTACGGCAATCCAAGTGGCGGAGGAGTACATTATGCGCCCCGAGTTTCGGGACCACAAGGTTCTGGTTCTTGCCAATCCTGCGGTTCAGTCAAATTTCAAGCGCGAGATCTTTGATGTAGACCGTGTCAAGTTGGACCGTGGTCTCCTGCAGTCTCCCCAGTGTACTGGACGCAGGTACCTTGAGATGTTGGAGCGGATTGAGTCGGAACCGACCCGATGGTCAGACCCAGAGGTGCGCGAACGCCTGACCCGTCTATCGTCACGTATCATTGATGAGTTCTACGAGTTCAGTGGGTATATTGAGGTTGCCAATCAGGTGTTGAGCGCAACCCCCGAGTGGATTCACAAGACCTTTGATAACCGTTTGGTGATCGTAGATGAGGCTCATAATCTGCGTCAACGCGACGATGATGACAGGGAAACCGATATCTCCAAGCGGGTCAGCTTAGCGATTCAGACGATCGTAAAGACAGCCAACAATATGGTTCTGGTCTGCTTGACGGCAACTCCAATGTACGACTCGTTCACAGAGATCCTCTTTTACTTCAATCTCTTTCTGTGGAACGACAAGCGTCAGGCTGCTGGGAAGGCTCTGGAAATCGGTGATTACTTTACGGAGGATGGAAACCTCGTTCCCGAGAATGCAGATACCTTCCGTGAGTGGGTACAAGACTATGTGTCCTTTGTGAAGGGGGAGTCTCCCTTTACCTTCCCATTTCGGTTGCCTCCTCCCGAGACGATGATTTCGCCCCCTAACAAGACCCGGAATGTCCAAGGCAATCCTATTCCAGCTCGTGCGCAGCGCAAGTACCTTCCCTTGGTAGGAACCACAGTATCGGGACAGCAGGCGAACCGACTCAAGCGTGCGCTGGTGGAAAGCGTGGAAGACCGGTTGGCTACCATCGCCGTACCACCGGAACCATTCACGATGGAAGGGAAGCAGTATGCGTATACGAATATCAAGTGGTTGGCCCCGTCCGAGATCGGAAAGTATGCCGCCAAGTTTGCGACAGTCATCAATTCGATTCGCGGAGGAAAGGGGGTCTGTATGGTCTACTCCAACTTTGTGGAGGGAGGAGCGCGTCTCTTTTCGTTAGCCTTGGAGGAGGCTGGGTTTCTGCCGGTGGTAGGCAATGCTCTCCTAGCGAATCCCGCAAATGAAAGTGGAGCCCGTCCAGGGTCGTCAGGAGCATACGTTCTCATCACGCAGGAGACATCGGATACTGATATGCGCCGCATCCTCTCCAAGTTGAAGCGAAGTGATAATCGTGATGGTGCGATATGTCGTGTCATTGTTACCACTCCGCGTGTCTCGGAAGGCATTGATTTCAAGTTTGTCCGTCAAGTTCACATTCTGGATCCGTGGTTCAACATGAGCCGGTTGGAGCAAGTTGTAGGTCGCGGATTGCGTACCTGCAGTCACGCCATTCTACCTCCCGATGAGCAGAACTGTACAGTCTACTTCCATGTCTGTCGGTCGGAGGGAGAAACAGAGCTTCTGGATGAATCCATCTATCGCCGCAAGGTAGAAACCAAGGCAGTTGAGATTGCACGTGTCCGACGTGTTCTAATGGAATCTGCAATGGACTGTTCGCTGCAACTGCAGGTCAATGCGCTCCCGGAAGATTGGCAGACCCTCCGTATTCCCCAGCTTCGGTCGCAGGACAATAAGATGGTTGAATTCCCCTTGTCGCAGATGTTGGCTCCGGTCTTTGAAGATGCGGCTCCTCTTACGTGCCACACGAAACCGCGCCCTGCCCCCGATTCGCACGTCCGTCCTCTGTCAACCTACTTGGATGTGCGGGATGAGATTCTGGATGAACTGCAGAAGAGGTTCACTGCAAAGCCCATCTGGACTGGCGATGAACTGCGGTCATCTCTCAAACAGTACCAACCCGATGTAGTCACCTTTCTGCTGCAAGATGCCGTTCGGTCATCAACTGGATTCCTGGATCCCCAAGGACGTATCTCCATTCTCCAATCGCGTGGGTCTTTCTATGCATTGGTTCCCAAGGCGGGTACGGGTCAAGAAACGCTGGTACGCCGTCTCGTGGATGTCTCAAATACCAATAAGCAGGAACTAGAGGATCTACCGGAAGAAGCGGCTCCCGTAGTACCCTCGGATGATACGCCAGATATTGAAGCACTTGCGAATGCCTACCCTTGGAAGGCAGATGCGGCCGGGAGGTTTACGGCGGAAGTCAAGCAGGATTACATTGTGGATGCTGTCCTGACCCCCGAGCAACGCAAGAAGCTCATGATGGGTCCATCCAATCGCTGGACGGCTCCGATTGAGGCACGTATTGATGCGACCCGTGTCTTGCGTATCCTGGGTCCCCGCGAGTTCATGGTCGGTACCGCCATTCTGGATACACCCATAGGAGAGGTCGCGGATGCATACGAGAATTGGTTGAATGAGCGGAAGGCACGGTTCGTAGCAGATATCAACGCCATGTCCGCAACCTATGTCATTGGCGATGGGCTGAAGATTTGGACATTCACGATGGAAGAAGGTGTACCGACACGCAAGAACAAGGAGAAGTCAATTGCTCCGACAGCAGCCGATTCAATCAAGAAGGAACTGATCGGAGAACTGGCTACCTGGCTCAATCCACCAGGGTTCCCTGCGACCATAAAGAGCAAGGACGATCGGGCGCCGCACTTGTACATGATGATACGGGCTGCAGGTCCTGAAAAGATCAGGTGGTGGACTCCGGAAGAGTGGGAGGTCCTTGAGTCCCAACGAATTGCTGTTCGGTTGATGCTCCGCGAAAAATAGACACGGGTCTCCGTAAGGAAGAGATACCAATGGATCCTCTCTTCGAACGTCGCAACCTTACGCGAAGTGTTCGGATTCCCGCTTCGCAGATGCAGAAGAATGTTCGTCCCGCACTTCTCGCTCAGTTACGAAGCAAGTATGAAGGTGTATGTATTCCTGAGGGGTATTGTCAGCCTGAGACAATCATGGTCGTTGAACAGTCGTTGGGTCGTACCGATCTAGTGCATTCAGGCGTTGAGTATCACGTCGTCTTCCAAGCAGATATCTGTATGCCCCATGCCGGACAGATGTGGCGTGGTACGGTCAAGCTCCGTAGCAAGATTGGTGTGCATGTCGAGACGGGACCTGTTCAGGTTCTGTTGCCTCGCGACATTCACATGGGTGATGAAACCTTCGAGTCCATCAAGGAGAATCAGCAGATTGAGTTTGAGGTTATCGGGTCCCGCTTCCAACAGGGGGATACGACGATTGCTGTCTTGGGCAAGCTTAAGACCGTCATTGCGCCAGAGCCCTTCCAACCAAAGACGGAAGAGAGTAGTGAGCCGATGATGGCTGCTCCAGTGACTCCCTCGAATGCTGGAGAGCAGAAGGTGGTCACAGTTGTACCTACAGCTGGCCCTACGGCGGTACCGCGGAAACGTAAGCTGAATACTAATGCCAAGAATGAGTAAATGCGCCGATCTGATTTGGAGCGCTTAAAAGAACACGTTGATGGTCTAGACCCCGCAGAACAACACCAGGTCTTCAACATCGTCCAAAAATACACGAAAGAATTCACCACTACAACCACCGGTGTTTTGGTCCCTGCATCAGGTCTCTCAGAAGAGTGCCTGCAGGAGATGAAAACCTATGTTGCTTTTTGTCAGGATCAGAAGAGGCGGATGGACGCCGATCAGGTTACTCGGAAGAAATATGAGAGATTGGCGACAACGAAGTAGCTCGCCATTCTTCCAGGTCAACCTCTGCCTTCCTATAGTGTTCATTGAACTCCTCCTGATTGAAGTACTCGCCCGGTTCCAGTGTCACATCAGCATACGCATTGATGACACTGACACTCGCCATCACAACAACGGGTCCCCCGATAGAGGACTCCTTTGCAATTCGCACAGCATTGTTGATTCGGGTTCGGAACTCTTCGCGCGACTCGTCGCCGGGGTCAGCGCCCCACATACAGTCTTCATCCCGACCATCAAAGTCTATCTCAGGATAGTCTATCTTCAGACTGGAGATGGGTTCGCGCACACGCCCACGCCCACAAGGCAGAAGCACATCGGTTACCAGCGGCTCCACACGTGTGGGGATATTCTGGTAGATTGCAACAGCAGCTCCGATGCAGTCACGGCGGGTTGATGACAGTATGGCATCAAAGCGCAAGTTCTTGCTCTCAAAGGTCTCAATCGTCTTGTACATCTTAACGCCAGGCGACACAAAGTAGATAGACATTTGCTACAGATACCCTACTGAGACCTACATCCATTTTCGCTGTAAAATGGACGGTTCTTTCTTGAGTCTATATAAGGGTACTATGGATTCCGAGCAGAGGAATATGTTGCGGTCTTTATTAGAGACTGCCCGTGCAGACCCTAACGCAGAGCTTGAAGTCAAGATTCTCCCTGGAATGATTCAGACGCCCGATATGTCGGAGCGCATCGCCACCGCTATTCGCCAGAGGTCTGCTGGTGAATCAAAGGACCAACACATCTTTCGCCAAATGTACCCCGATGGACGTCGCGTCGTCATCGAGGGTCCTGAGAACATCTTCAAGACGTGTTCGTCCGGCTCCTTCCGTGGAGTCCCGCTGTACGTTGAGAAGAAGCGCAAGTACTTTGAGGCTGGTGGGTCTGGTACGGATACTCTGGACATCCCCGATATGGGTGTGCGATTCACCCTTCGCCACGAGGAGAAGCTGAAGCGGGACTTTCAGGGCGTCCCTGGAGACCCCGCCTCCTACCCTCGCATCATCCACCGCAAGTCCTGGATGTCTGGTGACGGGTACTACCAATTTGACCTATCACAGGTGAAGTCGCGCGACCCCAAGCAGCGATCCCAGACCATCTCGCAGATCCTGAAGAATCCTGTGAGTTATGAGCTGGAGATTGAGCTGCTGCAAAAGTCTGCCAGTGTAGACGACCTCGAGGAGTCTCTCACCGGGCACATCCGCGCGATGGTGTCTGCATACCAGGGGTCGCCCTTCATTCTGACGCAGACCGATACCAAACGCTACCTGGAAGAGTGGCGGCTCTCCCGGGTAGACTTCATAAATCCCATTACGATGGAACGGCGCCACCTGCGGGCCGAGCGTCCCGGCAATATCCTGAAGGACTACACGGTGACCAACAAGGCCGATGGGGAACGTTCCATGATCTGGGTGACTCGCGACAAGCGCGTGGTCCGCATCAACAACCGCCAGCAGGTTGTGTGGACGGGTATCGTGGCGATTGACGATTCCTTCCTGGGGACGGTACTGGACGGAGAGTTCATCACGGAACACAATCTGTTCTGCATCTTTGATGTCTATCGGTACAAGGGTCAGGATACGCGTGGTCTCCCTCTGATGACGCGCGAGGACGAGATTGTGCGCAACCCCAAGTCATGCCGCCTGGGGTATGCGCGGATGTTCGTGGATGACATGCGCAAGAGCTTCGTCTCAACGGGTAGCGGAAGCCCTCGCATTGAAACCAAGCTGTTCCTAGCAGGAGATGGTCCCTCTATGGAGGAGTCTATCAAGACGCTCCTGTCCACCAAGTTTGAGTACGCAACCGATGGGCTCATCTTCACGCCGCGCAGTTCTGCAGTGGCTCCTCTGGCCGAGCGCCGTGGAAACACGTGGAACCGCGTGTACAAGTGGAAGCCTGCTGACCAGAATTCCATTGACTTCCTCGTTCGCGTGGAGGGGGAGCCGTCCTATGACCCTGTACTGAAACAGCCTGCTCGGAAGGGCAAGTTGTTTGTCTCTCGCAGTCCCGGTTCGGATATCGTGTACCCGTGTCAGCAGATGACGGGTGAGTACGTCCCTCCGCAGATGCCAGCTGACCTTGCGATTCTCGCACAGGTTCGTGACCGGATTCCCTCTGTCTTCCAACCAAGTGTCCCCAAGGATGCTGATGCATATGTTATCTATGTTCCAGTGGGTCCCAAGGGACAGATGGTGGACCGCGAGGGGAACAGGGTCGACGACAATACCATCATTGAGTGCAGCTTTGATACGGATACGCGGCGCTGGAGTATCATGCGGACTCGTCACGACAAGACCTACAAGTACCGTGTGCTGAAGGAGGCACAGTTCGGGAATGACGTAGCTACGGCTGACAATATCTGGACATCCATTCACGTGCCTGTGACCCAAGATATGCTGGAACACCTGACCTCCTCACCGCCCGATGATACCTACGAGGACGAGCTGTACTACCGCGACGATGTTGATTCTCGCGACCGGATCCTGCGGGATGTCTACAGCTTCCACAACCGCATCAAGGAGGCACTCTACAAGGAGAACGTGCATCCTGGAAACTCCCTGCTGGAACTCGCGGTGGGGCGTGCGGGGGATCTCCGCAAGTGGATGGCGACCCGTCCATCACTCGTAGTGGGCATTGATTTGGCCGAGGCGACCATGCTAACATCTCCTCGCCAAGGAGCCTGCGTGCGTGTCCTGAAGGAGCGTGTGCGGAACCCCGTGCCCCCTGTTCTGTTCATTCCGGCAGACATGACCCAACCTCTGGATTCTCAGGAACATCCCTACCTGAAACTCCTGCGTGGAGAGGAGCCGGCTACCACGCCCTACCTCATGACCTTTGAGGGAGTCAAGCAGTTTGATGTCGTGAGCTGTCAGTTCGCGATTCATTATGCGTGTGCGACTGAGGAGACCTTCAAATCCTTCATCCAGAATTGCAAGGGCGATACGCTCTTCGGAACATGCATGGACGGGAAGGCTGTGTACTCCCTGCTGGTCAACAAGCCGGGACACATCTTCCGCTCGGGTGGGAAGGTGTATGCAGAGATCACCAAGGACTACACGGATGGCGAGGGATGGCGCGATGAGTTCGGAATGAAGATCAATGTCCTTCTGGAATCCTTTGAGCGTCCCTTCGTGGAGTATCTGGTTCCGTTCGACAAGATCACGGAGATGTTGGGGACTGCCGGGTTCCAGCTGGTTCACACTGAGATGTTCTCGGAGCTGTATCACCAGCAGACTGACATTCGTCTGCCGCAGACGGAGCAGGAGTTCTCGTTCCTCAATCGGTCCTTCGTGTTCCGTCGGTCAGGGGAGACGACTGAGGAGGTTACGATCCCTGCATTGCCCGAGGAGGCTGCTCCCGAGGCCCCTGTGGAGGCTGCGGAGGCTGCAGAGGTTCCTGCGGAGGCGGCTCCTCCCAAGCGCAAGAAGAAGCTGCTCCCCGAGGGAACTGTCCTACCGGTGTTGTTCTCGGTGGGAGACGATGAGAGCAAGGGTCCTTCGCGAGTGTTTAGCACCGAGTACATCATCCCGACCACAATCGGCGGCATCGAGTATCCTACGATAGATCACTATATGATGGTGCAGAAGGCACGGATGTTTGGGGACGAGAAGGCTGTTCAGAAGGTGATGAAAGCAAAGACTGCCAAGAACGCGAAGGGCGTTGAGAAGGGAATCCAGAACGTGAAGGAAGAAGAATGGGACGCCAAGAAGGACGAATTCATGGCCACAGCCCTCCGTGCAAAGTTCACACAGCATCCAGAGTTGCGGAAGCAGCTACTGGAAACGGGTGATTTGGTGTTGGGGTACGCGAATGCACGAGACAAGTACTGGAGCATCGGGACATCCGAGGATACGGACAAAGCAAAGAAGCCCGAGAAGTGGCCCGGACAGAACAAGCTCGGGAAACTGCTGATGGAGCTCCGAACTACGTTGCGGGACGAATAAATGCTCCGTTGTAGGACAAGCAGATGCCAACTATTTTTCATACCACTGCAGAAGCCAGGCAGAATGAACTGAGAAACATCAGAGGACGGACTCCAACTCGTGATATTATACGAGCTCTAGAGGAGCGCCGCAGTCCATCTCCGGGTGATTTTGGTCAAACTGTAGTAGAGGGTGTAGGAATGGCTGGTAAATCCAGGAGGAAGCATAAGAAACGTAAGAATCGTCGGAAAATTACTAGACGCCGTTAGCAATGCAGCACATTGCCAGAAATGCGGCTTCGGCTCTTTTGACCTATGGGCTGCATTATACAGCCTTAAAAGCCTACAACTATTTTTGCCTCCCTCAAGGGATGTTAGGCTTCATTCAAGGGATGGTCCTCGTTGGGAGTCCCATATGCCAGTCGGCTCAAACTATCGTAACATCATCGCAAGTTAGCTATACAGCCTTGCTCACAACCGGTATTGCACGTATGATAATCGACGTTGCTATTCCTGGAATTGTCGGTAGTACGCCTCATAAGACATCGTAGGAGCCGGTGCAGGGGAATTTGAGTCAACGACAGGCTTCACATAACGACTAAACAACTGTTGCCCAACGGCAACCGATGCTTGTTCGCTAGTCATCTCACCCGTCTCAATCTTCCGCTTGAACTGCAGCATCTTGAAGAAGGTCTCATCCAGCCTATCCTCGGAATGCATCTCCCATAAACTCGGAAACTCCTTAAACAAGACCGAGTTCTCCTTCTCCAGTTTTGCGTTGTACTCTTCCTTCTTGTTCTTCAAGTGTTTCCACCGACGCTTGCTCTGATCCATCTCGCGAACCATCGCCTGAATTTGGGTGGCTGTATACTCCATTGTCTTAATTTGGCTGCATACATTAAGATGGAAAACGCAACGATAACGCAGAGTGGGCGTATATTAGTAGAAACACCTGAACAACCCGGAGCAGCGAAGCCTCCCCCGGATAATATCGGCGGTGACCCAATTGCGGCTGCCGCTGCAAAGACAGCTGGAAATGTAGCCGAGGCTGCAATGGCGAAGGCTGCGATGGGAAACTCTGGGGGAGTCAAGCAGTCGGGTGGTGGAGAGGAGGAAGTTATTGTCCCCGGGGGGACGATGCCATCTGGGGGGAATGGGCCGACGTTTGCGGGAAACTATGCGGGTGCAGTTGAGATACTGCATAAATTGACGAATGATGGTGCTCAAGACGGACTCGCAACAGCACCGGCCATGAAGGTGGCACCGACAATGTCAGGTGGCGGTGAGTCTCCTGCCCTATTGGGAGGTGAGATTGAACAGTTCGCGGGTGCAATCGGTAGGCACTGGAAGACGCCGATGAAACGGTACCATCCGTTGGAACTTGCAAAGGGGGTCAAGCATGAATTGGAGCACACAGATGATCATCGGATTGCCCTGGAGATTGCAAAGGACCACTTGGCAGAGCTGCCAGACTACTACACGCGTCTAGAGGCGATGGTGAAACGCGCCGAGTCCAGTATCAAAAAGAAGCGCGGTAAGACTAAGAAGCATGGACGCGGTAACAAGCGGACTCATCGCAGGAGCTAGTGCGAGTGTTTTGTTGATTTTTGGTGGGGCAGTTGCGTATGCCTCTGATTTATGGCGTGGGTTTATGGGCCCTGAAGCGATCTTTGCATGGTTTGTAGTATTAACAGCCCTCACAGTGGGGCAACTAGGCGTAACGGGGATTGTTCTGCAGAAACTGGCTGGACCACCTGTGAAGCCGGCAGGATCCCTTCCAGCAAAGGCTGGAGGAGCTTCATGAGAGATGCAGCTTCGTCATGTGCAGTCATCCCGGTTAGAATGACATTACCTGTTCGGAACACCTTGGCGATCCAACGTTGTCCTTCAAAGTAGATCTTGACGGCGGGGTACACGCCAGGCTCGTAAGCAACCTTGGTACCTGCCGCCCTCAAATCGGTATACATCTTCTCCCTCGCAATCGCAGTGTTTCCCACTATGCGCGTCTTGTAGTTCATAAGGACTATGCGACGCTCCATCTCGCCTTCCGTCGCCTCCATTCCAGTTGGACAGTGTTGACGAATCATATCCAAGAGGACCTTCACAACATCGCCATCGTACGAATCGTGAAGAACGCCCGTTATGTGGAAGACGCCGTTCTGAAAGAGCTTGACAGTAATCTCCTTCTCCCGTTGGTGACCATCTCCTTTGGATAGCAGAACCATAGTTAGTGAATTATGACCGAATCCAGTGTTACGCTTCGGTTCCCCCGTCTTTGCCCGCCGCTTGATCTTGTCCCTTGCGCTTTCGCCTCTTCGGAGCACTCCCTGCTTTTCCACCTTCAGGAGGGGATGCTGAATCGGTAGGTTGTGCAGCAGGATCTCGGTGTTCATCTTGTAGGGGGTTCGGACCAGTACGACCATCGTTGTTAAGGTTGGGGTGTCCATCTTGTTGGTCTTTTGACACATTGACGTACTCTAATTCGTTTTTCCAGGCCAGCGATACGGCGCATGGCCACCGCGTCACCATACAGACAGGGAACGCACGTATCAACGGCCGAAGGCGGATCTCTTCTGTGAGAGATAGCATCCATCCATCGAGGTACCCAATGTAGACTCCAATCTTCTTGTGATGCTGCAGAACAGTCTCTGCTTGGGACACCAATTCGGCCGGTGTTGAATCCGACCAGTCCATAATTTGCAGAGATGGATGTTGACGTGCAAAATGAAGCTTTGCTTCTACAATGTTCGTGTAGAGCCAAAGCATCTGTTATCCTTACACGGCAATTACCTTAAAATAGAGGATCAAGGAGTAGGGTGAGCACAGCAGCCCAAACACGTTGAGTCGTACGTCTTCGTCTGGGCCGCCAGTGGGCAGTTCGCCAGATGCTGGTATCCCAATCCCTTCAGCACAGCCGGGCTCTTGTAGTTGGAGGGAGGCTCGGCGACCGTCGTGCACACCATGGATATCTGAGGAGCCTTGGTATTCGCGGCCCGGGCAGTTCGGTACTCAACACCCCCCACAAAGTCAGTGTAGGTAGACGCGTCTGCCACACCCTGACCCAATGGACGCCGATCCATCCGCACGGTCGCCTGGCGCTTCACGGTCTCCGTATGATGACCGGCATCCCGATGGGGACGTGTATCCAAGTACTTTCGCGTATTCTGTTGATGTCTTCCAAACCATTCACTGCAAGATGACATTTACTAGCAGGGTAGAGAAAAGCTTGAGTATTAAGATTCCTACGCCTTACGAAGAAGCTCAACATGACCTAGAAAGAGAGCACGACAGCATGGACGTTTCAGTCCTACCTCGTCAAGGGCTTTGCCGGCGGCTGTCTTCACGGTTGTGGAGGTTAGGTACTCTAGTTCCTTGGAATCCCCTCCGTGTTCTTTTACCTTTTGGACGTAGCGCTCCCATTTCCCCGCAATGATAAGGTTGCACGTGTAACAGCGAATTGGGATCAACATATTTACTATGACTCCCTGGATTTCTATGGTTCCATTTTCTGCGGGTGAAGTAAATGAGGAAGATTCCGATCGTCTTTATAGCAGGCTTCGTCGCAATAGGTATCCTGGCGGCTATCCACTTCTCCGGTATCCTAACCCAAAACGTGGTCTTTGCCCAGCAGACAGAGGACGATTTGCTGTCCCGCAAGGCGTTTGATTCCATTGATTTGGAGCAGGCAACCGACGGCGCCAAATTTGATGCGCCACGGATGCTGAATCCCCCTGAGGTCATCCCTCCTCTTCTGAGGTACCCCCCTTCGCCGGCTACGCTAGCCAGTATGTGCGGCGTGTAATTACCAGATCTTCTGCATCTCCTGCGTGGACCAGAACTCTGACTTGCCGTCCGGAAGGAGGCGATTGAACAAGAAGGGAAGGCGCTGCTCCACGATCTCGCGTTCCGCCACCTTCATGATGAAGAGGGGGTCAGACGGCAGAATCCCTTCCAAACTAACCAGAGGTCGCGCACCATCTGCTAGCTGCTGCGCACGCGTAGCCATCAGAGCGGTGTACTCGTATTTGGAGAAGTACATCAGTGTCTTGCGGTCTTCCGTCTTGACATCGGCACGAATGACAGGGCGAACCTCAGGGTGCTTGAGCAAACTAGATGTGCGGAGAGTATCCATTACTGCAGTGTCCCACAAAAAAAGCAGTCCATTTTACAAATGGGTCCCGATCCGAAAGACCCAGACTACATCCAAGCTAAGATTGCAGATAGCAAGGTTACCTTGCGTGGGACGGACACGATCCAGCTGTGCGATGCCATTGATATCTTGGAGGGAATCCAGAAGGTCAATGGTCGCATTCCCGATGTGACCGACGCAATCGCTATGCTTCGCGCCAGACTAAAGGAGCTCAAGGCTACAGGTTGTGGAGTCCGTGAATTTAGGGACGGAGGAGGAAAACTGTCTGCCAAGTTCTGCCGATGCATCAAGAAGGTTCGCAAGACAGTCCGGGTACGCAAGGGAAGTACGCGTGAACAGGCAGCCATCGGAATCTGTGTCAAGAGCGTTCTACATTCTCGGGGGAAGACGGTCAAGAAGTTCTCATGTGGAAAAAAGGCTAGGCTGGTTACGCAGAAGAAGGGCGGATGTCCGTGCATGTGGAAGTGATTACGACCGTTCAATGCGGGCGAACTGCATCGTATCGCCCACCGACGCCTTCTCGCGGGACTCTACAATGTACGCGAAACATGCATCAGCCGTCTTGGGATTGCCTGTAGCAAAGAAGTCTGTTAACGCAGTCTGCAGCTCGCGCTTGGACAGGCCCCACGGCTTCTTCCACTCGCCAGGGCGCTGGATGCGGATGTAGGAATCATCGGATAACGCCATCTTTCCAATGCCAGAGTATTCAGGACGCTCAAAGATGCCACGCATGGCACCTTCGAGTTCCCCGCGGGAGTCCCGCAGATCAGTCAGGTTTTTGTTGATTTTCTTAATGCTGGCATCCAGCTCACGGTACTTGCGAATCAATACGAGCAGATCGTCCTTTGCTTCTTGTGCCATCTTGTATGGTGGAATCTCCTCTGAATATAGGATATCCATTTTAGACAAGGATGTCGTTTGAGCCAGAAGAGATTGAACGGCTTCGTCAAGTGTATAACAAGGAGAAGGGTGGTTCGGATATACCGCCTGGACAACCAGAGCGTGTATGGCAAGAGTTGCAGACGAGGTTCCACGAGGAGTGTCGCACAGGTCAGGCTGTGTGCATTCTGACCAATATAATGAGCAAACCAAAGGCGCCCGACTCGTGGAGTGTCAATCGGTACGAGTGGTTATCATCGGAAGACATCGAGCATGTGGAGAAGCAGTATGAGCGCATCTTTGAGGGGTACAAGTTCCTCGGTACAGTCCCTATTGACTTTGATCTGAAAGACGAGGTCGGGAAGTGTATTATGTCCACCATCTGTTCGGCAAAGCTGAAGTCATTGTACGACGCAGGACACCAACGCATCGGGATCGTGTTCAATACGGATCCCCACGATGGACCGGGGGAACACTGGATCGCATTGTTTGCTGACTTGCGTCCCGAACTGGAATGTGCACGTGTCACATACTTTGATTCGTATGCACATAAACCCGAGAAGGAGATCCAGGTTCTTATGCGTCGCTGGAAGGAACAGTGGGATGCGACAGGGATTCATCAGCAGCCGATGATCCTGACGTACAACAAGACACGCCACCAGTACAAGAATACAGAGTGTGGAATGTACTGCCTGTATTTCCACTACTGCTGCCTGACAGAGACCCCTATGGAAACCCGCGAGGAAGACGACAAGGTGAATCTGAAGCGCGACCTGTTTTTCCGAATGAAATGAAAGCTACCATACTCCATAATGGAGTCTACCTCACGAGGAACCGTCGGTGGCTTTTCGGCTTGGATTGTGTACCTCTTTGGAGGGGCAATGGTCTTGACACTTGCGTACGTGATCTATACCATGCTTCGTCCTGCTCCGCAAGCCGCGTTGGATAAGGCTATCGGACGATTTTCAGCCTATCGCGATGTGATTAAACCTGCACCTCTCGGATGCCCTACGCCTGGGGATATGCGGATCTGCGACTACTATGTGGCTGCGTCGGGATACTCCGTGTTCCCAGCGAATACCATCTCAGACTATGTGTCCGATGATATCCTGCCGCTGGTGATCAAGTCGGGATGCCGTATGATTGAGCTTAACGTCTATTCGGACGAACAAGATCAACCGATTGTAGGCCTCAAGAACGATAAGCTTGGCTTTGACTACGCATATAATAGCGTTCCCCTGCAGGCATGTTGTGTAGCGATCGGGAATACAGCGTTCAACCCATCGGAGACGCCGCTGTCAACAGATCCCTTCATATTGTCACTGTGTTTCCACACAGAGAAGACGGTGACACTGGATGCAACTGCAGAGATCCTGAAGACCACCTTGAGACAGTACATGTTGTCCCCCGAGTATTCCTTCCAACGACGCAACATGGCTGCTGAACCGATCTGCTCTATCAAGGGCAAGTTGCTCTTGGTATCCGGTGGGAATCTGACAGGTACCAAATTGGAGGAGATGGTCAATCTGTCATGGAACAGCTCTAATCTGCGTCGGTTAACGTACATGCAGGCGTCTCAACCATATGATCACGAAGAGCTCATCAACTACAATCGGCAGAAGATTACCATGGTAGTCACAGACGCCACATCGTCTCTGAAGAACTCCAATCCGGAGATTCTGTTTGCATATGGGTGTCAATGGAACCTGATGTCCTACGGATCAGTCGATAAGATGATGGAGTTGTACATCGCTCACTTTCAGGAACGCAGTTTCGTCGAGAAGCCGGAGGAGTTGCGCTACAAGAAGGTGTCGTATAACAAGCCTGCCCCACCGGACCCAGCGTTGTCCTTCCAGCCTAAGAACTTGAAGACGCCGGTCTTTGATGTGACCCTATAATTTTCGGGGGTTCCTACAATGAAGTTTGACCCAGATCTAGTCCCAATGATCTTCGTGGTAGTCCTGCTGATCGCTGCGATTACGGTGTTCTTTATATACAACCCAGTACATGAGACCTTTGTTCGGAATATAAGCAGTGACAACGGTCGTACTCAAATGTACGGTCCTGCACCTATTTCTACAGTTGAGCCTACTCAAATGTACGGTCCTGCACCTATTTCTACAGCTGGTCCTGTCCAACCGGTCCCAGTCCCAATGGACGCGCAAATGGCCCCGCGAATGCGTGCGACCCAGCCGGTCCCAGTCCCAATGCCTGCCGTTGGACCAGCCACAATGGACGTACCTCCGCGATCGTTTGATTCTCCGGCGTCTATGCACGATGCACCTGTAGTCGGAGATACACCCGCCGATGCAGTTGCGGATGTAGCAACAATTGTAGCATCACAGTCTAGCCGTCCCGATCCGAATGGACCCATTGTTCAACCCGAGCAGGTTCCGATGATAGAGGCGATGTTTGCAGGGTTGATGGCGTCTCCCCCGGCTAGCGCGGCTGTAACACAGGTCGTTGAAAACAATACCTTTATCAAGGACACCATCTTCCCCGAGTTGAAGATATTGGAGGATCGTGGGTGTTTCAAGATAGACGATCGCAGTTTGATCATAAACACAAGCAACCCACCGCCCATGGGATGCCGGGTTGCAGATCTAGAGCGGATTGCAGCGAAATATCCAAATGCACCCAATATGATCCAAGACGTTATTATGACGCAACAGGAGTCTGCTCCTATCCCCGGGGAGCGTAAGAATCCCGTACCGGCGGCATACGCCGCTGTGAAGGCCTATACGAAATGGAAGGCCACGAAGGGTGGACCACCTGATTCGGTTAAGCCTGCAACCGTAATCGGGTCTCCAACTCCCTTCTCCGGGACACCTGCACCGTTCTCATCGGATTCATCTGGTGCACAGGCAACCGTTGTCATACCCGACAATACGCCCCCAGGAACATACCTGTTGAAGGCTGTAACGTAATTAGTTTCTGAATTCTAGGTAATGAAAGGGCGCAATATCGTCCTTGTAGCTATTGTCGTGGTAGCAATCCTATCCTTCTTGTACGTCGTTCGGCGTTCAAGAGAGACATTTGACCCCAAAACTGCAGTGATGACCGGTCCTCGTCTTATAAAGGATCAAGTCATTCTGCGTACCATCAAGACGCCCAATGGGTACATCTTTGCGGCCCAAGATGGACAATATGTTCGCATCTCGGTTACGACCCCCGAAGGGAACGTAATAACGAATCGGTATTACTACGGAACCATTGAGTCGCTTGATTCCAGAATAGGCCCAGAGCCATACGGTGGAATTGATGGACTCATGATAGCACTCAATACGGACTACGGTGTAAGTTCGCCGAGTAAGGAGTCTGCGTTACCTTTACCGGATCTACTCGCATTGCCGTCTGAAACAACCAGCCCTCCCGTTATACGCCCAAAGCCAACCAAGGAGGAGATAGAGAGTAAGAAGATCGTATTGACTCACAACTGTGTAGACTGCTTGTATGACGAAGATGGGAAGATGCGGTGCAACTGCAAGTTTAAGCAGCGCAAGACTGCAAGTGCCGGACCTACAGATAACACAAGTGTTTTGTTTCTAGACTCCAAGTAATGAAGATTTCAAAGAAGATGATGTACGGTGGAATCGCCATCGCTGTCGTGTTGGTGGCTATTGGAGTCTACGTCTGGTATACCTCGTCGTGTAAAGAGGGGTTTACAAACATCAATATCGGGGATGTAATTGGAAAGGCGCAAGGCTTGAGCGGAGACCCTGATATGGTGGAATTAAAGCAGGCAAATCCTGGACCAAGGGGTGCCTATTTCGATGATCTTCGGTACCACTTTCCTTGGTTTGTGATTGGGTCGAACGAACCACCTGGTAAGATCAAGTTGAGCCGAGTGAAGGCATACCTTGAAGGACAGGTTGACCTGTTCCCTATCTTTACGATTGCAAACTCGAAGGTGTTTATGGATAACCCCGTGTACCTCTTGAATTGCCCATTTGGGGGTATTGGCAACACCATCAAGGCTAACCCGATTATATGGGCTAATTGGGCGAGAAATGATTTAGCCTCCATAAACAACGTTAAACTTACAGTATACGTAACTGCAGCCATAGCGGTACATAACCATGCTTCACTGTTAACGAAGGGTGTGTATGACCGCAAGGATTGGGAGCCACAGAACACTGCGGACCCAGGATGGCAAGCAAATATTCCAAAGTACACCCAGCAGGAGAAGGACCTCATGCTCAAACTTGCTCCTAAGATTCTTGATATTGATGACGATACGGATCCCAAGGTTGCGTTTACGTTGGCTCTGACAGATGCAAAGACCAAGAACTGCGCAACGGGAAGTTATCAGGGACAAACACCTTCCTTTTCATACGTTGGAGGTGGATCGTGTGCGAACGTTGATAAACTGATGGCACTTCGGAACAAGCTAAAGCCGGAGGAATACCAGGCAATCATTGTGCAAGTGTTCTCGCTTGGTCCTCCCCCACCGCCCCCGCCGGCACCTGTTGCACCTACGATCCCTGTGCCGACCCCTGCCGCTGCTCCCGTAGCGCCGCCACCTGTCGACGATAAATCGGGAGGCCCGGTTCCTGTTGCGTCCAGTTCGGGAGCGTATGCTGCATCTTGCACACGTTGTACCCTCCTGAACAATCAATTGTCTTGTTCATGCGACGTGACCGCTCGGTAAAATTCTCCCGCGTTCTTTCAAACCATGGCTCTCACTAAGTCTCAGAAAGTGTTCAAGCGTGCAATCATGCTGCGTAAAAAGACGGGTATGTCCCTGAAGGCTGCGTTCAAGGCAGCCAAGAAGGGTGGTGCCGAGGGGGAGCCACCTTCTGCTAATGTGGCAGATGCGCTCAAGCAGGTGGCAAGCGAGATGCCGTCTGCTCCCTCCGGTCCAGGTGGATCCGAGGTGGACAAGGGTCTCGAGAAGAAGGAGGGCGGTCGTCGCCGCGGCACCAAGAGGGGCAAGGGCAAGGGCGGCCGCCTCACTCGCCGCCGCTACTAAAAGAACCACCATCGCGTTGGTGAATGCACAGCTCCATACTCAATGGTCTGTTGTGTGATATGTGATACACCATACGCTGCTATAGCGACACGTCGTGCCGTATCGAAATCGGTATAGATTCCGCGTAGACGAGTTCCGGCCCACACGAGATACATACTTGTACATCGTGTTGAACTGGAAAATCCTTTTTGTTGTCCTCAAATAAACATGGCCGGAGGTCTTCTTCAACTCGTCGCCTATGGTGCTCAGGATGTCTACATTTCGGGGAATCCCCACATCACCTTTTGGAAGATCCTCTACAAGCGGCATACCAATTTCGCGATGGAGGCGTTCCGCGTGAACTTCACGGGTGCCCCTGCGTTCGGACAGCGCGTGGTGGCGGTTGTGAACCGCAATGCTGATCTGATCGGCAAGACGTATCTGGAGGTGGTTCTGCCTGCGACGGATACTGCAGGTAACACGATTAACCCCATAACCTTCTGGAATGACCAGCAGAGCCGGTTCGGATACCTGCTCATCAAGCAGATTGAGGTGGAGATCGGCGGTCAGGTGATTGATCGTCATTATGGCGAGTGGTTGTACCTGTGGGAGTGCCTGACGTCCTGCGCCAACGAGAGTATCAAGCTGGACTGGATGGTGTCCGCCGAGTACTCAACGTCTACCGTGACGGACTGCCGTGGACGCCCTCGTGTCCTTTACATTCCCCTCCAGTTCTGGTTCTGCCGCAACCCGGGTCTTGCGCTGCCTCTGATTGCCCTGCAGTTTCACGAGGTGCACTTCAACTTGTTGTTCAACGATGTGACCCAATTGCTTCAGGTTCCTTCCAAGTTGAATATTTCGCTGTGCCCTACGTTGTTCGATGCATCGCTGTACATCGACTATGTGTACCTGGATACGGAGGAGCGCCGTCGGTTTGCCCAGCAGTCCCACGAGTACCTGATTGAGCAGCTGCAATACAACGAGGATCAGTCGTTGACCCACTCCAGTGCACGTGTGGACTTGACTCTGAACCACCCGGTGAAGGAGTTGGTCTGGGTGTTCCAGAATGCGGCACGCTTGGACTGTTCCGGTTCTCCTGCTAAGGGGACGTCTCCCTTCGTGTACGACGATGTGGTTCGTCGTGGACGTCTCCAGCTCAACGGTCAGGATCGGTTTGATGAGCGGTATGGCGACTACTTCTGGAAGGTGCAGCCCTACCAGCACCACACGGGTGGGTGGTTGAACTTGGGCGGTGGACGCAGCATTGGAGCAAAGCCCGCAGTTCAGCCTGATTTCGCGACGAACACCCCCACCTCAGATCCCTTGGGGCTGCAAACGGCTGCTAATTCCTTTGTGAAGGGTAGCGGTGGCGGCGGTTACTACAACCCCATCAACGTGTACTCCTTTGCACTGAAGCCGGAGGAGCACCAGCCTTCGGGAACCTGCAACTTCTCTCGCATTGATAACGCCACCTTCGTGTTTGATTGTGTGACGAGTGCAGCAGCTGCTCAACAGGAGAATGTGGGTCCTGGTTCCTACCCCGACAAGACACATCCCTTCCACTTCCGCATGTACGCCGTCAGCTACAACATCCTGCGCATCATGAGTGGCATGGGCGGGCTCGCATACAGCAACTAAATGTATTCAATAGACAATGGACTTCGTGCTCGAATGGCCACCGGCCTATAGGGGGTCAATAAAGAACTGGGTGAGGGATGCTCCGAACAAGACTATCCTGAACCTCCAATATAGATCAGAATTAACCGACGAAGACTTTGCACACCTGAAGGGCGTTGGTCTGAAGCATCTCGATATCACGTATTGTACAGCGATATCAGATGCTGCGTTCGCAAATTTTGAAGGACTTGACACGCTCCTGATGTCAAACTGCGACCAGTCCACCATTACGGATGCTGCATTCGTGCATCTCAAGGGAATCAAGAAACTCGTTATGACCCAATGTAATCAGCCAACCATAACAGACGCCGCCTTCGCGAACCTCGGGAGTCTTCTAGACCTTACTATGAATGATTGCAACCAAGAGGGTATTACGGATGCTGCATTCATAGAACTCGGGCGTCTCGAGAAGTTAAGCATGTGGCACTGTACCCAATCAAGGATAACAGACGCTGGCATTGCAATTATCAAGACAATCAAACATCTTGACATTAGCTGGTGTACCCAGCTCACGAATGCTGCGATTGACAATCTCCCAGCAATCACACATCTAACCATGACAGAGTGCACCAATCCCGGTATGACACATGCAGCGTTTGGTACAATAGGTCCGCGCATCAAGAAGCTCGATATCTCAGGTTGTTATCAACTCGATATCCGTGAAACTCTTCGTCTTGTTAAGGGAGTTGAGTATCTGTCTGTGAGAGAGTGTACACAACCTAGCTTTAATGACAACTCGTTCGTCGAGTTGAAACGTCTGATTAAACTTGACATGACAGACTGTACGCAGGATGGGCTAACGCCAAACCTATTTAAAACATTACCGAGAATGACCTATCTTGTTATGAGACACTGTAGACAGGATTCCTTCGATGAGTCAACATTCCTGAATACACCCAGGATAGTTGACATCGATATCTTCGGCTGCAAACCAGCTCTTTACAAATCAATTGCGGAGTCCCCTCTACGGAGTCTCACAGGGCTAACAGTGGGCACACGTAAACAGCAAGATAAAGCTGAGATATGCGGATACCTTGAAACAATAGTCCAGAGGAGGGGCTCATCCCTAAAAATCCGGAATTTAGAACCCGACATGTGTAAAGGTGAAACTCCTCCTCCTCCTACCGATAGATATGTTCCAGCGAACGATGGCACTCCTAGGCTGGAGACTGAAGAGGAAGTCAAAGAATTGAGTGGAGTAACCTTTGCGATACCAAAGGCTCCAATACCCGAATACGAAATGCCTTCAACGATTAGGGACGCTATACATGGTGATATGCCTCTGGGCGAGTACATGATCAAGATGTCAGGAGACTGTATGATTTTCAAGATAGGCGAGACGTACGTGGGAGTACAGAAGTCCTATCTTCTGGATGAGATGCAAGAGGGTGCTTCAACGTTCTACGAATGCACCGGTCTTTTCACTGGAAATTTCGATTTTAACGATGTGTACAATGTCCCGTACTTTGGAATCCGAACAAGCCTGGGGTCCTTTTATGTCACATACGCCCAGATGGTCAATGTGCTGTCGTCTGCATGGTCGTTTTGGGAACTGACAAAGGCCGGAACTCTGAAGTTTACTGCTTCAAGGAGTGGTGTAATTGTAAGAGGTCCTCTCTCTAGCTCAGACACTTGTCAGGATGGATCATCGAAGATTGTGCATGATACGCAGGCATTCTCCTTCAAAACATCGTTTAAGGAGGGTACCGCTGATGGGATAAACGTAGGATATCAAGACGAGATGAAGACGCTGGAATACGACGAATCAATGACACTTGAAGACCTTGATGAAAAGGCAAGGGAGTTGTTCAGTCGTCCCGATACATCTGTACGGTATACTCTTCGGTTATCCGACAAGACCGTAGTCATAACTCTAAAGTACGGCGAGACGAAGAAGGAGATACCATACGACGAAGCAATGACTGTTGGGGCGATCCGAGATAAGGCAAAGGAGCTCTTCAGTATCCCCGATGTCAAGCTGGTGTACATGGGTCGCATCCTGGATGACGATGCAAAGACCGTCAAGTCTGCTAACATTCAGAAGGGGTTCACGATTCAAGTGCTGAAAGTCGGTGGAAAACGCAAGACGAAACGTAGGCGCGGAGGAAAAAAGACGTATCGTCGTAAAGTATAATGCGTGTATCCGTGTTTGTCTTCTGGTTATCAATCGTCGCAGCTATCGGCGGGTTCTCAGCCGATCTGCAAAACGACAACAAGCTATTCAATATCACTCGGGAACACTACTGGGCGTATGCGACGTACCTCATCGTTCTCTCTAGTACAATCCACTTCGTGCTTGGCATGTAGTTTACAGGATAGCAAACGATAGAAGGATGGAGGCAACTCCAAAGCGTCTATAGTTCAGTGGTAGAATGCTACCCTTCCAAGGTTGTGACGCGGGTTCGATTCCCGCTGGACGCACAGAACCTGTAGCTCAGTGGTAGAGCACCCGTCTTATCAACGGGCAGTCGAGAGTTCGATCCTCCCCAGGTTCATCTCGTGAGTACGGAACACCGTTTTCACGAAACCATCTATGTACGATAAATGGATATCGTTGGGTTTCTGCAGACCAATAAGCCGTTCATCTTTGCCAAGTTTGGAGACGGAGAGTACTTTGCATCTATGGGGGCTCCAGGTGGAAACTGTGATGGAACACGGTATACCCCTGAACTAGGAAAGGCTGTGCGTGAGGCGTTCCAAACGTTGAGCCCGCTTCCAAATGCCTACTTGGGCAAGTGGGTTGATACGCCATATGTAGCTCCGTACTTTGAGACCCTTTCAAGCAAGGTCCAGTGGGAGAACTACAATATCTTCATCTTCCGGACCCGGGACGAGTATTTCCAGAGATGTCTTCCCATGTACCGGGCCATGAAGGCTGTCCCTCGTCAGAAGATTTACGTCGGGAACTCAACGATGTTTGAAGGGATCCACGACTTCTTAGGTCCAATTGAGTTCCTGGATGTTCATCCGGTAAACTGGTTTGAACAGTTTGAGGCAACTGTCAAGAGGCTCCTTGAACTGGTGAAAACAGTAGACCCGCTTATCATTATGTCCGCAGGCATGGGTGCAAAACCATTGATTGCCAGAGTAGCAACAGCGCTCCCCAAGGCAACGATTCTCGACATCGGGTCTGCGTTGGATCTTGTGTGTGGCTGGAGGAGGTCAAGGGATTATCATCGGCTTACCAATGCAGAGATCGCTGAGATTCGTGCATCGCTCACCACTGCATCATGATATCCTCCATCCGGATCACTGTTTTCACGTGTAAAGAAGTCCGTGTACATATTCATCCTTTCGTGGACAGTCGGTTCCGCATAGTCTATCTAACCAGTACTCACCAAAGTTGTATACTGGGTACTTATGATGTAAAATATGATGGTTCCCTATCAACCAAGAGAACCGGTCATCGTGTCGCATCATAGCACGAATTCCAACTATCATGGCTGCTGGAACGAAAAGAGACCCGTTGTAGAATGCTAGAGGGACTATAATTCCGAGTGGCTCAACAGCTGATTCTAACGAGTGTCCACGGGAAACGTCTGAATACTTTAGTTCATTGTACGGGGTCATGTGATGTTCTTTGTGAAACCTGTACATGAATCGCGAGTGTAAGGCTACGTGTACGACATAGAACCATACGTCATAACAGACGATATGTGATAAAATTGCGAGTATCATTACACGTTGTATTTGTCTAGTGTTTAACTCACCACTGCATCATGATATCCTCCATCCTGCACTCCCCTGCGGGTTCCAGAGCAGCCAACCTCTCGTTGACCCGCCGGACATCATCGGATACTGTGTCCACGAAATCATCGCCTTCTGGCAACCTTGACTCATCAATCAACAAGTTGACCAGACCAGTTCCACACGGGGGCTTCTGACCAAACATGATATTGGCTGAGACACCACGCATGTCATCAAAGTCTGCATGCATCGCAGCATTGAACAGAATCTTGGACGTCTCCTCAAAGGACGACTTCGCCAAGACACCCGTCTCGTTCTTCGCCATTCCGAACCGATTCACCGGCACGATCCTACCGGATACCGTCATCGCGTCCACCAACAACGCCAGATGATGGTAATTCACCTTCTCGCGGGAGAACACCTCATTGAACTCCTCAAACATCGCCTGCCGTGCCGCCCGAATACCGAAGACTGCATTGACCTCGTGGATGTCGTTAGAGGTTGAGCGGGTCGGATCAATGCCCGGGAAGCTCATGAGTTTCATGAGATTGGACCCCTCTACATCCAGCACGAAGAACGGCTTGGACACATACGAACCTGTCTTCTCATCGTAGGTAGGCTCCTCCTTGATGGTACGCAGATATACGCGACCGATATCGGGGTTCCCAGAGACCACTGTGTTCAGAAGCGCCTCCTCGCACTGGCGCAGGAACTCCATGCTCAGCGTCGGGGGCTGATCAGCTGACCCCTCAAACTCCAGACGGGCAGCCATCTGCCCTGCATCCGTAATCATCGTGCACACCATATCCGTCCGAGCATTCAGCTTGGAGAGAACAGGGATAGGATTGTCCTCAATACGCGTCTGGATCTGCGTCATGTCCAAGAGGTTCCGCTCCACCAACTTGGCTGTATCCAGTTGCAGACGGATGACCCACGGGCTTCGGCACCGTCCCTCGGATGCCTGCGAGAACTGCTGGTACAAGTCGAGGGCTGCCTGGTCCTCAGCAAGGATGGTCTTGCCGGTGGTGGGATACGGGTCATAGTAGATACGAATGGAATGCGTGATGTCGCGCAGAGTGGTCTTCTGAATTTCCTTCAACTTCTTCTGGGCCTCCTTCTCAGAGTACTGGATTTCCGGTAGCAGATAGAGCGTGTTGCCGGGACGCTTGGGGTTCTTGGAGGCACCCATCAGTTCCTCCATACGAGGCACACCTGCAGTAGCGTTTGCGTTGGTCGTACCAGCCGAGTGGAAGGTGTTCAGAGTGAGCTGGGTGGTAGGCTCACCGATAGACTGGGCACCGACAGCACCCACCATCTCACCAGGGTGAACCAGCGCCTGGATATACTTGTACCGCACCTCACGCATCATCTCATCGAACAATGCCTTGGTCAGGCGGTGGACCAAGATGCTCTTCTTGGGAGCCAAGTTGTACCGCAGGAGAGCGTGGAACAGCAGATTCTTCGGGAACTCGGTCTGGAACTTGGCGATTTCTGCGATGATGTAGTCGGGTGTCAAATCAGTCTTGACTGAGTAGGGGTTGGAGTACTTGGTCAGGAGACGACCGAAGTGGACAGGCGCTTGAACCGTATCCTGTGACTTGCCCCGGAAGACGCACCGCAGGATCATCTCGCGATCCTTCAGGATCTCATCCACCAGATCAGGTGCTTCTTGGACTGCCTCCATCATGTAGGGGTTCACATCCAGAGGCGTATACGCAAACTCCGCATAGATCTGCTCCAGAGTGGATGAGACCAGAGGGTAGGGCTGCATCTCGACGCAGATAGGATCAATTCCGTCCTCACCGTACCGGGTCTGGATAACGGTTCCCTGGACGTTGCGCACGGTTCCGTCATACGCCACATGCAGATCCTCCATAGTCTTCATCAGTCGGCGCTGGATATAGCCGGAATCGGACGTCTTCACTGCAGTATCAATGAGACCCTCACGCCCAGCCTGCGCGTGGAAGAACGCCTCAGCGGGCATGAGACCGCGCACGAAGCAGTTCTGGACGAACCCACGGGATTCCATACCGTCATCAAACTTGGCGAAGTGGGGTAGGGTACGATCCTGCAGGGTATACTGGACTCGCCGCCCCTCAATCAGCTGCTGACCGAGGAGACCAGACATCTGCGAGATGTTCAGAGCACCTCCCTTGGAACCGGAATCGACCATCTGCACGATACGGTTGGATTTGGGGAGCACGTCCACGATACGCTTGGCGATCTCATTGGACATATTGTTCACAGAATCTGTCACCTGCTTCTCCAGCTCCTCGCCATCAGACCGACTGGACAGGTTCTGGAAGGTACCGGCATGTACCGACTCCAGAATGGACTGAATCTTGTTTCGTGCCTTGGCGATAGCCTCGTCCACGAACTGGTTGGTCGCCGTATCGGCAATCAGATCCCCCGTACCGACCGAGAAGCCTGAGTACAGGTTGAACTTGGTGATGACACTCTGCATGTTATTGATGAATTCCCCCGCTGCAACGTGACCCATATCATTGTAGATCGCGTGGATCGTAGCAGACGTCGCACTCTTGCGGAGAATACCCGATGTGATCTTACCGTTCACGATCGTCACACCACCTGCCTTGAGGTTCATGACGGGGAAGGCACAACTGACCAACTCCAGACCTGTCATCTCACCGGACGGCACTTCCTTCTTGATGCCAGCCAAGATGTTCTGGGCGATATGCTTGGGAATCTTGGGTGCCCACTGGGAGATTCGGTAGGCTCCAGTCATCGTATCCTGGAAGAGCTGGATGATAGGAGAGGATGTACGGGGGCTGATGATCTGGCGCAACACAGATGTCAGAAGCCGAAGCTCCATCGCAGCAGACACGCTCTGCGGGACGTGCATGTTCATCTCATCACCGTCAAAGTCGGCATTGTACGGGCGAGTAGCCGAAACGTTGAGGCGGAAGGTGGAGTAGGGCAGGACACGCACACGATGTCCCTCCATGGATGCCTTGTGAAGAGACGGTTGGCGGTTGAAGAGCACGATATCACCGTCAATCAGATGGCGGTGGACGATATCCCCAGGACGCAGCTCAATGTTCTCGGCATTCACATACTTCAGACTGACCATCTTGTCGTCGCGACTCAGGAAGACAGACTTTGCACCTGGATGCTTATCGGGTCCATTCCGAATGTTATTCATCAGACGTTCGTAGTTGTATGCCGTCACAATCTCAGGGAAGGTGAGGTTGCGTGCAATCTCCTCCGGGACACCCAACTCGTCCAAGTCAATGTTGGCATCCGGCGTGATAACCGACCGAGCAGAGAAGTCCACACGCTTCCCCATGAGATTCCCGCGCACACGACCGGTCTTTGCACCCAAGCGTGACTTCAGAGTGCGCAGAGGACGTCCAGAGCGCTGAACAGCAGGGTTCAGTCCCTTGATGTCGTTATCCACGTAGGTCGCCACGTTGTACTGCAGCAGAGTAGTGGACTTGGTGATGGTCTCTGCCGTCTCGCCCTTATCAATCTTGTCACGCAGTGCATTGTTGGAGCGAATGACCATCAACAGCTGGTGCGTCAGGTCATCTTCCATGCGCTGGTTATCGTCCATGATCACGGAGGGACGCACTGAGAGAGGCGGGACAGCTAAGACGGTACAGATCATCCAGTCCGGACGGGCAAACTGGGGGTCATAACCGAGCAACTCCACTTGCTCATCGGTCAGGCGCTGGAAGACACGCAGAATGGCTTCCGTCTCGAGAGGAACGGGAGGCACGACCGCGGAATCGTCCTTCGGAGGATACGACTCACCCTGCAATGCAGCCGCAGTTCCCTGCACCTTCGTAACCGTCTTGAAGTAGGGAGTCTTACAGGTCTCACACGCCCTCGCCTTGGCAGCAATCTTGGGATCTTGGGGACGCGGCACACTGCAGTTCAGACATATCTGATTTGTTAGCTTGTGCACAGCATCAAAGTACTGGATTAAGTAGACTGGACGTGCCAGTCGGATGTGACCAAAGTGACCGGGACATTTCTGGTTCGTTTGGCGACAGGTTGGGCATACCTTCCCGTTCTCAATGACTCCAAACCGAGGATCAAAGACGCCGCCTGGAACGGGTTGGTTTCCCTGGTAGTGCTTGTCGGTGATGACATTCACTACGCTTTGCTTAAGGATCTCCTCCGGGCTCCAGATGCCGAACTTGACGCCGATGATCTTGTCACCCATGCTTGTGTCCTATTATCATTAGATTCCAAGCGATTCATTTTCTTGCGAACGAGTCTGGAGTTGCGGACTTCAATACACAGCGGAAAGAAGTCTTCGTCATCCAGGACTGGCATCGTAGGGATGAGTCCATGTGCCTCCAACAGTTCAGCCGTAAAGATCTCATAGTCCTCTCCGCGACGCTGCACGAACAAATCGGGGCGCTTGAAGGTCATGTGTTCAATGCGGTACAGCATATCCCTGCAGATAGTCTCCGTTACAAATCGGTCGGGGGTCGCATCTTTCAATCGGCGTACACACTCAGCCCAATCTTCCATCAGCAGGTAATGCGATTCCATTACATTCGGAGAACGAAAGTTTCCGACCCATACACAATGCGTTTGAAGACTCTCCGCCGGTCTCACCGAAAGGAGAAGAAGTATGATGCTATCTTTGAGATGCCGGATGGTCGCACAAAGACAGTCCCGTTTGGACAGAAGGGATACTCGGATTTTACAAAGCATAAGGATACCCGTCGTAGGGCGCGGTATATCAATCGCCACTCAGGGATGGGCGAGGACTGGACGGATCCTGCGACCCCCGGGGCACTGTCGAGGTACATTCTCTGGAACAAGCCGACTCTTTCCGCCTCGCTCCGAGATTTCAAGAAGCGCTTCCATGTCTAATCATTTTGCGTAGCGAGCCCACGTAGAAAGAATGAATGACCACTCGTACTGCTTGGCGATTAACGCCATCGTTGATTCGCGACGCAGGTCTATACGTCTCATGCAGACAACCCCATCCTTCTCCTTCAAAATCAACAGATTGAGAAGGAGCACCGATGTACAGTTTCCTGTCCTGGAGTCCCGATGGGTATACAACCGGATGAGCTCGTTTAATTGCTCCTTTCGTATCGTGAACACCGCCATTGTCTATTATGAGTAAATATGCAGAATGTCCCGCCAGTCATCAACTGGATGCCGCATCATCCGGTTGAAGACGTCAACGTACGCATATAGAACAACCCCTATAATCACCGGATACCATGGTTCCATTGTTAAGGACGCCTACAATGGTTCCCAAATTGGGACGCGGGTTGCGCTATTGGACTGCGTTCGCTCAGGGAGACGTACAGATCCAGACGGAATGAAAGCAATGACAGTGTCCATGAAGGAAACATCCCCCACGGGTACCAGTGGTCTATTCTCATATTCCTTTGAACTCCCCATCATTCGCATACGGTCTCCGCCATAATAGTTCCAACGATCTAGGATGATGACGGGTATCTTATCCGGGACCTGTATTTTCTCCGTCTCTTCTTGCTCGGTGACAGTACATATCCCCGAAAGTTCAGCCTTCAGTTTCGGCAGTATCTCGCGCATCAGCCAATAATCCATGGCTTCCAGTGTACCGTATATCTTATTGAATACCAATCGGTACGACAGCTTGTTCTTCGTTTTAGGTAGATTTGTACCAAGTGGTCCAACGCGTTGTGATGTGTGTCTGTAACAGCTTGACGTCAGTATTGCACTCGTTTTATTGAATAACGTATGGAGCGTTCGCGTAACAGTTGCGTCTACTTCATTGAACTGTTGCCTACTGAATTCGTACGGCGTAAACCCGTCTATGTCTATGAAGAACCGAAGCAGTTTGTGCTTCTTTGTTGATTCGAAGCATCTCAGGTTCTTGCTGCAGAAGCTCTCGACGTGTTCGGGCATATGGGGGTGGAACGTCTCATCGGATGACATCGTTCCAAGGGCAATCCATACGTAGGGATCATCTCGTATTACCTGCACGTCTCCTCTTACGATCTGGTTAAGCGGTATCTGCTTGATTCGATCGAGCGCATTTGTGATTACACTTGTACCGTGTTCCATCGCCATGTCTCGGATGTGTATTTCGGGGACGGGCTGCCTATCAAACCCAGGAAGCGTGTTACCATTCCATGCCGTTGTATCCAGTATGGTTTTAATAGTCTGCCCGTGTTCCGGTAGAACCAAATCGTACGGCACCTCAACCACTGCATCCGGTATGTTCAAGAATACGCCCGTTGGGATATCCAATAGCCGTTTGACAGGAGATGCATCGGAAAGACTGTTACCAGTCATTTTGTGCTCAACTGGTTCTGGTTTAACGACTGATTCTGGAATGAAGTTGCTGATGTTGCTAGATACACTTGCTCCGAACCTAGACCTGTAATTGGGATCGGGGTGAAAGATCGCATCGGGCACCACTACTTCTGGTGCACGTGTTGTTGTGTTTATTTCGATTGGTCTCTCAATCATCTGGCGAATTTTAGAGTCGGGAGACAGAAAGGGTATCAACTTGAATTCGGGTTGCGGTTCGATAGTTTCCGGTTTACTCTGTGACAGAATCGCCGACGGGAGTTTCCCGGACACCTTTGTAATCGTACTCAACGGTCCTGTCACCGGAACCACTACGAAACTCGTGTCTTCATACGACGACAATTTAGACTGAATACGTTCAACTGCGAGACTAGAGACGTTGTCAGAATCCCCATTATAGACCTTCAGGTCTGATGGTTTGAGACCGACAAGCCTTCCAGTCTTTTCTGTCAGCACCATCGCCTTCAAATCCTGAACTGTGTGGTCTCCTTCAACTATAAATTCGTCAAAGTCAGCATCGATGCCGAGAACTTTGACGTATATGGATGACATCCCTTTACTCTAGGGTAACACGGGATGTGCGAGGAACTCGGCGAGACAGGAGTTCACGCTGGACCCCTCCGACCGACAGGTCATCTGCATCGTTACCAATTCCTTCGATGGCACGTAATGCGGCTGCAGCACGTTCGGGCTGGTCAGAGAATTGGAGAAGAAGTTGAGTGCGAACAACATCCCGACGCAATGCGGGGCGTACGGTGCGCACCTGGCGAGACAGTGTCCCGCCGGTTCCTCCCTCAAGCAAAAAGTTATCAAGGTTGTTTCCACGCATGAACTCCAACACCTGCTGAGAGAACTGCTGCTTCTCGGTACGAATTGCCTTCAGTTGATTCTGCAGTGTCCGTGCCTGGTCATCCAACTCAATCCAACGACGCAAACTGGTCTTGATTTCTTCACTTGCCATTGTGTCTTATAAGTCAGGATATCTGTAAGCAAAAATACTACGCTCGGTCGGGAACGGGTGGTGGTGGCGGAGGCGGAGGCGGGGGCGGCGGCGGGGGCGGAACGACTTCTTCAAGCGGCTTGTTCTCTGTCAAGTCGGGGATCACAGTATCCACAACTCCACTGGCAGTTGTCCCGAGTGTCTTCTTAATCGCATTGACCAGTCGTGCCCGACGCTCATTTGCGCGTTCCAGAATACGCCCGACGGTATTTGCGCCGTTCATGATGGACGTACCAAATACTGGGATGATGCCTAATGCAGTCACGAACGCAGACCCAAACTTCCTGCGTGTAAGATTCACCAACATCACGAAGAACAACATTGCTGAACTGATGATCCACGCAATCCCTGATCCTGCAACGGAAGCCAACGGAATGGGTAAAATACCTGCTATCTGAGGTCCAAGTGTCGTTACACCGGATGCGAGGGTTGGTAACCCAAGCGTAACTACATCAAGGGCAGCCCCAACAAAGGGACCATACGAGTCATTCTTCTCCAGATCTCCAACGAAAAACAGAGGATCGGCAATCTTAGGGGGGCCGATGCCGGTATAGTTCCCCAGCTTGTCAACGATAGCATCTGCTGCAGCACCCCCACTCATACCATCCTTGGGATGCAGAGACTCGTATACCTGACGTGCCTCTTCATCCGTAAACAGTGGGGATCCTTCCTTTATGACCGCCTGCTGAATCTCACTTGGAGACGAAAAGGGGCGCGAGTGGAGGAAGTCGTACAATGACAGCATCCGTGCTGCATTGAATGCTGCCTTTGTGTCTTGAAAGTGTTCCAACATGAACTGTTGTGCCCCCATCGTTTTATCGGTCTGAGGGAACCGATCAAAGTCCCAAGTCTCCATTAGTACTCCTCTAGAATTTCCAGCGCTTATCGCAGTGCAGACAAGTGACGAAGGTCGTCATGGGCTCATCAGCCGACCTCGTCTGGAGCTGGTAATAATCACAAGGACGCTGCTGTTTGCATTGGGGTCCCTTGCAGTACAGTGTGATACTAGCCGACTTCTGTGTGGCCAGAGTGTTCATCTCGCGAGCAAATGCCTTCTCCAAAGCCTCCTGCCACTGTCCAGGATTCAAGTCAACCTCTGTCATCAGCGCAAACTGTTCCACGGGGAGCTCCCCGGATAGAATGCTCTCTTTCCATGCGGGAAGATGGCGGTACAGATGAGCACACCGACTTTGGTACATGCGGACGAACGGTGTATTGCTCCAGGAGGCTGTGACATCCCACTTCCCTGCCTCAATTTCACATCGTTTCAGAATGGACGTCTCCAGCCGACGCCCGGTATCCTCGTTCCCAAATGCAGTGTTGAACACCTTGCATGAGATCTCGCGGATTGGCTGCTCCACAAAGAGGTCTTCGTGAAGATGCTCTACGTGTTCCCGCATCATCGGAATAGTAACCTCCTCTTCCTCCTCTTCCTCATCAAGGACTGCCATATCCTCGTCAGTCGCTTCACTATCTGCATCCTTGTCATCAAAGGTGAAGCTCTGGTACATGTCATCATACTCGGACGGCTTCAGGTCACCGTATTTGCTAGGGCACTTATCGTACGTATCGTGATCCGACGTAGACCGAATGATGACGATTGGACCGATAAAGGAGTCATCGTGCAACGGCGGGGGTAACATGTGTTGGTTTACGTCATCTGCTTCATCATCGTCGGCAGGAGATGCAAAGACAGCAATTTGCTCCTCCTCAATACGGAGCTTGGTTTGGTACTGTAGTTCAGATTTCTTGAGTTTCTTGCGGAGCCATTCCAAGACATCAGCAGTCTTCGCCGGAATCTGGATCTCGGATAGGACACCGCTAATCGATACAAGTGTTGCGACCACCATTCTTGCAGTTGGTTGGCTGCGTCGGTCTATATCCATTTCAGAGTTCAGAAAAATGGAAGGATGTCTGTCTGGGTATACACACGCATTCCAATGAAGAAGCGATCGTATTTGCCGCCGCACTTGCGGACTGCTCCCGCAAAGGCAGATGCCCCCGTACAGGTCCAGATGGTTGATACGTCAATCAAATCCTTCCCCGAGCTTGGTGGAAATCACATCGTGGTCGCCAAGACTGTCCAAGAGACCAGCTTGGCATCCCGCGCCAAGGCGTGGAACGAAGCGAGTCGTGTTCCCACCGCCGAGCGTGAACGTGCTCTCCAGCTCCAGTCTCTTGAAGAGGGGAAGGCTGCTTTGCGGGCACTGTACGCACTGCGAAGGCAGGAGACTCCATACGTTCGCCAAGATGAACTGTACCAGGACCGACTGGATGAACTGGAGTACTATGAGGCTCTCGAGGAGGCAGAGGAAGAGGTAGAGAAGACACCAGATGAAGAGACCGATGAGTGGAAGCAGGTCCGTCGCCGAGTCGCACGTGAGCGTGTCTTCCATGATACGTCTCCGGGTACCGATATGTCAGAAGCCGATATCCGAGCCCGTATGGACTTCCTGTACAAACAGATGCGTCGGAGTGGTGTCCTTCGTGAAGACAAGATTGCCCACGAGAAGGAGATGCGAGAGTTGGAGAAGAAGCTATACAGCTGCTCAGAGAACACCGGTATGCCTAAAAATACGAAGGAATGGGAGTAGCCATGAGAACCAGTCGTTGATATAGTTCCAGCCACGCAAGATTGCCTTGGCGAAGGACTGTGCTCCGTTCGCCAGCACGAACGCACGAGGACTACTGGAGATGCTGTATGCATAGTAGATTCCAAACACAACCGCCAAAAAGTAGACGATAGCATCCAGCAGAGACCAGACACCTACATCAACAACGTACCCGTACACGTTTTCCTTCAACCATGTGAGTGTGCTATTTTCTGCATCCGCCTTGGACTCCTCTTTCTTTGCTGAATCAGCCAATCCGGCAACGGGTGTAACGCGTATGTTTGCAGCGCCCTCCCCCTTCTTTTTCACACGACGACAGCGCATATACGCCTTTCCGTCGGGGACACCTGCAAGATGAGATGTGTCGTTAAAGAAGAACTCTTGGCCCTTGGGAGCAAGAGCCGTATCTTTCGGAACGACGGGGACAAGCTTGGTTACCAGTGCATAGTCGTTGGGGTCTATATTGCCCATCGACCGGAAGGTGATAAAGTACGCATCCCCGACCTTATAGAAGTAGTATGCCGGATCAGATGGAATCATCTGGGTCATCGACCAATTGTCGGGCAACTTGGCAGATGTAGCCCCACCTTCGTTTGCATAGGAGACCCATGAGTTCACCATCGTTTTGATTGGCGAGGATGTCGAGTTCGTGCGGAGAAACACGGACAGATACAGTATCTGTCCTTTTGGATTCATGAACACCGCTATAAGCTGTCCATCGGCGCGTATGTTCTCTATGGTCCCCAACGATGGACACATTAGAAACATACCTGCTGCAGTAAATCCAACCCCGTTCAACTTTATGGAGGGAATCGGACCACCCTGTGGAAATGAGCCTTGAATGTACCCTGGCGAAACGCTAACGTTTACGATCGGGATTGCCACATCGTCAATTGTGAGGTCGCACAGCTGGTCACAAGGACGTGTATTCGAACGTGTTAGATTGTAACTAAGTCCGTCCCCCATTACTGCTTCAGCAAGAAGATTCCACCAAACAAAGTATTCCCTATTTCATAATGGCCGGGGCAGTAGATCCTTACATGATAAGCACTGCGGTTCTATCCGTAATCATCATCGCAGTGGCGATTGTAGCCCTCATGAAATCTCGCGTTCAGACGCTACCCACTCTGGATACTGGAGGTCTCCAACAGTTTTCCTACATCATGGTTCTGTTCCTGCCTCACATCCTAACGATATTTGGGTTTGTAGCCGATGCGTTGAGCCAGGATTTCCGGTATAGCATCGGATCCATCATCGGATTCTTGAGTATCTTCCTCAACTACGGTCTGAGTATGTTGGTAGGAAAGGTGGTCGGGATGTTTTCATCCACACCAGCACCTGCCCCTGTTGTTGGTGGAGCGGGACCCGAGGGATGCTTCATCCCCGGATTTGAGTCGTTCGTTTCCGAATACTCGTCCGCTCCCCTTGTCGTCACGATCTCCGTCATGACATACTACTTGATTGATATGATCGCCAATCGGGGATTCTACTCGTCTATATCGCCTCTCGTAACGATGATTGCCTTTATGGTGTCCCAAACTTGGGTCTTGAACCGGAACGGCTGCTTTGCGAGGTTCTCGGGTCTCGGAGTCCCATTGGCATTCTCGTCCATCATTGGAGGTCTCATCGGTTGGGGTGCATATGCGACTGTGGTGGCTGTTGCACCCGAACGCCTTCCCTCGGTTGTCTATACCCAGAGGTCATCTGCATCCACTGCAAGAGAGCCCGTCCCCGGTGGGTCAGGATGTCCTGGTGGAAAATGCGGAGCCCCTGCGGATGATGATCAGTTTGTCTGCGATAGTTACATCAATGGAATGCCCGCTACGAAGTAGTCGCGCGACGCAAAATACGATAATACTCAGCCATTGCAGTCCCCGTTACTTTCCCAACGACCGTACCGCCACGCGTTACGACCATTGTGGGAACATGCGTCACCTCAAACTGTGCAGCAACCCCTGGTTGCTCCTTGATATTCACCGACCGCCAATCCACAGACTCAAAATCGTCCTTCAGAGTATCCAACGACGGCGCAATGAGACGGCACGGGTCGCATGTGGGAGACCAGAACTTATAGGCAACGACTTCACTCATCCTCCTTATCCTTCGTACCGTCCTCTACCTTTAAACCAGCGGTAAGCAGCATCATTCCCTTGCGGGTCTCCACCTTGAACCCCCTGACCTGCATGGTTTCGCTAAAGGCACGAATGAGAGCCTTCTCGAGGGAGCCGATATCTATGGTATCCATGTTGTTCTTAATCCAGGTCACCAAGACGCCCTTGGGAATGGACGGTCCCAACAGCTTCAATGGGCAGGATGATTCTATTTCTTTGGGGACTTCGGTAGGCGGCAGCAGGACAGACGTATCCAACACACGCCGCGCCATCCGATCCACCCGATCATTATGCAGAGAATGCACGTCGGCACCACCAGTGTGTGCCCTCACATGATGGTACTGTACTTTTCCGAACTGCGTCTGGGTATCCAGAATGGACTGGATAAGGTCACGATTCTTGACATCCTTTCCATCGGCTGTCACCCACCCACGACGGATCCATCCGGACGGCCAGATGGTCAGGCAGTTCTTCGCATATTCTGAATCGGTATAGATGTACATGACACAGTTGCGAGTACCGGTACCCAACCTTGACTGTACGATGCGGTAGGTCTCGAGGATGGCGTTGAGCTCTCCGCGATTGTTTGTTTGCTCCCCTGGTACACGCTGAGCATCAGACCAATCAGGATTACCAGGAAACCAACACGCCCACGATGCTTGGGCATGACGGGCTCCATTCTTACTACAGGCTCCATCGGTATAGGCGACTATCGTTTGCATTGCGTTCTTCTATTTTACGGCGGCGAATTCCATTTCACATTGGACGGGGTCTTCCCAGGCACGTCTCCAGATATCGGGAATCGTACCTTCTATCCGTATCTTCTGCACTGGATTTGCAGGAAGCTTCCTGACGATACAACGGGATACGATAGCAGGTTGAAGTGCATTTGGTTCTTCAATGTGGAACCAGACTCGGCACTTGAAGGACCGTTTCTCCATGGAACGTCGGAGCATCTGTTGACAGGACGATGACAAGCAGTGTGCATGCCAAATCAAAAGGATACGGACGCGGGAGTGTGACATCCGCGACGTCCATTCATCGAACCATGCAGAAAACTCTTCAATCGAGTTCATCTGCGCGGCTGATATTTCGGTATACTCGGCTTCTGGATGCCGAGATTGTACCTCGGTCCATACACGAGACATGGACCGGTCGTTCAATGCCTCATACCACACCATGTGTGGGGGCGGGAACTCCATTGTTAAGGTATACGACTGCATTCTTAAGACGATTCACCCACGATTTGCTTGACAGTGATCTTGGATGACACGATATAGAGTGAGTTCTCCGTCAAGACGATGTAGACATCCTGGTCCTTCACACGGAAAATCTGGGTAATTGGGGACGTGTACTCCGTGTCGCTCTTCACGAGACACTTAATTTGTCCCTGCACCCCGATAGACGCAGTGGTAGTATGACTATCCGCCCAATAGTCGAGGTAAATAGGACGATCCTGTTCAATCGCAATCTTTGCAGCTTGTGCAAGAACACTGGCAGATGGAACGGCAGTCATTTGTGGATTATACCGACGGGCTTTTGAGAACTTTCAACGCGTCCATAATCTTGAATCGCGACTTCATGGTCAACGACGGGAGCGACGGGCGCGGCATATCCAGTATCGTCTGCAACTGGTCCACCATTTCGCCGCGGACATTTGGCGCCACGGCAAACAGGAATCTGGCGAGGTGGTCCACGTGTTCCTCGGTCGCATCCGTCTTGACCGCCCCAGCAGTCGTCTCCAAATCAGCCAACACACTGTTCAGAATGGCTTTGATGGTCGTCATCGGAACCAGTCCATTTGCATAGAGCTCCCCGACCATAACTGCGAATCCACGCTTCTTCTCCTTCTGCTTGACCCACGCAAAGATAGCCTCCGAGTAGCCAGGGTCGCTGGAGTGGGGGACAATAACGACATTAGCGGCGTCGTAGAGGGTGTCAAACATCTCCACCTGCGCAAGGATGTCTTCGCGCATATCAGGTACCTTCTCCACCAGAACCTTGATGAATCGGGAGATGAGGGGAGCGAAGAAGTTCTGCAGGACGCCCCGGTCAAACAGCAGAGTTGAGATGCGGAGGCGGAAGACATGGTCGCGCTTTCCGATGACCTCCAGCGTATCCTTGACGAAGGTGTCAAAGTGCTCATTGGACAGCTTGTTCACAGAGGTCACTACGACGTGGTATTCGGGATCCTCGCGCTCCTTCAGCCGGCGATGGGTATCAATCAACGCCTTTATACGCCAGTTGTCTGGGACGGTATTGGTTGGGGTCGTTCGGCGTCCATGGCCGTGGGGGTGGCCGCGGCGTCCGTGCACGTGTGCGACGGGTTTATAGGTAACTTGGGTGCGGCGCATCTTCTCGATGATCGCCAGACACGCCGGAGAAAGGTCCACCTTTGGTGCTGAGCGCAACGAGTATAGTGTTGCAACATCCATGGCGGCCCTCTTACATGACTGCAAGGAAACAGATTCGTTTTCCAACCGGTAAAATGGAAGTGGATTCTTCCATACACTATACAAGCGCCCGTAAGAATGGAATCCTTTACGTGCCCTTGGACGCTTTGGTATCATGAAGCAGACTGTCAGGATTACTCGTTAGAATCGTATATGCAGGTTGGTGAAGTCGGTACGCCGGCTGAGTTCTGGTCAATGGTAGATGCTATCCCGAGGGAGGCATATGAGAACGGTATGTTCTTCTTTATGAAGAAGGGCGTCCGTCCTACGTGGGACTCCCCCGAGAATGAGCGGGGTGGAGCGTGGTCAAAGAAGATCGATGCGTCGTATACGCATGAGACCTTCGTTGATATGATGGTACACTGTGTGCTTGGGAAGCTATTACAAACCCATAAAGAGACCCTGCAGGGGATTACGCTGTCTCCCAAGGGCTCCTTTCACATTCTGAAAATCTGGAACTCGGCGTCCAACTTGAACGACCGCAAGTTCATTACACAATCCTCCAAGCTCCGGGTTGGAGACGATGTTACCTATACTCCCCACAAGTTGCGCCCGCGGTGATTAAAACTTAGACTGGAAGCTGACCCGCGATTTTGCCAGTGCAGAGGAACGAGTCTGGGGACGCTGAGGCGACCGAACGGCCGGTTGAGACAGGATGGACAGACTTGGATCAACGATCTGACCAATCTCAGATGCCAAAACGTTGGTGTTTCGGAACATGGTGGTATCACGATCAACGAATCTCCGCGTAACAACGTTTGCCTTTTCACGTTTGTAGGCTATGAAATCACTTGCGCTGGGCATTTACTTCCTTCTCAGAGAATGTTGCAGACATGCGTACATGTTTTGAGGTGAACTTACCATACTTGTCAAACGTATCCTTCGCCTTATCCTTCTTCTTGCGTCGTTTCTCAGGGGGCTCCATGGTGTCCTATCTTTTAGCGGAATACAATTCGTTTTTTACGTCGCACAGTGCATCAGACACAGCTTGATCTCACCCAAGTTGGCGACCACATACCGAATCATCAAGAACCAGTCGTTCTTCATGTGGATCTCGATGTTGTTGCACAGGTTCGTGCACTTGGTGAAGAGAACCAGGTGAGGCAGACTGTACGCGCCGCTCACAATCTCATCCCCGCGGTTCTTTGCGATGCTAAAGTCGGACTCCGAATCGCCCATCACTGTCACACGCGACGCAAACTGGCCCTTGCAAGCAAAGGTCAGGGTATTCTTGACGTTCTTGATTTCTACCGTCTTGGCAGCCATCAACGTCATATCGCGACAGATCTTCTGGAAATCAAGGGAGGGCATCGTGATACGCGTCGAGAACTCCGTCTCGGGCATCGTGATATCTGCATCGTCACGGTCCAGCAGGTTGAGCTTGTAGGACGTCACACACTTCTTCTCACCGTTCTCAAGGATGACGTTGAGATGATTGGCATCATCTTGGGAGACCGCAAAGGTCAGCGTATCGTCGTTGGTCGCTGTCTTGACGATGCGATACAGATGGTCCGTGTTGAGACCGACAATGAGGCGACCAGTGGGGGCGTTGTAGGAGTACTTCTCGAACTTGTCAGCATGCAACCGAAGGTGAACCAACACGGTACGCGTGTTGTCCATGGCGATCATACGGAGCCCATCCTTATCAAAGACGAGACTCATCTCTACCAAGATGCACTTCAGTGCCTCAATAAGAGTGCGAACAGCGCCCGTCTGGACAGTCTTCGCTTCTACAACCCAGTCGGACATTATACCTTTCCAACGTTGTGTTTCGTGAAAGTTCTACGCATACCATCCCTTGAGTATTTGTGTGATGAGTAAGGCGCCTGCAATGTTTGGTACAAACGGCTCCCAGTCTTCAAAGGTATCGTCGTAGTTGGTTCCAAACATGTGATCTACGACGTCTGGACCAAAGTTCTTGTTCATCGTCAGGTGATGCCGACGGTGGTCGATGGACCCTATAATACTGTAGTTCACCAAATGGACAGACGAGTATGTGATCGCAAACAAGACGATACATGAGGTTGGAATGACATGAACTCCCGTAGCCCATTGTACAAGACCGAACGACAAGATCATCCCCAGGTCGGTTATGGTTTCAAAGGTGAGCTCCAGCCACCGTGGGATTGACTTATCTCCTGCCAGTTCGTGATGGAACCGAATGTGTGTATTCAGGTTACTGGGTGGTAGAATATGCAGAAGACGGTGTGTCCAGTAGACCCAGACGTGTAAGAAAAAGATACCCAGAATGACCGCCAGTGGCGAACAGTCTGGACCTGAAACGTCTAGGGCTGCGCCTATAAGCGCTGCTGTTGCAAGCCCCAAGCTCTTAACAGCCCGCTCTATCATTGTTCTAGTTTATGATTGTTTACTTGCGGGAACGACGCTGAGTCTTACGGCGGTCCCCGATCTTGACCGCGCCAAACTTGCCCTTGCGAGCAGTGTACCCAGCCTTCGCAAGGCGCTTCTCCCTACGAGCCGTCTCAGACTTGCGGCGACTCACGATGCGACCCCACTTGTTCATCTTCAGGTCACCCTTCGTGAGGCCGCCGGGGGTGTGGTGAGCCGTACCATGCATAACTTGTGCGCGAGAACCAACTGCAACTTCAGGCATTTACCCTATCTCCGGAAAATACGCAGAAGCTGGCTGGAATGATTCCCCTCCGCTTTTCCGCAGTAACATGCTTCGCTGAAACTCCATGGGAACTGAGCATGGACTTCAGACTCTGAATATCGGTACGTTTGGCTCGTGTGTACCAGAAGCCTCTCTTTTATCAGCGGGTACAGCTCTGAACGCAAGAACATCTGATCCTTTCCAAACCCCCACTCGGTGGTAAGGTGTGGTTTCACGAGTTTCGTCATGGATACGTCGCATGACTTGAGTCCCCAAAGCCCGCCAAGTATCTCAATGGTGTGGTATGGATGATCGCGAATCGCATGTGCGATCTGAGGGGCATTCAAGAACTCTTGAATCGCATGTCTGTCCCGAAAGTGGACCCGACTGTCTGCGTCGCGCACTATCATGCACGTAACCCCCGGTTCGTCTATTGCAAGAAACCGGTGCATCATGAGGATAGAACCGCTCTGCGTAGTTTGTCGAAGGCGTACCTGTCGGTTTTCCTGCAGCTTTGTTTGGAAGGCATCGGACACATCGTTACCAAGGTAGATAAACACACTCCATTCGGGGAAGTGGGTTGAAATGAGCTTCAGGTTCTCAAGGAGGCCGTTATAGTACTTGGGATTTGGAGGACCATACAGGCAGAATGAAAACACATACATCCTGCCGTCTTATATAGACCATGCTGATTTCCGGTAGATCACTTGCGTTAGAGTGCAGATGGAACTGTTGCCCAAGGTACCCGGATCTGAGACCCTTTTCGTATATGCAGGCGAAACATGGAGACCGCGTGTTCGTCAACATAGACTACATTCAGAGGTTCCTTCAGGCCTTTATCCTGTGGGGACACCAGGGCAAGAAGTTTGTCATCGCATGTCAGAACGCGGATACAGAGTTCAACCACTACTGGTTGCAGAAGCTCAGGCCGTACGCACTGCACGTATATACTATCAACTGTGTGATTCAGGATCCGATGGTGACTACAATCCCCCTGGGGTTCGGTGATTGGAGCCTAGATATCATTCCGTCTATACGTGGTTCCGAACCGAGAACGATTGAGATACTTGCAGGATTTCTCGTCAAGACCAACTTGGGTGCGCGCCAACCCTGCTTGGACGCCATGCAGAGAGATGTACGTGCAGTGACAGATCTAACAAAGACCCGCGAAGAGTACTATCACCGACTATCTGTCACAAAGTACGTCGTATGTCCCGAGGGAGAGGGTCATGATACCCATCGGGTCTATGAGTCTATCTACTTTGGGGCCGTTCCGATCCTTAAGAACCCGTCCTCCCTTGCGCATCTGTACAAGGGTATGCCGATCAAGTGGGTTGACTCGTGGGAGGGGATTGAACTCGACTGGGACGCCGATAAGGCGAAGTTGGATACATGGGTTGCGGAGAATGTGGGGTGGGAATCTCGGGCATTGATGCAATGAAGATTGACTTTGTGGTACACAGTTCTGACTCCAATCCGTACTATCTCGACTTTTGGCCATTGGTTTCAAGAGTTTGGAAGGAGGTATTCGGACTTGAGCCAGTTCTGCTATATATCGACGATAATCACAGCATTCCGATAGACGAGACGTATGGACGTGTCATCAAGTTCAAACCCGTTGAAGGTGTGCCAAAGTATCTGCAATGCTTATGGATACGATACTGGTGGCCGTCTCAGATGCCTGACAATGTGAGTATGATTTCCGACATCGATATGTTCCCACTCTCGAAACACTACTTCATAGGACAGATATCAGGTATTCCGAACGACAAGTACGTGCATCTGAATCCGTTCCACGCGAACATACCGAGCTGTTACCATATTGCGTTAGGAACGTTATTCAAGGATGTTCTGGGTCTTCACGACTCGTGGGAAGATTCCGTGAAACATCTACACTCTCTCGACATAGGGACAACTCATAGTACAATCGCCCAACAGAACATGACCCAGTGGGGGGCTGATGAGAAACATGCAACTGACAATATACGAGCGTACCATACTCCAAGCGTATTCGTGTTCCTAAAACGAACGTTGGGCAGACTGGATCGGTCCGATTGGAGGTACAATCCACAGGCAATCAAAAATGGAGTGTATGCAGATTCTCATTCGATACGACCGTATTCTGACCCCGGAAATAGGACACAGATAGACAAGCTCATCGGAGAAATTTACGACGTATGTAGGTAAGACGAGCGAGTGGCTTTGGTTCCAATGTTTCAGTAGGACTCCATCTATCGTCTTGGTCTAAAAGGGTTGAGTAGTACGCAAACAACGTTTCGGTAACGAAATGGAAGGTTACGGCACTACGTATGCTCCCAGTTTTTGTATGAGGTCGGATATTGAACCGATCATCGTGGAAGAAGGACCCTCCTATCAACTTAACAAACTCTCCCATCGTTACATCGCCGAATATTGACATCGGAACGAACGAGTTCGCATTTAGGTATGAGTGTATCCTTTCATGAAGAACTCTGGATATGGCAAACCCCCCGCCCCCAGACGTATAAGGCGGATACATCTTATTTTCGGTTGAAACCTTTCCGATACAGACCGGATGCGACGGGTCTGCAAGCGTTAACAACAGTTCAAGTCTCTTTGGAAACACGAATGTATCATCATCAACGCAGACCGTCCAGTCTGTTGTTGGGGGAGTATTCTTGAAGAACGCAACGTACTTTTGAGCGCATCCTGCATAGTCGTCTGGTGTATTCCAACCGACAACGCGGTTGTCGGGGTCGGGCGTTGATGAAATGAACACGTAGTTATCAACGTTCTTCAACCACGACCTTTTCTGCCACTCGCATCGGGTTGGTAGGTACTTCTGGCATGTAAGTATCACGTACAGTATTGTCATCGTCTATCTAAACTACAGAAGTTCTCTACACACCAGTCCGACGCAAAACCCAACCACCATCTCCACCAGCTTAAGTCCCGTATGCTCCCACGAGTTCCCTTGTCGGATCTCGCCCTCCATGAAAAAGACTCGGATGTTGAAGGCGTACTGACCTATTTGGTATACCAGTGCTAGCATCCCAATCAATGGGACCCAGACGGATACGAACCCGATCATAACGTGCACGAATGCATAGTATGATGGGCGTTCGTAGATCATTGTTAGTACACGCGACTATAGAAACTCTGGACGTTCCCTACGTGTATACGTTAGCATCCGTGCCTTGTCTTGAATGTAGTACGTCTGGTACGCCTTTACAGGGTCTGCATTCTTGTATGGGTCCGGCATAGCCTGTCGCATCGGAGTCATCCCCACATCAGGAATCTTCGGGATATTCTCCTTCAACCACACGATATGCCGTTCTGTCTTGTGTACCTTGTGTTCGCCGTAGCGAAACTGGTATTCCTTGCAGAGCCACCATCCCAACTCAGCCAACCATTTGTAGTTTTCAATGCTTTCACGAGTCCACACCGCACACGGGTGATTCGTGTGAGTCTTCTTGTAGGCTCCCTCTGGAAGATCGGGCGTACCCGATACATGATGAGCCGTATACAGTAGCTGGGCTGTCTCCAATATCATCTTCACGACGTGTTTGTCGCAGTGAAGGCGTGCCGCGTTTTGCGGACAAAGAGATAGCACAAAGATGTTCATTCTTACACCTCTGTGCCTAGTTGCCTATGAATCCGTTTTCAGGACACTCTACGCTAGTGTGTTTAGTTGCTGTACGCCAGACCGCCCATGCCAGACATCACACGCAGCACGTTGTAGTTCACCGCGTACACGCGCACCTGGGCCGTACGACCGTTGCGCACCGTGTTGGGAGACACCGTCAGCTGCAGGGTCGCCTTGTCGATACGGGAGAAGTTGCACGTGCCGGAAGGCTGGTGCTCCTCAGGCTTCAGCGCAAAGGAGTACACGCAGATACCCGTGGAGGGCGTGCGGCTGTGGTGCTGGTAGGGCTGCACGCGGTCGAAGTAGCGGCCCTCGCGCTCCGTGAAACGGTCCTGGCCGTTGAGCTGCAGCTTCGCCACCTCCGTAGGGTTCTTGCCCTCGCACTTCACGCCAGACGCGAGGATAACCTTGGCGAGGAGGTAGTTGGTCGTCGCCTCGAAGAGCTGACCGGTGTTGTCGCCAGCAAGATCCAGCAGGGAGCTGGTCAGTGCATTGGCACCCTGAGACAGACCCACACCGGGCAGGTAGGGTGCCTGGACGGAAGAGGACTGCTGGATAGAAGTCGTCAGGCCGGTAGTGGGGACAGCTCCGAGAGACTGGGCCAGTGCACCGCGGCCGAGCACGTCCATGATCACACCCTCCGTCGACCAGTCATCCGTGTAGTTGAAGGGCTGGGCACCGAGCACCTCACTCACCGTTGCGGCACCGGGGGAGCAGTCCACGAACGAGTCGCGCTGGGTCACCCACACAATCTCCTTCACGGGGTGGTTGAAGTTCAGCTGGATCTTGTTGGAGGAAGACGTGATGGACTCCGCACCCGTGAACTGGAGCTGCTCGATGAGGTACTCGTGGCTCTGCTGGGCGAAGCGGCGGCGCTCCTCCGTGTCCAGGTACACGTAGTCCACGTACAGGGACGCGGCCGTCAGGGACATGATCGCCTGGGAGGGGGAGCCAGAACCCGCGGAACCCGAGCCGTAACTGGAGGTCGCGGAGGCGGCACCGACCGTATCGTAGTAGCAGCAGTTGATGAACTGCTCAAACTCCACGTTGATGCGCACCTCGTGGTACTGGAGCGCAATCAGGGGGATTGCAAGGCCGGGGTTGCGGCAGAACCAGAACTGGAGGGGGATGTAGAGCATCTTCGCGGGCGTGCCGGCACGGGGCGCGCACGAGTTGGTCAGCTCAGAGCCAGCGCAGGCCGTGTCGAGCGCAAAGCCCTGGGCGTCCTTGAGCAGCACAAGGTCGTGGGTGTTGCCGATCATGTCGTCGAGCGCCGCGGAGGTACCCACATCCTGGGACAGCTGGGTCCAGATCTGCATCCAGTCACCATACTGGCGGTCGATGCGCTGACCACCGATCTCGAGCTCGACCGTCTTGATAAGGCGGTGGCCCACGGAGTTCAACCAGCGGAAGCGCTTGATGGACGTCTCGGACGGGAGGTCCACGGCGGGGAGCACCACGCACACGTACGTGCGGTACATCAAGTCGGCGTTACGGTTGATCACCGCCGTCACACGCTTGTTAAAGTCGGCCTGGCCGTTGAACGTCACCTCAATCGCCTCCAGTGCGAAGTTGGTGTGACGCTTGTACAGGATCTTCCAGAACGTGATCTGGGGATTGCCTGAGATGTAGATATCCTGTGCGCCATAAGAGACGAGCTGCATTAGACCACCTGCCATTTGACTGTTATGTCCCAGTGCAACATTTTTTATGGGGCAACCAACTGGACGCAAAAGAAGTGTTTCGTCTATTATAATGTCGTTGCGCGATACAACCCTTCGGTCGGCTATATTTGGGAAAACACAGGTGGATGTTGTACCTGGGCCAGGAGGTCAAATGGTTCTTAAGGACCCAGTGTCTCCTGAACAATTCAAGTCATATGAACACGTCCTCAATGTAATGGGTCAGCTTTCACGAATCACATACTGTGATGCGGCTATTGCGGAAGAGGTGTTGCGCTCACCTGTCTTTGGCGGATTTGACAACAAAGCCGTCAATGACTTGATTACAGCTACGGATAGCAAGTGGTCTAGTTCTCGTAGAGCCCCATCTGGACTATCGCAGAATGGACGTCCTATGAAGAGTTACATTGGTCCAGTTCAGGCATCCGGTGGATCTGTTATGGCAACATATATATCATCTCCAGACGATGTGACATTTACCGTCATCGATGCAGGAAAGCTGTTGGCCCCCAAACAATCGTTCTTCAAGTCGGGTGATGTAGTTCTGACATTCAAGGGCTCAAGTACAGCTGCCAATATCAGACACGACCTTCTTTCCGCCGTAACTCGAGCTGAGATTTCACCGGGGTGCTACGTTCCCGGATCGTTCTTGAAGCATCTAAAGGGTAGTTGGGATATCATTAAGGTATCGTTATCGAAGATTGGGCCAGCCAAGCGTCTGTTCATAACAGGTCACTCGCTAGGTGGAGCGTATGCAACATTGTGTGCATATCTTATGCTATTGGAAGGGACTGCACCTCCGATCCATCTCGTTACATTTGGGTCCCCTACGACTATGGCAGATGCTGCTCGGAACCAATTCAATGAATTTCTAGACAGTGGAAAGGCGACACTTGATCGAGTTGTATCTGCAACTGGTGGAAAGATCGTAGATGTTATCCCGGGTATTCCGGGTGGATTTTCGCATCCAGGGTTTCAGCCGCTTCGGACAGAGTTTTACCCCGAACTCAAGACCGGACGCGCATACCACATTGATACAGTCAGGAAGGTGTTCCAAGGAGGAGCATTCTGGTCTGGTCCAGAAAAGAAGAAGTATGAAGCACTTACGGCAACTCATATGCCAACGAAGATAAGTGTTTCTACAAGCATACCGTTTGCTCATGCAGGCTACCTTGGAATGACGTTCTTGGGTGCATTCCGTCTTCCTGGAATGAAAAATCCAGGGTTTACAGGGAACACCTTTGTTGCTGACATGTACGACAGTGGAATGAAGGCATCATATATGCCATCCAAGGTTCAGGAGATACAACCAGACGCAACAACTGACGAGTCGTGGGGGTCTATTAAAGTACCGGAACCGGAGAAGGGTGCCCGTCGAAAGAAGACGGCTCGTTTACGGAAGGGAGCGCGGCGCTTACGTACAACTGCCCGGAAATAGCCAATGGAGCTCATCGGTATTCTCGTCGGATGCACGGCGCTCGTGGTTGGATGTCAGGTGTATGTCAATTGTGCAACTAGTGAAGAGGCGTTCCGGTCAAGTCCAGCATTGGGGACGCTACCACCGCAAGGGCAGCTCCCGATACCTGGGCAAGGACGTACTGAGCCGCTTCTACACCCTCAATCTGGCCCAAGGCCCATTGCGAACCCGTTATCAACGGTGAGAAGTGTCCTCCCGAAACCGGTGCCCCTATAAGGTTAATACCGATATATGTGAGTCCCACAACATAGGGATTCGCATGTGTCCAGATCCAAGCTGCAACGAAAATCATAGAACCAATGAGTTCAATTACCCAAGCCTTCATTGTGTAGTCTAAACATTACTTCCCAGTCGAACCAAATCCGCCTGCACCCCGGTCATCCGGTGCATCGGGAAGGTCGTCTAATGAATCCACGAAGATGATTTCCTTCCACGGCAGCCAGTTGTGCTGTACCACTTGGAACAACCGACGTCCCATCTCAACAAAATAGTGGTCGTCCACGCCAAAGTAATCCACCCTTGCAATGAGTTCCCCCCGATAGCCTGCATCTGCTAAGCCTATCTGGTTGGACAACCGCAGCGGCGTCAAACTCATGGATGACCGAGCAAGCATGAGGTACGGCACAGGTTTCCCAGTCTCATCCAAGGCAGCGAGATGGGCTCCTGTGGGAAGACGCAGCCCCAATCCAGGACGCCCCTGGAAATCGGTATCAAGCCGAACACATGGAGACAAAAGGTCAAACCCCGAGTCTGTCTTGCGACGAGACTCGGCATGCTTCTTCATTTCATTGCGGAGGTGCTCGTGGGGGACATAAAGGTACAGACTCATTGCCTATTCTGGGGGTGTATCTGAAAGTCATTCCATCACGATACGCGGCACGATGTGCATACTCTGCAACTCCTGCATCCACAACTTCATCGCATAGGGAATGGTCTTGTCCGTGAATGCTGTCTGGTTCCCGCAGATGCCACATGCTTGGGACGTAGCCAGAGTTCCACACCGCTTGCAGATTCCGACCTGGAAGGGATCTGAGACATCCATCAGACGCTCCTTGGTGAACACCGATGCGCCGTGGGAGATCATGCAGTCGCGCTCCATCTCTCCAACACGCAGCCCACCATCGCGAGACCGTCCCTCACACGGCTGGCGAGTCAGGGACACGATAGGACCGCGTGCACGGGAATGCTTCTTGTCAATCACCATGTGCTTGAGGCGCTGGTAGAACGTAGGACCCATGAAGATCTCAGCTGTCATCATTTCACCCGTCTGTCCGTTGTACAGAATCTCATTGCCGTACGGATGCATACCGAGTTCCAGCATCTGACGACGCAGCTCTTCAATACCCAGGTGGGTATAGGGTGTCCCGTCGCCCAGAGTCCCGCGATTAACATTAATCTTGCCGTACATACACTCCATCAACTGCGCAATCGTCATACGGGACGGAACTGCGTGGGGGTTCATGATGATATCGGGGCGCAATCCACACCGAGTGAACGGCATATCCTCCTCATTCAGCAGCATACCAACTGTTCCCTTCTGCCCATGGCGGGATGAGAACTTGTCGCCCATCTGCGGAACACGCTCGCTGACGACCCGCACCTTGACAAACGGATACCCATCGGAGTTCTTATCAGTCCACACACCATCCACACGGCACGGCTCCGAACTCTTGTGGGTCGTGGATGCATCGCGGAACGCGTATCCAGCGCTATCCTGCTTGAGATTCACGACCTTGCCGATGACCACGTCATCCTCCTGAATCATCGCATTCATACTGGGCATCCCATTCTCCTGAACAGCTGCATACGAGGATGTCTTGTACTTGCGGGTATTCTCACGGCGGGGCAGCATGAACTTCTCTTCACGACCCGATGTCACATTGCGGTGCTCCTCGTCCTTGTACATCGTGTAGTACAGCCCCCGGAACATACCGCGGTTTACGGCGGTCTTATTCATGATGATGGAGTCCTCCTGATTGTACCCGCCGTACGTCATGATAGCCACAATGGCGTTGCGCCCAAAGGGCATGTCGTGCATCCGCAGGATATTCATCATCTGTGTCTCAACCAGCGGACGCTCGGGAGAACACAGGATGTAAGCGTTCTTGTCCACGCGCTTCGCAAAGTTCATCGCAAAGATACCCATCGCCTGTTTGCCCATCGCAGATTGATAGGTGTTTCGTGGTGACTGATTGTGATCTGACAGAGGGATGGTAGCAGCCATATGTCCCAGAATCATGTGGGGATGAATCTCACAGTGCGTGTACCGTGCCGTCTTGAGATCATCGGGACGCAGCGCAATCCGCAGGGTTTCCGTCTCGACAGCATCAATGTACTCAATGGAACAGCGCAGCCACTCATTCCAGTTCTTCTTATCTTCGGGAGGCGGTGCAATCGCGCCGTCCACCACACGGAACACGGGACGTACCAGACGCCCTGCATCGGTCTCAATGCTGAAGGTGGAGTGCAGAGGAGACCAGGCAATGCTGGTATGCGGATGGATGCGATTGGTGCGCTTGGCTTCCCGCAGAACATGCATCAGAGACACGGGGTCCCGCGTATAGACCACCGTCACTCCATTCAGAGACACGGGCGTCCCTTCGTACACTCGGCACTCCGTCAGCCACTCTACATCCTGCGTCTTCAAGAAGTTTGTGATGATTCCAGAGGGCGAGTGTTGAGAGACCGATGTCAGCATGGATAGACTCTTGACGATACCGACAGAATGACCCTCGGGAGTCTCCACCGGACACACGAACCCCCAGGAAGTTCCGTGCAACTTACGGGGCGCCAGAAGCTTCCCCGACTTCTCCACCGGAGTCTGAATACGACGCAGATGGCTGATAGTGGACGGATAGGACAGACGAGCGAGAACTTGCGAGACACCTGTCTTGGTTGCATTGGACAAGGAGGTAGAGCTTGAGGTACCCAGACCTTGGACCGTAAAGTTGCCGGTCGCCAACGCCTGCTTCAGCTTCCCCTCGATAGAGCCCACCTTCAGGATCTTGTAGAGGTTGTGGATGGTGATGACGTCCAGCGGACGGGGACCCGACTCACCACGCTTCCAGCGGTCGTGGTTGATTTCCTGCACAAACTCATTGCGGGTATCATTGCAGACCTTCTGGAACAACTGGCGGAACAGATGAGTCAGGAGCGCACCGGTCGTAACCACGCGCTTATTGGGGTATGCATCACGGTCATCCAACGCAATCTTGCCGTTTGCTGTCAGGAGCAGACGACGAGCCATGGATGCGATGATGATTGCCTTCCGTGCCTCCAGCGTCTCTACCGGAATCACCTCCCCACCAAGCCGGACGTGAGGAAGAAACTCGGTATTCAGCAGGGACCGGACGTACGCCTCCTTATCCTCCTGTTGTGTGGTGTACTGCAGGTGATTGGTCAGGAAGGTCACTGCCTGCTCACGGGTAAACACGTTGATATCGGCAGCTGCCTTGAACGATGCAGCCAAGAGTTCGCCCATAGGATTGGCTTCGTCGCCCAGGATGAGACGGAGCATCTGGCGATCCTGCGTCACACCCAACGCCCGGAAGAAGACAGCCAACGGGATGTCCTCGGAGAAGCGGGGGACGCACATCAGGATAGGGTACCCAATGCCGTTGAACTTGGAGGACAGACGGAGTTCCAGCTTCTTCGGGGGAGTCGTAAAGCTCTCGTGGAGGCTCTTCATCTCCACTGTGTAGGAGTACTGGGTCTTGGTCTTCTTGTTCGCAAACACCATGATACGGTTGTCTGCCACCTTCTCCTGACAGAGGATGGTGCGTTCCGACCCATGAATGATGAAGTATCCGAAGGGATCATAAGGGCACTCGCCGAGCTTATCGACGGAGACAGGGTAGTCCTTCAGCAGACACAACGAGGAACCCAGCATGACCGGAATCTTGCCGAGACTGATTCCCTCAAAGACGCGGGTCTCGGACGGTTGATTGATGTACTTTACGGTCAGACGCAGGTCGGCGTACATCTGAGCGGCATAGGTATAGTTGCGGATGCGAGCCTCCATGGGAAGCATGGGCTTTACGCGACCAGTCGCTTCCGTTATGCGGGGCTTCATGTATGTGACATTCTCAAAGGACAGTTCGAACCGGTATTTGTACTGCTTGGTCGTCTCATCCTGCTCATGATACACCGTGATAGGCGGTGTCGATTGCACGATCAATGGCAACTTATTGCGCAAGAAATCCTCAAAGCTCTCAGTCTGGTGCTCTACCAACCGCTGAACACCATTCGATTGGAAGTATGAACGTACTGCTTCCCACTCCATGGTAATCCGTATACTGCTGCCTAGCCGTAAATCATCTCGATCCGTTTTAATAGAGATGAGCACCAAAGTCGTCATTACAAAGGAGGGTGCTGGACCCATACCCCCACCGCCTCCTCCTCCAGCCGCTGCTGGGATCACACCTGCACCCCCGAGGGCACGTCGGAATCCTGGGCGCCCCCGAGCAAGGCGAGACACAACACTTCGTACCAAGACGTATCCTGCAGGTATCCTGAAGAAGACTGCGAAGATCAAGCCCGTCCGTGATCCCGCCAAGGCACCTCCGTTTCGCAAGGGAATCCGAAAGCATACGGTTCGCGTTCTAACGGAAAGGGGGATTGAGAGTCGCCGTCGCACGATTCGCCATAAGGTAGGACGTATGTCCGAGCCTCAATTGAGGGAGCGGCTGCAGAAGGCAGGAATCTCACACAATCCCAAGACTCCTCCGAATGTGTTGCGCGCCATGGTTGAGGGCGGTGCGGAGGCTGGGATGATTTCCATATGAGTATGTAAGTATGACGTCTATTTGGGGTCCACTAGGATGGATGACTCTGCATTCGGTTGCACACAATTACCCGGAGATACCGTCTGAGTCCGAGAAGCAGCTGGTCGGTCAGTGGTTGGATCTCTTTCGGGACACCATAACCTGCCCATCGTGTCAAGGGCATTTTGCGGGAATGCTTCAACAATACAGGTCTATTTACCCCCATTACCTGGACTCTCGCAAGGAGTTCTTGGTGTTCACATATCGGGCTCATAATACCGTAAATCGTCGTGTTGACAAACCGATTTACCATACCATAGAAGAGTGTGAAGCGTTGTATACGACAAATGTCGCAGCTCGGTCGTCGTCGGATTACCGGACATCTTACTTGAAGCACATTCAGCGCCACTGGACATCGATGCGAGATATGAGTGGTATTTCAGCTCTCCGGAAGGTTGGGGAACTGTTCCGCATTGAATCGCAGTACTGGAACATTCGCAATGCTCCCCCTCTAGAAATTTCAGGTATCTCTGTATCACCGCTTCCGTCTGCAGAGGCTAGGATTGAACCGTCTCTACAGATGGGACGGCGCCCCCCGGGTGCGGTGTCATTTTCAGGGGGACGACTTCGGTTTCGCCGATAACGGGGTTCCATGGAAGAGAGATACGAGGCTTAGCCTCCCACGCATGCCGACGCATCCACGGGATCCTCATTTCGGGGCTCTCCTCTTCATAGATCTCATCTGCAAACTTGACACGACGCTTGGCTGTTCGCAACGATGCTGCAGGAAGAATGAACTGCAACTGATTCCCAACATGAAACGGGATTCCTTCCACCCACCGAAACTTGGTTGGACGAGGGAATTTCATAATCGTCGATATCAACGGTAGTTCTGGATACGGATAGACCCATGTCCAATCCAGAACCTCATTTGTCTTGAAATAGTGAAGCGTCCAATGGACCGTCTTCCAGTACGCATGCACAACGGGTCTCCAGTCACGAACCCCGTCAAACAACTGGATCGCCATTCCATCTTCCAGGTTCCCGAGTATCGGCATCTCTTCGGCTCGGTTCCGTTGCATGACTCGCTTGATGAGGAAGGATGACTCTGCGTCGGCTGCTTCCTTGCATGGACCCCCGTACTTCAACGCACGTGCGTATCCTTCCTCCCGTAGACTGAACATGGCTAAAGGAGGCAAGAAGTCGTTTCCCCAGCACATAACAGCCGTCTCTACAAATTGGTCAACGGATACCGGGAGTCCTTTCGCGAGTTCATGGATATCCAGTGTTCCCCATTCAGCCGACTTGTCGAGGATATTCTGAAACTCGTTCTTCTCGCGCAACAACAGGATCTTCTTGCATAGGTCCTTGCCAGTTAGTGCTAAGAGTACCAAGTCGGCATCCAGACCGTAAATCATCGCCGTATCACATGGATTTGCACGCAGCCACTTGAAGATCTTGTGTTCTCCCTCACCAGGCTCGTCCGTCCCCGACACAATCCACTCTTTGGGCAGTATCTCCAAGAGTCCTCGCATCCAAGGTGTCTCAGGGGACATCTGGTTGCGGTCAAACACCCGAGCCTCCCCCTTGCGCATGCGCCGATACCTCTGTTGCACTTGCTTTGCGTACGGAGCCATTCCGTCCAAACAGGCTACCACTGTTTTCGCACGGACAAGCTTCATCAAGTCCTGGATTGCGTTCTGAATGCTGACGTATGGCTGCGTATCATCCAGGTAGCGATGCAGAAAACAGTTCAGGTCAATCAAGAGAACATCGGGGTTCAGGTGCCCGCGTACGGGTTGAATGAGTCCACGCCGGGAACGTGCGATGGATGCAACAAAGTATGGGATGCCCATCGTTCCTATTACAACGCAAACTGTCTGTAAAGGATACAAATGAGCATGATATTCGTGATTCTTGGTGTCGTTATAGTGGCGGCACTTGTCTTCTACTTTACCCAATCGATTGGAGTAATCGCTCCCGTAAAGAAGTCGTGCGGAGCCTGTTCAAAGGCGAAGCCTATAATGGGTTCGTTGTAAACCTTTATCGTGGGTTGACAAATGACCAATAGAGCGCCAATAGCCCGAGCAGGGTTTTCGGTGGGTGGTGCTTCTGACTACTTGAGGATGCCTAATGAGTTCACCGACATACTCTCTGGTCCGGACGGTAAGCTGATTGTGGTGGCAACAGCCGGCATATTCATATCAAGGACATAGCGTAACCGTTTCCCGTTTAAGAGTATGGAGCGGCTATATGATAACGATATGCATCTCTCGGTACTCAAGCGCGACGGTAGGTCAGAAGAGGTGTCGTTTGACAAGATCATGAAGCGCATCCGTACATTGTCGGAAGGACTTGAACACGTCAATCCCGACATTGTAGCCCAAAAGGTATGTACCCAACTGAAGGACGGAATGAAGACATCTGAGCTTGACGAGTTTGCAGCAGAAACCTGTGCGATGATGCAGGCAAGGTTTCACCCCAATTATGGTAAGCTAGCAGCCCGCATTGTCATTGATAACCACCTCAAGAATACCCCCAAGTCTATGATGGAGTGTGCAACTGTCCTGCATGCAGCGGGTGTTGTGACGTCCGAACACCTGCGTATTGCAAGTGACCACCGTATTGAAGAGATGATTTCTCATGAGCGCGATTCCATGTTTGACTACTTTGGGTTCAAGACGCTTGAGAGGGGCTACCTGCTGTCTGTCAATGGAAAGGTAGTGGAGCGTCCCCAGTACATGTGGATGCGTGTGGCTATCCAGTTATGGGGCGATGACCTGAAGCAGGTGAAGAAGACGTACGATGCCCTGTCTGAGGGGTTCTTCATTCATGCGACGCCGACTCTCTTCAACTCCGGGACCCCCCGCCCCCAGCTGTCATCCTGTTTCCTCCTGCAGATGTCCGACGACTCCATTCAGGGAATCTATAAGACTCTGGGCGACTGTGCACAAATCTCCAAGTGGGCGGGTGGTATCGGTCTGCATGTTCACAATGTCCGGTCGGCTGGCTCTCGTATCAATGGAACCAAAGGAAAGTCGACGGGTATTGTACCGATGCTGCGTGTCTTCAATGATACGGCGCGGTACGTCAATCAAGGCGGAAAGCGGAATGGGTCATTTGCGATCTACTTGGAGCCCTGGCACGCTGACATCGAAGACTTTCTGCGTCTAAAGCTCAATCAGGGTGCCGAGGAGGAGAGGGCACGTGATCTCTTCTATGGGCTGTGGATTCCCGACCTCTTCATGAAGCGTGTGGAAGCAAATGGAGAGTGGACGATGTTCTCTCCCAGCGAAGCGCCAGGTCTGGCAGACTGTTGGGGTCCCGAGTTTGAGGAGTTGTACACCAAGTATGAAGCAGCTGGTCTGGGAGCCAAGAAGATGCCTGCGCAGAAGTTGTGGCAGATGGTCTTGGACGCGCAGATTCAGACAGGGACGCCGTATCTTTGCTACAAGGATGCTGTCAATTCCAAGTCCAACCACAAGCACTTGGGGACCATCAAGAGTTCCAACCTATGCACGGAAATCATGGAGTACACGGCTCCCGATGAGACCGCAGTGTGCAACTTGGGCTCTCTGTCTCTCCCGAAGTTTGTGGGGTACCATCCCCTCTACGAGAAGCGCTACTTTGACTTCGAGAAGTTGCGTCATTACACCAAGATTCTTGCACGCAACCTAGACCAGGTCATTGATCAGAACTTCTATCCCACTCCGGAATGCGAGAGGTCCAATAAGCGCCACCGACCGATCGGAATTGGTGTGCAGGGACTCGCAGATGTCTTTGCCATGCTCAAGTACCCCTGGCAATCAGAGGAGGCACGGAATCTCAATCGCGAGATCTTTGAGAACATCTACTTTGCGGCATTGGAGACGAATGTTGAATCGGCGGTTGCCTTGGGAGAGTACCCGACCTTCTTGGGCTCTCCAGCCTCACGCAATACCCTGCAGTACGATATGTGGAATGACCCACCCCGATGCACACCCTACTTGAACTGGACACTCATCAAGGAAAACGTGCGCAAGTTCGGTTGCCGCAATTCGCTGATGATTGCGCCGATGCCGACTGCATCCACGTCTCAGATTCTGGGGAACAATGAGTGCTTTGAGCCCTTCACAACAAACCTGTATTCCCGTCGTGTACTGGCAGGCGAGTTTATGGTTGTCAACAAGTATCTGGTGGACGACCTTATGGGACTCGGACTGTGGACGACGGATGTCCGGACGGAGATTATGGCAAACAACGGGAGCATCCAGTCTATTGATGTCATTCCTGCAACCCTGAAGGAGATCTACAAGACCGCCTGGGATATCCCAATGCGCACCATCATCCAGATGGCTCGGGACCGTGCACCCTTCATTTGCCAGAGCCAGAGTTTGAACCTCTTTGTAGCGGATCCGACCTATTCAAAGCTTTCGAGCATGCATTTCTATGCATGGCGCGAGGGCTTGAAGACTGGGTGTTATTATTTGCGTACCAAGGCTGCCTCCTCAGCCCAAAAGTTCACAGTCGAGCCGCCAAAGGAGGACTGTCTCACCTGTTCTGCGTAAATTTTCCAGACAGTGAACATAACTAGTATGGCAGATTCTATGAGTGTTCCTCCTACAACTGATGGTGCTCGTCGTCGTCGTGGTGGTGGTCTTAGTGTGGCCCACGCCGCCTACCCCCTGGCTGGTGGTGCTGTGATATTAAGCCCTGCCGCAGTGGGTCCTGGTGGTCGTCGCGGGCGTGGGGGCGCTGATGAGGAGTCTGAGGAGAAGCCTGTGGGTGCCCGCCGCCGCAAGACTGTGAAGGGAAAGTTAGCCGGTCGTCGTCGTGGTACGAAGAAGAAGACCGCTGGTCGTCGTCGCCGGGGCAAGACTGGCGCTGGCTCGTGGTTCTAACTCAATTCGTATCTCTTCGATAACGGTGAATAACTCCTCTGAAAATCCGTAATGGCATCCATTCGGTTCCTTCATCTCCGGGGCTTTACGTGAAGTGCTCTGACGGGGATGACATAGGCTGACAATTATGTCCTGGGGAGACAACTCCCGACACGCTTCTTCGCGACTGCGCAGAAACGCGTCTGCTTCCGCTACTTTGACGTCCGAAAAGGGACGCTCACGCCAGAAGTCTTTGGTATACGCCATCGTTGCTTCCGATACCCGCTCCGACCACGATAATGTCATGGGAGGTACATTCATGAACGACTTGTGCTCCATGATGGAATAGCAGGGAATGGTCGTTGAGAAGACACACTTCCTCTTGGGTTCCATCAGCAGCATCGCAACGCGTGTCAGCACACTGTTGTTGGGGTAGATATCGTCGTCGTCCATATGCACCAGGATATCGTGAGACGCAATCTCGGCTGCAAGATTACGCTTGGCTCCAATGGTCATCGGATCGTCTACTAACCGGTACTTGACGTACGGCAAATCGGTCACCAGGTCCTTGATGGCATCCTTGCCGTCGTCCACAATCACCCATTCAATTTTATCTGCCGGGTACGTCTGACACAGGAAGGAGTACTTTGCCAGCTGGAAGAAGATACGCCTATCGCGAGTGATGGTCAGGATCGAAATGTGCGGAAGGTCTGATTCGGGAGGCAACATATCCTTCAAGGAGTATTCTGGGATGTGAATGTTCTCCTTCATGGACTCCATCTCGAAGATCCAGGCTTGGTGCCGATTCTCGTACTGTTGGCGCATCAGCTTGGACACCGACTTCTTGCTCTTCAACGACCTCTCGGTATACACCCGGAGCTCATTGACGAGAGACTCTACGGAGACGTCCACCAGATCACCTAAGCACTCCGGATGAGGAATCGTCTTGGAAGGCTCCACAAACTGAGCATCATTGGTCAACTCACGGAATGCCTTGATATCCGACAGGATCAAGTTGCATCCCGTCGACATCCCCTCGTTGACCGCATGGCAAAAGCCCTCAGCAACTGACGTCAGAATAAGAAGGCCACACTCCTGCAGAAGTTGGTCGTATTCTGCATCCGTCAGAACCCGGTTGTAGATCTTGATCTTCTTTGCGATTTCCTCAGGAACTGCGTAGTCTCCAACCAGGGCAGGATTGTAGACGAGGTGCAATTCGGGGAGCCGAGTGTAGACCATTTCGTTCTCCTCGTGAATCCGAAGGTAGGCTTGCAGGATCGGACGGGGATTGCGCCACACGTTCTTTCCGATAGGTACCACCGCCTTCCCGTAGTTCTTTTTCTCCGGTTCCACCTTGTCAATGCTCGTCCATCCGATGTAGCGGACAGGGCACCCCCAGTCCTTGAATAGCTCTTCGGCCTCGTGCGTCTTCACCCAGATCTCGTCTATTTGCTTGGCATACGGTTTCCAGGTCTTGAAGGTCCACTCCGGATTAGGAACCCAGATGTTGCGACGGGCGTAGGAAAACAGGGATGGGTTCAGCACATCAAAGAACACATTGAGTTCTGCTTCCTCACACTGAGGATATACATGGGGAACACGTCGGAGCTGAAGTGTTTCTTCTCCTACGACGTGCGCTAAAATACCGTGCATCAGCCTGGCGTCATGCATAATGCCTGGACTTCCATTCACGATGAGGTTGACGCGCATCTCTTATCCGATATCAGCACGCGTTTCGTAACCTTCTTACCGCGTGGCTGTTTTTTACACGTGTGTGCCCTGGATCCTGTTGCAGCAATGTGTTTACGCCAGGTTCCGACGGCAGACGGGGCCATAACAGCCCACCGATCACGAGCCCATACCGGCTCTCCGATGATAGCCGACCGAACAACCGGTGCACTCTCCAGTTTGTCTAGGTGTTTATCTGTCAGATCTCTGCAGAGTTTCAGCTGTTCGGGAGTACCATACCCAAACAGCTCCGAGAAGGGGTCTTGCGTGAACGAATAGTCGAGAACAACATACTTCGTCCCATTCCATGCAAAGGCATCAATCGGACGAAATGAGTCCCAGTGCGATTCCCATACATACCATATGTCAGCGTGTTTCAAAAAGACGCGGTCTTGAAACCTGAACATTATGGTCTCAGAAGAAACTCTTTAGCTCGCCAGTACGCGTTCCATACGTATTCACATTGACGGGAGCACGCAGGGGAATGGGGAAGTTCTCTTGGTCCGCACGGTACTGCTTGTAGGCCGCAATATTCGTCAGGATCCGGTCGGCTGCAAATTCAACCACACGTGTGTTGAGTTGCTCGAGCTCGGCCGCGACATTCGCAGGATCGTTGCGTGCATACTGCAGGTAATAGCTGCGCATAATCAGGAACATATCGTCATCACTCTGCCGATCAATGACCGCCGTTCCTCCGCTCTTTGCCAGAACGGAATCATGCACAAGCTTATGAACCGTCTCAATGTTGGTTACACTGAAGAACACGGTGTTCAGGGGGGATGCAGCCTGCCGATAGTGAATCGTCTCAGACATCTGGGTCTGCGGCAGATCCACCTTGCGAACGTTGTCCCCCGAGATACGGTATGCACCGTATGCAACCTGATCGCCTGCAGCCTTTGCGATATCAGGAACTCGACCATTGTTCTTCGGGGCATCGGGGATGGCCGTTTGGGTAAAAAAGTCACTGTAAGACGCCATTTGCTTTCAACCCAGATTTAGTTTACAACAGTGCCTCCGATAGCAGATGTATCGGGTGTTCGGACAATCATCTCGAACGTATAGACTGGCTGTTGTGTGACATTTAGGAACGGTAGGAATGAACCGGGACCCAAAATTCCAGCTATGTCAAGGATTGAGTATTGAGCGTCGTCAACGGCGTCGGGATATAGGTCTACTAATGATCCATTCGCTTGCGCCGTTGTGAAATTGGGGATAAAGAAGACGTTGAAGTAGTCGATTCGCGAGTCGGTTGGAGTTACGGGGGCAATCGTCTGATAGTACGTATTCGTGGTTGGGTCAAGACTATACACTCCAACATCTAGAACTGGGAACGATTGATCGATGAGAGATGAGATAAACGCACGCTTGTCTAGGTTGTCTACAATCGCAGGTGACTTCTCGAGGGCCTTTAGAATCGGCGTGTAGAACGTTACGCGGTCTCCAACCCGAAGCTGTGATTTGTTATACGTTTGGTAGGCAGGTGTTACGCATAGTAAAGTAGCTCGACTGGGGACGGCAACGCCGTTTGCATCTATCGTCGTTGCGAGCCGAATGCTATCAATTGACATATTGTCCAGCTGACTTTGTCCAAATGCATTGCCCTGTGGATCTGTGACGGACATTACAAGTTTCTGCAACGATGCAATTGGGCTCTGAAACTCAAGTGCCTCACTGTTCCACGGAGTGTAGTCAAAGTATTGAGGACCGTTCGTCAGAGAGAAATCAATCTGCATTCGGTTACACTGCGTTAAGACTGCAAATGCCTTCTGGCCGGCCTCTGTAGGAGCGTAATACTGTCCACGAAACTCGTTCAAATAGAACAGTAGATAGGGATAGGTTCCGAATGTATTGTACGGGGTTGATGCTGTAGTGGTTTTTGCGCCAGATGCACTTGATGTAAACAGTGGGTCAGTAGGGTATGAATACATCTGTGTCTGGGGCATGATAGCTCGCGCTAACCGAATGGATGCAACGTTTGACATAATGTCGGGGGTTCCGAAGTAGTCACCCGATGATAGGGCCTCTGGGGGAGTATCGTACCCGATAAAGTTCCCGTCCGGAGAGCTTGGGTCATACGCACTTAGTTCAAATTGCGCGCCCGTGTTGGAGTCAACATAGGAAAACCCACGCGTATTGGAAGCACCTGGTGTTGGAAAGAATGCTGGATTGTTCGTCGGAGGCAATGCAAAGGTCGGGTACGTCGGATTGTTGGTATACACTGCTATCTGTCTCCGAGTATCTCCCTTCCCACCGAATACGAAGGTTAGATTGGAGTACGCATTCGGGTATCGCGTCCAATCACGCTGAGACGCGTCTATGATAACGTATTTCTTTGACGAAACCATCTTAGGGCTTGTCTGTAGCATATTGGAGTCCGTATGAGACCCCTCGGGAATACCTGAGTATCGTTGGGGGTCATCTAGTTCCCGTCCAACTTGCTTCTCAACCGTTTGCATGTGTTCACGCAAAACGGTGGACTGTGTATGGTACGCAACACGTGGGTCAAAATCGTATCCCTCGCGTGCACCGGCATCTTCTGTAGCTAAGAGTTTGTGGTAATCGCTCATACCCTCTTACTCTTCATATCATCTAAATCTGCAATCCAGAGTGACGCAGCAGATGACTCATTCAGACCTTGAATCTTCTGATTGATCTCTGCCAACATCGACTTGTGCTTCTTGATTGACTCCTTGGTCAGAGTACGGAACGGCAGCCGCAACAGATAGTCGTAGGACTCCTCAAACCGCCCCACACTTGCATTCTCGAGAACCACATTGCACTCCTCCTCCGTCAAACCACGCAGATTGATAGACTCATCCAGTTGGAGCATGATAAAGTAGCAGATACCATTGTGGTACGGCAGTCGAGTCTCCAGCTCGGCAATCATAGCCAACCGTCGCTTCTCGTACATGTCCAACCGGACGTCGGCGTACTCAATGAGGATATCCTGCAGCGTGTCGTACTTCTTGATACACCCCTTCGCATCAAAGGCGTGCATGTTCGTGGTCTTCAGTTTGTCCGTCAGCGCCTTCTTGATAATCTCCTCCTTCACACCCTTCACCCGAATGTTCACAATCTGGTCCGTAGAGGTATCCGTGAAATCCTTGATAGTCCCATCCGTGATCCACTTCTCCAGCGTCTCACGGAAGTCGCACGTCCAGGTACCCACAGGCAACTCTGAGATGAGAGCATCCGCCTTCTCCATCTTGTACTTACCATGTACCGTCCCATCGGCATCAATCTCGCCTGCGTACCCATTCACCCAGGGGCGCAGAGGCGCATTCCGCAGTGCCGCCTTATCCCCGCCTAACCACGCCCGCAATGCAGCCTCAAGTACAGCCGGATTACAGGGAGGCACGAAGGTCGAGTACCCAGTGCCGATACCGCGGGCACCATTCACCAGTAACATCGGAAGGACGGGAGCATACCACTCAGGCTCCACCAGAATCCCATCATCATCGCGGTACTTCAAGATACCCGCATCATCCGGCGAGACCAGAGACTTCACGTACGGCTGGAGGTACGTGTGGATATACCTCGGGGATGCCGCATCCTTACCGCCCTGCAGACGCGTACCAAACTGTCCCTGCGGGACGAACCAGGGGATGTTGTTGGCACCCACAAAGTCCTGTGCCATTCCTACGATGGCATCATTCAGCGATGCCTCTCCGTGATGGTATCCGGAGTGTTCACTGACGTATCCTGCAAACTGCGCGACGCGAATCTCGGAGGTGAGATTGCGCTTGAAGGCAGAGTACAGAATCTTCCGCTGCGATGTCTTGAGGCCGTCCATGACAGACGGGATACTGCGCTCGAGATTGTAGTGCGAGAAGTGGATGAGATCCTTGTGCACGAAATCCTCATAGAGCAGCTGAGACCCCGCAGGAATCAGTGCGTCCTGGTTGTATGTCTTCAGCCAATCCTTCCGATCATTTGCCTTTGACTTGTTGAATGCGAGCTCAATGCTGGTATCCGACGCCTCGCTGTACGTGAACTGGATCTTGTCCAGCCGCTGAAAGTACTCCTTCGCCTCATCGCGAGTGGACGTACCTAATCCCTTGTAATACTTGACCTTCCACCCCTTCGTGTTCGCCTGCCGCCACTTCTCGTACTCGTTGGTGTTGTAGAACGACTTCACCTCCTTCCCACGCGTCGCCTTCACGATGGGAGTCGCCATATACGTCAGGAACCCCGGGATCTTGATGAGCTCATGCCAGAGCTCGTGGAACAGGTTGATGAGGAGACCGCGGATGTGGGACCCATCGTAATCCTGGTCGGTCATAATCATGATAGAGCCGTACCGCAGAGAGGTCGTGGACTCATACTTCTTGCCGCTCGCCAGCCCCATAATCTTCTTCAGTTCTGCAATCTCCTTCGTCTGCTCCACGCGAGCATCTGCCGTGTCCTTCACGTTCAGCAGCTTACCACGCAGAGGATAGACACCGAACAACTTCCGCTGCTCCTGACTGAGCCCACTCAACGCCATCGCCTTTGCTGAATCTCCCTCCGTCAGAATCAGCGTACACTCTGAGCTGCGACTCGTACCCGCATGCATCGCATCATCCAGCTTTGGAATCCCTGTAATCCGGCTCTGCTTCTTTCCATCCGTCTTTGTGTTATCCTTTGCATCCTTCGCCGTCTGCGCCTCCAGAATGCGCTCCACGATAGGGAGCTTTGTAGCAATCTTCTTCAGGAACTCATCGGACAGTTTGCAGGGTGCAGCGCTGGTGAGAACCTCCTTGGTCTGCGATGAGAACGATGGGTTCTCGACCAGACACTCCACGAATACCGCTAGGTGATCCTTCACCAGACCAGGGCGTACCTTGGTCTTCTTCTTCGTCTCCAGATACTCCACCAGATGTGACGTAATCTGATTCACCAACCCATCCACATGCTTTCCGCTCTGCGTCCAGATGCCGTTGACGAAGGACACTGTAAACAGCTTGTCAGTGGGGCTGCTGGAGACCACCACATTCCAGTGCGCCTGCGGGGCATCCACAACCACCGTCGCATTCTCCGCCAGGTACATTGACGCGTACGTCTTCAAATCACGGCTCGCCACCGCCTTCTCGTTCCACTTGACCTTGACCTCCTTCCCGACCGTCATCGCCAGGTCATACACACGCCGCTCAATCAGCTTGAGCACACTCTCAGGTACCTCCGTCCACTTGAATCGGCTCAAGTCGGGCGTCCACGCAACCTCCACAAAGGGCTTCAGTTTGTAAGGCGTAATCTTCGGCTTCTCGATGACACTCATGTTGTTTCGGAAGGTCTGGACGTACTTGCGTTGGCGCTTGCCGTCCACAATCGTAATCGTCATCTCCTTCGCGAAGATGTTGACCAGCTTGACACCATACCCGTTCTTTCCGCCTACCATCTTCTTTTCTGATTTGTCGTAGTTTGTGGATGTCAGGAGCTGACTGAAGATCAGCTCGGGGATGTACACCTTGTGCTCCGGATGTTCCTCCACATCGATACCCTCGCCATCATTACGGATCGTGAAGACCCCATCTTTGAAGGAGACGTCAATGGATTTGACGAGGGAGTCAGACTTCTTCTGACGCAGACGGATGACTTGGTCGTGCGCATTCACGAGGAGCTCGTCCACCAACTTGTAGAAACCGGGATTGATCTGCGCCTCGTGAGGCACAAACGACTCTCCCTCGACGACATACACCTCCTGCGGGTGTGTCTCGATGCTCCCAATGTAGGTATCCGGCAACTCCAGAATGTGCTCGCGATGCGTGTGCTTGCGGTAAACGCTGCTTAGATCGGCCATGGTGTCTGATGCTGGTCCATCCCTGCAAAAGTAGACTTCCATTTTGAGACGGCTCTCTATGGACATGTAAACCCATGCCCGAACCAGCACCTATCGTTTTCTTCCTGAGGGTTCCTCAGGAAACCAAGGACATTGAGTCCACTGTGGATAACCCTCCGACTTACTCTGAACTCTTAGAGACTGTGGAGGGCTCTACGCTCCTAGAACGGTTCTCCAAGGAGACCATGATGGCGATTCTAGAGAAGACCAAGAGTCTGTCGTATGGGGCTGGTACGGCGTGTTTTCACTGCTGTCACACATTCAACTGGACAGCCTGTCATTTGCCCATCAGCTATGACACCTACGATAAGATGTTCACCGTGGAGGGGCACTATTGTTCCCCCGAGTGTGCCCTGATAGATCTGTATAATATGCCTCGGTTGTCAGATTCCACCCGATGGAACCGACATGCTCTCCTGGAGGACTTGTATCGCCCTCTTCTCCGGGGTGCGGAGATCGTTCCGGCGCCTCCACGAGCAATGCTTCGTATGTTTGGAGGACCGCTGGATATAGCGCAGTATCGCGAGTACTTGACGACAGCTGATTCGCAGGTACGGATTGACCTGCCTCCGATTCGGTTGCACTATCCGACGATGAACATTCAGGCACCCACGCGGGATGTCAAGAAGTTCGTCCAGCTCTCCCATGATGTCGTGGAGAAGGCGTCGAATGAGCTCCGATTGAAGCGATCCAAGCCAGTTCATGGAAATGTGCCGACGCTTGACAAACTTATGAAGGCTTAAGTGGAGGACTCTTGATACAATCATGCAGACTCAGGACTTCGTACGCAACCAGATGGTATTTGCGCTCAGTATGGCAGCCGCAAACGGGGGATGGGGACCCGTCAAGAACATCATGGCGTTGGGAGCCTACGACCACTTCATGAAGGCGGCCTATGCATGGATTCCATGGCTCTTTCAGTACTGCCGTCGTCGCCGGTCGGAAACCATTAAGAATCCATCATTCGCCAGAGCTAGCATTGAGTGTGAGCGCACCTTTGCGACCAATTCCAAACAGACACATGCCTTCTCAACCCGCATGGATGCGGTTGTTCACTATGTCACCACCCTTCCCGCCATGAAGACCCTCCTGAGTATCCCCCAGCACGACTACCTGCCCTTTGAGTTTGATCAGGTCTGCTTAGGTCCCGATATCTATTTTCAGCTCAAGGATTTGCACCATACGGAGGGAGCACTGGATAGCATCAAGTTCAAGCTTGTTTGCTATGACCATGATGTCCAACACCTACAGGCATTCGTGGACACCTGCAACGTTGACTACGAGCGCCGTATGCATAACAAGCTGGGGTCCCAGCTGTACTACTTTGACCAAGTTGTGGCAACCAAGAACAAGCGGAATACGCAGAACCCGTTACCGACATCCCATCTCGTGTACACCAAGTCCCTCTTTCAAACCACACGGACCTTTGAGAACGTCTTCTTTGAACAGCGGGAGCATGTCAAGAACCGCGTGCAGTTCTTCTTGAAGGACCGGGAGTGGTACGATAAGAAGGGGATTCCGTATACGCTTGGCTTTCTGCTGCATGGAGACCCGGGGTGCGGCAAGACATCTACGGTAAAGGCAATTGCAAACGAAGGTCGGCGTCATATCATCAACATCCATCTGGCGGAAATCAAGACCAAGGCACAGTTGCAGCATCTTTTTTTCAACGAAGAGATCCATGTGTCCGATGGGTCTACGAAGGCACCCGAGAGGTTCACGATTCCGATCCATGAGCGGCTCTACGTCATTGAAGACATCGATGCGATGGGAGACACGGTTCTGCGTCGGGAATGGAAGAAGCCGGAGCCTCTGAAGCCCAAGGAACCTGGTTCAGACCCCTGGATGGATCGCGAACTGGAAGAGCAGAAAGATATCATTGACCTGTCGTTCCTGCTGAATCTTCTGGATGGAACCCTGGAATCCTGTGGACGTATTCTGGCTATCACATCCAACTTTCCGGAACGCATTGACCGTGCTCTGATCCGCCCCGGACGTATTGATATGATTGTACACTTTCGCAAGTGTAATCGGACTGTCTTGCGCGATCTCGTTCATAACTTCTACGACCAGACCTTTGACGGACACGCATTGTGGGACGATGAGACGATGGATGGCAAATGGTCTCCCGCCGAAGCCAATCAGATTCTGTTCCGGAACTTTGAGGAACCTGCGTTGGCGATGGAAGAGCTTCGTACCCTGACGTCCAAGGACTTGTACGGTTTCGAAAATGGAACCGTTCCTGCGCCGGTATGAAGGACCACATAAGATGGCAAAGGTACAACTCGCATTTCTTCTCGACACGACTGCGTCTATGCAGAACTGGATCGACACCTGCAAGGATGAGGTCTATAAAATCATTGATAACACCCGTACCAAGTTTGGTCAGGATGTTCTCTTTGAAACTGCCCTCGTGGCATACAATGATTACGAAAACGATGTACGGATGCACTGTATCGTCGTTCCGTTCAATGAACACCCCTTCACACTCCGCAATACGTTGCGCAGTATCAAGGCATGGGGCGGAGATGATTCCGCCGAGGATGTAGCAGGTGGTCTGTTCGAGCTTCTAAATCTGGACTGGAAGGAGGGGTACACCAAGCTGATTGTCCATCTAGCAGATGCACCGCCTCACGGAAGATTCTGGCACGAGCCCTGGGTATCCGATAGGTATCCGAAAGGAGACCCGGGTGGAATTGACTTGGAAACAGTCTTGACGCAAATTCGCTACAAGGTGAATCCTAGTTTCACCTTCTTCAAGATCAACGAAACGACGGATCTGTATATTCAGACCCTGAGTTCTATTCTTGGAGACAGCCTGATTGTAGCTGATCTCCAGGAACAGGAGTATACGCACCGGGGCATCCGCACCCGCGTGTCACAGTTGGATGACCATCGGTTCTCTACGATGATGTCGTCGGTCGTAGCAATGTCGCTCAGCCCGACTGAACCAAATAGCGCGCAATCTGATCCAAAGACGTTATATACTCCCACACCATAGCTTGACTAGCAGGAGACAACACATTCCAGTACTGCTTTAGTTTTCCAATGACATCGGCACCGCCCACCTCTTCATGGAACTCTGAGTACTCGTATTCTGTGAAGAACTTCTCGTCCTTCTCTGCAATCTTGCTACTGAAGGCAGTGTCCAATACGTTCGTCTTGTAGTACTTCAGTGCCAAAGAGGGGTTTGTCTTTTGTATCAAACGTAGGGCGGTGTCAAAGACCTTGAAGTCGGGATCTTCGGGGAACATGTTCTGCAGCTCACCAATGAAGGCGTAGAACTGGTTGAAGAAGCCTTGAAATACCTGCACGCGAGATGCCATTGATATTATTGGGGAGAGACTGGTGTAAACTCTTTATCGCACACCGTCTGCACTGGAGGTATCCCTTGATTTGTCGATGAGATACCATTGCTTTACTTGCGAGAGACCGCCGTAAACTCCTTCTCACGCATCTTTTGCATCTGCTCCATCTTCAGTTGCATATCAGACTTTGCCTCACCCCTCTGCTGGATGTTCTGGGGCGTCGTATCACCACCGGCCGACGCCATTCCCTCGGGAGCCGATGAGAGGTACGTATAATTCAGCTGGTCCGTATGCGAGAATTGGGTCGGCGTGTCCCACATGGAATAACTCTCGGTCAGAGCACCGTTTCCAAAGCCCCATGCACCAGGATCTGCTGATTGAGGCGCACCCTGCGTAGACACCTTTGCACCCCCAGCCCCCGTTGGGAGCTCGCGGCGGGCAGTCACAGGCTTGGCGATATACGAGTATATATCCTTGCCGATGTAGGTCTCCTTCGTATCCGGAGCGTACAACGTAGGCACACTCTTCAGAAAAGCCGGCAACTGGTGGCGAGGTATGGTATCAATGTTAATCGCATTCACAAGCTCGCTCTTGTTCATCACCTGCAAGGTCTGCAGAATCTGCCGGGAATGAGAACAGCGATTGCTGTAGAACAGTTGGGGTTGACTCATTCGTTGCTGGTTCACGCCAAAAAACGGACGCAAATACAACGAAGGTATGAGTAGCACACAGATGGCAGAACTTCTTAACATTCGCTCCCCTAGCAAGGACGAGATTGAGTTTGAACTCAAGGGAGTTCCGGTATCCTTCGCGAATGCGTTACGACGCATTCTCCTGTCGAACCTTGATACGGTGGTCATCAAGGATGTTCAGGTATTTGAGAATACATCACAGCTCCCTCACGAGATGTTGCGTCATCGTGTCGAGATGCTTCCGATTAACGTGCGACCCAATGAGTCCCGTATCATCTCGGAAGCCAAGCTGGAGCTGCGTATTCCGGCTATGGATACGACGCAGACGATTACCACCAAACACTTCAGCGTATTCGGAGACCGCAAGGACATTCTGTTGAAGGACGAAGATGGGAACGACCTGTTGTTTGTGTACCTGAATCCTGGGGAGGCGTTGCATCTGACTGCCCGTCTCGGGATTGACAGCATGGATACATCGCAGGTCAGTACAGTCTCCTATGGGTACCACATCGACCCCGAGATTGCCAAGGCGGATAAGATTGAGTTTCTGAAGGATGTTCCAGAGCCCGAGAAGGAGTTCCGGGGGCGCGAGTTTGACAACTTCCATATCCAGCGTTCCTACCCTAAGGACGAGAACGACCAGCCCTTCTGGTACGACTTCATCCTTGCATCATGGGGCGTCATTCCTCCGAAGGAGATGCTGCGTCAGGCGATAGTTCTCCTGAAGGGCAAGATTGAAGAGTGGGGTGCCCTTCCGATTGCCCGTGAGGGAACGATGGCGTCTCTCACATCAGCAACCGAGAAGTATACGATTGGTCCCCTCATTCAGCGAGTCATTGATGACCGCAAGAAGACGTCGCGGGTCTTCTACGACCCCATTCATCCCCTGGTCGCCCAAATGACCGTGAAGTTCGTGACCACCGAGTCGCCTGAGTCAGTCGTCGCAGATGCTGTTGCTGTCATCACAGGTTGGTGCGACACGCTGACCACACAACTCTCTCGTTGAGATAAATAAGATGGCAGAGATCTTTGAATTCGATCCCGCAACGGACATTCAGGTTTTCGAAACATTCACATTCGACGAAGTTGTGGAACGAGCTGAGACTCTGCGGTTTTACACTCTAGACGAACAGATCACCGACTACTTTGAGAAGAACCTGCCGGTCGGGAAAGTCAGTCGCCACCAACTCTTCCATCTGGAGAGGGAAGCCGACAGGATGCGCGACCTCTACAACAAGGTCATTGTAGGTACGGAAACTGCATATGACGTTCGCGGAGAGCGTATCTACGAATCCTACTTGCCCTGGATTCTTCCCGTGTACACATCAACCGTATCGCGCAAGACCTTGAATTGGGGCACGGACTACCTGCCGATATACGCCGCCCGCCAGCCTCGTTTTTACGACCGTATGTTGGCTGGATTGCCCCGTCCGTATTCCTTTGCCGATGGAACGCCTGCCATGTTTCCCACTCCGCAAGAGTTTGTGGACAATGAGGGGAAGTTGCCTCTCCGCGCGGTCCCTGATTTCGTGAAGACACGTGGAACTCTGCATGCGGGTGGGCGGTATGAGGTATCAGAAGAGGTTGTTCCCAATACGGGAGACGTCATTGCATTGCGTGGCTACTGGGTCAAGAAGCGTCCCTTGGATCTCATTGCTCCTCTTGATAAGCACCCAATCCTAGAGTCTAACGAGGCTCACTTTTTTGAGTCGACTGCACCCTACTCGGAAGTCATGCCGTCTGTGGAAGCCATTCTGAACCACGCTGTTCCTGTAACGACTCATCCGTTCCGAGATGCTAAACCGTACCTTGCAATCTACGACATCAAGTGGCAGGATATCCCGTGGAGTGTCTGGAAGCGGCAGTTCCCTCCTGCCGAGCAACTGGCTACGGGTCTTCCGGTGGAACCTATAGCCATCCCGCAAACGACGGCTGATATTCCCGGAGAAGTCTTGCAGAAGACCTACCATGTTCCGTATCACCCCGGTTTGACTCCTCGCTATTGGCTGTCTCAACAGCAGGATGGTGGATTGTATGTCATCAAGCTCTTGCTCTCTCAAGCAGCTGAATTGACTCCGATATCTGCTCCTACCACGGTCGAAGCTCCCTTGGCACCGTTGCCGTTCGCCAAGCCCGACGATTGTTTGCCGGATGGAATCACGTTCGAGAACTTCTTGACGGCTGGAGTGTACCGTCCGCCTGGCGTATGTGTCCCAATGGAAACCATTGAGAAGGAACGGGCTGCGATTGGAATGAAGGGGCGTATCCAGTGGAACGAAACGACACACGATGATATCCTGAAAGAGTACCTGCCGATCCTGAATGCAGCCCAAGGTCCAGCCCCCACAGCCCCGAAGGAACCTGTTCTTCCCAAGGTTCCGAAGCCGGAGTTCTCACACGCCCGCGAAGATGTGCTGGTCATTCTGAAGGACGTTATGCGGACGGCGGAAGACAAGGCAGAAGCGCTTCGTAAGATGGTCATGGATCTATCCAGCAATAACAAACAGTACCTGGATGAAGATGGTAAGTTTGTCTTGTGTGAACACAGCCTCTCCTTATTGGACGGCGAGTTTGGACAGGATAACCGTGCATTCTACGAGACCTGGTGTGGAATCGTAGGTGGCTCACGAGTCTGTAAGTTCTGCGGAGAGGCAATTAACCAGGATGTGTTCGTTAGCTTGGCGGAGTTTGACGACGATGGACATGCAGTCCTGCATAGCGAGGAATTGAACGTCGCCGAGTTCCATCCAGGTGCAATTCGTACCTTTACCGAATCACTGACATCACTTCGTGTTTTGTTTGATACGAGGGATCCAGCCCAAGACATGTTCCTGCTTCTGATCTCTATGTTGCAAGTGCTTCCCGACCAATACAGTTTGGAACCTATCATAGGACAGGTACGCCAACTCTCTACCTTTACGCAATCCAAGGGAGACAGTGTACGAGCCGTATACGGTATCTGCGGAATGGCTCTTCTCATGCAAATCCACGACCCCTTTCTAATTCCGCGCCGAAGCTTTGGGACTCCCTTCGTGTTGACCGGATACCCCCGCGATAAGGACGAAGGACTTGGTATCCTGGATAGTATCTTAGGCGCTCTGAAGCGAACCTTTGAGCAGTTCCGGACCACCTTCAAGGGACCTTCCATGGGACTCTTGCGTGAAGTCTTCCGCAGCCCTGCAAAGGTGCGCGAGAAGTGCGTGACTGCCCTTAAGGTCATGATAAACCCTCCCGCCGCATTCTCACAGAAGCTTGGTCTGAGCAATTACATGGATAAGTTGGAACAGGCAGCCCTGCGATACGCCAAGGCACCACCCGTCCCCCCGCAGTTGACGGTCTTGGTCCCTCCGATTCGCATTGATACGACAGCTCCTGCAAAGAGTGCACGGACAGAGTGTATTCCCGCTGCCGCTTTGTACGTATGGACTACCGAGACACCTCCCGTGTACCTGCAGAATCCGATTGTGTTTGAGACGAGAACCTCTCCGGGACCGACAGCTCGGCGTGTTGTGCATATTCCTATAAACGCCGAACCATGGGCTGCACTACCATCCGATACTGCCGCTCGTATCCGCAAGGCGGTTCCAGCATTCGCCAAGGCATTGCGGAACACCCAGTTGTTATCTGTGTTGGCTGATGCAAAGATATCGTGGAATCAAGCGTCTGCCATTGCAGGACGTCTGCTGGATCTGTGCCGTGTGCAAACCTCTGGTATTCCGTCTCCTGTCATTCGGACTCTACGGGCTGAGTTGGAGGGACTGGATCCTCGATTGAACAAATCCCAACTTCGTGATGCAGCACGTGGTATTGCCTTTCGCGTGATTGATGAGGTGTCCAAGGTTCCTGCACTTCGTGAACTGTGGGCAACTGCGATTCCTGCCGATCTGTCGCTGAAATCAATGCTACGAAAGGAAGAGGATATCAAGGCAGAGGTGCGTACGCTCATCACTGCAGAGCGTGAGACGTTCAAGACGCGCCTTGGTGAAAAGTCGGATATGGAGCGTGAACTCATCAAGCAGTTGCTCGATATAGGTCTCGCACCGTATGTTATCCTGCTGAAGGACCGTCAGTTGTTTGCTCAGCAATTGGAGGATAGGGTACGTCCCGTTGCAGAACTGGAGACCAATGTTCCCGAAGAGGGATTCCAGGAGGTTCCGAATGATAATGAACGGGATGAGCCGGACCAAGGAGAACGTGGTGATTTCGGAGAGATGCCGAATCGTCCGTATGAAGGGGATGATATCTATGGGGACTACTCAGCCGATGTGGGCGTTTAAACGCATCGCAACTCCATAGACAATGTTCTGTGAACCATCTATTCTGCTGTCTGAGCACGATGCAATTGTGGAGGAGTTGAGGGGGCGGCTGCGTCAGTCCGAGCTGGACTGTGCGCGATACGTGAAGAGGCTTGATGAGACTATTGCAGACCTTGATCGTGTTGATGAGATGCTACACAATGCCCAGGATGAGCTGGAGAGTTACGAGGAGGGGACAGTGCAAGACGAGGGACCAAACGAGTTTGAAAGGTTGAATACAGTCACTACATGTTACGCTGCATTTGCTATCTTTGGCTCTATTGTCGCTATTGTTCTCGCAAACACACTTACACATCGCGAGTTGATAGAATATCATAATGCCCACTGACCTTACCCTTTGGATTCGCCGCGAGGATGACTTGCCTTCTACCGATGATATCATCAGCGTGAAGCGTTTGCCCGGTGCTCTGTTTGAGCTGACGTACCGCGACGGTGACCTCGGTACCCGCTATGTTCAGACGTACAACAAGCTGGAGCTTCAGACGTACTTTGGCACGGTGCTGAATGCTCTGACTCTGGATCAGTGCCCCTTCAAGTACCTGCAGGTGGGAATGAACGGCTTCCCCAACACGCAGTATGCCATTGAGGATCTTGCTGTTAACAACTCGGTGTGGCAAGTGATCCTGACGAGCATCAACTGGTGTCTGGAGGGTCATTGGGTCAGTCAATCAGAAGCTGCATCCCGGGTGGCGCAGTCGTCTCAAACAGCCGCTGCACCTCCGTCAAGTACTTATCACGCAGCTCGTCAAGATCGGTATTGGACACCGTCTGCTTCGTCGGAGTGGTAGGTATAGGTTTGCCCGCATAACTCCGAACAGGAGATAACGGTTCATACGCTAACTGACCCCATCTATACAAACTCGCAAACGAAGGCATTGGAAAGGTAAGCTTCGTATTACGATACAACCACTCGTTGAAACTCCGAAGAATCGGTGTATCTACGATTGGGAACAACTCTGTTTCCCCATATGTTAACACAGGTACGATTGGCGTCCCTGTCTCCAGTGCCAACCGGAATATACCCGTTCGGTTCCGAATGGATACGCGCAAGGTATTCTTCTCCATCGGCTGCATCCCCTCGCGGATTCCGCCGGGTATGACGGATACGGATTCCGTCTCCAGCGTCTTCTTCATGACCACGTAATCAGATGGAATGGTGCGGAAGTAATGGCAGAGATCCCGCAGGATCGGAACGTAATGAATCGCAGAGATAGAGACCACCTTGTGTCCACGTAGGAGCGCATGCATTGATGGGGCTACACACAGGAGTGCGTGTGGATGCCATAGGTACAATGCCTTCTCTGGCGGAGACTCTTCGTGGTACTGAAAGGTCGTACACAGGTTTGAGAAGATCGTATCGGCTTCTTGCGGGATCACTGAACGGACTGCATCACAGAATGCGTCGATCCATGGATCAAAGGCTCCTATGGGGATCATCGTGTATAGCGCTAGGCATAACATCGTAAGCAGGATGTTTACGGTGGCAGACAATGCAAAGGTTATTATGGCAGCCATCCCAACACATGCGAAGAGAAAGGGGTACAATGTGAACAGCGCTGCTAACATTGTATCGGGCTATGAAACGATTTGCTACACAACCAGCGAGAGACCATACACGAGGAGCGCAGCTGCAAACTGGGCGACCATGTAGAGTATTGCCTTGGTTGTTCCGACCTTTCCTGACATCAGCTGCAAAAGGGTAACTGCGGGGTTGAAGTGTCCTCCAGATATCTTTCCACCGAGACCAATCGCGATGGCAAGAGCTGCCAATATGAGTGGTGCGCTTCCAGTGAACGCGACTGCGGCTGTTAAAAGACCTGTTCCGAAAAACTCGACTAACACTGCTGGCTCCATATGTTTTTACGCAACATAACTCTTCAGGAGCTTCCAAGCAAGAGTTATCACGACGGCGAACACCACGCCATGCACAGCCGCCTGCACCTGGAACGACGCCCCCGGGGGGAGCGCGATCAGGATGCCGGGGGTCAGAAGGTAGAACACGAGGGCGACAAACACAATCTTCAAAATCTTCATGGTATACTCTGTACCAAGAAAATGAACCGCGCTCAACGCATATAGACTGTATCAATGGCGCTAACTCTGCATGGCTATAGGATACCCAAGAATGGACCCCATAATATCGTTGCGCTTCGGAAGCGGTTGACCGTGAAGCCTGTCATTCCAACGGTATTCGTACCCTCCAATCGTGTCCCCAAATATCCCGTCTTTCATGAATCCGAAGACTACCTCTACGTACCTAAGACGTTCGGCATTGATACCTTTGGACCTCCCACCGTTACGACGCGGGATGTTCAGCAGACAGATGGTGTCTTCTGGGACTTCAAAGGATCCCTTCGACCTGTGCAGCATGAGGTCGTGAACGCATACATGAAACCGACCCCTCACGATGGGATTCTGTCGTTGGCGACAGGAGGCGGAAAGACCGTGTGTGGGCTGTATATCGCCTCACAACTGAAGGTCCCAACGCTCATCATCGTTCACAACACCTTCCTGTACGACCAGTGGCAAGACCGTATTCGCGAATTCCTCCCCAAAGCAAGGATTGGGCGTGTGCAGGGAGAAACAATTGATGTGGAGGGACGTGATGTGGTTATCGCGATGCTACAGAGCCTCTCAATGAAGACGTACAAGCCCGATACCTTCAAGACCATCGGACTGGTTATCGTAGACGAGTGCCATCACATTGCGTCGGAGGTCTTTGTGCAAGCCATCCCCAAGATTACATCCAAGCATATGCTGGGGCTGTCTGCTACACCCATCCGCAAGGACGGGCTGATGTTTGTGATGGAGTGGATTCTGGGTCCAATCCTGTACAAGTCGGATACGTCAGACATCATAGATCCACAGGTACGTGTAGAAGTCTATGATTTCCTCACCAATGACCGAGAGTTTCTTGAGATCGTGTACAATTCGCAGGGCGTCATGTCGGTTGCGAATATGGTCAATAAACTGGCGTCCTTTGAACCCCGCAAGGATCTGTTGTCCACCATTATCACAGATGTTGTGCGTACCTCTCCCGAACGCCAACTCTTGGTTCTCTCCGACCGAGTGCAGCACACCAAGGATATCCTGGAGTCTCTTCCGGAAGATGTCAAGTCCCAATCGGCTATTCTGTCTACCAGCGTGAAGGCGTCGCAACGAACCGAGTACTGTGCGAACAAGAAGGTCCTCATAGCAACCTATGCGATGTGCAAGGAGGGCTTTGATGTTGCGTCTCTGAATACTCTGATTATCGCAACTCCTCGTCCCGATGTTGACCAGATTGTAGGACGTATCCTCCGTGTGGAAAAGACGAAGCGATCGGTGCATCCACTCATCATTGATATCGTCGACCCCCAGTTCAAACGGCAGTTTCACGAACGGCTTGCTCTCTACAACAAACGCAAGTACACTGTTGAGAAAATGACGTTGGTATGAACAATGATAGGCGATTGGAAACGTATCTCCTGGAAAGAACACCTTATTGCCTTGGTCTGGATTGTGTCAATAGGAACATACCTTGGTTGGGCGTCGGGATCAGCCATTATCGGTGGTGCCCTATCAGCCGTCTCACGCAAACTAGCCTTTGGAGACTTTGATGTAGGATACGCCTGGACGTTTTCTGATATCGTGTTTTGGGTTACTTCGTTCCTGCAGGGAGCAGTTGGCGGTGCAATTGGTCAGTATCTACGTGTACGCGAGCGTGCGACACAAGCCATTGATGAGGTAGCCGTCAAGACTTATGGACTGGTATCGGCGTTGGAGGGGGCAAAGAAGCAGACGGAGACTGAGTCATTGACTTTGTCCGCATAACAGCCTTTCTAGAATCTTCATCCACATAGATGTCTATCGGATCCAATCCGTTGGTAATCTCTGGTTTGCTGACTTCGGGCGTGGTATGCTCAAAGTGATTCTTAAAGTCCGCTATCACAACATCCGGAACTGCAGGGGATGTTTCATGCAGGCGGTCGAGATTGTCGCGAACCATCTTGAGGAAGTCGTGAGCCCGTATGCGTTCGGCACGGGGCAACGCCAATTCCAACATAATGGAGCGGTGCACCTTTGCATACTGCAGGGCGACCATCCGATGCGACTCGGACCGCTTTGCCCAGTTGAAGAATGCAGATACCGTGTTCAAAACCCCAATACCCATACTGACAACTCCCACAGCTACACTCACCGCTCTTGCATCGGATAGCACGGATCCTGCTGCAGCTGACACGAAGCCATTGACGGTTGAGAATACGATAACCGGAAGGGTTATATAGGTTGTCAGGAGAGAGTACCTCTTCTCTGACCGTGTGTGCATCCAGGTGAAGCACAATGCTCGTTCACCTTCTGACGCAAGAATGCGTTCCAACTGGGGATTCCAATGAATCTCCTGTTTCCCATCGATAATGTCTACGTCTTTTGAATCTTCCGCCATTACGAATTAAACGCGATTATCTGCGTGTACTGACGCAAGGACAGTAAAACTTACTCGTGTTGAACACATACCTCGCCGGCGGGGCTAACGGGTTCGGGACGATATTCTGCAGGCATCCTCCAGCAATATTGTAGACTCCCTTTCCAGGGACGTAACGTGTCATGAATCTATCGGGTGTGGCGGGACTCACAACGCCCGATAAAGCGCAAGGTTTCAACCCAGGGTAATACGGCATTGCTTTGAGATGCGAAATTACCGCATCTGCTTACCGAGGGCGACGAATTGGTCAAAGGTGAACAGAAAGAACACCCCTGTAAAAATGTAGAGCAGCATGTCATGCGACGGAGGGGCTTCATACCCCGTCTTGTTCTGCTCAACCAAGGCAAGGATCTTTGAAATCTGATCCTGCAGTTGCTTCTGGTGGAAATCCGTAGGGGGTGAGTACGCAAAGTCAGAGAATGCCTCTACCCTCTGAATAGGACGCGACGGTTCCCGGTGGAATGGACTGCTTGTCTTGTAGTTTGGCTCTTCCGTTGATATAGGAAGGCTGGCGGTCAACGAGTCCAACATCGTCTTGTGCTTGGCGACGGTCTCCTCTGACTTTCGTGCCATAACCGGACGGACAGTTGCTTCTGCTGCCTGTGTCACAGGAGCACGCTTCCCAAACGGAGCCCCATACACATCTTCTAGCGACGCAAAATCGGGCATCTACTTGTATTAGAGGATCGTAGAAAAATGTGGAGTGTCAACAAATGCGTTTTACCGTTCAACTTGCTCTAGTTGGTGCGTTTGTTGTGTATCTGGCCTTCTTTGCATGGCCGGTGCCTAGCATTGTGAAGGATGTCCTGCGTACCGGCGTGGGTCGCTTTATTGTTCTGGGAGGTATCTCCTGGCTTGCCATCTACCACTCTACTGCACTCGCCATCCTGGGTGCAATCTTCTACGTGAAGTCTGTCCACTCGGCATACCACGAGGGGCTCAAGATGCCGGAGAAGGATGACAAGGACAAGAAGAAGGACAAGAAAAAGGACAAGGAGGACGATGAGCCTGCTCCTCACTCCAAGAAGTAAATCCCCTCAACAAGTATAGGATGTTGGACGTTCTTTTAGAAAGCAAGTTCACTATCGGGATTCTGACGATCATGATGAACATCTGGGGACGGCATATCGTGGACGAGGTGAGTTCCAACGAAGAGGAGTACCGACGCAATATCATCATTCGCCGATTGGTCATCTTCGCAATGTGCTACATCGCCACTCGCGAGATCATTACGTCCATTGCGCTGACAGCAGGGTTCATCATTCTGGCTATGGGTGTATCTCGCCGGGGACCCGAGGGAATGGAAAATCCCAAGAAGAAGGAGGTGAAGATTGAGCAACCGGCGCACGATACGACAGCCCCCGAGTTATTCTCGGACAAGTGAGCAATGGCAGGCGGATTGTTTGATGATCAGCCCTTTTCGCTCAACTTGAAGTGTGTTGCAGTTACACTACTCATCGCAGGGGGGTATTGGTACCTTCCTGCGAAGAATATACGAGTTCTCATTGCATTGGCGTACTTTCCGTACCTGGCGCTTGCCTGGTATGACCACTTTTACGAGTGCAATTACACGATGGATCCTACGGTGTTCCCGTTTGGTCGGTTCGTGTACTTACCTTTCAAGCCGCCGGAATATCGCAAGAAGTTTGATGAGCTTCCGGCGAACAAAAAGACCTTCATATCCCGGTTTGATCGGTTCCTAATCGCTCTTCTCTTCGGGGTTGGGATTGTCTACTTTGCCGGCAAGTAAGACCTCCTTCTCCTTCTCAGACATCTCTGCTTCCGTTGCACGACTGACCGGTACATACTCTCCAGGGGTATCGGTGAACTCGTAGGGAGCACATGCAGCCGTATGTTCTCGCTCAAAAATACCGACCAACTGTCGGATCTTCTCGATCTCTGCCTTGTGTTGCAGCCTCTCCTCTACCAGCTGACGCTTGACCGTCTCAAGCTCATTGGAAATCTCCTCCAGAATCGCACGGACAAGAATCTCGGCGCTCATTATTCCTACTATCAGATACTTCCCTGTAGACGAATGTACAGACTCTCGGGAATGACGATTCCCCGTACGATCGGCAAGTCTAGCTTGGTACGAACTTCCAACTGTTGGACATCACTTGTCATCTTCGCCATCGCAAGCCACTCTTCAACCAACTTGGACAGCTTCAGAATCGCCTTCACAAAGTCCCCTTCATAGAGGTCGTAATCCTGGCAGATCTTGAATGCGTTCTCACCACGTGTCCAACGGACCACGACGTCAACCCAGTAGGAGCCCAACGTCCAGAACTCATCATCAATGTCCGCATCGCGATACTCCTTTGCGATCGTGAACAACGTGTTTGCCTTTGAGAGTGCGTCTGGACTCAGATTACAGTTGTTTAGAAGGATACCCTCCTTCCGCCCATCGTCTAGGAACAACGCCAAACAGCCCATGAACTCTGCAGTATCCAAGTCGTGGAAGATTCGCTCCTTGTACGCCCGTGCCATCAGAAGGGGATGCCCTGTGTGTACCATGGACGCCATATGACCCAACTCTGTTCCAATGAATCCATGGCGGTGCAACCAGTCTTCCCGCAGCTTGATCTCTCCCTCATACGCCTTCATGAACTCGATAGAATTCTTGGTGGAGATGAGTTCCAGAGACATAGACGTCCAGAGTTTGTACGAGTCCCATGCCGCCTCCCAATTGGGTCCCACATGGGTATTCTTCCATGCTTCAAGTGCCCTCTGCGCATCCCGTCGTTCGGCGTTTCCGGTTATCTTGATCTTCTGTTCCAGCGACTCGCGCATCTGCAGGTCACCCAGTATGTGACACAGCCCAAGCGATTCTTGCTGGTTTGTCAGACGCTCGTAATCCAGTTCGGCTCCCCGAATCAACTCATCATTCTGTGCCTTCCAGAAGGACTTGCGTGCAATATCCCGCCAATCCATCTGGAACCCATAGTGAGCCCTCAGGATGAACTTGTAGTGGAAGTCCATCTTTGAGACGATACGCTGCTGTCCACTCGTCATCATCGTCTTGACATCTGCGAGGCTCTCAGGTTCGCGCTCGGGGATGTATATGACATCGCCGCGGTCATCCTTTCCACGCCGTCCAGCACGACCTGCCATCTGAATGTACTCATCCTTCTTGAGCATTCGCAATCCCTTCTCATCGTGCTTCTTGAAGGATGTTACAACGACTGTCTTGGTCGGCATATTGATACCGACCGCGAAGGTCTCGGTTGCAAACAGGAGCTTGATGAACCCACGACCGTACAGAATCTCTACAATCTCCCGTAGGATGGGAAGCAGACCACTGTGATGGAAGGCAATCCCCTTCTCCAGACGTTCCATCAGCATGAAGTACTGAGGAGACATGAGAACCTCGGGGTACCGATGCAGATGGAAGGAGACTATGTGCTTGACAGATGCGATATCCGAACTGTCTAACATGGTATCTTCAATGCGACGCGCATATGCCTCACAGTTCTTGCGAGAGAAGACGAAGAACAATGCAGGAAGACGTTGCTCCTTGTCCATCTCACGAACCAACTCATTCATTCGGTGTGAGAACGAATGGTTCCGGACACCCTTCGCGATGGGTCCGTTTGCATACCCATCTCGGCGACGGTCTGCTACCATTCCCCGATGGGTTGCAGCATCCTTCTTGTTGTTGTCCAGAGACCGCAGCCAACGATTGTAGGCATCTGGATAGAAGACGTCCTTTGCATCCATGAGAACCTCCTTCCCGGCTTGGTGAACAAGCGGCACGATACGGTACAGTGTGGAGATGAGGCGTACTGGTCGTTGCTTGAGATCCCCAAGCCACTGCCCCAGTTTCTCGGGTTGGTCGATAGTAGCCGATAGCAGAACGAGCTTGATTTCAGGGGGCATCAGGATCAGACACTCTTCCCACACCTTGCCCCGTTCCATGTTGTTGATATAGTGCACTTCGTCAAAGATGACGGCATCCAGATTCTTGATAGAGAGGGCTGCAGCATCTCCAAGGGTACCTGCTTGGGTATTCTTGCTGTACAAGAGGTTGCACAGGATTTCGGTGGTCATGACCACTACATCGGCATCGGGACAGAACTTAATGTCCCCCGTCATGATGCCAACAGATAGACCCAACTTCTTTAGGTCGTTGAACTTTTGGTTCGTCAAAGACTTTACAGGTGTCGTGTAGAACACCCGCTTGCCCCTGGTGGAGATAGATATCTTGATTTGGTACTCGCCCACCAGCGTCTTACCACTGCCAGTCTTTGCCGTCACAAACACATTCTCGTGAGAATCGATTGCAGCAAAGGCGTGTTTCTGGAAGGGGTCCAACGGGAAGGGGTACGGGTTATCAACCTCGGGAGCATTGTTGAGGTCGGCAATCTTCAGCATCTTGTGTGAGATTTGTTGGTATACTGAAGATGGGTTTCATTTTACAGCTTGATGACCACCGAGTTCTTGCCCGTTGACCCGGCACTCTTCTTCTTCGGAGTGGAACCTGCGTTGCTACGGGGGTCGATGGCGGGAGGAAGGGGGGCTGCGTTCGGAGGAGGCGCACCAATGCTCTTCAGCAGCTCGGCAATTCCTGCCGGGGGAGGCCTCATCTCACGACGGGGGGCCTGGGGCGGGGGCTCGGGGAGAGATGCCTTCGGGAAGGTAGGCTTCGGGATCGACTTAGTCTGCTGGGCCGGAGGAGGACCCTGGGGAACACTTCCCTGCATGTAGTTCATAAAGCCAGACAGTGGGTTTGACGGGGGAGGAGGGGTTGCTGTATTCCGCATCTGCTGCGTCTGTGCCTGCATTGTAGCCGATGCAAGAGTGCGTGCGATATCGGGGTTCTGGCGCATGATATCGTTAATGTTCGGGATAGGTGCCTTGCGTGCCATCTGGTTCGTCAGGTGAACCATGTAGATCATCATACAAGTCTTCAGGGGGATGCGAACCAGCGGATGCATCTTGATCTTGTCGCCAAACAACTCGTAGAGCTCCTCAAAATCATCCTCCATATCCACTACATTCATCTGCGCAGACTCGGAAAGACCTTGCAGATCCAGACCGAACATCTTGAGCATTGCGATATTCTGAGACCCCCACTCCAATCCAGACATACCTGTGACGAACCACTCGGAGAACTGCTTGATGGTATTGTCCATCGACTTCTCGCGCTTGATGAATTCCAGCTCCATCTTCATCTCCTCCAATGGACTATCAATCGTGAACCGCTTGCGCATCGGCACACCCAACTTGGAAAGACGCTCAAACTTCCGCAGAATCTCATACTTCTCCTTCATAATCGTCTCTTCGGACATTGGCTTCCCGGGTATATGCGTCGAGTACTGCGCGGCATTCAAGTTATCGTGACCGCCCACCTGTGTAGGTCCTGTCTCGGACGGACTGAAGACCAACTTGGGGCCACTGGACGGAGCAGCCTCCGCGCCCAACGTAGGAATCTCAATGTTCTCAAGGTCTGCCATCTTAATGTCAAGCTTCGGTACATCACCCCCCATCATAGACGGATTGGAAAGGAGTTCAACTCCCAAAAGGTCTCCCATGCTTTGTCTGGAATCCCGAGGCTATTCCGAAGATGCTAACGCGTGTGTTCCAATACCCACAGACCTTGCAAGAATGAATCGGCAAGATCATCCTTCTTGGGGTGTTTGAGCATATACGACTTCCAGTCCTCCGTGGGACACAACGAGGTCGCATGCACGATACCCGTCTTCTTGCGCCCCTTGTAGGTTCCCGTCGCATCCGTTGTCAACGCAATGTTATCCAGCTTGTGAATGGCAGACACACCTTGCACCTTGAATCCACGTGCGACAAAGTACATGTGCAGCATACACTGGACGGCAAACATACGGCGATCGGGTTGGTTCTCAAAGACGACGAGGTCTGCACCCCGCCACAGGTCGGCGCGAGTATCAAGTGATTTCGCACACGCCGGTGCCAGATCGGCGACAGACCCCGCCTTGTAATTGGAGACTGCGCGTTTCCAACTTGTGGTCTTTAGGGCATCATACAGTCGGTTGACCATCTCTGCCTTTAGAGGCTTGGGCTGTCCGGGAAACTGAACCTGGAACTTTGTCCACAGTGCGTCTACCTTGAGCTTACTAAAGGATGCCTTGGTTATCGTTTGTCCCTTATGGCGTCCACATGCATACTGCTCCCCCGACGCAGCCTGCCAACACGCCGACTTCTTGCATTTGAAGCAAGTGGGTTTGACTAACCCCTTCTCTTCCGCCATAACATCGATCAAGTTCCAATGTTGAATCTGGACGTCTGTACGAGAGGTACCAGATAGAACACAAAAGGCTAGGTTGCGGAGTCCAACGTCAAAGGATACGATCTTCATTCCTCCTTCTTTGTCCCGCGCGCGAAAATAGTATGCATTATGTACGATTCTGTTCCGGTAAAGGCGTTGCCTTTAGGCGACGACGTTTCGGACCCTCTACGATTGGTGGAGGGACCTTGGGCACAAGTTCTGCAAATCGTTTGCGCGCCTCATCCACAGAAAGACCACGATACATCATGTCGAGCTTAATGGCTAGCATTGATTTGTCTTTAGGCGACAGCTTTTAGGAGCTGCAGGAGAACCGTCTTACTATCGGTCTTGCCGAAGGGAATTCCCTTCTTCGTCAAGAGCTCGTGAAGCTCCTTCTTGGACTTGCCCTCAAGATCATCGGTATCCTCGGGAGGAGGACCAGCCACCACCTCGGCTGCCGGGGCAGGCTCCACCTCATGACGGTCATCCTCTGGCTCCGGTGCGGGTGTCGGAGTGGGGGGTGCAGGTGGAGACTGGTACTCCGGAGGTGCCTGCGCCATATCCGAGAGAACCATCGCAAGGGTGTTCAGCGAATGGTGAATACGGGTCTGCTGGAAGTACAGCCACCCCACAAGGAATGCAATGACAAAGACCATACCTGCGATGATAGCAATAGCTGCATTTTGGAACTGCATTTTCCTGTTGTACACATGAATTCCAACGACATTGGACGCAGTTAGTTGTACAAGTACCATGCCGTTCCACTCCAGTAGAGGTGTGCAAGATGACTTGGTGTCCCTGCTCCACCCGTCTTAGCTGCATATACTATCCCATGTGTTGTCGTGTTGGATACGATAGAACCGTCCACGTATAGGACAATATCCGTTGTCGTTCCGTTCTGGAGCTTGACATGAAACCCTGCATCGGCTATCCCGAGATCACCTGTTGTTATGCCATGGTTTGATCCGCTGGTAAAAATGAAGGTACTATTGCGTGCTAGGCCTGTGAACGAAGGACCGGTGTTTGTCGTGAAATTGTTTCCAGCTATCAAGTTCAGGTCGTGAGTCTTTATGAGCGAATACGCGGGTCCGGTTAGTCCAGCGGGAACTCCAACGCCCGTCAATTTCTGTTGGGCAATTAGGTCATAATTCGAGGTGTACTGCGTTCCAGTGGGTCCCAACACCCACCCACCAATAGATCCCGCACTCAGAGTTGCCGATATAGCAGGACCGATATTGATGAATGGAGTTGCGAAACCAAACTCAGTATAGATGATGCCGTTATCGTCAGAACCGACTTTTCCTCCTGTGCTTCCGACTGGTCCTGAGACGTGCAATGTACCCGGTCCCATATACACTTCCGACCATCGGTGTCCTGTTGTTCCCAGTGAGTATACGTTGTTCGTTGTGGGCGCAATCACACCATCAATTAGCATACCCGTTCCACCTGGCGTATACGTGAACACGGAATTGCCCGAGAGACTCGTGCCGGTGTAAAAGGGGATACATCCTTCCGGACCGGAAAATTCTGGTCCAGTGGGTCCAGTGTATCCTGTCTCTCCCGTGTATCCCGTGTACCCAGTGGGACCTACTTGACCTGCAAATGACATCACCCAATCATTCGATAATGTCTCGCCAGAAGCGGGGGTTCCGGTTATCTTGTATAGTGTTGCAGTTATGATAACCGTTGCATTCTGGAATGTCAGTCCTGTGATATTCGCGGTGAATATGATCGTTGATCCTGCGGTCTGATCAGCGAAGTTTACTTGTTGCCCAACCGCCCATGCGGGCTCAGCATTGGTTTCATATCCAAATTGCTTGGCTAAGCCCAATGATGATTCATCGACATCAATTTGGGTTGTCGACGATAACAACACTGGGACAAATCCAGCACCTGTGTACCCAGTGTAACCTGTCGGTCCCGTGTCTCCCGTGTATCCCGTATCTCCCGTGTACCCTGTGTACCCAGTGTAACCAGTGGTTCCAGTGTATCCCGTGTACCCCGTATCTCCCGTGTACCCTGTGTATCCCGTGTACCCCGTGTACCCACTGTAACCTGTCGGTCCCGTGTCTCCCGTGTACCCTGTGTATCCCGTATATCCCGTGTACCCACTGTAACCTGTCGGTCCCGTGTCTCCCGTGTACCCTGTGTATCCCGTGTACCCCGTGTACCCACTGTAACCTGTCG